>JAABUJ010002744.1_pt1 | contig 20967 bp, 24 predicted proteins | sample 5559131 | NCBI WGS metagenome assembly JAABUJ01 (sample SAMN10711875, study PRJNA513366) | rock metagenome | isolation source: Antarctica rocks | place: Antarctica: Victoria Land, Mt New Zealand nord | collected 2016-01-07 | reverse complement strand
TCACCTGCGGGGTCCCCCCAGAGGGACGGGCGCGCTGGAGCCTACGCCTGCTCGCCGACCGTTTCGTCGCGCTCGGGCATGTCGAGGCGGTCTCCCACGAGACCGTGCGCCAGACATTAAAAAAAACGAATTGCGGCCCTGGTTGAAGGACTGTTGGTGCATTCCCCCGCAAGCGAGCGGGGCGTTCGTGGCCCAGATGGAGGAGGTGCTCGACGTGTACATGCTGCCGGAGGACCCGGACTTTCCGCTCGTGTGCATGGACGAGGCCAGCAAGCAGTTGGTCGGCGAGACACGCGCATCCCTGCTCATGCGCCCCGGCGACAGCGCCCACGAGGACTATGAGTACGTCCGCCAGGGGGTCGCCACCCTGTTCATGTTCTTCGCGCCGCTGCAGGGTTGGCGCCACGTCACCGTGACGGAGCGCCGCACGCGCCTGGATTGGGCCTACGCCGTGCGCGACCTGGTCGACGTGCACTTCCCCCACGCCACGAAGATTCGTCTGGTGTCTGACAACCTCAACACGCACGATCCCGGTTCCCTGTACGAGGCGTTCCCGCCCGAGGAGGCTCGCCGCATCCTGGACCGGCTGGAGTTACACCACACGCCCAAGCACGGCAGTTGGCTCAACATGGCCGAGATCGAACTCAGCGTGCTCGCCCGGCAATGCCTGGACCGCCGTATCCCTGATCAGGATATGCTCAGGCGTGAGGTCGCGGCTTGGGAGGCGCCGCGCAACGGCACAGCGACCACCATGGAGTGGCGCTTCACCACTGCCGACGCGCGCATCAAACTCAAGCATCTCTACCCCGTCACCACGCTGCTGGCCCACGACCAGGCCACCGCACCGGCCGACCTCGACCAGTTCGCCACGCAGGTCGCCTGACGTGGCGGCTTTTCATGAAATCCCTACTGTTCAAAGTTCGCTTGACAGGCTACTAGGGCGTGCGAACGGCCCACGGTGGCAGCAAACACACCGCGGACCGCCCGCATCATCAGCCTACCGCATGGGATGCGTGCGCACCGCATACATAGTACGTCTATCTTTTTCAAGAAGTGAGGGCGCTATCCCGCGTATGGCTCGGTGTTCGCCGGGATAACGCCCTCCGTCGGTTATGGGCGAGCTGGCCTGACCTGCTACTCGTCCGCCTGGCCGTCCGGCTCCTGTCGTATCTCGACGCCGCGCGCGCGGAGCGCCTCTTCCAACAGCAGTTCAATCATGCTGGACACGCTGCGGCGTTCAGAGGGCGACGCCGCGAGGCGCGCGATCGTATCCCGTAGCCCAATAGGGATGCGGGCGGAGATCCACGCGAAGCCGGCGCGTACTGGTCGTGCCAGTTTCTTCCCTCCACGGACGCGCGGACGGCGCCCTTGTTTTCTCACCCCAATTGTCACACATTTCTCCTTCGCGGCACGCGGCACTATCAACGACGCCGGCGTGTCCACTAAATGCTACCAAAGTTTAGTAGTATTTGGTAGCATATGAGCATGCGGTGCCGCCACGGGTTCTTGTAACGTGGCGTACTACCGCGAAGCGTTCACTCATCGCGGGTAAGGAGGGAGAGTATCACACAGGATGAGGGGAGGGCAAGAGTCCGGGGCTACGTTGCATCCGCAACCCCGGATGACCACTGCCGTACAACAGTCCGTTACACCATACACGAAAGGGTCAGTATCAGTATGAACGATTTTATTATTGCTAGCGCGTTCGGGGACGCCGCCAAGACGGTGATCGGCTTTCTGACCGAGGTGCGGCCGGCGCTGCTCGCCATGATTGTCTTCGGCGCCGCGCTTGGCGTCGTGTTCGACCGGGGCCACAAAGGCGCGATCCTGGGTTCAGCGCTCCTGGCGATCGTGCTGCTCATGAGTTTCACGACCATCGCGGCGCAGTTCTAACATGGCGCACCAGACGCCCCGTAGCCTCAACCATTCGCTGCGGTTGGGCCGCCTGACGGCTCCGCAGTGGACCGCCGTGGTCGTGGGCCTCGCGTCGCTGTGGGTCTGTGCGGGGTTCGCGGCGCGCGTCGCGGACCCCAACGCCCATATCCTGGCCGTGGCGCTGCCCACCATGCTCGTCGTGACGCCCATCCTCGTGCTGTGGCGCGGCGGCGTCGAACGCTACGCCGCGCAGCTCACCCGCTATGCCGCGCGCCAGTCCGCGCTCTACACGGCCAGGGCCGGGCGCCGCGCCCTCGTCTATGCCCACAAGGGAGGCACCCATGCCCACGCTCGCTTACACGCGGCGCGGCGTCGTCAGGGTTGACAATGCCGACGGCGCGCTTATCGGGGCCGGTGGCACACGCCACCGGCTTTTGCATCTCCCCGGCTACGCGCTCGATGCCGATACCACGCCCGACCAGGAGCGGCACGCCACGCTGTTCGGGCAGCTCGCCGCGTCGTTGCCCCATAAAGCGCGGCTGTCCCTCTATGTGGAGAACCGCCCCGCCGACCTCCCCCAGTTGGGGCGTGTGCGGCGTCGGGGCGGGGCTGCGCGCGCAGCTCGCCCCGACGCCGCACACGCCCCAACTGGGGGAGGTCGGCGAACGTCTGCTGGCCCACTGGCAGCGCCGGCTGACTGACCCCGGTCAGCGGCACGTCGCGCGGATCGACTACTGGCTGCTGGTGAGCCCCTACCCCGCGCGTGACGGCCACCCCGACCAGTCCGAGCCAGCGCGCCTGTCGCAGGCCACGGCCGCGCTTACCCGCCAGCTCGTCGCGATGGGCGTGCCTCCGGTCCCGGCTGACGCCGCCACGGCGCGCGCCTTCGTGGCGCGCCATCTCATCGCGCGCCCGGACAATCAAGGGGAGACCTGTGCGTATAGTGCCCCGACCAGCGACGAGGCCGAGGAGGGTTTCCACACCTACAAGATCGTGGACCCCGCGACCGGGCGCGCGCGGTGGACACGCACGCTGTTCATCGTGCACCCGCCCGATACGACCCGACCGGCGTGGACGCGCCCCCTCGTGGCGCCCGACTGTCCCGCGACGCTGGTGTTCCACCTGCGCGGCCTGCGTCGCTCGTGGGAACGCCGGCGGCAGGAATGGCGCTTGAAGCTGATGGAGGGCACGGCTGGGCGCGATAAGGACATCAGCACCAGGCTGGCGGCGCGGGACGCGGAGGACCAGGCCACGGCGCTGCATGGCGCGGGCTATAGTGTCGTGCGCGTGGGCTGCTACCTCCGGCTGGAGGGCGACACGCGCGCGCAGCTCGACGGCCGCGTGAGTCACGCCTTGCAAGCCATGAGCGATACCATGGTCGCCGGTGCCGGCTATGGGCACGCGCATCAGCGGCCACTCTACCGCTCCACCCTGCCCGGCTACGGCGACGTAGCGCGCAGCACCTACCGCTGGGACACGCCGACCTGTGGCAACGCCTGGCCGTTTCTGGCCTTCAATCCGGGCACGCGCACGCTGGGCGTCCCGCTCGGCACGACCGACGCCGCCGGCGACCTCGTGACGCTCGCCCTGGGCGATCCCGACCTGTACAACCGCATCGGCGTCATCCTGGGCCGCGTCGGCACCGGTAAGACCTCCCTGCTGCAGAAGGTCGCGCTGTGGTTCCTGCTGACCGGCAACTACGCCACCGTCGTCAGTTCGGTCGACTCGTTCGCCGCCCTGTGCGAGATCTCGGGTGGGCCAAACTGGCGGGAGGCGCGGGCCACGCTCGGCGGCGCGCGCTCGGCCTGCATCAACGTGTGGGACGGCCCGCGCGCGGACGAGGACGACCGCCGCGAGCGCGTGCGCTTCGTCACCGCCGCGATAGACTTGCTCCTGGGCGGCGTGGCCGGGCTTGAGCCTGCCTTCCTCGACGAGGCGGTGCGCGCGGTCTACGCCGCCCATCCCGACGCCACGCCGGTTATGTCGGACCTGCACACCACGCTTCAGGAGAAAGGCAAGGCGACCACCGATAATGAGGACCGCAAGGTGTACCGCGGCCTGGCCTGGCGGCTCTCGCCGTACGTCGGCGACGGGCAGCACGCCGCCTGGTGGACGGACAGACCAACGTGCGCCTCGACGCGCCCTTGCTGGCCTTCAACACCGAGCCGCTGGAAGGCAACGCCACCCTGAGGAACTTCGCCTACTTCGCGGTGTTCGCCGTGGTGGACCGACGCCGCGCGCTGGCCCGTCGTCTGAGCCGCGGGCGTGACGCGTCCTCCGCTGATTTCCTCCTCGGCCTAGATGAGGCGTGGGGCCTACTGACGTCGGAGCAGGCCCGCGAGTACATCAACCGCGACGCCCGCAAGGCGCGGCACGGCGGCAACTGCGTCCTGTTCGCCAGCCAGCAGGTCAAGGGTCTCGTCGGCAACTCCGACGCGGAAACGTTCTTTACCCAGGCCAGCTTTAAGGCCCTCTACTCGATAGAGGACACGGGCAGCCAGACCGAGGGCAACCCCAAGTTGTGGCTCCAACGCATGTTGAGCCTGACCGAGCAGGAGGTAGACGCCGCGCAGCGCATAAGCGGCACGAAGGGCGTCTACATGCCCTGCTTCATCACACGACGCGACCGGCGCCACGCCCGCGATCTCCATGGCGTCGTGCGCGTGGAGCTGACTACCGATGAAGCCGCCCTCTTTGCGAGTGATACCGATGACATCACCGCGCGGGACTGGTGGACCGAACGGGCGGGCGGCGACGTATGGGAAGGCATCAAATTGAGTCTCGACGGCAACCCCTGGGAGGCAACCGCATGACGCCCCTACAACGACGACTCTCCGCGGCGGTGATGACGCTCGTCCTGACGCTCATGGCTGGGCTGGCCATGGCGACGCCGACGCTTGTCAGTGCGGCCGCGAAACCGACCGCGACGCCGACGGCGATCCCCGCGCCCACGCAAACGGCGCGCGTCCAGATCGTGTTCGCCACGGTCCAGCCGAGCCCGAGTCCCACGCCCAGTCCAAGCCCGACGCCACCCGCCCAGATAGGAGGATCGAGCACGGGCGATAACACCTGCCCGCCGGGCGTTCTTCACATTCCATTCCCCTTAGGCTCGGGGATCTGCGTCGATTGGGGCGTCATCATCGCCCAAGCCTTCGACGCGGCGGTGACGAACGCCAAGACAGCGATCGCTGACCAAGTGAAGCAACTTTACGACGGTATCCTCGGCCCGCTCACCCACACGCCCAATTTGCGCACCAATCAGGAAGTGACGCGCGTGCAGGGCGTCCTGAGCCAGAACGCGACCGACGCCGAGGTGGTCCTGTTCGGGATCGCCGTCATGTGGTGCGTCCAACCCCGGTTCTTCGGCGACATCGCACAGGGTGTCTCGCTGCTGTGGCGGTCCTTCCTGGTGGTGGCCGTGCTGCGCACGCTCAACCCGCTGATGGATCTGTGGTTCGGCGTCGTCAACGCCCTGGCTATCGACGTGGGGCACGCCAACCTCGCCAATGGCGTGCATACGGGCCTGACGCTGTTCCTCGCGCCCATCCTGCTCGTGCTGGCCGGCCTGGAGCGCGCCGTCACGCTCTACACGTTCGGCCTCACCTATGTCGTGGCGCCCCTCTTCATCGTCCTGTTCATCTGGCCGCCGGCGCATCGCGCGGCCGCGACCTGGCTCGTCACCTTCATCAGCCTGTCGCTGCTCGGCGTCGTCTATGGCATCGCGACGCTCCTCATCGTGGCCATGGGCGCGGAGGCGACCGGAGTATGGGGGGAGGTGATGCTCCTCGGGGGCCTGTTCTTCTTGACGCTCTTGCCCGCCATTTGGGCCGGCTTGACGGTGGTCGGGGCGATCAAGAGCAGCGGCGCGTTGTCCAAGATTATCACCACCGCCACATCGGCGGCGGGGGAAGGAGCATAGATCGCATGAACGCTGTCCTCTTGTTGGGGTTGACCCTGGCCGCGCTCGCGCTCGCGGGCAGCCTGCTCGGGCGCAAACGCTGGTACTGGTTGCCGCTGCTGTGCGTGCGTGCCCTCGTGCGCGCCGCCGTCTCGTCGGCGCGGAGGTTGTGACATGGCGCCCTCACACACCACACACAGGGGCGTGAGCTTCGCCACGCGGCGCACGGCGTCGGTGGTGGTCGCGCTGGCCCTCCTGGGCCTCGGCGTCTGGTTGCGCGCGTCTGGCACCCTGTGGAATGCCTACCGCTGGGCCTACGTCGCACTGGCCTATCCCGTCGCGTGGACGCTCGACCTCGTGGCCCGGCTCCATCGTGGCCGCCTGGGCGGCGCTGGTCTCGATTGGTCCGTGTGGATCGCCCGTGCCGCGGCACGCTATCCAACGGTGCAGGGGCGTCCCTACCACACCCTCATTGGGATCGAGGCGGCCGGGCTCGCTTTCTTGGTCGCCGCCATGCTCTGGCGTGTGGGCTGGTTCGTCCTGACACGGGTGGGCACGGTCGAGCCTGGCGCGACGCACGGCGACGCCCACCTGGCGACGCGGCATGAACTGAGGGGATTGCGCGATCGGGGCGGTCCCTTGTTGCTGGGGCGCCAGGGACGCTGGGGCCGGCGCGTGTGCCTGCCCGCCGCGTGGCAGGTCCTCAATACGCTCGTGGTCGGCGTGCCGGGGTCGGGCAAGACGGCGGGCGTGATCGTGCCTAACCTCCTGCGCGAGCGCGGAGGCGCGCGCGGGCGGGGCATCGTCGCCACCGACCTCAAAGGGGAGTTGCTACGCCTGTGCGGCCCGGTCTTGCATCGCACGCATGACGTGATCGCCCTCAACTTCATTGACCCGGACGGACCCGGCTACAACCCCCTGACGGGCTGCACGTCGCCACTCGACACGTTCGCCTTCTGCGAGGCGTGGGTCTCCAACACAGGTACGTCGCGGGGGGAGCCGTTCTGGGATTCCGCGTGCAAGGAAATCATGGCGGCCGCGATCTTCCACCTCCAGGCGACGCTGCCGGCGACGCCGACGCTGGGCGACCTCTACGCGTTCCTGTGCGCGCAGGCGCCCGACGCGATCATCGCCGTGCTGGAGGTGAGCCCCGCGCCGCTGGCCCGCGAGAGCGCTCTGTCGTTCATGGGGGCCTTGAAAGCAAACGAGAAACTCCTGGGCGGGGCCTTCGCGGAGATCAAGCCGCGGTTTCGCATCATGAGCGACCCGCGCGTGCAGGCCGTGACCGGCCATCACGACGTCGAGGTGGCGCGCCTGGCCGCGCCCACTGGCCGTCCCGTCGCGCTGTTCCTGACAATGGACCGCACGCTGCAAGAGGAGTTGAAGCCGCTCTCAGCCGCGTTCTTCCTCGATCTGTTCAAGACGCTCTCGCAGCTCGCCGACGCCAGCCCGACCGGGGAACTGGGCCGCGCCGTCGTGATCTACGGCGACGAACTCGCCAACATCGGGGCCATCCCCAAGATGGCCGTCTGGATCAGCACGCTGCGCAGCGCCGGCGTGGCCATGCTGCTGGTGGTGCAGGCCACAGCCCAACTCATCGCTCTGTACGGGGAGGAGGGCGCGGCCACGATCATGGGCAGTTGCGCCACCAAGATCGGCATGAGCGGCATGGGACCGGAGGATACGCGCCTCTTCTCCGACCTAGCCGGCAAGACGACGCGCGTATCGGCGCAGGCCAGTAAGCAGCGCGGACGGTTCAATGTCGTGAGCACGGGTGGCGGCCGCTCCCAGGCCGAAACGGCGGCGGATCTGCTCACGGCGGATCAAGTACGCCGCCTCGATCCCGACGAGCTGCTCGCCGTGGTGCGCTATCTCCCCGTCGCGCGGCTGCGCCAGTGTCGCTGGTACCGCGATCGGCGTCTGCGGCGCCGTGTGGCCCGCGCACGGACGTAGACCGCACGGGACGAGCGGGCACAGCAAGGTTGACACATAGCGGGTTGACAGTATGCGGCCCGCGCGTAGGAGCGGGACAGTTGCACCAAAGCTACCCCAAAACTACACCATGCGGCCCATGCGTGGGTAGGAGCGGGCATTAGGCGTTAGAGAGGCGAGGAGACCTAGTAGCCCCGCCCCTCTCTATCTCCTCTCCTGACGGACCTCCGCGTCGCATACGGCCTAATGGCTATGGCCCTCCCGCTCCTGCCCTCGTGTCCCTTTGCCACGGCTAGGCGCGCGCTCATCGTCCCGATCCTGGGCCTGAACGTGCGTGTGCGCGGTCCGTAGGGCGTCGTTCCAGTCTTTCGCCCCGGACGGCGGCCGCTCGCGCACGAGCGCCTCGGCGCGCGGGTACGCCTCCTGGACTCGCTCCCACAGCGTCGCGCCGCCCTTATCATTGTCGAAGCCGCAATGCACCAACCCCCTGGCGGCGAGGCCCTCGTCGATGTGCCGGCGCGGGATCTCGCCGTGCCCATCCGTCGACACGAAGTGGTACTCGCCGCGGACCCCCTCGTGCTGGATCAGCGCGGCGCGGCTCAGGGCGTCGATCGGACTCTCTACGATGTGATACTGCACCGCCATGTACGGCGCCGGTTGCCCGACGGTGAACGCGAAGTGACCTTCCTCGCGCCGGCTGCCCAGCGCCAGGCCCTTGAACTCCGAGCCGGGCGCCGTTCCACGTAACGACGCGCCCACGGCCAGGCCATCCGCGTCCTGTCGAATGAAGACGGCGTTACTCCGACTGTCGGCGTAGATCGTCCCTCGGTTGTGCAGGTCGTCGACCAACGTGGCGGGCAACTGCCGTTGCTCAACTAGGTAGTTTCTCACCTGTGACCAGCGGCCTTCATCCGGCGTCGGGGCGCGGAAGGCGGGGCGCTCCGCGTGCTCCACGATCTGCTGAGCGTCGTCGTGCGCCTGTCGTGCGCCGTGCCACGTCGCGGCTGTCAGCGCCGCCTCGGCGCCATGTGTATCCCTCAGATAGGCGACGGCCTCACGGTAGTCATAGCCGGCGGCGTGCATCACCAGGTCAATCGCGCCGCCGCCACCCTGCTGCCGATCGTGATTGAAGAAGCGCGCGTCGGTGATGCTGATGTGCTCGCCATCGAGGCGGTACTTGTGCGCGTCGTAGCGGTCCACCTGGCCGCCTAACCGCTCGATCACGGTCGGGAGGTCGATGGCCCGGACCTGCGCCGCCAGCGCCTTGTAGTCCTCTCGTAGGGTGTCCCGCTCGCGCGCGATCTCGCGGACCTGGCCCTGCAAGACGACGATGTTTGCTTCAGCCTTCGCCGCCTGTTGTTCGTAGTGCGTGGCTTTCGTGAGCGCCGCGTCTACCACAGGCGCCAGGCGCTCTGCGATACGCTCCTGCTGCTCGCTGGCCCAGCGCTCCGGGTTCGTGACGATGCGGCCGGGGCGGTCTACCTCAAGGTGTTCCCTGACATGCTCAGGCGTCGGCTCCTGGATCTTGGCATACCACTCTTGCACCGTCTGATGGTCGGCAATGCTCCCGCGCACGCCGCGCTGCAAGCCGCAGTCCGTGACGGCCGCGTGGTAGCTGTCTTGTAGTTCGCTCAGACGGCCGCGCGACCCACCAATGAAGTGATGGCCGTTGAGTCGCCCGTCGTCCGTCACGGGCACGACGATAGCGTGCAGATGCGGGGCCAGTTCGTCGAGATGGAACGTGGCTGCCACGATGTTGTCCCTGCCGTAGGTATCCCTGAGCCACTCCATGCTGCGCTCGACCCAGCGATCGACGGTGGCGTGGTCGGCCTCCTCGAAGAAGGGACGGCTCGCCGTCATCACATGCTCGATGGCGATGATGGCGTCCTTGCGCTTCGGCGGCGCATCCTCTAACCGCGCCTGCACGTCGACGAGCAGATCGCCACTGCCGGCCAGTCGGATGTTCTCCGCGCGGCGGTCCGGGTCGGCGTTGGGCGTCCGGCGCTCCCGCTCGTTATGCTGCCCCGTCGCCGCGACGGCCCCTAAACTCTTGAGTTTCCCGAGGCGCATCACCGCGTACATCGCGCCCTCTCCCCCTTTTCTTTTCCCAGCAGCAGATCGCTACTCCGCGTCACGGTGACGACGACCCGAAGGGCGAACGGCTTTCGGCGCCCCGCGCCGAAAGGGAGTGAGTCCCCTTTGCTCGCAAATCCGCTATCGTCAGCATACTCGGTCGCGGTAACGGTCGGGGCGCGGCTACTTGAAAAGAGAAGAGACACATGGACCATGGGGTGAGACAATAGGCACAGGAGGGGCACATGACCACAACACCCCAGGACAGGGCCACGATAGACATTATCGCCGGGGAGATCGCCGTGCAGCTCGGTGAGACCGAGGAGGAACCGATCCGGCAGATTAGGCGAGCGGTCCGCATCCTCGGCGAGCACCGGGTACGCATCGTGGTCGCGCGGGCGCTCGACGTTGAGGCCGCCGGCGGGATGATGCGCGCCGATGGCAGCCAGAAACGCTCATTAGGGGGCGTGTTCTTCGTCATCATGCGCGACGACGTGGGGCGGAAAGACTTCTACCGCATCTTTAAGGGTGGACAACAACAGCGGACCGGTGAGACAGGCGCGGCCACACAGACGGTGTCGGCGCCGTTCGACTGGACGACATTTGGCGCGAGCACGACAGAGGCGATGAGTGAGCCAGGGGAGGCGACGACGGTGAAGCTAACAGTGATCGGGCGTCCGGGCAAGATCGTGGAGCGCGGCGATGTCGTGCTCGTGGGCATGCGCAGCGAGAAGGCGCCCTCGCTCCCGAAAGGCGTGCCGGCGCCACCATCGCCTCAGACCGACTACATGGTGCTCGTGGGGATGAAGCAATGGCGCAAGGTCGCTGAGGCCCTCGCCGCAGACCCGGCTGATAAACTGCTGATCGAGGGCTACCCCACCGTCCAACCGGAGTTCGCAGGAATCACCGTATACGCGACATCGGCAACCACGACGGGCATCCAGGCAGGCAAGCGCGCTGCACAGACGGCGACGCCTAGCTAGCGCCAGGATGTGTCAGGAGGGCTGAAAGGAAGAGGGCGATGACGAAGCGCATCAATCAGCAGTCGGATGATACGCCGGCCACGGTCACGCAGCTTGCCGCGGCCATGGCGACACTCGGACACTACAATGGGGCCAACAGCGACGCGGAACATGCACAGGAAGCGGCACGCCTAGGCAGTCCGCTCTACTACCGCCTGCTGCTGGCCAACGCCCTGTTGGGGGGTGTGGAGATCGAGGCCATGCTCGCCGATAGCGCCGGCGTGTCCGAGGCACACCTGCGGGCCGCTCATCAGCAAGCGCTGAGTGCGGCCGGAGCAGCAGACGATCCCGCCAAACTCCTGGGTTTTCTGCGCTGGCGCACGTTACGGATCGCGGGTCCTCTGCGGGACATCGCGCAGGACGAGACCACCGGCCCCGTGCCCCTGGCGGCCGCTCACGCGGCTGAGGGCCTCCAACGGCTCTTAGCCGTGTCCGCAGGGGGCCAGGAGCCACAGGCGCTCACGACGGACCTACAGACCGCACGGGACGCGCTCACCGCTGCGGTGGCGAATATCGACATCATGCTGCGACTCCTACAGCACGTCGAGGACACCCTCTCGCGCTAATGGCGCTCCTGTTCAGGGCCTAGCGTCCTCTGATATCCGTACATGACCTGACTCAACCCGCCCTATACCTTGTCCTAGACGCGGTGCTGAGTGTTGGTATCTCCTGCCCGGCCCCTTGCCGCCGCGACCGTCGTCGCCTATGGTCGGTGTATCGGTTGGCGCGAAGCTGATAGGCTGCGCATGCAGAGGTAGGAGAGAGTATAGGTGCATATAGCCGTAGACTGGGCGGGCGATCCCGGCTTCAAGAGCGGCGCGCTATCTTATTGCGCCATGGCCGTCGTGGTCAGTGAAACGACAGAGGAGATAGACGCCGCGCTACAAGACGTACGTACACGGCGGCACATGCGCAAGGGTTTTGAGTTCAAGTTTGCGCGGATAAATGAGCCCGGTAAGATCGCCTTCATAGAGCGGATCGCACAGACGTCCTTTATGGGAGTCGTCGTGATCTACGACAAGAACGCGATGGACCCACCGTGGGCCTGGGGCAAGAATGACGCTCTGCTCGCGCAACTCCTGATGCGTGCGCTGTTGCAGCTACCGCGCGCGGCGATTGAGAACGCCAAGATGATAATAGATGGCGATGCGGAGGCAAAGAAGCTTGGCGGGATGGTCAGGCCCTTACTCTCGCGCGACGCGGCCGCGCGTGGCATCGACTACCGGATAGCGAAGATTGTGAGCGGAGATTCCAAGGCGCATGCCACGTTGCAGCTCGCCGACATGATCGGCGGCGCCGCGGTAGATGCCTGGGAGCGCGGGGTACGCGACACGCCGCTGTTGCGCCAAGTGCGCGGCAAAGTGACCATCGACGTGATCACGCCGGACATGGAAAAACCCGCTACGTAACTCCCCCTCCTGGGGGGAGAACGGCCCCCTCAATCGGGGGCGCTGTCCGTAGCGGGAAAAAGGGTTCGCCTCTCTTCTCTCCCTCGTGTGCGGCCGCCGCGCACAAGTTATAGCGGAGAGGCGAACCCTTTTATCTACCCTCAGTATACCGCGTTCACTCCCCGTGTCGCAATGACCCCATGTTCCCACGACTTATCGCCGCTCTTCTCTCGTATTCCGCCGCAGCATCTCCAGCCCCAACTCCATGTCGTCCTTCGCCAGCACCGTCTCGATCGTGCCCCATTTGAGTTCGTTAGCCAGTGTCAGGATAGACGCGATCACCTCATGAAGCGCGATCATTTGTCCCTGGAGACGCTCCACTTCATGGCGCCGGATGCCGGTCAGAGGCTCGGCGACCCAGCGGCGGAGCTGCTCGTCCCACAGCCACAGGTCGTCCCGCTGCGCCGTGTACACCTCGACCACCCGGCGTACCGTGTCGTCGTCAAGGACATGGGGGCTGCTCCGTGCCGCCAGCAGTAGCGCATACTGCTCCTGGGCGTTCTCAAGCATACCGTCGACCATCGTGCCGAACGTAAAGATTTTGCTGATCGGCTGCCACTGCGGCGGCGGTTGCCCAGGCATGATGTAGCCTCTCCTCTCCCTGTCCCCTGTACGACGCCTGCTAGTATACAACCAAGGGACCGCTCGACGACAATGGAAAGGACACGGCCATGGCAGAACATCCCGACCCGACACGCACCACCGGTGGGTCAAGCGTGGACAGCATGACGACGGATGAGATCCTCGCCGTCATCGCGACAGAGGGACCCTTCGGCGCCACCGCCGCTCAGGTCGCTCGCGCTCTAGGGCTCGACCCCGACGTTGAGTTGGTGCAAGACGTCTTGGAGGAGTTGGTAGAACGGGGCGTCCTGGACCGTCTCGGGATTGGTCACGGCGCGGCCTACACACTCAACGCGATGGCCTGACACACCCTTGCCCGCCCCCGAGAGGCACAGGCGCGGCATATCCCCGTGCGAGAAAGACAATTTGCCAGGAAAGAAATAGTACACTGTCACGTCTATAGAGGTGAACAGGGAAACGGTGGCGTATGGGCTGTGCGCCACCGCTTTCCTGGGCTGTCCCCGAAGGGTGTGTTACGGAGTGGGCTGTTTCGTAACACACCCTATATAGCAAACGGAGACCGGCCATTATAGCGGGTCTGCATAAATGAGGCCACAGGACCGTACAAGAGGGAAGCCATCGGCGGCCGCGCACTGGCAGCAGGCACGCCGACAGCCTCAACCCCGTCGCCCGGCCACACAGCCAGCCTTGACTGCGCAGCTCCACGCGACGAGCATAGTGTACGCGACCGACGAGCCGGATGGCCGCGTCGTACGGGTTAGCAGGCTACTAAAGGGCGCGGCGTCCACGGTCGATACAGAGAGTAAGACTACTGCTGGCGTATGGGCTGTGCGCCAGCAGTAGCCTCGATGGGCCGGACGTGGGGTATGGGCTGTGCCACACATCCAGCCTTTTTCATGAGCGCCGCTATGCTGCCCGCCGCCAGATGACGCCCTCGGCACCCTTGACCCGATCCAGGTACACGCGGTACAGGTGGTTCGTGGGGCCATGAGTCAGAGCAATAGCACAGCGCCTGCTCCCGTGATGGAGGGCAACGCGCCAGTCGGGGTCCTGACGCAGCGCCACGATACGCGCGACGACGGTGGCTTCGTCGGCGTCGCCATCGAACAGGGCGAGGGTCGCCGCGATGGTCTGAGGGGTCATGCTCATGCGCGATCTCCTTGGGACAGCCGGTACACGCGCCCATCAGCGCATGCACGCGTAGTGTCGGTGAGGGAGCACGGGGATGTCCATAGCATAATGGTCAGCAGCGGCGGCCAGCTTTCACTGCGCTTGTGTGACCAGAATGCCGATACCTCCTGTAAATAAGTAGGAACGCGCGGGGTCGTGCGACGGGAGGGCCTGATGTCTCTGGCGGATGCGATCAAACGCACAATGGATGTACGAAATGTCCCAACGGTGGAGGTGGCGCGCCGCATGGGGCAAGACTACGATCGCGCCACCTTCTATCGCCTGGCTACCGGGGCCACGACGGACCCACACCTGGGCACGCTCATCACGTTGTGCCGTGCGCTCGACGTGGCCCCGACGGAGTTGCTCCACCTCGCCGGCTGCTGGTCCGCGTCCGACCACCCTGGCGATACCCTCGACCTGCACTTGCGCGCGGCGTTTACCCAGGTGCAGGCTCTACCAACGGCGGAGAAACAACGCGCGGCCACGCTCATCGCCGCCCTCACCGACGCGTGGGATGTGCCCTCGGATGTCGAAACGGCACCGGGCACCACGGATAGTAGTGGGCAGGATGAGGGCGGCGGATGACCACAGGCACGATGTCGGTGACGCCCGGTGCTACCCGGCCGCGCCCCAGTCATACGCGCTATCCTCGTCATCCGCCGCCCGCCCTGCCGCTAGCGGCCACTGACTAGACGCGGGATCCTCGGACTCGGGGCATTGTGCATCATCGGAGAAGCCAAACGCACGCCTGACGCGCTCGGCATTGGTCGCGATCGGGCCTTTACCGGGTGGCCCGTCCGCCGGCTGAAAAGACACCGTATCGTGTTGCCTGAGTTCCTGGAAGGCCATGCCCTGTAGCTGTGAGGCGTGGAGGAAGTAGTCCTCGCCGTCTGTTCCTCTGATGAACGCGAAACCGCGCTCATTAACGTTCCGTATCTGCCCATTCATTGGTCATCCTTTTCCGTGCCGTCATCTCGTCATTATCTCGCCCTCGTGCCGGCGCTGACGGTCACGAGGCGGGCGCCAGGCGCACCCACAGGCCGCGTACGGCGGGTATTAGCCGACCCATGGCTGGTAGTCGCCCGTGGCCATGCCCCGCAGCATCCGCACTACCTCAGGGTCCGGCGGCGCGTGCTTGGGCAGTTCGACTTCCGCGTACCAGCACGCCAGCGCGACGGCCAGCACCATGTCGTCGTGAATACTCTCGCGTCACGCCTCGTAACTATCGTGCGCGGTCTTTAGGTCGATCTTGACCTTGAAGTTGACAAGCTCGTTGATGAGCACCGGCACAAGGGCAAGACCCTCGGCAAACTTGAGCCGGCGCGTCTGGTTCAGCGCCACGAGATTCCAGACCAACTCGCGCTTGGGCACTTTGTAGTGATGCAACTCGTGTGTCACGGTGTCTCCGCCCGTGATCGTGACGGCCTCCGGCTGCACGCCCCTCTCCGTGAACATGTTCAACACGCCATTGCCCACGCCCGTCTTGTCCACGACGAGGGGCGTGTCACGCGTGAGTGGCGGCTGGTCAAGTAGGGCGACAGTGCGGGTCGCGATATCCGTGTATTTCGTGCCAAGCGCCGGTCGTTCCAGGTGGCGCAGGTGAAAGTTCACCTCTTCCATCACGTCACCGCTATCCAACAAGGTTAGCGTCATGACCCGCTCGACGACAGCGATGGCCGTATAATCCTGAGACTAGCCCAAATCCACGCCGACGACGAACGCGGGCGGCTGGGCAGGCGGCGGATTGTCTCGGTACTCGTGCGCGGTGTAGATACGTGGTGTGTCCGTGGTCATTGCTTTACCTTCTCCCGTAAATAGGCAACCGGACGCCTAACCATGTCACATTTACATCGGCATGTATGTCCTGACGGACATGTTGCTTTCCATGAAGAGCGGTTGTACGTCGGAGCGGACGGCCGCCATCACGTCGTCGTAGGCGAACAGTTGATCGGTGGTCTCGCTGAACTGGCAGGCGTACTCTTGGCGGTACCAGAATGGCCCCAGGGTGCGCTCCTCCTCGGCCAGGAACGCCCCTGAGATGCGCGGGCACATCGTCGCCGGGATCTCGAAGCGGTGCCAGTCCTCATCGCCCGTCCACGCCTCAAACCACCAGCCACGCTTGCCGAACGGCGTCGAGAGCGCCAGGAGCTTGCCGCCACTCACGGCCAGCATCGGACGGACCGACTTGTACAAGTCATCGCTCACGCGCGCCGCCTCGTCGATCGCGAGCAACGTGACGCCGGAGTAACCCCTGATCGTTTCTTCCTTGCCTGGTAATGAAACAATGCGGGAGCCATTCTCTAACTCGATCTGCAACGCGCTCTCGGCCGTGGCCGGCACCGGACGCCCCAAGGCGCGGTAGACGTGCAGGCACTTCTTGAAAAGCTCCCCCGATTGCCTTTGCGCGCTCGATAGCAGTAGGACAAGGCTGTGCGGCTGGTACAGGGCCGTATGGACGGCCAGGACGCTCGTGATCGTGCTTTTTCCCGCTTGACGGCTCACATTTATCAGGATGCGATTAGACGTGCTGTGGAGCACGTCACGCTGCCACGGGTCGGGCACAATGCCCGCCCGCTCAGCCAGACGCACCGGGTCGAGGGCCATGGCCAGATCGGTCGCGATAGCCATTAGGGCGCCCCCATCACGAGCGCCGGCGGCGCAGTCTCGACCGCACCAAGCGCGGCCGCCACGGCCAGGCGCGCGTCGGGATAGGGGGCCAGGACCGTGAGCAGGATTGTCCGCACCCTGACCCATTCCGGGGCCAACAAGATGTTAACCTGCGCGCGCTCGTCGATTTCGCCCGTGAGCTTGGCGAGCAATTCCAGGTTGCTCCGGGCCTCCCTGATCGCGCCCAGGGCAAGCCGACCGTCCTTCGACTTCTCAGCGGCCGTCAGGATAGCCAGCGTGCGACCTTGAATACTTTGCACCTGGTCGAGCAGGGAGTCGCCGTGGGCGACCTCCTGCGCGGCCTGGGCCTGCATGAGCGCTTTAGGAAGGTGCTCGTCTTTGTGCCGCTGCAACGCCATCTTGCTTAACGGGACATAGCGGGACGCCACGGGACGCACAGCCTCGCCATCCACGAGCGCCGTGTCGATGGCCTCACGGTCTTTGTGCATGCAGACGGTGCAGGTGCGCGGCATGGTACAGCCTCCCTCAAATGGCGCGGTATATGTCGCTCGCCCGCAGTTGCTCCTCAATGCTGGGGCCGGCTGCCTCTCCGGCTGCCCGCGTCGCCGTGTTGGCCGATTGCTCAGGCTCATCGCCCTGGGGGGCGCGCGCGATGCGCTCGATCTCGACCGCGAGCGGCCTCCCCGACGCGGTCCCGACGCCACGGTTGAGCGACTGTGTATGCCGGTAACTGACCACATCGCCTAGGCTCAGAGGCGTATCATCCTCGCCCAGGCCCACGACCTGTGCGGCATTAAAGAAGAGGTCTTTTGCCCCGCCGATCGCGGCCCCGGTTGGGGTGGTGGGGCGAATGAAGCCGTTGTGGACGCCGCGCGTGTGGTCGCCGATCAACCTCTGAACAATACCCTGTGCCATTGTCTATTCTCCTTGCTATACTATCTATATGTCATTCAAATGGTCGTTAGCGCGGCGCCGGGACGTTCAAGATCGGGCTAAGGCCGAACACGGACGGAGCACCCGATGTGAGGGTGTGCACCAGCTCGTCGCCCAGGTCACGGACGACATGAGCGCCCACGCGCTTCGCCAGGGCCTCCTCGTCGTGATGGTCGGCTCCATGCACATGGATGGGGCCGACCGCGCCAGGCGCGATGTGCAGATGGTAGACGGGAGCTGCCCCCTGCGCCCCACGCCTCTGGATGGGGGGCATGTCCCACACGGGCTGTGTGCGTCTCTGGATGGGAGGCATGTCGTAGGCGGACCCCGTACTAGGCGCATGGGGAACATAGCCCCCTCCACCGACGCCCAACCCCGTAAGGAACGGATTCAGAATCGTACCACCCGGAAGCACCGGAACCAGCGCATGCACGAAACCTTGTAGAAGAGGAGTGCCACCCTTCCCGCCACTAGCACCACCATGCGGGAGTTTGGCGAGCAACGCATCGAGCGCCTTGTGCGCCGTGTTGATGTCCGTTCCCAGGACAACGAACGGCGCGGACAGGGACGACAGGCTACTCTTGAGCATATCCGTGGTGTTCAAGACCGTCCATAATCCACCCGCTAGCAATCCTATCGCCTGGAGGAGAGGACCAAATACAGCAGCAAATGGTCGCAGGAATGTCCCAAAAGCTGAGAGGATCGTCTGGACGACATGCACGATGTCGCCCCAATACTGGAACGCAAGCACGGCCACACCGATGACGATGCCAAGGGGCGGGAACAAAATTGATAGGCCGAACAGAATATTGTGCAGAAGCGTCGCGTGTTGACCTGCCCAGGCCATGATGTCAGACCAATGGGTGATAACCAGGGTGACGGCGGTGACGGCTGCGACGATGCCGAGTATGATAGCCGTGAAGGGCAGGAAAGCAAGGTCGAATGTAAATCCAGCAGCCGAGAGGATACCGAACGCGCCTGCGGCCATCAACACCGGCCCCGCGATCAACGCCGCCGCTGTCGACACGGCCAGGAGCGTCGTCACGAATTGGGCGACCTGGGGGTGGGTCCGCAGCAGCGTGACGATGGAGCCCGTCAATTCAACGAACGCGTGGAGAACCGGGGCAATGGCCGGCAGGAGCTGCTGGCCGAGCAGCGCTTTGATGCTGGTCAGGTTGCCCTGGAACGTCGCCATCTGGCCCTGTATCGTGCTGTTCAGACCCGTTTGCATGGCCTGGGTCGATGGCAGTCCGTGCGGTCCTAATAAGCCCTGAATGCTTTGATAACGCCCAATGGCCCCCGGTGTCGCCAGGAGGCTAAAGGCGCGCGAGCCGGTCGTCTGGAAAGCGGCTTGCAGTAATCCCAACCGGCGCTCATGGCTCGGTGTCGCGGCCATAGCGCGCATGACCACGTTGAGCATGTTCGCCACGCCCTCAAATTGCCCCTTGCTGTCGAAGAATGAACCTTTGCCAGCCTTCTCAACACTCATGAGCGCGCGGTTATGGGCCGCGCCAAAGGTCGTCATCGCGGGGACAATGGTACGGAAAAGAGCCGCCACTGTCGAGCCGCCGCCATGCCCGCTTGACAGACCGACATTGGACGCGAGCGCCGCCGTCGCAATGATGTCCTGCGGCGAAATACCAAGCGCGGAACGGGCCGGGGCGAGGTACGTGATGAGACGCGCCATCTGATCGGGCGACGTGCCGGCCACGAGCTGAGAACGCCCAAAGAGGTCCAGCAGGCTGTTAAAGCCTTTCGCCTGCGCCGCGTTCTTGGGGTAACTCTGGAAATCGTGGGCCACGGTGATCGCCGCCGGCACACTAGCCGTGTAGGCAATGCCGCGGAGCCGATTATCAATCTCCGCGAGGTTGCCGAGCGTCGGCACGACCCGTAGAAGCACGTCGCGCTGGTTGAGGCCGTTTGTCGCCGCGATCTTCTCGATGTTGCCGATATCGACGGCTGAGAATTGCGTCTTGTTGGCCGTGATAAAGGTCTGTTGATGCAGCGCCGCCAGTTGCTTCGGCGTCCCTGTCGTCGCCAGCGCGACGCCTTCCATGGCGCTCTGTAGATCGGCCGCGGCTTTGGTCCACGTCTTGAGGATGCCCACGCCGGCCAAGCCCGCGCCGGTCAGCGCGGCGCCGATGGCGAACAGCGCCAGGCTCTTGCCAAGCTTGTCGATTTGGGTGCCAGTGAGCCCTGCTTGCGTATGCAGGCGCTGCACCATGGCTATTGCTGCGTTCGCCCCGGCAGTCATACCCGTCGTGGTCATCGACAGGCGGATCGCCATGTCATAGAACGTTCCCATCGGACCTCCTTTAGGCCATCACACGACCGCAGCGCGGCCCGGTCCGTAGCAATTGCGTCATCTTGCCCAGATTGGCCGCGTCATACGCCAGGGCCAGCGCCTCAACGTCCGCGCCAGTGAACCTGTTGAGATACGCCGTTAGGTCGGCGTGGCGTGGACGACAGGGCGGCCACGGCAGCGGTTCGCCGTCAATCTCAACGATGGACAGGACGGCCCGCGCCAGCGCGCCCACCAGGGGATTGAGCGCGCCGCCCCGCATGAACCGCGCTTGCAAGAGCAAAAGATCGATGCGTCGGTCGGCGGCGGGATCGGCGTCGCGCACGCGCGCGCGACGTCCATCGCTCAGGCGCACCTCGTCGGCCGTGACGGACGTTTCTTCCAAGATGTGGGGCATGGTCATATCCTCTTTACGCCGCCGAGCGCGGCTCATCGCTACGTTGTGAACGATTAGGTTGGCCCGGTTAGGTTGGCCCGGTTAGGTCTTGCGCCCGTCGCCCTTGCTCGCCTACGATGGGCAAGCACAAAGACGTGCAGCGACTCCTTCCGTCTCGCGCCCCTCGGTGACCCCGCCGAGGGGTTTCCCTTTTGCCGACCATGACCACCGCATGATAGGGCCTACAGACAATCACCCTGCGTGCCGATACACAGAGTAGCGAGCCAGCAGCGGTGAGGGCTGTCCGCCGCTGACAAGCCACCGGAGAACCGCTGATGATGTGCCCCATACCATCAGCGGTTCTCGCTCGCGGGAACCAGACCATCGCAATTTCCCTTATTTCGCGCCCCCCGGCGGCCATCTTATCGGCCCCACCGGGGGGCTTTTTACCTTACGTCGCACCTGAGCGGAATACCTAGCGCTCACGACCCGTGGAGCACATAGTACTTTCGGGCTACTGGCAAACACAATGCATACGGCTATAACGATAAGGTTGCTATCGGTGTTTTGGCTGACACCAATAACACGCCGCGTGGGACCGTATCTTATCGAAAAGTCGGGGGCTAGGCCGCCGCGAGCGCCACGGGGGCGTGGGCCTCAGTCGCGCGTTGGGTGATGAGGTCGGCCAGGGAGGGCATCCGATTGGCACCGGAGAGACGGTCGTG
>JAABUJ010002743.1_pt1 | contig 20969 bp, 19 predicted proteins | sample 5559131 | NCBI WGS metagenome assembly JAABUJ01 (sample SAMN10711875, study PRJNA513366) | rock metagenome | isolation source: Antarctica rocks | place: Antarctica: Victoria Land, Mt New Zealand nord | collected 2016-01-07 | reverse complement strand
ATCGATCCCGATGTCCATCACGCTGGCAGCAACCATGCCAAACAAGTTCACCGCCGGGCTACATAACCCTTCCCAACACCTACCAGAGCACTACTAGACCAGCTGACCGCAAACCGAGAGGTCTCAGTCGACCATTAACACGAGCTTGCCCGCGACGTGCCCGGTCTCGCTCAGCCGGTGAGCCTCGGCGATCTGGGCGAGCGGGAACGTCTGCGCGACGGGGAGCGAGAAGCGACCGGCCTCGATCTGCTCGGTGACCGCGGCCAGGGCGCCCCAGGCGCGCTCGCTGCCCGAACCGCCGCTGAACCTCACGCCCAGCGCTTGCGCACCTGGGTAGTCGGCGATCGCGACCACACGATCCGGGCTGCCGGTGAGCTCCACCAGCGCGGGCAGCGCGCCGCCCAGGGCCGTGTCCAAAGCGACGTCCACACCATCGGGCGCCAGCGCCCGGACGCGCTGCACCAGCCCTTCGCCGTAGGTCGTCGGCTCGGCGCCGAGGGAGCGCAGGAACTCGTGGTTGGCCTCGCTGGCCGTCCCGATCACTCGGGCGCCTCGCTCGCGAGCAAACTGCACCGCGGATTGGCCGACGCTGCCGGCGGCACCGTTGATCAGCACGGTCGTCCCCGCTTCGACACCGAGCAGGTCAAGGGTGCGCATCGCGGTCTCGACCGCCACCGGCAGGGCGGCGGCGGCGGCGAAGTCAAGCGACGGCGGAAGCCGGGCGTAGTGCCCGAGCAGCGCCAGCTCGGCGGCGCCTCCCCCACCGGCCACGGAGCCGAACACCTCGTCGCCGACCGCGACGTCGGTGACTCCATCGCCGAGCTCGTCGACGACTCCCGCCGCCTCCTGACCCGTGGTCTTGGGCAGATCGCCGCCCATCGCGCCGCTGCGCACCTTCCAGTCGATCGGGTTCACCCCGGCCGCGCGCACGGCGACCCGGATCTGGCCGGCGGACGGATGCGGGTCCGGGAGCTCGACCAGCCCGAGCACGTCGGGGCCACCGAACTGACTGAACTGAATCGCTCTCATCGCGTCGCTTTCGTTGCTGCCAGGCGCGGCTCAGCGGTGCCGGTGCTTGGGCTTGTGCTTGGGCTTGTGCCGGCGCCGCCTGACGATTCCGCTCGGACGCGGGCGCGAGCCCCGCTCCTGGCGCGGGAACGACTGCACGGGAACGGTCACCGGCGGATTGCTCGTGCACGCAGCTTCGGTTGCGCTGCCGGGCGACGGGAGCGCGGGACGCCCGTAGCGCGGCCGGGCGGCGAAGTCGAACGCGCCGGTCAGGTCACCGGTGACGCCGCGCCGCCAAGCGCTCAGGTTCGGGACCTCGACGCCGAATCGCGTCTCGAGGAATCGGAGCATCGAGGTGTGGTCGAACACATCGGAGCACACCAGCCCGCCGCGGGTGAACGGGGACACGACAAGCATCGGGACCCGGAAGCCGAGTCCGATCGGGCCGGCGATCCCGCTCGCCGCCACCGGCAGCGGCGAGACGGTGAGGTACTCGCCCTTGGTGCCTCGGGGCGGAGCCGGCGGTGCAACGTGGTCAAAGAAGCCGCCGTTCTCGTCCCAGGTGATGAACAGCGCGGTCTTGCGCCAGACCTTGGGGTTGGACATGACCGCCTGCACGATCTGGGCAGCGGCGATCTCGCCGGCGGCCGCCGACGAGAAGCCGGGGTGCTCGGTCGCCCCCAGTCCGGTCAGCAGCCAGGAGACCGCGGGCAGCGAGTCGCGCCTCAGGTCGGACATGAAGTCATCCGGGAAGCTGGTGTTCAGCGCCCGGTCGGCGAGCTCTCCCGGCTTGTTGTAGGGCGCGAAATAGGGCAGCACGTTGTCAAAGCTGCCGCCGTCGGGCGCCTCGTAGACCTTCCAGCTGACGCCGTGGGCCTGCAGGCGCTCGGGCATCGTGGTCCACTTGAACGTTCCCTGCAGCGACTTGCGCGAGGTGACCAGCGTCTCGACCAGGGGACCGCCCCGGGCTCCCGACGGGTCCAACGTGGCGCTCATCGACATGATTCGGTTGGGGTCGGTGGGACCGATCACCGAGCAGTGGTAGCCATCGCAGATCGTGAAGGCGTCGGCCAGCCCGTGGTAGAAGCGCAGGTCCGCGCGCGTGTAGTAGCCCATCGTCTCGACCCCCACCGCCGCGCCGTCGACCGCCTCGTGCACGCGGACGAACTCGTCCATGCGTCCGTGAGCGTACGCCTGGTGCTGCGGACCCCAGTTGTGGGTGATGTCGGGCAGGCAGTAGTCGGGAGCGTTGCCGGTGCGCAGTTCAAACGGCTTCACTGTCGCGCCCGACGCTTGCCTCTGGGCAAACGCCCTGGCGCCGCGCTTGTCCCCGAATCCGCGGACTCCGCGCAGGGTGCCGAAGTAGTGATCGAAGGAGCGGTTCTCCTGGATCAGGAAGATCACGTGCTCGATGTCACGCAGCGATCCGGTAACCGGCGCTGCGCCGGCCTGACCCGCCAGCAGGCCTCCGAGCCCGCCGCCCAACGTGGTTAGGCCGAGACCGGCGGCACCCATCCGCCCGAGCGTCTCGCGCCGCGTCAGTCCGCGATCAATCCGCTGCTCATCATCCATCTGCGATCTCCCCTCCGGTGGCTCGAGTGCCCCGAGCGTACAGACCCCCGCTGGCCGCGGCGTCAGATGGCGCGAGCCTCAGACGCGAGCTCCCGCGCCCGTCCAAGGACCTCGTCGATCATCGCCTCGGTCAACCGACCGGTGAACGTGTTCTGCTGGCTCGGGTGGTAGCACCCGAGCAGCGTGAAGCGCCCTACGCGCACCGATGCCCCGTGACCGAAGCGCGGGCGCGGACGCGGCACCTCACTCTCGCCGAGCGCGCGCAGCCCCCGCAGCCCCGCGTCCCAGGCGAAGCCCCCGAGACACACGATCACCCGCGCCCGAGGCAGGAGCTCGAGCTCTCTGACCAGGTACGGCAGGCAGTTGTCGCGCTCGGCCGGGCTCGGCCGGTTGGCCGGCGGCGCGCAGCGGACCGCGGCGCACACCCAGGCGCCGGTCAGCGTCAGCCCGTCGCCGGGGAACAGCGACTGCGGCTGGTTGGCGAATCCCGCCCGCCACAGCGCGGCGAACAGCCAGTCACCCGAGCGATCGCCGGTGAATATCCGGCCGGTCCGGTTGCCGCCGTGGGCGGCCGGAGCCAGCCCGGCCACCACCAGGCGCGCGTCCGGATCGCCGAGCCCCGGCAGCGGCCGTCCCCAGTACTCCTCTGACGCGAACGCCGCCCGCTTGCGCACGGCGACCTCCTCGCGCCAGGCGACCAGGCGCGGGCAGCGCCGGCACGAGACGACCTCGCGCTCGAGCCGCTCGAGCTGGGCCGCGGGGGGATCCGGGCTCATCTAGCTTTTCAGCGCGCGCCCATAGTGGCGCTCGTAATACTCGCGGTAGGTACCCGTGCGGATCGGCTCCCACCACCATCCGTTGTCGCGGTACCACTCGACAGTCTGAGCGAGACCCTCGGCGAACCGGGTCCGGGCCTGCCAACCGAGACCCTGAAGCTTCGCGGACGAGAGCGAGTAGCGCCGATCGTGACCAGGCCGGTCGGTCACGTACTCGATCAGCGATTCCTCGGCGCCGGTGAGCTCGAGCAGCCGCTTGACCACGTCGAGGTTCTCGCATTCATCGGGCCCCCCGCAGTTGTAGGTCTCCCCTGGCTCGCCGTGCTCGAGCACGTGTCCGATCCCGCGCCCGAAGTCCTCGACGAACAGCCAGTTGCGGACCTGCTTGCCGTCGCCGTAGACAGGCAGCCGATCGCCCGCGAGGGCGTTGAGGATCATCAGCGGGATCAGCTTCTCGGGGTACTGGCGAGGCCCGTAGTTGTTAGAGCCCCGGCACACCGATGCGTGCAGTCCATAGGTGTGGAAGTAGCTGGTCACGAGCAGGTCGGCTCCCGTCTTGCTGGCGCTGTACGGGCTCGAGGGCGCCAGCGGCGATGACTCGGTGAACGAGCCGCTCTCGATCGACCCGTAGACCTCGTCGGTCGACACCTGGACGTAGCGCAGGCCGCGTTCGCGCGCCGCCTCCAGCAGCACGTGGGTTCCCAGGCCGTTGGTCTGTGAGAAGGCGAACGGCTCGGCGATCGAGCGGTCGACGTGCGTCTCGGCGGCGAAGTTGACGATCGCGTCGGGCGCGCGGGGTCCGAGCGCGTCCCGGACCGCCGCCGGGTCCTCGATCGCGCCCTTCACGAACCTGATCTCTGCCTGCACCTCGGCGAGGTTCTCCTTGCGTCCGGCGTAGGTGAGCTTGTCGAGCACGGTCACCTCGTCGCCGTGCTCGCGCAGCCTCAAGCCCACGAACGTCGAACCAATGAACCCAGCCGCGCCGCAGACCAGCAGCTTCATGCCGCAGCCGGCTTCGGAGTCTGAGCCAGGTACTCCGCCAGACCGCGGCGCCAGCCAGGCAGCTCGGGCGCCTCCGCGCCGCGCTCTGAGCGCAGCACGCTGTAGGCGGGCCGAGGCGCCGGGCGCGGGAACTCGGCCGTGGAGACCGGCACCACTTCGCTCGCGAGGCCAGCGCCGCTGACGATCGCTCCCGCGAACTCGAACCACGAGCATTGACCGGTGCCGGCCACGTGCACCAGCCCGACCGGAGCGCTCCCCCCGCGCCCGGCCAGCTCCACGAGCGCGGCGGCCAGGTGAGGGGTGAAGGTGGGACAGCCGACCTGGTCGGAGACCACGCGGAGCTGATCGCGCTGCGCCGCCAGCCGCAGGATCGTCTCAGGGAAGCAGGGACCGCCGGTGCCAAAGAGCCAGGCCGAGCGGACAACCGTGTGGCGTCCGGGGGCCGCCTGCGCCACCGCCACCTCGCCCTCGAGCTTGGACCGTCCGTAAGCCGAGCGCGGGCCGACGGGATCGGACTCCACGTAGGGCTCGGTGCCGGTGCCGTCGAACACATAGTCGCTCGAGATGTGGATCGTCCAGGCTCCGGCGCAAGCCGCCGCCGCCGCCACGTTGCCGGCCCCGACCCCGTTGATCGCCGACGCATCGAGCGGATGCTCCTCGGCGCCATCGACATCGGTCTGAGCCGCACAGTTGATCACCACGTCGGGGCGAGCCGCCGCCACCGCCTCGTGCAGCGCGCGAGTGTCGGCGATGTTCAGCTGGGCGCGAGCCAGGGCGATCGGCTCGTGGCCGGCGGCCCGGGCGGCGTGGCGAACGTCGTGACCGAGCATCCCGGCCGCGCCGGTGATCAGGAGTCTCATCGCGCGTCAAGGGTAGACATACGCCTTCCGGAGAGCTGGGCGCGAGCCTCCACCCGGACCCGAGGCGCAGGGAGCCGGCCCGCCGCGGCGTATTCCGGAACCATGCATCGATCGTTACGCTCGCGTTTTAAGCCACCGGCAGGCGCACCGTCTAAGCCCGCTGGGAGCTACATTTGCCGCATCGACGCTCGGTTTCGTTTTCTGACCGTTCGACAGTCGGCTGCCCTCGCGGTCGCGGTGCTAGCGATCGAAGCCGTCGTTTCCGGCATCGCGCCAGGCCACCCGCACCGGCAGCTGCTGCTCGGACGCCCGACCCCTTCGGGTCTGCCCTCGCAGGCGCACGTGCTGGCGGTGCTGCTCGGCCTCGCCCTGCTGGTCCTCACCCCGCGGCTGTGGCGAGGGACCCGGACAGCCGTTTCGCTCGCCGTCGCGGGCCTGCTCGCGCTGGCCGCGCTGAACCTCGCCAAGCCCCACTGGGGGGAGGCCGGCGTGGAGGTGGCGCTCGCGGGATTGCTGGTCGTCGGGCGGGCTGCCTTTCCGTTCGGATGCCGCAACCGTCCTCGGATCGCCGTCGTCTGCACCGCGATCGGGGCCTGGGGCCTCACCTACTGCGCCCTGCGCGTCGCCCCGCTGGTGCACGGCCACACCCACGGCTTGGTCGGAGCGCTGCACCGGTCGGTCACGCACACGGTGCGGGTGTCGGCTGCGCAGCCCCAGCTGAGCGAGAACTGGAATTCGCTGATCGAGATCCTGATCGCCTGCGCGGCGGCCATCTCGGTGCTGGCGATCCGCTCGCTGTTGCGCCCGGCGCCGGCCATCGACGGGCACGCCGAGCACGAGTACGGGGCGGCTCGGGCGATCGTCGAGCGCTATGGCGACGATTCCCTGTCGCCGTTCGTCCTGCGCCCCGACAAGGCGCTGCATTTCGCCGCCGGCGGGGTGCTCTCCTACCGAGTGATCCGCGGCACCGCGATCGTCTCCTCCGATCCGGTGGGTCCGGACGGCATCGCACCGAGCGTGCTGGCCAGCTTTCTCGCGCTGGCGCGACGGAGCGGCTGGCGGGTGGCGCTGTGGGGAGCCTCGGCGCGCTACATCGACGCCTACGAGACCCTCGGGCTGCGGTCGATCTGCGTGGGCGAGGAGGCGTTCGTGGACCCCCAGGAGTTCAGCCTGAAAGGACGCCCGGTGCGCAAGCTGCGCCAGTCCGTGCACCGTGTGGATCGTCGCGGCTGGGACCTGTTCGTCCGTGAGGGGCGCGAGATCGACGGTCTGCTGGAAGCGGAGATCACCGCCCTCAACGACCGGTGGTGTCAGGGCCAACGCCGCCTGCAGGGCTTCGCGATGGCGATGGGCGAGTTCGAGACCCCCGTCGGACCCGATGACCTGTATGTGATCGCGCGCTCGCCGGACGGCGAGCTCGGCGCGGTGATGCGGTTCGTCTCCTACTGCGGCAAGTTGTCGCTGGACACGATGCGACGCGTCGGGGACACCCCCAACGGCCTCAACGAGGCGCTCGTGTGCCGGGCGCTGGAGACCGCCCGCGAGCGCGGGATCGCCGAGCTGAGCCTGAACTACGCCGGGCTGGCGCATCTGGTTCGCGGTGAGGTCCAGCTGGGCCGCGTGGCGCGCCTGGGCACGAAGCTGATCATGACCCCACTCAGCCGGCGCTTTCAGATGGAGCGCCTGGTCCGCTTCAACGAGAAGTTCTCTCCGGATTGGCGTCCCCGTTACCTGGTGTACGAATCGCGCGCCGCCCTGCCTCGATCGATCGCGCGGGTCCTGCAGGCCGAGGGCTACCTGCCCGAGCGCCGGCCGCTGTCGCTTCCGCACTCCCTGCCCGCGCTCCCGCGCGCGGTGCCGCGGCGGCCCCAGGCCAAGGGCGCCGGCTAACCGGCATTCGATGCGGGGCCTGGGCTTTCACCGTCCGCTGGTCGGTCTGATCACGCTCGCCCTGCTGGTGGTGGGGCTGCTCGGCGCTTACGGCTACTGGCAGTCCTATTACCAGCACCGCGGCTTCGCGACCGTCGCGTACCTTCCACACGCCCGCAAGGGGGGCCATCAGACGGTCCGCTTCTATTCGGCGGCGCTGCATCGGGAGGCCGACTACCTCGCCCTGCTACCGCCCGGCTATGACCCTACGCACGATCGCTATCCGGTCTACTACCTGCTTCACGGCAGCCCGGGGCGGCCGCAGGTGTACTACGCGATCGCCAGCTTGAACGTTCGTTCCTCGAACCTGCTCAGCCAGCGGCGAATCAGGCCGATGATCCTGATCTACCCCGACGGGCGGATCGGTCAGAGCACGTTCTCGGATTCGGAGTGGGCCAACACCCCCTCCGGTAGCTATGAGAGCTACGTGCTCGAGGTCGTCCGCGACGTGGACCAGCGCTTCGCGACGGTGGCCCAACGCCAGAATCGGGTGATCGGCGGTTTCTCGGCCGGGGGCTACGGCGCCACCAACATCGCCCTGCACAACCTGTCGGTGTTCGGCAACCTGCAGTCCTGGTCCGGTTACTACATCCAGAGCCGGACCGGAGTGTTCGCCCACGCGAGCCGGGCCACGCTGGCCTATAACAGCCCGCTTGAATACGTCCGGCGGCTGGGCCGGCAGCTGGCCATCGATCCCCTGCGGGCCTTCTTGTTCACCGGGCGCGACGACAACGTCAGCCCGCAGCTGAAGCCGATGGCGCAGGCGCTGGCCACGCGGGGGTCGCCGGTCAGCTACGCGCTTTACCACGGAGGCCACGACTGGCAGCTGTGGCACGCGCATCTCAACCAGCTGCTGATCCTCGCCTCCAATGACGTAAGCGAGCCTTTGCGGCACGGCAACGGGACGGCGGGGACGCTGACCCCCGGCGTCGTCCCGATCCCGCGCGGCGCTGGACGCCACCACCTTCGCGGCTCAGACCAGATCCCGGCCGAGCGAGGTGGCCCAGAGCACGGCGGCCCGCTGCAGCTGCGACGCCTGCCGCATCAACTCGCCCCGTATCCACCGGGGTTCGGGGGCCGCGGATTCGGTCGCGGCGGTGCCCGGCCCGGCGGCGGGGGGGCCGGGTCCCGCGGATTCGGCGGCGGCGCCGGGTTCGGCGGAGGGGCCGGGTTCGGCGGAGGGTCCGGGCCCGGCGGGTACGGCGGGGGGGCCGGGTCCGGAATCGTCGGCCCCAGCCGGAACGCGAGCCAAGGCTTTGTCGCCTACCGACCCCGCGCTATCCCCAGTCCCCGGCTACGACAGGACCAGCACGGCGGCGGCGCCCTCGGGCGCCGCAGCAGACCGCAACGGCGGGCCGGCCGGGGCAAGCTCGGGACCGGCGAGCTGCTGATCGGCCTGATCCTGGCGCTGGGCTCGGCGGCGCTGATCAACCTCGGCTTCCTGCTCCAGCACCGTGGGCTCGGGCGACGGAGCACTGGTGGCCTCGCCTCCGCCCTGCGCGAAGCGGTGCACAACCGCTCCTGGCTGGCCGGTCAAGCCGTCGGCTGGACGGGTTTCGCCGGTCAGATCGCCGCTGTGGCGATCGCCCCCCTCTCCTTGGTCCAGGCCTTCGCGGCCGGCGGCTTGGCCCTGTCGGTGCCGTTGGCGGCCCGGATCTTCTCGCACCCGGTCACCCGCGAGCAGTTGCTCGCGGTGCTCCTGATCGCCGTCAGCCTGGCCGCGCTCCCGATCGGCTTCTCCACCGCTCGGGACCACCTTCACCCGGGCTCGCTGGCCGCGACGGTGACGGTCTGCCTCGCCCTGGCGCTGGCGGGGAGCGCCCTGCGGAGCACCGCGCTGCGGGCGATCGCCGCCGGTCTGTTCTACGGCGTGGCGGACGCGGCGATCAAGGCAGTGTCGGTCGGCTGGCGGTTACACGGCAGCTCGGCCCTGCTGTCCGGCTGGACGGTGCTGGCGGTGATCGCCACCTTTGCCGGCTTCCTGGCTTTCCAGAGCGCGTTATCGGACGAGGACGCCGTGAGTCCGATATCGCTGATGAACGCGTTCGCCGCTCTGGCTGCTCTCGCCGGCGGACTAGTCGCGTTCGGCGAGTCGCTAGGCACCAACCCGGTGGCCGTCGGCGCCCACGTGGTCGCGATCGCGGTCGTGTTCGGCTGCGTGCCGGTACTGGCCGGGGCGCAAGCCGGAATCGCGCGCGACACCGAGACGAGGCGAGCGGCGCCGAGCAGCCCGCTCCGACCCGAATACGGGCCGGGGTAGGGCGCAGCCAACCGCGAGCATCACGGCCTCGACCAGCGGCCCGAATCCCGGGCGCCGGCTGATCAACACGTGGCTGAACCTCAGGTTGCGGGCCAGCGCGTCGGCCGCTTGGGAGCTGATCAGCAGCAACACCAGGCCCAGCACGCCGACGATCGACGCCCGTTGCAGCGGCCTCACCCGGATCAGTGCGACCCCGGCGATCAGGCCCGCGAGAAGCCACGCGACGACCACTCGCGCCAGCGGCTGACGGTCGAATCCGGCCAGCTGAAGGAGCGGCAGCGAATCGGCGACGGGTGGACCGACCCGCAGCGAGCCCGTCTGACGCAGGCCGTACAGCCAGCCGTAGCCGGCCAGAAGGCTCACGAGCACGACCAGCAGCCCCGCCCCTGCCCCCCCGACGAGGCTCAGCGCCCGTGGCACGCGCCTTGCACGCCGCGTGCCGGCGTAACTCCTCGGGCTTACACGGGTCATACCGGTGCGAGCTTACGCTTCGCCGGTGGTTGCACCGTTAGCGGTGGATCGACGTAGGAAGAGCATTTCGTTGCGACAATGGCCCTAATGGACTCGAGACGATGAAGCGTCGCCGGATACTGGCCGGGATCATCTTGGCCGTGGTGGCGCTGGGCGCCTTCGGGAGTGGGGCGGCGGTCGTGATCGCGAGCAAGGGCTCGCAAGGTGCGCTGGCTCAGACCGCCCGCCGCTCGCCCGGCCAGACGCTGTCGATCAGCTGCCGCTCGCCCTCATTGGGGGGCAGCCTTCCCGCCGAGGTGTACCTTCCGGCCGGCTACAGCCGCCGTTCGAGCCCCTACCCGGTGATCTACTTCCTGCACGGCCTTCCCGCGGGACCGAGCACCTACAAGGCCAACGCCTTCGTCGCCGATGCGCTCGCGCAGGGAAACCTGCGGGCGATCGTGGTCGCGGCCCAGGGCGCCCGGGCAAGCAACAGCGATCGCGAGTACCTGGACTGGTCCAGCGCCGAGAACTGGCCGCGGGCGATCTCTCACGACCTCCCGAGCTGCATCGACCACAGCTACCACACAGTCGCCAATCGATTGGGCCGGGCGCTGATCGGCGTATCGGCCGGCGGCTACGGCGCCCTGAACATCGGCCTGCGCAACCTTCACACGTTTGCCGCCGTGGAGTCCTGGAGCGGTTACTTCGTGGCCACCGATCCGAGCGGCGAGCACGTCCTGGAGCTGGGGTCGACCGAGGCCGACGACAACGCGATCGTCCCCCGCGGCGGCGCGCTGCTCGAGCAGCTCGCCGTCTGGCCGTCGATGATCGGCTTCTATGTCGGACGTCAGGACGGGCTCTTCCTCCCGATGAACGAGCAGTTCCACCAGGCTCTGAAGCAGAGCAGCGTCGCCCACACGTTCCGGATCTACGCCGGTGGCCACAGCGGGGTGCTGTGGCGCGCTCAGGCGCCGGCTTGGCTGGGAATGGCGCTGCGCTTCATGTCCGCGCAGGCTCGCCACCGAAGCCATGACGGCGGCGGAGGCCTCGGACCGACCTGAGCTTTGCGCGCCGGTCTTCTCGCGTGGTAGCGTCGCATTCATGGGCGAACGAACGCAGTACACACCCGGTACCTTCAGCTGGACTGACCTCACCACGACCGATCAAGAGGGGGCGAAGGCCTTCTACGCCGGATTGCTCGGCTGGGAGCTCGAGGACCGCCCGGTTGGCGACGAGGTCGTCTACACGATGGCGAGCCTGGACGGCCGCGACGTCGGCGCGATTTCACCGCAACCGCAGCAGCAGCGCGATGCGGGGGTACCGCCGGTCTGGAACTCCTATGTCAGCGTGGAGGACGCGGACGCGACCCTGGCCCGCGCGAAGGAGCTCGGTGCCAACGTGCATGCGCAGGCGTTCGATGTCATGGAGGCCGGGCGGATGGGAGTCGTGCAGGATCCCCAGGGCGCGTACTTCCTCGTCTGGCAAGCCAAGCAGCACATCGGGGCGGGACTGGTGAACGCGCCCGGAGCCCTCGTCTGGAACGAGCTCGGTTCGCCTGACCTCGACGGATCGGCTGCGTTCTACGGTGACCTGTTCGGCTGGACGACGTCACCGATGCCGGATGCCGACCCGCCCTACCTGGTGATTCAGGGCGCGGACGGCCGCGCCAACGGCGGTATCCGGCCGCCCGCGCCTCCCGGTACTCCCCCCTCCTGGCTGGTCTACTTCGCCTGCGAGCAGATCGACGCCGCGCTGGCCAAGGTCACCGAGCTCGGGGGCACCGTGCTCGTCGGCGCCACCGACATCGGAGTGGCCAAGATCAGCGTCGCCCAGGACGTCCAGGGCGCCGTGTTCGCGCTCTACGACGGCCGCCTCGACTCCTGATACACACTCGGACGCGTGCGAGCTCGCCGAGCACTGATCGTCGGGGTGGCGTGCGCGGCGTGCGCCGGGTGCGCCCAGCAGGCGGCCAGCTCCGAATCACGTTCCAGCTCCGACCCGACCCATAGCGCCACCGCTCCGGCTCCCGTCTCGGGGGCGGCGCTCAAGGCGCACCCGCAGACCGTGGAGCCCGTGGCCGGAGCGGCGGCCACAGCCGCACAGCCATCCGGCGACTCGGCTGGGGTCAGCGTCGGGCCGCCCAGCGCCTCGCTGCCCCAGCCATACTCGGTCAGCGACGTGCGTCGCGAGCTGGCGCAGAGCGGCATGAGCGCCAGTCCCAATCAGGCGACGCTCACCCCCGGCGGGCTGGCCGTGGCACCGATCGACGCCCCAGCGGCCGTCCAGGAGGTGATCGCGGCCGGCAACGAGATCGCGCGGCTGCCGTATCGCTACGGCGGCGGGCACATGACCTATGAGGACACCGCCTACGACTGCTCGGGCTCGATCAGTTACGTGTTCGCCGCCGCGCACCTGCTCGGCCGCACGGTGGCCTCGGGTGAGCTGAAGAACTGGGGTTCACCCGGGCCCGGGAAGTGGATAACCGTGTTCGCCAACGCCGGGCACACGTTCATGTATGTGGCGGGCCTGCGATTTGACACCGTCGCGCTGGCCGAGACCGGCTCGCGGTGGTCAGGTCGTTCCGCCACCGAGCCGGACCTGGCGACGTTCTCGGTCCGACATCCGCCCGGCCTCTAGGAGCGCGCACCCAATCCACCAGTTCCCCCTGTAACGAGTCGGTTTTCGGCATTCGTAGTCGTCCGATGGCCTGTCTATCTTGGTCGCTGCGATGCGGGTGCGGGAATTTCAGAACGGATCTGTGGTGGCGCAGGTGCTGCTCGTGCGCGACGTCCAGGTTCGCACTCACCAGGAGGGTCGCGAGTACCTCAAGCTGATGCTCGGAGACCGGAGCGGCAGCGTGCCGGCGGTCGTCTGGGAGGGGGTCAGTGAAGCTCGGGCGCTCTGCCGGGCCGGAGCCGCCCTGCACGTAGCCGGGCGGTTCAGCCATCACGAGCGCTTCGGCGGCCAGCTGGCGATCGAAGCGATCCGCGTGGCGGCTGAGCACGAGTACGACCTCGCGGAGCTGATCGACGGCCCGGTGCGCCCAGCGGCGCAGATGGAAGCCGACCTGCACGAGCTGATCGCGACCGTGCAGGATCCGCACTTGCGACCTCTGCTGGCCAACGTGGTGGGCGAAGGATCGCCGATCTCGAGGCAGTATCGCCAGGCGCCGGCAGCCAAGCGCTACCACCAGGCCTACCGCCACGGGCTGCTCGAGCACTGCCTCACTGTGGCCCAGGCGGTGAGCGCAATCTCCGCCACGTTCCCGGGCATCAATCGTGACGTCGCCGTCACCGGCGCGCTGCTGCACGACATCGGCAAGCTGGAGGCCTACTCGCTGGCCGGCGAGTCGATCGAGATGACCGACCAGGGACGGCTGTACGGGGAGATCCCGCTCGGCTACTACCGTGTGCGCCACGCGATCGAGGAGATCGACGCCTTCCCCGCGGAGACCGCCGAGGCGCTCCTGCACATCATCCTCAGCCATCACGGCTCGCTCGCGCATGGAAGCCCGGTGATTCCCTGCACGCGCGAGGCGACGCTGGTTCACATGATCGACAATCTCGGCGGTCGCCTCGGCAGCTTTGACCGGCTCGAGAAGGAGCTTCCGGCCGGCCAGCAGTGGTCGGCGTTCGACAAGGGGATCGGTGGCGGGGCCTACTTCGCCACCCCCGTCGACCAGGAGCGGCGAGCGGCCTAGTTTCGGGGGCTCCGCAGGGATTCCCCTCGAGCGGTGTCAGACCTGGGGCGGCTTGCGCCAAATCTGCGCAAATAGCGCAGGGGTGACCCCACACGGTTTCCTGGGCCGCGGTCCGTGACTAGAGTTGGCAGCGGATGGCGAAAGACACCGAGAAGCTGATCCGTCAGCTGTCGCTGACCTCGTACCTGATGGCCGAGCGACGGCCCGTGACGGCCCCGGAGATCAGGCGCGACGTCGAGGGTTACAGCGTGATGAACGAGGATGCCTTCGCCCGTCGCTTCTACGCTGACCGCTCCGAGCTCGAGGCGCTCGGGATCGTGCTGTCGGTGGAGAAGCCCGTGGACGGCCTGGTCGAGCAGGAGAACTACTCGTTGCCGCCCGAGAATTTCCACCTGCCGGCGATCGCCTTCACCGACACCGAGCTGGCGGCGCTGCGCACGGCGCTGCAACTACTCGACGGCGAGTTCGCCTACGCCGAGCCGCTGCGGCTCGCCCTGCAGCAGATCTCCTGGGGCCGGCCCAGCCCGCTCAACGCCCCCGAGCAGAGCACCGTCGCGCTCGGCATCACCGGCTCGGCCGGCGGCCATGACGTCTCCCAGCGCCTGGCCAAGATCGAGACGGCGATCTTCCGGCGCAAGACGATCGTGTTCGACTACCACACGATGGAACGCGACGAAGTCGGCGCGCGGCGAGTCGACCCCTACCAGCTCCTGTATCAGGGCAGCCAGTTCTATCTCGTCGGGCGCGCGCACGAGCGCAGCGCGATCAGGGTCTTCCGACTCTCCCGGATCCGGGGCAAGGTCGGCTACGCCACCAAGGCCGAGCACGACTTCCAGCGTCCCGCCAACTTCGACCCGCGGGTCTACGCCAACCGGATCGACTGGCAGTTCGGCGAGTCCGTCGGGACCGCCCAGGTGTGGATCGGCAAGCGGATCGCCTGGCAGATCAAGCGTCATTTCGGGCGCTACGGCGAGATCCGGCCGGCGGGCGAGGACGCCGACAGCGACGACCGGCTGTTCGTCACCCAGTACGCCAACTCCCGCCAGCTGATCGCCTGGGTGCTGGGCTTGAGCGAGAACGCGCGGATCGTGGGGCCGCCCGAGCTGCTGGCCGAGCTCCGTGACCGGGTTGGACTGCTGATCGAGCGCCACACCGGCGAACCCCCGGTGGACGACTCGCTTGCGACCCACCCGCTCGACGACGGGAGCGCGGTCGGACCCGACACCGATGGCGACGAGCGATCGCGGCGCGCCGGACTGGCCGGCGGCGGAGCGCAACGCGGCGATCGGGCTGACCGCGACGTGCGCGCCGAGGCCGACGATGGCAACGGCAGCCGCCCGGACGCCGCGATCCGCCCCGAGCGCTTCGCCCGTCTGGTCACGCTGGCCAGCATCCTGATCGATGCCGGACGCGCCGGAAGGCTGCTGAACGCCGACGGCATCTGCACCGCGCTGAAGATCTCCGAGCAGGAGCTGCGCGAGGACATCTCGGTGCTCAACGTGGTGAACTTCGGCGCCGGGACGTACGTGCTGTACGCCGAGATCAATGCCGACGGCACGATCGAGGTCGAACCTGAGCCCTACGGCGATTCGTTCGCTCGTCCCGCCCGCCTGCTGCCGGTCGAGGCCAAGGCGCTGGTGGCGGCCATCGACCTGATCGGCGAGCACATCCCCGAAGGGTCGCTGACCTCGGTGCGAACCAAGGTGGTGCAGGCACTGGGTGAGGATCCAGTCCACGAGGGGCTGCAGTTCGCCACTCCGGGTGGCGACAACGTGGAGATCGAGACACAGGTCTCGCGAGCGATCGCCGGCCGGCGACGGCTCTCGTTCGAGTACTACAAGGAGAACGAGGATGAGTTCTCCAGCCGTCTGGTCGAGCCCTACGCGCTGATCAACGGCCGTGAGGGCTGGTATGTGGCCAGCTTCGACCCCTCCCGCGGCAGCGTGCGCCACTTCCGCTTGGACCGGATCAAGTCCGCCGCCGTGTCCGAGGAGCGTTTCGCCGCCCGGCCGGACGTCGATCCGGCGGCCGACGTCGACGGCTGGCCGCGAACCGGCGAGGTGCCGGCCTCGCGCCGGGCCCAGGTGTGGGTCTCGCCCGAGCGCGCGCGCTGGGCCCGCGAGGAGCGCAACGTGATCGGCGAGCTCGAGGATGGCTCGGTGATCGTCGAGCTCGGTTTCGCCGGCGTCGATTGGCTGGTTCGCGAGACGCTCAAGGAGGCCGGCGACGCCGTCGTGCTCGAGCCCGAAGACGCCCGCACCGCGGTCCGGATCGCCGCCGAGGCGATCGGCGTCGGCGCCGGGCTGGTCTCCCGCTAGCCCCGTTTCCGGGGCTAGCTAGCGGCGGGCGATGAGCCGACGAGATCAGATCACGCTCAGCGACGCGGAGGTCTCGGCGTTTCTCGAGGAGCAGCGAACGGTGATCTGCGCGACCAACGGCTCGCGCGGCTGGCCACACCTGATGCCGCTCTGGTACGTGGTTTCAGACGGCGAGATCTGGGCCTGGACCTACGGCAGGTCACAGAAGGTCCGCAACCTCGAGCGAGATCCGCGCGCGACGCTGCAGATCGAGGCCGGCGAGAGCTATGGCCAGCTGCGCGGGGTGATGATCGAAGCCCAGGCGGAGATCCACCGCGACACCGACCGGGTGACGGAGATCGGGACAGCGCTGGCCGAGCGCTACGGGGGCGCCGCGCTCGATCCCGCGGCTCGAGCCGCGCTTCGCGCGCAGGCGGTCAAGCGCATCGCCCTTCGGTTCGTCGCCCTGCGGACCGCGAGCTGGGATCACCGCAAGCTCGCCGGTGCCTACTGATGGCCCGCGCCGGGGCCGGCTGATCGCCCGCGCGGGGGGCCGGGCCGATGGCCCGCGCCGGAGCCGACTGATGGGCCGCGTGCAGTCGTTCTTCGGAGCGCTGCTTCGCCGGGACGCCTCCGGCCGATCGTGGTTGCCGGCGCTGTTGGCGGCGACGCCGCACGCTCGCGAGCGGCTCGGAGAGCTTGTCGCCGAGCCGGGTTGGCTCGTCACTCCGCTGGCCGTCGTCACAGTCAACGGGGAGGCTCGGCGCCTTCACCTACACGGCCGCACCGGCGCGAGAGCTGCTCAGCTGGTACTTCGAGCATCCCGACGCCCTCGTCTGGCCGCCCGACGTCCGGCTGTCTGCCGCGACTACCCGGCTGCGGCGAGCGCTGATCGACGACGATCCACCCGGAGCTCGCGCCCGGGCGCAGGAGCGTGCCCGAGAGCTGATCCGCGCCGCTCGCGGCTGGTGGCCGACCTGGAAGCGAGCCGGTTGCTGTCTGCCGGAAGGCAGTGGGCCTCGGTTCTGATCTTCGAGCAGTCCCTCGCCGTGGCCGACGAGCACCACCTGTCCCAGGCGATCGATGACGGCGCCCCGCACCTCGATGCGCCGGGCCGGGCCGAGCTGCGGGCGTCGTTTCTGGGCAATATCACCTGGCGGTCGGCGGCGGCTGCGGTAGACCTCCCGCTCGAGGCACCGGCCCAAGACCCGGTGGGACGCTAGCCTCCCGCCGGTCATGCACGAGCTCAAGGGCTTGATCCTCTCCGGCGGCAAGGGCACCCGGCTTCGCCCGATCACCCACACCTCCGCCAAGCAGCTGGTGCCGGTGGCCAACAAGCCGGTGCTGTTCTATGGCATCGAGGCGATGGCCAACGCCGGGATCGCCGAGGTCGGGATCATCATCGCGCCCGAGACCGGCGATGAGATCCGGGCCGCCGCCGGCGACGGAGAGCGCTTCGGCGTCAAGCTCACCTACATCGTCCAGGACGAGCCGGCCGGGCTGGCGCACGCGGTACTGACCGCTGAGCCATTCCTGGGCCAGTCGCCGTTCGTCATGTACCTGGGCGACAACCTGCTCCAAGGCGGGATCGAGGATCTCGTCGAGGCCTTCACCTCCGGCCAGCCCGACGCGCTGATCCTGCTGACCCCCGTCACAGACCCCGAGCAGTACGGCGTCGCCGAGCTTCGCAACGGCTCGGTGGTCAGGCTGGTGGAGAAGCCACCGGACCCGCAGACCAACCTGGCCCTGGTTGGTGTCTACATGTTCATGGCGTCGATCCACGAGGCGGCACGCGCGATCGAGCCGTCTGCGCGCGGCGAGCTCGAGATCACTGACGCGATCCAGTACCTGGTCGACGACGGGATGCGCGTGGAGCCGCACATCGTCAAGGGCTGGTGGAAGGACACCGGACGGCTCGAGGACATGCTGTCGGCCAACCGCCTGATCTTAGAGACGGTTGAGGGACGAGTGGAGGGGGAGCTGATCGACGCCCAGGTCGATGGCCGGGTGGTGATCGAGCCCGGCGCCCGCCTGGAGCGCACTACCGTCCGCGGTCCCGCGGTGATCGGAGCGCGCGCTCGCCTGACCGATTGCTACGTCGGCCCCTACACCGCGATCGGCGAGGGCTGCGTGATCGAGAACGCCGAGGTCGAGCATTCGATCCTGCTGGCCGGCTCCGAAGTCCGCAACCTGGCCGGGCGGATGGAGTCCTCGCTGCTGGGGCGCAATGTCAAGATCGGGCGTGACCACCGCCAGCCGCGGGCCTTCCGCTTCCTGGTCGGCGACAACTCCGAGATCGGGATCCTCTAGCCGCAGGACCCTCGCCCAGGCGACGCGTGCGCCGTTTCAGCCCAGCGGCTTCTCGCCCCAGAAGCTGGCCATCGGATTGCCGTTGAAGTCCTCGATCTCGACGTAGCCCTCGGACTCATACAGCGCGCGGGCTCCGGTCTGCTTGGGCCCGGTGTCCAGGCGGGCGAGCTCGTACCCGAGCTGTCGGGCCCGATCCTCGAGCTCGTGCAGCAGCGCCCGCGCCAGGCCTTGGCCCCGCAGCGGGGGGATCACGTACATCTTCTTGATCTCGCAGGTCCATTCGCTGAACTGCTTGAGCCCGCCGCAGCAGGCCAACTGGTCGGCGAGGTAACCGACCACGAATTGCCCCGTCGGGGCGCTCAGCTGCGCCGGGCCGGCTTTGGGCATCTGGTCGCCGTCGAGCTCGAGGCCGTCGTACATGATCGCGATCTCGTCTCGCATCGCCTGCGCGAGCTCGCCGCCAGGCCCGGAGTCGACCCGGGCCGGCTCAAAGCGCAGGGATGAGAATGCTCTTGGCACCAGCCGGGGAGGGTACCGCCGGGCCGATAGCCTTGGCGGGAGATGAGCGCTCCGCCCGCCGCCGCCCGCGAACGCCTGCTCACAGCGTGGCGGGGCGAGATCCTGGCCGGCGCGGTCTATGACCTGATCGCCCGTCGGCTGGACCAGCGCGAGGCCGACATCCTGCGCCGGATGTCGGAGGCCGAGAGTGGCCATCGCGGCCGCTTGGAGCAACGTATGCAGGAGCTGGGGGTCCCAGTCCCGGACCCCGCCGCCGTGCGGGTCCCGCTGTGGCTGCGGATGCAGGCTCGCGTGGCGCCGATTGATCGCCTGCTGGCCGCTCGGGAGGCCGCCGAGGACGAGGAGGTCGACGACCTGTACAAGCGCTCGACCGGCGATCCGGATACCGACCGGCTGCTGCGGGAGATCCGCAAGGAGGAGCGTTCGCACTCGCTGGCGGTGGCGGACCTGCGCTCGGGCTCGTCGTCTGATGGGGGCCTGTCGTCTGACGGCGGCTCGGATCCGGAGCTGGGAGACGAGCTTGCCGACGTGCTACCGCCGGGACGGCCCCTCGAAGGCCGCATCCCGTCCAACGATGGCCCGGTCGTCGCGCCTCCCGGAGCGCGGGCCCGGCTGGACCGGATCCTCGGGCGCGAACGATGGCACCGGACGGGTGGAAGCTGGATCTCGGGTGCGATCTACGGCGCCAACGACGGGCTTGCCGCCGTGTTCGGGATCGTCGCCGGGGTCTCTGGAGCGACCGGCGGCTCGACCTCGGTGCTGACGGCGGGACTGGCGGGCGCAATCGCCTCGATGCTGTCGATGGCGACCGGCGCGTTTCTGGCCGAGCGGTCAGAGCTCGAGGTCGCGGCCGCCAACCTCGAGCGCGAGCGCCAGGAGATCGCCGAGCACCCGGAGGAGGAGAAGGAGGAGCTGTCGCTCTTCTACCAGCTCAAGGGGATCGACGTGCAGACCGCCGACCAGCTGGCCGAGCAGATGGCCAGACGGCCTGACGCGATGCTCCAAGCGCTCGCGGTCGAGGAGTTCGGGGTTGCGGCGACGGCGGATGGCAACCCGTCACAGGCGGCCCTGGCCGCCGGCATCTCGACCGGGCTCGGCGCGATCGTGCCCGTGATCCCGTTCATGATCACGACCGGCACGGTGGCGATCGTGGCGGCGGCGATCGTCTCTCTGGTGGCCCACTTCCTCGTCGGCGCAGCGAAGTCGCTGGTCACCCTGCGCACCTGGTGGTCAGCGGGAGCCGAGATGACGCTGGCCGGCGTGATCGTCGGCGGCGCGACCTTCCTGATCGGCCTGGCGCTGCCGACCTAGCTAGCTAAGCCGGGCGGGCACCTCCGCCGCGTCCGGACGGCTCCGCCCAGCGCGTCGCCGGCACGACAGCGGCGTTCGTAAGCGCGAACACGCGGCTGGCTCGGACTCGGCGCTCGGTGAGATCCGGGGATACCGTCGCATGTTCCTGCTCGTTCGCGGACGCGACCCTTCCTGCGCTCGCCGCGGTGAACCGCCAACTGGTCGAGGACTTCGGGCCAAGCTACGTCCACGCTGACGTCGCCAAGGCCTTTGACGCCTACGACATGACCACCACCGGTGGTCATGGCCTGCCGAAGGACGTCGCGGTGGTCTGCGCGGATACGATCAACGGGTGCGGCTTGGCGGCCATCCCGAAGCGCAACGGTCACCCTAATCACGCGGGCCACAAGCTGATCGCCGACACGCTCTTCAACGCGCTGCAACAACACTGGTTCAGAGCGCGCTGACCGAAACGGGCGGCAGCAAACCAGCGCGGCCAGCGCAGAGGCCCGGAGAGCGCCGTCCGTGGCGGTTGCAACGACAGCGAGCGCGATCCGGCCGCCGCGGCGCTCTCGCTTTGCCGGGTTGGCGTACGGTGCCGACGCGACCGGCGCTCGCGTTGTCACTGAAGGATCCTCTGCCGGAATACCGTGGACGAACGACACTCGCTGACGGGCTCAAGACAACGAGCCAGGTATCTGGTTATCACCTTCGCCGTCCACCACGACCAGCGCCACGCCGGTGGCGGCACGTCAGCGCTGCTCGATGCCAGCCCCGAGCCGCCCTCGGCTACTTGCCCCGGGATCAACGGCTGGTGTGAGCACCAAAACGGCCGCGCTGGTGGTCAACGCGGCCGTTGTGGTAAATGGTTCCGGGCAACTGGTTTGTTGCCGGTCGAGCGGTTGGATGTTTTCAGCCAGCGGCCGGTTGTCGAGGTTGCCGGCGAGAATCGCCGGTGCGGCCTGGGCGTCGTTCTCAGTCGGGGAAGTTGTC
>JAABUJ010002742.1_pt1 | contig 20982 bp, 21 predicted proteins | sample 5559131 | NCBI WGS metagenome assembly JAABUJ01 (sample SAMN10711875, study PRJNA513366) | rock metagenome | isolation source: Antarctica rocks | place: Antarctica: Victoria Land, Mt New Zealand nord | collected 2016-01-07 | reverse complement strand
TTCACCGGCTTAGACTCGATTTTCGGCTTTTTGGCTGCATTATGATTGCTGGATCTACTGGTTCTTGGCGCATCTTTTCGCTTTGTTCCTGCCATAATTCTTTGGTATACAGTGCCGACGTAGCACTGAAGGTCTGCTTTTGAAAGTTGTGGTTGCGCACAAGAACTTTCTGGCTAGCGTCATCTTGTCTTCGACATCGCTTCTATGCGATCAGTATGTATAGGTAGGTAGTTGATCAAGGGTCAAGCACAACATTTACTTCCGTCACCTACAATGCGGTATATTACACTGTTCGCAGGCTTTCAGGCACTACTATGCTCAACTTCTCATTATCATTTCTCGTAATAACTATCCTTTCATACTGACTGTCCTTAGCCAACCGGACATAGGAGCATTAAGGGCCTCGCAGCCATGTATGTAGCGATCGTAATGGCGCCGAACGACGCTACCCAGTGGAAATCGCATGCCACCATAACGCACAGAGAGCTCCGCTGACCATCGGGCGGTGCTTCTCCTATTAATGCTGTAATCCTGCGATGTGGACCCTTCCAAAAAAGATATTCCCTGTGAGTGTTGTGGACTGGATTATCTAATCACCCCATTATCACCTCCGTCCGTCGTCGGCCTGTCGATAGTACCCAACTCGGCGCCTTGCCCACTTGCGCCTCTCTTTCTTCCCGGTATATGGAACCCGTAGTGACTTGAATTGGGCCGACTGCCATCGGTGGAGACCGGACTCTCAGGAGCGTCGTTGGTAAAGCGCGAGAATAGGCCCTTCTTCTTCGGCTTGACTTCGTCGTTCAATCCCACATCCTCGAAGCCCTCCTCGTCTGTGGGCTGCGGTTTGGCGAACCGTCTAGACCCATTGACGGCTGAGCGCGGATATCGAGAGGTACGTGAGTCGAAGCTCTGCCGCGGTGGCCCGACCTCCGGTTGGGGGATAGGCGAACGCGCTGAAATATCCTGGAGCAATTGGTCAATCACATGTTTCCCCTGGACAACTGTACGTTGCCTTACGAAAGATCGCCGGTAGGAATCGAAGGATTCGCGAGATATAGAGAACGGCTCGTTTTCGCTGAGCACGCTGCGATTTCTGGAACTTGTGGTCGTGGAGCTGGGACTTCTTTGCCAGAAGCTCTTCTTCTCCGGTGGTGAAGGCTTGAGCAATACCTTTCAGCGGCTTGTATCCAGAGTTGATATTGACATAAGACTAACCGGAAGGTAGACACCGCTGTCATTCACAACTGCCAAGACATTCGTTACCATTCAATCACGATGCGGTGGGTTGTTGTAGGCGCAAAGTCGCACGACACAGACGTACCACTCAATTTGTACTCATTCGGCTCGTCATTGTTTCCCTTGATACTCAGAGCTGATGTAGGTTTGATTCCGACCAACCCTGGTCGCTGAAGGTCTTTCTCAGCTCCATTGCGAGATGCGGGTCGCGCGCTTTCGTCACTGGCGGTCTCGGCACCGTTTGTGACGCCAGTTTTCCGAGAGAAGTAATTCCGAAATGGAGGCATTTGGACGAACGATGCAATGTATTAATGGCTGAATAATGTCTGGATAATGTCTGGATAATGTCTATTGAAATGTTCGTGCCATTAAGATTGTTTACTGGGCTATTGATCAGTGACACCGTCATGTACTCGGCTCTCTCGGCAGCCGTTCCTTCTTAGGCTAGATGGGAAGAGCCGCGGCTGAGTAAGGCAAAAGTAAACCCATCTCAGTCTTAAATCTCTCAGGGTCCAGGGCGGACAAATCAGATGGCATCCGTACATTATCTATCAGTCTTTTCTGTACAGTCTCTTGTCTTCTTAAGATCTCAGATTGTGTCCCGCAATATACATAAGCATCCGAAACCGCCATTGCCAATATATGTAATCTCAACTCACCAAACTTTCGAGCCAGACAACTACCTTGGATAGAATCATGCTGAGTCAGATTGCTGTTCAAAATATCGCGCACTTAGGGGACCCGACTAAGAGATATTTTGTACCTAAGGCCCCTGCTAATACGAATGCTTGTGGGCGCCACGGCCGGAGTCTGGAACACCGATCCAGTTTTTGATCTTCTGGGTTAGCAGGTACACCCACATAACGTAATCGCCACCCAGTCGAGCCAGCCACCCAGTCAAGCCACCCCATTAGCCACAAACATCCTCATCAACATTGTTGTCCACCTCATCATCATCACACATTCACAATGACCTCAGATGAATCAATTAAGTCAATTTCTGATATTTTCACACAATATAGTCTTGTCTTAGCTGATTTAAATAATAATTCATCAGTTTTTCTTTATGAGATTGCTTAAATCTATAATTTATCTCAATCTATTCTACAAGCTCATTAAAAAGAAAGACAATCAGTAAAGATCTTTTAGACAGATCAACAATGACTGTTAGTGTATGAGAAGAATGTTTTAATTTAATAAATTGATATTATAACAGCTTAAGAATGATCTTCATGAATTAAATAGCTGAAATTCATGACAAAGCATTTAATGACAGTCAAAGATGATCTGAATTTTTTAAAACAACATTGATATAAGAATTTTCTGCATCAATATTCAGACTTTAAGACACAGTATAGCTGCAACTTTAATTAGAATTAAAAGAATGCTGAGAATCTTGAAATCATTTAAAAATAATTTGATTTATACAACTTTATGTGAATTCAGCATGATATTTTGAAGTCAGATATATATAACATGAATGAAAAGAAATTTACAATGAGCATTATAGACAGCTTTAAAGTTCTAATATAATGCATAGAAGCACAAGCTTTCAGTATTTAAACTGATAATTAAAACTGAATGTTTCTCATTAAGTATATATTATTTAATGACATTACTCTTTTACTTTACTTCATTTTCAAGAACAAGCTAATACAGCAAATATAACTAAACTCTGTTAAGAATAATCAGACTGTTTTATAAGTCAGTGATAATGATTAAATTATTAATGCAATAAAGCTTCAGTAACTTAAGATCTTTAATCTACACATTAAAATTTAAACTCAAGACACTCATTGATTATTAATACTGAATGATTATAAAAGTTATATCTTCACTGACTTTATTTAGTACTGCTGTAATTACAACATTATGATTTTGTGTCTTTCTTTACATTTAATTCATTTACTGCAGTCATTGAATGTCAGAGTCTTTGAATCATTGAGTAAGATTTATAAGAAGTGTATTTATATTCATTTATATTATGAAATCATCAATATCAATAAGCTGAACTTTCTATACTACTATTAAAAAATTAAATTGACAGCAATCATGACTCAGAACATTCTGAATGCATAATAAAATGTAAATCTTATTTTATTTAATTCTTTCATTGTTATTTTAAAATTATCTTGATCAAAGATCTTACTCTATGTCTTCTTTATAAATTTCAATAAAGTTCAAGTCAACATCACTGTCACATTTAATACAGCAATCTGAATCAATCAATTTGTAAATGAGATCATAATAAATATAACATCATCATTACATATATGTATCTTAGATCTAAAAGACACAGCTTTGACAGCTATAACAGATAGAACAGTTCTACAGTGAATTAATTAGAAGCTGTTTGACAAGTAAAAGCAACAGTGAAAGAAGTAGTCACAAAAGAATGTTGAAAATGCTTAAGTTCTTATTGTTGACAAGAATAAAGCTATGATGCAGAAGACAGAGAAGAAGGTGAAGAAATTGACTGATAAAATAGCTAAATATCATGCATTAAAAGACAAAGTTGAATTTGCAAAGCTGATTTGAAAGAAAATGCTCATAAATAATTCAGTTTTCATGTAGTTAGTCTAGGGAGGTGGTAATCTCAATAATTCAAGGTGTTTTGACAAGGATTAATTAAGTGACAGTGAGGTGGCTTGACTGGGTGGCTGGCTTGACTGGGTGGCGATTATGTTACAGTACGAGTACGAGCGCTCATTGTGCCGGATGTAACATGCATCAGGATTTTCATGCATGAGGAGCATTCCTTGGTATTTGTTGTGTTGGATGTGGTACGACGTATATTCTACGTACATCCTTATTCTTTCTGCTGACTGGTAGACCTGCGTCCTGGGCCGTTGCATGATTTGAAAACTCACCCCTTCGAGAGTCCCTGTGGAATATGGAGTACAATGGACTCTCGAACGTTGAATCCAGTAGTGACAGTTTGACTGAGCCTTTGTGATGCGGTGTAAGAGATCATAATTTCAAATTTGACCCTCCCCATCCCACGGTTTGCCCCGGAGCGAAGCGGCGTGTACTTTTACATTGCATGACATGACAAGGCCGGACATGGCCAGCATGCTGTGAGACAGTCCACTGGACGAGGCATCGGCTATGTTTGGCGCCATGAACATGTTCGCTGCTGGATACGGGAGGTCCGAATGGCGGAAACAACGTGCAAAGAAGAAGATCTGCTGGAAGTCATAGGAGCGCATGGCCTCCCTACATGGAACATCTCCTGAATCCATCTCGATATGGTTTCGGCCATCGATTGATTGGGAGAGTTTGCCTGCCTTATGGGTGCTGTTCGGGGAGGTGCATATGGCCCCTGACCAAGGAAAGCATACCGTGCAGCTGCTGCACAGTTGCTCTTCCAATTACCAACTTCCAACATTACCGTGCCGGAGAGCACAGCCTCAGATCCATCGTGTTCAATTTGGGACAAGATTTTTCTTGCCAGATTTATCTTCCCAAGTATATTTTCTCTCTTGAGCTTGTAATCAGTAATGGCACCTACAGTGAATTAATATCAACGGTAGTGATTGACGAGTTTGATATTGACTGGGCTCAAGCTAAGATCCACACAAACGGCGGAACAAGGGTCCTTACACGGGAATATAATCTTCGTCGAAGCCCTTACTCTCTAAAGCTTTCCGGAGAGAGGAGTCTCGTGATAACACGTGCATGTGTGGGCATCGAGGGCTGGACCTTCGTATTGACGCAATTCATAAAGAATTACAGTACTCTGCCTGAACTTCAAAGCACTCAACTCGTCTCTCCATTACACTATCCTCCCTTACGGGGTCGACAAGCACAGTACCTAACCTGAGCCTCCTCTTGCTTCTCCACCTGGGCCGATACCGTTGGATAAGGACGCAAAATGGGCAACGCATTCTGGGAATCGTGGGCTCTGTGGGAGAAGATGTGCTTCGTGAGTAGCGAACGATAGTCCAATTCGAATGAGTGCTAACACCGCCGCTCAATCTTGTAGGTGTTGGCTTGTGCTATCGTACGCTGCCTTGACCATCGATCCTAATACCTTCCTTCTCAGACTGACGTTCGTAGGTGGCGACCATCCTCTTGGGCTGCATGAAACTTCTCTACACCCGTTACAGACTTCGCAGATATACCGCGATTGCCAATCAAAAGCAAGCACAGCTTCTGGAACAAAGGCAGGGCGGTGAGGTCGTGCAGCGAAGAGTCAACGATATCCCGTTCGGTATTCGTGCCATCGAGAGCGGGATTCAAGTGGACGGCGTTTGGATCTCCGGCTCGAACACGCCCATCCCAAGCACTCCAATCAGTCTAGCGGCCTCTTCAGTTGACGAACCCAGTCCGCCGAGGGGTAACAGACAATCAGCTCGAGTGTCCTCTTCTTCGGCAAACAAACCTCGCCGTGAAATCCCGCATCCAGTGCAGCCAGACCCTGGAACTAGCACGGGCACACGCAACCCTCCCTTGGGTGTACATAGTTCTGAAGCCAAACGAGATTCATCTGCTGGAAGGACGCCAGCTAGACCTGATTCTCCGATTACTGAACCTGGCTTGGGAAGCCGGCAAACGTACCAGCCACGTCACTCGTCTCATTTGAGATATAGCAACCCCCACCTCTCACGACACTCTACCACGCTCGACGCTTTGGAAGGTCACAAACGCAACACCAGCGGGTCCGCGAGGGCTTCAGAAGGTACGTCCCCTCTGATATCTGAAGAGTTCCCTGATCAAGTTGTCCCGGTTACTAGTCAATTTATTTAGCTGTTGGACAGTCGACGCTGACGAAGTGTTTATCTACCAGGCTCTGAAGAAGAGAATAGAACGAACCGAAGCTCAGACTCATCTAATCAACCCGGGCGCAGTCAAGGTCACTACATACCCAAACAATCAGGCCATGTCAGGTTTCAACCCTCCATGTCCAGTCCGTTTGAGGCTGTCCATCTTACACCTATCGACTCACTTCCATTCAGTCAAGGCGGTCGTAGCGAACTAGAGCCACTCACAAGTCATCGACTCTCCCACGCAGCGGAAACAGGACAGCTTCTTCCACGGGTACGTCGTGGTGGGGTAAGCGGAGATTGGACTGCGGAGAGTCGACCAACCAGTCAGCCTCAAGATACCGGGCACTACTTTGGCTCTCATCGACCACGATCTGCGAACGAGTCTCGAGATCCATTCGCCACCCCTCGAGTTTCGGTAGCCCCAGATGATGCCATCTATCAACCACCATCATTCCAGGATTTTGTCGACAACACTCCTGTTACAACCCAGCAATCATATCCACTGCTGCAAGCTGCGGAACTGGGCGATAGGCATGAACATAGGCACGTGCTCCAATTGGCTGATGCAAACCAAATGTTGCAGCCCTCAAGGAATGTCCGCAAGGTGAACTCGGGGTTCGAGGTATTACCATCTGGTACGTTTGATGCACAGCGACAGAGCAGAGAACTATCGGAACAAAAGAAGCAGGTATCAGAGGATGGAATTAGGAGGCAATCAAACAGGTTGCAGAAGAAAAGACGAGACTCGAGTTCAGCATAGGCGAACAAAACACTTTGCATGCATTGAAAGGCGTTAATAGCGAAAGATTGCGTATGGATTTCGTTCTCAATTGCAGCGTAGCGATCCACGGTTCTGGAAGCGGCCGGCCTAGAACGGGACTCTCAGCATGAGCATCGGCGCCTACGGTCCATTTCTTCCAGGAGGGCGGGCGGTGACAATGTAATCGTTCGAGGTTCTGCATGTGTGCCACGAAGCGAACACGTTAATGACCTGATAGAAATAATGAAGGCGTTTTCGACTTTTGTTGTTGTGAAGCGTTACCGTACTCTTCCATGTGTTGCTTGAGCGTAATGGGATTCATATGGTTTCAGTGTGATGCGCATTAGAAGAGAGGAAACTTGCTAGCATTTGCTCGCTCGGTCACTACCATGATACAACCTCTGTGTATACAGTTAGGGGCTTGATTGTCTTTCGAGCCTCCGCCAGGTGCTTGTTGTTTGCCCCTCTGGAACTTATGGGGTTCGGACTGTGGCTTGTGACGCCGCCGAGATCGAATGGTTCTGAGAATGGGTCTAGAAGATTGTCTCTCAGTGTGACGCATACCTTCTCGTAGATCAGTATCAATCGTGAAGAGTTCCGAGGCGCGAACCACTGCTACGACTTTAGGAGCGAGCGATGTCACCGAGTCATTGCTTCACGTGATACCGTGCTCAGTTGTCGCGTAGGTTCGCGTTCTAAATTTGTACCTTGTACACAGACCCAACCTCGCCACCTACGAAACAACTTCCCCTCTCTTCCCAGTCTCAAGCTCCCCATTACCCTTACCTGATACCTCGTTTGAATATCACGATGAGCGCCGAAGAGGCCGAGCGTTCGCAGCTGGGCCATGACGATGGTGGGGCAGGCGGACCAGGAGCACCAACGCCACTGTCCGCTCTCGAGGTAAACACAACGTGCTAGAGCAAAGAAGAGAGTCTGAGAAGTGAGACATAGGGTGTCGCCGGACTGTCCGCTCGGGACATCAAGCTCATTGTCGAGGCGGGCTTCAACACCGTCGAAGCGGTGGCTTATACGTGAGCCGTCACGCAGCGATACCGCATGGCGCAATCTAGAATCCGCACTTACACCCGGACAGGCCGAAACGGACATTGGAGCAGATCAAGGGGATATCGGAGCAGAAGGCGACCAAGATACTAGCGGAAGGCATGCGACGGCTCTACCACCGTTCGTAGAACATCCTACTGACGTGGAACCCGTCCAGCTACGAAACTAGTCCCCATGGGCTTCACAACCGCCACCGAAATGCACCAACGCCGCAGCGAACTCATCTCCATCACAACCGGCTCGAAGCAACTCGACACGCTCCTCGCCGGGGGCGTCGAAACGGGCAGCGTCACCGAGATCTTCGGCGAGTTCCGCACGGGCAAGAGTCAGATCTGCCACACCCTCGCCGTGACGTGCCAACTGCCCTTCGACATGGGCGGCGGCGAGGGCAAGTGCCTGTACATCGACACGGAGGGCACCTTCCGGCCCGTGCGCCTCCTCGCCGTCGCCAACCGCTACGGCCTCTCGGGCGAGGAGGTGCTCGACAACGTGGCCTACGCGCGCGCCTACAACTCGGACCACCAGCTGCAGCTGCTGCACCAGGCCTCGGCCATGATGTGCGAGACGCGCTTCTCCCTGCTCATCGTCGACTCGGCCACGTCGCTGTACCGCACCGACTTCGTCGGCCGCGGCGAGCTGTCGTCGCGCCAGACGCACCTCGCCAAGTTCATGCGCACCTTGCAGCGGTTGGCGGATGAGTTCGGTATTGCTGTCGTTATTACCAATCAGGTGGTTGCGCAGGTCGATGGTGGGCCGAGTGCCATGTTTAATCCGGATCCGAAGAAGCCGATTGGGGGGAATATCATCGCGCATGCGAGTACGACGCGGTTGAGTTTGAAGAAGGGGAGGGGCGAGACGCGGATTTGTAAGATTTATGATAGCCCGTGTTTGCCGGAGAGTGATTGTTTGTTTGCGATCAATGAGGATGGGATTGGGGATCCAAGCCCTAAGGATTTGGAGAAGGAGTAGGGGTGGAGTGGCGGGAGATGTGGGTGCTCGTGTTGGAGGTGGCGGGGCGAGAGGGTTCACGGCTTGGAGGGATGTGGTGATGATTCATGGGTGGCGTCTTTGGCTGTTGCTGTTGCTGTTGCATCGCGGTTGGCGTCTACGAGCTTGATGGACGAGATATTGTAGATATGTAACAACGCATAGAACAACGCATAGAACAACGCATATCCATGCCATGGCTGTGATGATAACCTCGACTGGAAGGCTTAGGTGGATGTTAGGTTATGGGTGGCTCCCACGATGGATTGAGCAAGTCAAGATATCATCACAACACACCAAACCTGGACTCGACTCTTGCGACAAAGTAGGAGCGTAGAGCTTTTTAGGCGAATGTGTACCGCGTCAGCTCACAGTCATACGGGATATTGACCCACGCAATGGCTTTCCGGTCTAGCCACTGAAAGTGAGCTCGCTGCTAATACAGCGCATCATTCTAACCCCAATGGCTATTTATACTCGTACTACGGTCTTCTGCATTCGCCCCAACAGCACCACCTACGTTGCGCCCAAGAACAACGCTCGACCATCCTCACAGCCCGAGTCGCAGGCGCGCCACACCTCCCGACAACACAACCGCACCACCTCAACTTCCGCCCTCTCCCAACCCGTGCGAGCTATGCAACAATCTACCGCGCCTTCTCCGCCTTCCTCTTATCGGCCTCCACATTCTTGAACGGGAACCCACTCGTCCGCTTGTCGGCCCCGGTCTTCCTGCTGATACGGCCGGAGCTGCTCGCGAACAGAAAACACCAGAGGCCCATGGCGGACAGGAAGCCGTAGCCGGCGACGCCCACGACGAGCGCGGTCTGGCCGGTCTGCACGTACTGCGTGTAGGCGAGGAAGGCGCAGGCGGTGTGGAAGAGGACGGTTACCGTCAAGGTTGGGACGGCGTAGGGCGCTTTCGGGTCTGAGGGGTCGGTGGTGACGCCGGAGCCGCTGGCTTGGGGGTTCGTCAGCGCGTCTAGTTTTCTTTTCTTGGTGGTGTGTTGGACGATCGGTCGGAGGGGGAGGGAGAGTTGGGGAAGAGAGGAGGCTTACATTCGGCAAAGGTGGATTGCAGTGGGACGGAGCCGGTCAGGAGGACGGTGAGGACGCCGATGGTGATGAAGGTGAAGCCGAGTGTGCGGCAGAAGTAATCTTCTAGGACTAGGGGTCGGGGAGGACTTGTCAGTTCTCTCGCGCGGCCGGTTTGGAGGCCGCAGAGTAGGGACGGAGGGCTTACTGGTCACTTCGCGGACCTCGGGCGATAGGATGGTGGAGATCATGTGGGGTGATATGAGTAGTGGAGCAGCTTGCAGGGCGAGCCATGCTGCCGTGGCGTAGTTGTAGTAGTAGAAGACGTCCATGATTGCTTCGAAGTACGGACCGCGATGTTGTTTGAGGTCGGGATTCTGTAATTGGGTTGTTTCCTAAGGTACCAGAAAAAGTGCCGAAATCCTGTTACACAAGTGCGCTCACCTGTCACCTTGAGCCGTTTCTCGAAAAGCTCGCTAAGGCCCCAAACGGTTAGGCCCCGACATAACGGCTAAGTTGATGAGTAATGGTTATGAGCAGATCTTGGGACGAGAATTTGGTGATATCAACATTTATGATAATATAGTGAGAAATGCAATGCATGGCGAGCTTCAAAGAGGGCTTCGAAAGGCTCAGGAAAGAGGCTCTTGGCACTAAAAGATTGTCCAGTGTCAGCGCCACAGCAAAATGCGTCCCAGTTCTTAAGGTCAGCAGGAGATGATGCGAACAACGATATCAACCGCTATGAACCTTGTTTCATGCTATGAAACAATGAGCCTTCTGCTAGAATATGATTTGAGCATCTTTGGTATTTCACGACAGCAACACCCTATTGCAGTATCTGGATCTTAACGCGCAGGAGGCAGCGAAAATCATGCGCTCAGCCGGTTACGAAGACGCTTCTGCGAACGCCAAATTCGGAAGCAAATCCGAAATCGTGGAGCAGGGCATACGAATGGCCCTTCCCTTGGCGGACACTGGTGTGGCTCTGCAACCTGACTCGGGTGGGTATCACGATCTAGACGAAAGCGCGGAAGGGCTCTCCCTCCGCTCATTATTCCCTTTGCCCGATGATAGATATTGGCTCAGGATTCATCTCAAGACTACGAAGATCCATTGCGCTTTGCATTGTACATTGGCCATTTAATCAATCACTGCTACGATCCTCAGACGAGGAGGGTAACACTAATAAAGACCCTGCTTACGCGAAAATGCTTCAACCAGCCCATCACGGACTACAATACGACATTGTCCAGGATAATCCAAGGTTAACCGTCACCAATACCATGTGAGACGGAGTCAGGATATCAAGGACGGCCTGTTCAAGTATCGTCCGGATCTGACGACTCTCGCGGAGTAGGATGACCATTGCGAGCCTGCCGCAGAACACGAGCAAGTTCCACTTCATTGGAACTCGGAGCAAGCCAGGGCTCTTGCGATGGGATTCATAGCCTTATAGTGTTCTCAAGACACTATACAACACTTGTTCTCATTCTTGCCATTGTGCAAATCTTTCTCGCTTTTTAATCTCTTCTGTCCAGAGTTTGGACTGATGTCAATATCCACGATCTTCGTACCCGAGAAACCCAGGGACTCCGCCTTCCGATACCCTTTCTGGTTGCACACGATCCGTTTCTTTGTCTGCGGGTCTTCTATATCGCAGTTGAAATGGGTATGCCCAAATGCCCAGAGCCTGACTTGTGGGGTCGTCCAGCAAAGTTGGTCTGAGAGGTCTGTAGTGAATGCAGATCGGATCTGAGCATCGTCTTTAACATGCTTGGGATCGTCCGCCTCCTCCAGTGCTGTGGGGCTGTGATGCGTAAGGACCACGATTAAACGGTGTGGCTCATTCTGGGCGCAATCAGAGACTTGCGAATTCAACCATTGCAGCTGTGCGTGGTGTTCAGCATTGTGCGAGTCTACAGTCCACTCGTTGATTCGAGAGAAGTCAGAGATGAATCGTGCCACCGAGCTGCGTTGCTCTGGAGTAATGAAAGAGAAGAGGGTGCATCCGAACACCGTCAGGTCATCTGAAAGATCATATCTTGATCGTTCCAGGAATACAAATCTTCCCGTCGTCGAGTTGTCTAGACTACACCGTCGCTGCTCAACTTCCGCCTCGAATCTTCGGACTATCTTCTTGGCCTCGGCAAAGGTGATACCGTATGGCTCATGGTTACCGAGGAGATACAAGACGGTTTCAAACTGCTGCAATTGCCGGTTGAAGAAGTCGAAGAGTCGAGGATCTGAGACGTTGCCGATGTCTCCTAGAAGAGCCAAGCAATGACACTCTGGTTGGATCTCAAATTCCTCATATGATGGTCTTGCTTTTGGTGTCTCGAGATGAAGATCAGACATGATCTGAAGCTGAACTCTTGACATCTTGAGATTAATATCGTTGCGAAGTAGTGTTGAATGTTGATGGTGATGGAGCCGCTGCGCCTGGCTCCACAGTTACTTTAGCTCCGAGCCGATATTTCAAGGCGGCCCTTTATGTTACTTAGACGGCCCAAAAGACCTTTATTGCCTTCCACCAATTGCAGTATTCGTGTTATAATACCTACCTTATGCTTCGCTGCCAGGCTGCTGTGACGAATCGTCTCCGCCAAGCAAGCTGAAGTTCGTAGAGGAAAACACTAAGGTTGACATCCATGCTAAAGTTGCTTATTCATCCACCACCACTTCGCGGCCTACCTGCGCCCTCTTCCAACAACTTTCATGTACATGCCGTTTGAACTTCCCCACACTCTGGCCAAGCCGGCAGAATGGCCAGCTTGGGGACGCAAGACGAGTTGTCATTGCCACCAGTAGTTAGGCCTCTGAAAGCACCAAAACTACCTCGGAACCCTTATGCTCCCTCTTCACGCACCGACACGTCCTTTTCCGCTCGCTCTTCAATTGCATCACACCCTGTGCCCTTAAGTGACAAGCTAGCATCTTTTGGAGGACACGGCACTCTGGAAATACTCAAGGTCACCCAGGTACTTGAGGGCCATGGTATACCGTGTTGCCTCACCGGCACCTCAGCATTGATATATTACGGTGCAGACAGAGGTAGAAATGTGATTTCAGATCTCGTACCCTAGTGAGCCACCCGGCTAATACTACGGCAGGATTGGGAGATCTGTGTTCCAACCGAGCAGCTCGAATCGGCGTCCCTGCTTCTCCAGTCCGATGTCTATAAGAATGATTACAGTCGAGTCGATCCTTCCCCTGTTATCCCGCTTCGATCTTTATTTCACACATTCCCACGTTTCAAGTGCCAAGGACTCCGTCTCTACTTCCTTTTGGTGCCGTCCAAGGATGCTCATCTGGAATGTCATCCGTCCAATTCCCAGAGGAGCCTTAATGGCTTACCATACCCAAAGCTAGATATTTTCATTCAGAGTCTGCTGGATACGCATGACTTGGTAGCTTTGTGCGACGTCGTCGACGGTAGCAATGTTTCCGAGGAATGGGGAAATGAGCACCTTCAACTGGAAGGCTCAAACGACCTGGAGTGGGTACGGTGGAAGAACAAGACGATATTCGAAGCAGACCAGGGAAATGCCTTCCTCAGCGGGGTTGAGACGGCTGTATATAGTCGCCGGAAGGATTGGGAGGAGACCGTTCGAGGGAAATCCTCTCGACTCGGGTTCAAGCACCAGCACCAGATAGCACTTTTCGCAACGCGCTTTCGTCTCCATGGAAGCATCGATCCGTGGTTGAGGGAGCGCACGGCAGCTTGACCATGTTGCTCGCTGTAAGAGAGAAGCTGTTCATCATGAAGAGTGAAGCCACCTACAAAAGCATGTGTAATCCTCAAACCGAGACTATGCTATAGAAGAATGATAGCAATGTCAACCCTCAACACCAAGCAAGGTTCGCACCCATTCGACGAGGTCAGGTGACACAGAATATTCGGCCGCGTACCAGTCGAAGTAGAACTTCCGGTGCTGATAGTTGAGATACTGCTGAGTATCCCACACAGCCTCGTAATAATTTTGGAGTAGAAACGTGATGTCCATGAAATCGTTGCGCGACTGCCGGTTGACGAAGGCGAAAAGCTTGGCCGACAGTTGGTGATAGAGGTCGATAACGTGAACCGGTTCTTGCCCTTGCGTGGTCTCAACAGGAACGATTTCTTCTGTCCCAGTGGCAAAATTGACGGGCGTGCCCAGATTACCTTGACTCTTCCGTGTCAGCGGCGGTAAGGGTTGACTGCTGTAGTCTTACCGCTGATGATGACGTCTACGCTGATGAATCGGAACGGATAACCTGGGTCAAAAGCGCCCCCAGTCTGAACGAATATTTGCACACTGGTAGCTCCATGTATCTGGGGAATGCATAGGCTAGGTAGGTAGGAGAAACGTCAGCACTTACATTGCAGTGGTACCAGGTGTGAAGGTAAATGTCACCGTGGTTGTGCCGTTAGAACGTCCATCAGATCCGGCATCGCACAGCCAACCGTAATATCGACATCATTTGTCTGCCGCCCACTGCCCCGGAGGTAGATGGCCCAGCCGCCCACGAAGGCGACGGGGATATCGTAGGCCGCGAACAATTGACGTAAGAATCGTCCCGCCAGATTGAGGTGCTCCACTGGAGGGTTCTGGGACTCAGGGAAGAGGACCGCGAAACGATCGGTATCGTAGACCTCAGCCATCCTTTCTGCGAAGGAGGCCGACGCACACTGCTGCTATGCTCGGAGAGAGTTCATGATCGTTATATTATGAAGTGGAGAGGCCTTCTCATAAGATGGCCCCCGCCAGGAACCATTTCACGCGAGAAACTGCATTCTCTCAGGAGCTTGGACGATTCTCAGGCTTGCTGGTGACGGCCTGGACCTGCTATTGAAGAAAGAAGACAGAATCCTTCGAATATGGACTGAGGGTAGGCTGAAGCAAGAGGTTGACTCATGAATCTTCTCGTGTCAGATCACGTCAAAATCGAAGCGGAAGGTTCTTACTTACCTGAACCTTGAGATACTGTAACTACCTACCTTAGGTAGGAAGACCTATCAGAATGTCCCTGCCCGCCCGCTTGAGTTAGTCAGCTCTCATTGCTCTGCTCATCCACCACACACATTTGCTTCATTCACTGCTCACTTTCACTCACCTTTGCACACTCACTGCTCAGGCACTCGGAACAGCCTCATGCGAAAAACATCTTATCTTGAAAATGCAGTCTTACCGCAGAGGGGTACGGAAATGTCAAGGGTACTATGATATGGAGACTATGCTATGTCAGGGCAAGAACACCTAGACATTCTCTTTTTCAAGGAAGATATGGCTGGGAGAGAGATTAGATATAACGGTGCATTCCTTGATAGGAAAATTGGAAGTTACATTGCGGATTGAAAGAGGAAATATTAATATAGCACGACTGAATGGCAATACTTGTCTTGGACTGTTTTCTCACAATTGGATAAGAGACTCAAAAAGTAAGGTTCTGATTTTCTGACTGCAGATATCCTTTGAGGCTGATACAATGCATACTGGACTACCATTGTGACTTGTACAGTCCTGGGATGAATTGAATTGAAACTTGTTGCCAATAATTGACAAGAGCTTGTGGTTCAGTCATGACCAGTGACAGCATCATTGTTCGCCCTTTACTACAGTAGCAGATAGTTGAGCCGACCTCAGCGCGCCATGTTCCCTCAAAAGATTCTTGACTGCTTCAAGTTTGCTTACAATATATCGTGCATCTAGCCACATGCAACGTTAGCATGCTCGAGCTATCATAAGACGGGGGTGAAGTTGAAATCATAGCAATACCTAGCCAATAGGTAGTCTTTAGTACTTGGATTAAAATAAACGACGTACCAATTTGTGAAAGTTGGTCTCTTTTTCCGCTCACAAAGTCCTCCTGCTCTCGCTCAACAATGTCAAGCGGTGTACCAGTAGGCATGCGGCCTGCAGTACTGCTATAAGAATCAGGTTTTTGCCCGACAAAATGCAGCTTACGAATGCAGTTGATGTCCAAGTCAGCGTTGATAAGCAATGCGACGCAATCAGCCAATCCAGCTTGTGAAGCGTAGTGCAATAGACTCCCATTATCTTTGTCAACTTTATACACCCACAGGCTGGTCGGGGACTCAAAGTCGAGGTTCTTCAGGATTGTGACGATATCTTGCTCCCGAGCTTCTGCTTCAGCCTGAGATGTTGAACTTGGCGGCTGGAGGAGATGGCGATATGAACCATGGTATATCAATAGAGCGAGGATATTCAGGCCGGATTCAGCACAGCTAGGATCTGCTCCAGCATCGAGGAGGACCTGTACAGTAGGCATAGAATCTGAAGCAATGGCTGCTCCCAGTGGTGTAACGTCATCTAAACTCTTGTGGTTGACATTGGCTCTGTGCTTGAGGAGCAAACCAACAATAATCAGCTGGCTATTCGGAGTGGCACAGGGGTCCCTAACGTGCGCCAGTAGTGTCAACGGTGATCGTCCATCACGATTGACCTTGTTGGGATCCGCTCCGCACTCTAATAGAGCAGCGACAGCCTCGCAGTCCGACTTCGTAACCGCAATCATGAGTGGCGACAGTCCGGAAAACCCTTGAAGAGCCGGCCTTGCTGGAGTGTTGGTCAACTGGCTAATGTCACCACCCATAGATTGAAGTACTTTGATGGTCTTGATCATGCGTTCTTTGATGTCCTTTGATTTCCCTGTGAATGCTGGATACCAAAATTGTAGACCATGATATGTACGAACGACTCTTAGATAGGACAGACGATGGGACGGTGTGTACCCTTCTTCGTCAGGGGAGAACAGAGCGTCTTCGGCGCTGTGCGCTTTTATGCATTCAAGTACTGTCGCGTCGTGCATTGCGGTGGCCAAGTCTACCGGGTTCAGACCAAGACATGGTTTATCTATTTCTGGCTCTGACCATTCTCCTTCTTCGGCCGTGCCATGGTGATGGAGTTGCCTCACATTCTCATCCGACATATACGGATCGCGGCCATTGCGCAGACCAGCTCGAGCTCCAAGCTTGAGCAAGGTCGTAACAGCGGCTGAATTAGATGCAAATGCCGCGAAGTGCAGCGGAGTTCCTGAAGGCCATGAAAAGGGGAAGTGATAATCCATGATGGATGGCGTGGCCAATGCTAAAGCATTGAGATTTGCGTGGGCTCCGACAAGAGTAGTTGCTACCTGAATTACATGAGTGGACGGGAAGTTGAACAGCCAATGTAGACAGGTAAGACTGTTCAATAATGCCGGGATTGATGCGTCAGCCCCATGCTGGCAGAGTACTCTCACTGTCTCCCAGCACCCAGTCAGGCAAGCTTTGTAAAGCGCCGTCTCTCCACGGATGTTCCTCGCATTGATGTCAAGAGCCGTTCTATTGGCATGTAGAACCTCTTGTAGCTTTCGGAACACTCCACGAGCTGACAGGAAATGTACGTATGTGTTACCATCTGCATCTTCGATGCCGTCTGAATATTGGTCAGCTGCTGCCAAAGGCGAATAGAATTGATTGAATCCCGTGGAATTTCGAAAATTATCCCGTGCCTTACTGGCGAGTGCGGGATCTAAGATGTCCAGCTCATGCATAGCAGGAAGAGATCCGTAGGACGCTCCGTTGAGCAGAAACGTCTTATTGATATCGTGAGGTATGCTGTAGGATTCGGACACTCGCCCGACAACGGCCTGAGCCGGGATATGTTCCTTTTCTGCGGCAGCAAGAAGCATCTCCATCTGCAGAGATTTATCCACTTTTCGGACCTCGCTGTACGACTTCAAGAGAAAAATTGCAAACAGTTGAGGACCCGTCATCCATGTTTTATACCGCTGGTAAGACTTTTCCAGACCTTGGAAAAGGAACGCGGCAAGCGAAGGCAGTCTCCATGGATGAACAAAAGGTCTTTGAGCATCTTCTTGCTTCCACAAGGCTTGATCAGCTTGATACGAGCGTTCATCTTGTTCCCTGAATACTGTCAGTAAGTTGCACCACGCTAATCTGAAATCACTGACCAGAGGATACACTGTTCAGACTCGTCCTTGAGTATATCTCCAACTGTCAGTGGTCGTTCCGATGCGTCCCCCTTGAGTAAAGGAGCCAGAGCAGTTTCCAGTAAGGAAGAGGAGGAAGTCGTTGCATCGGGACGTGATCTGATGATTTCAAGAGCCGTTTTCAGATCTTTAGATACAGGTGGTTGGCCTTTGAGACAGTTGACACTTAAGACTAGCAAGCCATAGGAGAAATTGTCGGCCTTGATCAGCTGTAAAGTGGACAATTTGTCGCCAAACTTGATCTCAGGGGCGCACCAGTCAGTAGACATAGCAGACACCTCCACAAGGTCGTTCATAGAGGCCTGAACTTCGCCCACAGATAGACCAAAGTCTGCTAGCTTTGCAACCAGAGGCACTGTATCAGAGATATTGTCTTTAAGGAAATTGTCAAATACAAGCACATTCTGCGCTTTGATGTCGCCATGGATGATGCCAGCCTTATGAATCGCATCAAGGCCCTGTCCTACATCTATTGAAAGCTGGTGAGTAATGCTGTACGTCATCTTGCTGCTCCTCTTTTCGAAAATGGAATGCAAATCAGCAACAGCAAGTTCGAGCACCAGAAGCGGAGTTTGATGCCAGACTTCCTCAATACCCCAACCTAGGAATCGTACTATATTTCGATGCCGTTGCAAATCTGCATGTTGGAGTGCCATAATTTCCAAGTACATGTCATGGACTTGTCGGCGTGATTTTGGCGATGTAAGGTCAAGACGTGTGTTGTCTTGTACTTTGAACATGCAACGTTTTACTGCCACCGGATCGAGTATCGTTTCATCCTCACAACTGCTTGAGTCTAGAACGGAGCCAGCATACACCGAGAACTGTGCGCCTTCGCCAAGCCTGTTGTCCAGTGTGAAGGTAGTGTAAAGTGTTAGTGGACCAGGCACACCTAGGGCATCTAAGGAGGCAACGAAGTCATCGACTGTCTTCAAAGCCTTGAAGCCCGGCAGCGAGAAGGCGTTGGGATTAGTGAGATAAGTATTCTTGGCTTCTCCCTCACTGGAAAGAGCAGGTGTTGTTTCCGTCAATCCAGCGATAGGGTTGCGAACCGAAAAAGAGAAGGAACCAGAAGTCATCGCCGTCTTGGGGTCTATTCGCACGCGTAGGACTAGATTCAACCTCTTCCAGATCTGTTGCTAGCCATCTCTCTGAAGTTTGAGACAATTTGTACAGAAAGCTGGTGCGCCGGGTTTCAGCTCTCGATGCGGCTGATGCTGCATGCTCCTTCGTTTACCTATCATCACCAACCAATAGAGGGGTTCGTGCATATACAGCCGCAGCTGATCAGACCACCATGCCCTCCCACTCACGTACTCTTCAAATGGTCGTTAGTGCTGACCCAAAACTTCTTTCTGCCTCTCTCTCACTCTCTCACTTTCTTATATCTCTCCTCACAGAATTCCGGTGACGTATCTCGTGTGAAGCATACTACTGCCAAGTTCATGGCAGGCCTCGTCGTTGCCGTCCCAGGCATCATCGACCTCTGCATAAAGTATGGTCAATTCTTGAAAGAGAAGGTCGACCTCTATCGAGACATGAGCGCGATCGTTAAACTCAATCTTTTTGTCGTCCAACTTGTTGGAGGCGAGTTGCACACGTTGCTCTCTTTCTTCCATTCAATTGATGGCCAGATGACACCAACCTTCAAGGACGAAATACGACAGCTTTTCCAAGTCCTCCGGGACTTACTCGAGAAAATCATAGCAGAATTCCCTAGCTCTGGTCCTGGCACATTGAAGAAGCTCAGCTTCTCGTTCCATGGCAAGAAGTCGATCGACAAGGCGTGCGGAGAGCTGGAACAATGGCACTCGAGGTTTTTGAGACGCGCTGTGGTCTTTCTGTTCTTTGGTGGCCATGATATTACGGATAGCACCAACGTAGTCGCCGGCCAGAATCGAGCAATTTCGCGAATCAAGCGCATCCGAAGTGTTGTCACAGACTCAGACCCTGCAAAGGGTACCCCGAAGCTACAACTTGATGACTTTGATAGCACGACCACCTTCCAGCAGTTGGACGATTCCAATATCTATGTTACCAATGGCGGAAGTGAGCTGATAGAGTTCCGTGAATACGACTCCAGTGCAGACCCCATACAGATCAATGCCACTCGTTCCACGGTTCGCGATTTCGCTGCCAAACTCCACAGAGCAGACCCTTCAGTCATGGGTTTGCTGGGCTGTAACGGATATTCGGCGGAGCCACTGGCACACAGGTTTGCATTGCGCTTCCAGTATCCCGCTGAAAAGACCAATCCTCATACACTTCATCACCTGCTTGTCCACGAGTCCAACAAGTCACCAGGAATCCGCCATTCAATAAGTGATCGGATCCACCTAGCGTGCAAGCTCGCCTCAGCTGTGCTATACCTCCATTCATGTGATTTCGTACACAAGAATATCCGACCGGCCAACATCCTCATATTCGATCCCATTGCTATCAAAGGCACGGATCCGACCATCACATACCCCGACGCAGTTGGCGAGCCCTATCTCGTTGGTTTTGACAGCGTCCGCAAAGCAGATGGCAAGTCTAACATGATCCGCGTCGAGGAGTGGCAGAAAAACATTTACTTGCACCCCGACAGGCACCGAATGGCCCCGGGCGACGAATTTACCATGCGCCACGATATATACAGCCTCGGGGTTGTCCTTCTCGAGATATCTCTTTGGGGCAGTTTCACTGACCTAGGTAGCCGTGGAATTGGCAGATACCTTTGGGAGTCCTTGGAGAAGAATAAGGAGAAACTGCGAGAACCTGGAAAGCTAAAGGATAAGTACCTTCAGATTGCAAAATCACAGATTCCACGAACTTTGGGAAACAAGTATCGAGATGTGGCGGTTTCCTGTTTAGAAGGCTTGAAGACTGAAGAAGAAGAGGGGCTACTGAATGATCAGGATGGGATTGTTGTAGGCTCAGCTTACATTTCGCAGATTATCGGCAAGCTAGAAGAAATCTCCATGTGAAACAAATCAATTAATTTAGCTCACACTCCAATTGTCAGGAGAACTATGCCCTAAGGCATAGGTAGGTAGGTAGGTAGGTAGGTAATTTATTCCGCCCGGAGGCACTACGCCTAAAGGGCTCTAGCGCTATCATCCTGTCAAAACTATTGCTACGTCCATGTCCCAC
>JAABUJ010002741.1_pt1 | contig 20988 bp, 18 predicted proteins | sample 5559131 | NCBI WGS metagenome assembly JAABUJ01 (sample SAMN10711875, study PRJNA513366) | rock metagenome | isolation source: Antarctica rocks | place: Antarctica: Victoria Land, Mt New Zealand nord | collected 2016-01-07 | reverse complement strand
TTGCGACTCCGATCGAGATCATCCGCAACTTCGTCAACTGCGATGTTTACCAAGCGAATCCGGATCTGATCGCTGCCATGCGCCCGCGCTATGCAGAGGCAGACGAGAAGCTGCTGGTTCATCTTTCGAACTTCCGTCCGGTGAAGCGTGTAGCCGATGTGATTCGCGTTTTCGCACAGGTCGCAGCGGCCATGCCGGCACGGTTGATGCTGATCGGGGACGGTCCCGATCGCTCTACGGCCGAACACCTGGCGCGCAGCCTGGGTATCGCCAGCCGCATCCATTTCGTCGGCAAGCAGGACAACGTCAACGAGCTTCTTCCCCTGGCTGATCTGTTGGTCATGCCGTCCGAGATGGAGTCGTTCGGATTAGCCGCGCTCGAGGCTATGGCCTGCCGGGTGCCTACCATCGCGACCCGGGTAGGCGGAGTACCTGAACTAATTGATGACGGCGTCAACGGCCTGCTGTTCGAGGTAGGCGATACAGACGGCATGGCGCATGCCGCCATCGCGCTGCTCCAGGATGAAGCGCGTCTCGAGAGCATGTCCAACGCCGCGCGAAAGACGGCCAAGGATAATTTCTGCGCCTACAGCATCGTAGAAAAGTATGAGCAGTACTACCGCAAAGTGCTCGACAAAAGCACCCTGTAGCTGTGCAACACTCCCACCTTTGTTTGTCATTCCGTAGCGAAGTCTTTTTGTCATTCCGCAGCGAAGCGGAGGAATCTGCTGTTGCCATAGCCACGTACCACCCAAGACCCACGCGTCGATCAAAAGCGGCGAAACTTCAGCCCTGCGCTCAGAGAGAGGACCGCGTCTTTCATTGCTTCCCAGCCGCCTTCGGCACCGGCAAGCACGGGCATCTTCAACGTGACCTTGGTTCCCCGCCCCGGCCTGCTCTCCATTGCAACCTCGGCACCCGCACCATAAAGAACTTCCATCCGCTCGCGCACATTTTTCATTCCGATCCCGGTTCCCGGCCGCAGAATGTTGCCCGCACTCGGCCTTCCCGGCTCAATGCCAACGCCGTCGTCCTCGACTTCAATCAGCAGCCGTCCGTCCTCGACGATGCGGCTGCGCAGCGTAACCGTTCCGCCTTCAATCCGCGGCTCAAGCCCATGTTTAATCGAGTTCTCAATCAAGGGCTGCAACAGCATACTGGGCACGATCACATCGAGCGTCGCCGGGGCAATGTCCTTCACCACGCGCAGCTTCTCCCCAAAGCGCACCACCTCAATGTCCAGGTAATCGTCCGTAAAGGCCAGCTCTTCCGAGAACGGCACGAATGCCTCGCGCTCTTTCAACAGGATGCGCAAGATGTTGGCCAGCTTCACGATCATCTCGCGCGCCAACTCGGGTTGCGAGCGCACCAGCGACGTAATCGAGTTGAGCGTATTGAACAAAAAGTGTGGATTGATCTGCCGCTGCAAAGCGTCCAGCCGTGCCTCCAGCAGCAGACGGGACTGCTCTTCCAACTTGCGTTCGATGCGGATCTGATTCCATATCTTAAGCGGAATGCCCACGACGACTGGTGACGCCGCGCAGATGGCCAACTCGACTGCCCATCTGGATGAGTGCAGATTGAAAAAGCGTCTGGGGTACTGTCCCGACAGCTCACTGATGCCAAACTCCATTGCCGTAATCAGCAGCAGGAGCATGATCTGCGGGTCGAAATGCGGCCGCTTCAGATTACGCGTGACCCAGCGATAGAGGCTGATATCGATCAGCGGCGAGAACGACCAGATGTCCTCCGCGTCGGCGAAGCGCGCGAAGGCGCCGGCCATGGCAGCGACCGCCAGGTTGACCGGGAGCGCGAAATATTCGCCGTGGGCCAGCGCTGGAAGTGCCAGGATGGTGCCTCCAGCCATTGCTGCAAGCGGACCTATCAGCAGCCCCAACAGCACGGTGGCTTCAAAGCTGATATCGGCTGCCAGAAAGTTCGGAACGCGCACGCGAATCCAGACACCGAGCATCAGGGGCAAGCAAATAATTGCGACTAGCGTGGCTCTCTGGCGCAGGCTTCGCACAGGCAGCAGCAACAAATTCCGAAAGCGTTGCGCCCGCGCGAGCGAGCTGGAGAACGCCGCAGCCACGCCCAGCTCAACCAGCAGGGTGATGAGAATCAACGTTGTGGTGACGGGCCTCACCCCAATACTGTACCGCTCTTGTGCGGCTCCATTCTACGTATACCGAAGCAGCGAACGAACTTGAAACGGAATGCAATGCAGAGCATCCAATCTATGGCGATACAGTACCCGCCTATACTCTGCCTATGCCGTTTGTCTCAGTACGCAAGCTTGCCGATGCCAGTCTCCCGACACGCTGGGGTCAATTTCGCATTCTCGGCTTCGAGGGTGTCGTCGAAAGTCCGCAGGCGTGCAATCAGGATCTTCCGGCTCCCGCAGTGCGGATTGAGTCTGCGGTGGCCCTGGTGATGGGGGACATTCACGCTGCACCGCCCATCGTACGCATCCACTCGCAGTGTCTTACCGGAGACGTATTTCACTCGCTGCGCTGCGATTGCTGTCAGCAACTTGAACTGGCACTCGCAACGATTGCCGAAGCAGGCAGCGGTATTGTGCTCTACGAAAATCAGGAAGGCCGCGGCATCGGCCTGATGGCCAAGCTGCAAGCGTACGAGTTGCAGGATCGCGGACGCGACACCATAGAAGCGAATCTCGAACTAGGCTACGCAGCCGACTGTCGGCACTTCGAACTGCCCGCCGAAATCCTCAAGCTGATGGGTGTTCCCGCAGTGCGGTTGATCACCAACAATCCTGAGAAGGTGCACGCGCTGGAGGCCGTCGGGGTCAAGGTCGTCGAACGCATTCAGGCGGATGTGATCGCCGCGCCCGAGAGCGAAGCCTATCTGAAAGTGAAACGCGAAAAGATGGGCCACCTTGGCACCGAGCCATCGCTTACGCGGTGAACCCCGCCAGACGCATAGCGCTGTCCGCTTCGGGGTTGCGCTTGAACGTATTCCACACAAAACTTGTGCGCAAATTCTCTGCCATCAGCATCCCAATCCCCTGGTCAATACCCAGCACATCGGTGTCATACCAATTCGCCTGCGGATGGAATGCATCGACAAATCCGTAGCGTCCAAAGGCCTGCGGATAAGTTGCGTGCAGGCTGGACAACACTTCCAGGCACTCCGCCGGCAGAAACGGTAACGACCCGGCTGCGGCGCAGGGCACGACCGATCCATCCACGCGCCCCATGAGAGGCGGGCCGCCCCACGCGGTATAGCCGTGCTGCGAATCCGAAGCAGTAATACCCCAGTACCGCTCCGTGTAAGGCTCGCCGCGATCAATGCAGAAAACCTTGTGGGCCCTGGTGGCTACGATGGAATTCTGAAAGTAGTTGGTGTATCGGTCACGCTTTTCACGAAAATCGAACCAGGCATGCGAGAACTGATGGATGAACAGCGGCGCGAGATCGGAGATGTAATGCAGCCCCTGGTAGTTGATGTAAGGACGGGCAAACGCGAGCCACGTGCGCGGCGGCGCAGGGTAGGTTCGAGAGCCCATGCCCAGCAAGTACAGCATCATCAGCTCCGAGTAGGTGCTCCAGCGTGAGCTTAGAAAGCCCGACTCCGGCTTCCAGCCCATCGAATACGTCAGCTCTCCCTCCAGCATCCACGTCCAGTCCACCCGGTCGTAGAGCGCGGAAGCCATCTCGCGGATCTCCGCTTCAATACCACCGCCGGTAAAGTGGGCACGGCAGGTGAGCACACCACACAGCAGCAGCGCCGTATCGATCGACGAGATTTCGCAGTTCCACAGCCGCTGGCCTGATTCAATATCCATGAAGTGGAACAGGAATCCATGCTCGTGGGCAGCGTGATGCAGGTGCCAGTCGAGCGTAGCGTGAACGCGTTCCCGAATTGCGGGTGCTGGCAGATAGCCGCGCTGGTCGGCGATGCACAGCCCCGTGAGCCCGAAGCCGGTAGCGGCGATGCTGCCGATCCGCCTTGTTTCCTTACCTTCAGCGCGTGCGCGGTCGCGAACCTGTCCGGTACGCTGATCGGCCTGCTCGTAGAAGAAAGCCGCAGTCCGCCGCTCGAGTTCATCGAGCAACGCATCCTGTGTGGCTGACAGCCTGAACGGCTTCGGTGCAACCTTGGTGACCGCTCTGGATGCCCACGCAGCCGGGTTCAGCGCGAGGCTTGAAGAAGCCGCGCTAAGCCCCAGCAGAGCCTCCCGCCGATTCATCTACTTGATCTCCAACACCACAAGTCCGTGCAAAGGAACATCGACCTGCAACAAACCCTGGTGCAAGCTCTCCGGCTCCCCGGGCACCGCTTTCCCGGCCAGCCTGAGCGCTTCAATCTGCTTGGAGCTTAGGTCGGCAGGGCGGCCCATCGCGTCGTAGCTCTTCAACACGTTGCCGTGGTCGCGATCGATGCGCAGCAGACTGACGTGCGCATCCGCGTTCACGCCCATGATGCTGAGCGCAAAATGTTTTGCGGGCGCAGGCGTTGCGGGCGGCGGCGAATAGTTCGCGCCGGTGCCGTTGGGCGGAGCGTAGTTCCACAGCGCCATCACCACCGTTCCATCCGGCCGCTTGGTCACCAGCGCAGAGTCCGATGCGTTGGCGATGCGGCGATCCCCCAGGTGATGCAAAGCGGCGAACACATTGAAGGCGGGCTTGGGAATGCCGTCAATCGCCATCACGCCGAAGCCGCCGTAGAACGGAGTCTTGATGATCCCCTGCTCTTCGAACACGTCGGAGAACGTCCAGTAGCTCATCATGCTGGTCAGACCGTCGCACTGGGCGATGGTCGTCGCCATCCACGGACCCATGTAGGTCGAGTCAGTCACGTTCGGCTCATTCGCATAGCTGGCGTTGTATTCGCTCAGGATAAAAGGCATGTTCGGGTAAGGAGAAGCCGCGATCTGATCGTGCACCATCTTGACCGAGCGGCACACCATCGCGCGTCGCGGGATGTTCTCGGTCGTCTTGAAAACATCCTTGGCAGTGTCGTTGGCATAGACGTGACTGGACACAAAATCCACCGGCACGTTTTCGTTTTTGCAGTGTGCGAGGAAGTCGCCAGCCCAGGCAGCCTGCGCGGTCGACGGTCCACCCACGCGCAGACGCGGGCTCACCTGCTTCAGCGCCCTCGCGGTGTGATCGTAGAGCTCGAAGTAAGTCGGCTGCTTCGGTGTGCCGACCCAGAAGTCGATGTTCGGCTCGTTCCAGACCTCAAAATACCAACTGGCAACTTCATCGGCTCCATATCGGTTCACCAGATGCTGCGCAAACTGGCGGATCATGTCGTCCCATAGCGAATAGTCCTTTGGCGGCGAGACGTTCTGCTTGTACCAGAAGGCGTGCAACGCTTTGGGGTCGGAGGCGAGATCCTTCGGCATGAAGGAGAGCTCGACAAACGGCTTCACTCCATTCGCCAGTAAACCGTCGTAGATCTGGTCGATGTAGTTGAAGTTATAGACCGGCTTGCCGGCCTGGTCGAGCGTGAAGAAACCAGTCTCGTCCATGAAGATTCCGTGGAATCGCACGTACTTGAATCCGGTCGCCTGGTGGACCTTGCGCAAATCCTCGCGATAGCTCTCACGCAAGGAGAGGATGGCGCGGCCCGAGCCAAACATCTGCTCCCAGAAGTGCGGAAACGGCGTCGATGGCGCATTCGCGTCGACCGTAATTGGAATCGGTTCAGAGGAATTAGTCTGCGCAAACAGCGGAGCTGGAACTACGCCGACGAGAAGCAAAACCAGGAGTGCACGCAACTTCATAGAGGCCCCTCGGGCATGCGCGACAAAAAAGCAGGGGCGACAAGCAACGCTTGCTGCCCCTCTGCGGGGTTCCAGGCTAGAAGTTCAGCCGGGCAAGAAATTCGATCACGCGTCCAGCATCCGCCCCGGCCGACTTGCCGAAGTTCTGATCTTGAACGTTCGTCCCAAAGCCTTCGTTGGGAATCGGTTGGAGTTGCAGAAGGTTGAAGGCGTTGTACATGTTTGCCTGGAACCGAATGTACGCCTGGTGGCCCAGCCCCTCAAAGGCGACCTGCTTCGCGAGTGAGAAATCCACATCCCGGTAGCAAGGCCCGGTCAGGCTGTTGCGTCCCACCACAGGGATGTACGGCACGGTCGCCGACGGCTGCGCGGTGCTGTAGTAGTTGATTCCGCCCTGGGTGCCGGCGGTGCCACGATTTGGAAAGTTCGACCCCGACTCAAAGGCACTGTTGCTGCAACTCGAGCGGATCGAACTGGCGTCGGCTCCGGGAGCATACGCAATCGGGCGAATCGGGTTGACCGTCGCGGCGTTCGGAATGGCATTGAAGCTGTTGTTGACCACCGGCGTCCAGTGAAAGCCCGTGTGTAGCGTGACAATGGAGCTCGCCTGGTATCCACTCACCAACACATTGATCAGGTGATGCCCGGTGTGCACCTGGGGCGTGGTGTAGAGCACGGTTCCCACAAACCGGTGGCGAACGTCGAAGTCCGACGGACCCCACTCGCTGCGGTTGTTGGCCGGGTTAGTCTGGTTCGCGGAACCGTCGGAATAATCTCCGTTCGTCACGTTGTCCATGGCCTTGGACCAGGTGTAGGTGCCATCGAACTGCAAGCCGTGGCGCAGCTGTTTCAACACGCGAACGTTCAGCGAGTTGTAGGCCTGGCTTGAATCCGTCTGGGCAAAGAAGTCCGTTCCAGCCGGGGTCTTCGTCGTCATGCCATTGGCAGTGTAGGTATTGGGATAGAGGAAATTCTGATTCACCAGCCTTGCGTAATGCCGTCCCAGACTCCCTTCATAGCCTACGTCTAGCGTGAGGTTCCCCGCGAGCAGCGTTTCCGTGCCCAGCGTGTAGAGATAGCTGACCGGGTTCCTGATCTTGCCGCCAACCCCGTACAGCCCGACCGAAGCTACACCGCCGCCCTGTGCCGCCGGTTGCAGCGGAAAGCCCGCAGCGTTGACGCCCGTCGCAAACGCCGGGTTCGCAGGATAGCTGGTGTTGCTGTTGCCGGTGCCATGCACGTAGTCGATCAGGCCGCCGTCATACGGGGTGTTGAAGTCGAGCGTGCTGGTTCCACAGCACACGCCGAACTGCTCCGTTCCAGGTCCGTTCTGCACCACGTTTTCAAACAGGGAAAGGTCGAGATGGTTATAAGCCACGGCAAAACCGCCGCGGATTACGACCTTGTTGTCGAAGTAGTTCGGGTTCCACGCAAAGCCGACCTTCGGACCGTAGTGGCCGTAGTCGGTGTTGTATAGATTCTTGAACGGTCGCAGCGCAACTCCAACCACTGGACCTCCGGGCCCGGTACCGGGGACAGGCAGAAAGGAAGCAGCGCCCTTGGCGCGATGCCAGGGTGTCTGAATCTCGTACCGGAAGCCGGTGTTCAAGGTGAACGTCGGTGTCACCTTCCAGTCGTGCTGCACGAAGCCGTAGTAGGTCTGCGAGCGAAAGTGCGCTGCCGTGTCCGCCTGCAAGCCGTTGGCCGCATTCACGGTTTGCGATTCGAAGAACGGTGCATCATTAGCCAGATTCCACAGACCTGCAAAATCGAAATTAGGCCGCGTGCCTCCGTTCAGGTTGTCGTTGTCCTGTTCCCAGCGAATGCCCGCGCCAAACCTCAAAGTATGCGCGCCGAAGGCATGCGTGGCTTGGTCGGTGACCTCGATCGTGTTCTGCGCGAGAATCGCAGCGGTCGTGGGTCCACCCTGCACGCCAAAGTTCAGGTTGTTGAAAGGAATTCCCTGTTGCACGTAGGTGAAGGGGATGCCCAGGTTGATATTGCCGAAGTCGCGCGGACCGTTATCGGCAAAACGCGTTCCGTTGGCGCGCAGCTCGTTCAACCAGCTAGGCGAGAATGTGTGGATGAAGATCAAGGTGGCGGCTGAGTTCAGCGGCTTGAACGGGACATCGCCACTCTGACGCGACGTATTGTCAGTGCTGGTGACGTTATCCAGCTTGGTGAAGTAAACGCTTCCGGCCAGCAGATCCTTCGACGTAGCATGAAAGTCCATACGTCCGTTGAACTGGTTGCCGCGCGAGTGGCTGGGATTGAAGAACTGCGCCTGCTGGACGTCTGGAATTCCATCCAGACCGCCGCCGACCAGACCCTGTCCCACCTGGGTCGCGGGACCGGGTTTCGCTGCCGTTCCCGTGCTGAACACCGACAAATAGTGGCCGAGCTGCGAGGCTCCGCCGGGCGTGAGCGAACCGATGTCCAAGCCGCCGTTCACCACCTGGCAATACGGTCCGCTGGTGAGGGTCTGCGCGACCACGGGCCCCTGTCCGTTGACCTGCGTCGGCACAAAGACCTTCGGCTGATTGACATAGGAGGAGCAATCGCTCGCAACCAGATTGCGGAAGCGCGGCGCGGTTCCGTTAGCAGCCAGCGTGGCGGCGGACAAACCTCCCGGACGCCCCGCGATCACAGCAGCGCGATACTGCGCGGTCTCTACATAGAGATTCTGGCTAATCGTGATGTTCGACTGCCCATACCCCTGGAACGATCCGAACAGGAACAGCTTGTCCTTGATGATCGGGCCGCCGAGAGACGCCGCATAGGTGCGCTGCTTGATCGCGACCCTCGACGGAAGCGCACCAGGCAGCGGGCCACCGTAGCGGTTGAATGCATTCAGGCCGGGCTCGTTGTAGAGGAAATACAGCGATCCATGCAGATTGTTCGTCCCGCTCTTGGTAACGACCCTGATCTGCGCGCCGGTATTGCGCCCGTCGGCTGCGTCGAAGGAAACTGCCGTGACTCCGATGCTGTCCACTGATTCCTGATTGGGCGTAACGACGGCCGCGCCGCCGTGTACCAGCGAGTTCACGCTGACGCCGTCGATCATGAAGTTGTTGTCGGACACGCGCTGTCCGTCAGCCGAGATCTGAATCTGATTTTCGGTCTGGTAGATGCCGGAGTTCGACCCGCCTACGCCGACGTTATTCGGCAGGAAGACCGCACTGCCGTTACCGCTTCGCGCACCATCGCCGGTGATTCCAGGCGCTGTCCGCAGCAGTTCGTACGGGTCCGCGCCGAACGTTGGCAGGCGCTTGATTTCTTCGCTGTCCAATGTGCGTGTCTCGTTGGCATTGTCCACCTGAAGCAACGGCAGAGCATCCGCGTTCACAGTCACAGTCTCGGAGGTGCCGCCCGTCTGGAGTTTGACGTTCACATTGCGCGGCGTTTCAGCCGTGACCGCCACATTGTCCGTGTCGCTTTCCTTGAATCCGTTGGCCGTAACAGCCAGGTGATAATTGCCCGGGGGCAGCGTGGTGAAGCTGAACGATCCCGAACCACCGGAGGTGACCGTACGCTTCTGCTGCGTTCCGTTGTCGACCAGCGTAACCGTTGCGCCGGGGATGCTTGCGCCTGTGTTGTCCTCAACCGTTCCGGTTAGGCTGGCGTTGAACTGTGCCATGGCACCGGTGGAGAAGCAGAAGACAGCGGCGGCGGTGAGCGCGAAGGTGCGCGTCAGGTGAGTGCCCCTGTTCTGGCGCGGCATCGTCCGCGCGACATTTCCTGCAAAATTTCTATTCTTCGCTTTCATTGCTGCCTCCAAAGGTTCGTGTGCTACGTCCCGGTCTTTGCCGTTTGCCAGCCGGGGCACATCTGTGGCCCAGCCAGGTAACATAAATTTTAGGCAATCGATTGCCCAATTGGCACATTCTCATCAAACGGACATGCAACTGTCAAGTAGCCGTGGTTTAGCCGCTTGTCGGTTTGCGATCGTGGATGCAAGTTCGTCAGATAAAGTTCCCTCATGGCACCTGGATCGAAACCCGCGGCAGGCAAGAAGCCTGTCGGCCTCAAAGCAATCGCGCAGCATGTAGGTCTCTCCACAGCCGCCGTTTCGCGGGTGCTGTCCGGCTCGCCCGCAGCGCGATCCATACCCGCAGCGACTCAGCAAAAAATCGTCGACGCGGCTCGCCTGCTCGAATACAGGCCTAACCTGGCTGCTCGATCCCTGCGTAACCGCCGCAGCTACACCATCGGGGTGATGGTTCCGGAGGTTAGTGAGGGCTATGCCTCCACCGTGCTGAGCGGCATCGAAAGCCGCCTGATGGAAGCGGATTACTTTTACTTCGTCGTCAGCCACCGCCATCGCCCCGAGCTGATTACGCGCTATCAACATCTACTTCAAGGGCGTGCGGTAGAAGGTCTGATCGCCGTGGACACTCCGCTGGACTCCAAGCTGCCGATCCCAACCGTAGCGGTCTCGGGCCATCATGAGCCTCCTGGAGTGGCAAACATTGTCCTCAATCATCGGCGCGCAGCTTCGCTGGCAATCGACCATCTTCATGGGCTGCGGCATCGACGAATTGCCTTCATCCAGGGGCAGGAGTTCAGCTCCGACACACGCCCGCGTTGGAAGGCGATTCGCGCGGCTGCCTCGCAGGCGGGGCTCGCGCTCGACCCTGAGCTCATCATGCAGCTTCATGGCGACGCGCCCACCCACCAGCCTGGCTACATCGCCACCCAGCGCTTGCTGGCTACAAGGGCCACGCAAGCCCCGGCCCACCGTTTCACCGCGCTGTTCGCCTTCAACGACATCTCTGCCATCGGCGCCATTCGTGCTCTGCGCGAAGCAGGTCTGCGTGTTCCTGAAGATGTTTCCGTCGTTGGCTTCGACGACATCTCGAGCGCAGCTTTTCAGAACCCAGGCCTGACCACTGTGCGCCAGCCGCTGGAGCAGATGGGCGTGCTAGCCGCCGAGACGGTGCTGCGCGAGATTCAAGCGCAGGTACAGCCCGGAGACGAACAGGAACCCCGTCCAACCCACCACATCGTTGAATCGGAACTCATCATTCGCGGATCCACCGGACCCGTGCGCCGTTGAGTCCTACGCAGGGATTGGCACGGCAGACACAATCCTTGCCGTCGTAATTGCCTGCCCGATATGGCGCTGTGTGTGTTCGGCGCAATGAATCAGCAGAGCACCCACGGTGGACGGAATCCGCTCGCGTCCAACAAACCGCTGTTCTTCATAGGATTGCGGCTGAAAGAAACGGATTCGTTCTGCTGCTTCCAGCAGACCGCTGCGGAAGTCGTCCAGCACATCGCGTACACCGCCGAGCGGCTCTTTTTCTTCGGCAAGCTCCTCCAGTTGCACAGCCGAAAGCTGCCGTCCTTCGGCGTAGGTGAGCAAGCGATCGAGGCTTGCCGAGGCATGGCGCAGATGAAACGCAACCGAGCTGCATCCACCCGGCATGACATGTATCTGCAAGTCGGTGAGCCCCGCGCACCAGCGATTTGCGTCTTCCACGGCCAGCTCAAGGGCATGCAAAACCTGCCGTCGAACAGAATCGAACTCCATCAGCGTACCGCGCAGCCAGGGCTCCGCCATCACAACCCTCTCTCTGCGCGAAACTGGCGCACCACAGTTTCCACGCTTTGATGCTGCGAATCGATTGCATCGTTCATGGCCTGCATGGACTGCGCATCCACCCGCCCCGCCAGCCGGTCCATGGCAATCTGAATCTCCGGGTGCCGGGCGAGCGAATCCTGACGCACCAGCGGAACAGCGTCGTACGGAGGAAAATAGTGGCGGTCGTCAGCCAGCACACGCAGACCCAGTGCACGGATGGGACCATCGGTCGAATTGCCGGCGACGATGTCTACCTGGCCGGCCCCAAGCGCCCGATAAAGTAGGCCCAGATCCATGACGCGTGGCCGGGAAAAGTGAATTCCGTACGCAGATTCGAGACCGGCCAAACCGTCGGGGCGGGATTGAAATTCATACCCCACACCGAGGCGCATAGCTTGCGCATGCTGTTTCAGGTCGGAGATCGAGGCGATGCCCTCCCCTTGCGCGTCTGCCAAACGCATCACCAGCGCGAAGGTATCTTCAAACCCCAGCCCCGGCTCGACCCGCACATGAAATCGCTGGGCGTAAATACGCTGGATTGTCGCAAACACGGCCGCCCGGTTACCGTGCGCGGGCAAAGGCTGCTTCAGAATGGCCGTGAGCGCGGTGCCCGTGTACTCCACATAGGCGTCGATGCGGCCATTGATGAGCGCCTGCTGGCAGAGATAGCTGCCGGCCAGGTAGAAGCGACGCTGCACGTGCAGCGGATGCTCTTCCGCAGCCGCGACGGCCTCAATTTCCTGCGCAAGCAACTCACCCAGCACAACCTGCTCGGTAAAATTTTTCGCGCCAATGACGATGCCTGAGCCACGCGGCGGCGTACAGGCTACCATGCTAAGCAACAGAGAGAGCAGCAGAAGGCAGCACGCGCGCCTAAGCATCGCGATGTACCGCCAGGCGGCTCTCAAGCAGCCCCAGACCACCGTCCGCAAGCAGTGCCAGCAGAGCGGCGGGGATAGCCCCGGCAAGCACCAGGCCGTTGTCCACCGACGCAACGCCCCGGAAGATCAACTCGCCCAGACCGCCCGCGCCGATCGCCGCCGCGATGGTGGCGACACCAACGCATGTCACGGTGGCCGTCCGCAGGCCAGCGAGGATGACGCTTGCACCCAGGGGCAGTTCGACCTTCCACAACCGTTGCCTGTCGGTCATTCCCATGGCGCGGGCCACATCGACCAGGGCTGGGTCGACGCTGCGAATTCCAGCGTAGGTGTTGCGAACAATCGGCAGCAGCGCGTAGCCGGTCAGCGCCAGAATCGCGAGTCGCGCCGCATTGCTCCCTAACCACGGCACCGGCAGCAGCAAGCCGAACAGAGCGAGCGACGGGATCACCTGGATCACGTTCGTCACGCCAATCACGGGTCTGGCGAGACGTTCGTGGCGCGTCAGAACGATGCCCAGCGGCAGCCCAATCGCCACCGCCAGCAGCAGCGCGAACAACGTCAACCAGAGGTGCTCAAATGTCAGCCGTGCGATCTCCGCGCCGTGTTGACGCAGGAATGCAATCATCGCCGCACCTCGCGCTGGGTTGCCGCCACATAGCTCTGCACATACGGGTCAGCCGAAGCGAGGACATCCCCGCTGCGGACATCAGCGACGACGCGTCCACCTTCCAGGAAAACCACGCGTTCGGCAAGGAATAGCGCTTCGTTCAGATCGTGTGTCACCAGCAACACCGTCTTGCCCACCCACTCGAGCAGAGCGCGCAGCATCGTCTGCATCTCCGCGCGCGTCATCGGATCGAGCGCGCCGAACGGCTCATCCATCAGCAACACGCCAGGATCTCCGGCAAGGGCGCGCGCCAAACCGACCCGCTGACGCTGCCCTCCACTCAACTGCCACGGATAGCGCTGGGATAAACCAGGATCGAGGCCTGCCGCATGAAGCATCTCCCGCACACGGCTGGCGATTGCTTCCTTTGGCTTGCCCGCAAGCTCGAGCGCGAGACCTGCGTTCCGCTCCACCGTCCAGTGCGGAAACAGCCCGGTCTCCTGAATGACGTAGCCGATGCTGCGGCGCAACTCGAGCACCGGCCACTCCAGCGTGGATCGTCCCCCAACCTTCACCAAGCCGGAAGTCGGACGAACCAGCGCGTTCACCATTCGCAACAGCGTCGTCTTGCCGGACCCGCTGCGGCCCAGCAGCGCAGTCGTCGTACCTGCAACCAGGGCGAGCGAAATATCGTTCAGCACAGACGTGCCGGACGACGGCGTATAGCTCACGTTCGCGAACTCTACACCCGCATCATTCAAGGATTTTTCCGTTCTTACCTGCTAGGTGGAAGCTTCGCCAGCGGCCGCGTCCAGATTGATCTCGGCGCCTTCCGGAGGTGCAATCACGCTTGCCGCTTCCGGAGCAGCGCCCTTTACGCGGACCACCGTAATCTTGTCAAAGCCTTCCTTGAAGGCTGGCGGACGCAGGCGTTCCGACATCTTGTGCATCACCTCGTCGGTCACCTGGCGGTCGCGTTTGGAGTTGCGCTCCAGACACACAGCCAGCGGCACGTCGAAGAAAACAGCCTGAACCTCATACCCGAAGCTCTTGGCCATCTTGATCCATTGGCGACGTTCATGCGGACTCAGGTTGGTTGCATCCACATAATTCCACGGCATCTTGGCAATCAATCGCGCACGCAGCAGGCTACGCAACGTCGAGAAAACAAGTCCCTGGTAGCGCTGATCCGTAATGTCATCAAACAAAATTGTCCGCAGCATCTCGCTCGACAGCGGCGAAACTCCCCGACGCTTGTACCATGTCGTTTTGCCCGAGCCCGGCAACCCAATCGTCAGCACCACATAGCCCCGCGGGCTGGCTGCGGCTGTGGCCTCAGCAGGTGGCGTCGCGACCGAATCAGGCTGGGTCTCAACGACCAGCTGGCGCGTCTCAGACGCAGGCGAAAAGCTTTCAATGGGTTGTGGGGATTGAAGGGACTGGGGAGACGCGGGGATCCCACCCGCAGCTTCCTCAGCCCTGTGATTGTCATTCCCGAAGGGAATCTGCGTCTCCGCTTTCAAAGTCGGCTGCGCTGATTCTGCGGGTAGTTCGATTGGCAGGTCGGCACTGCGGGCAATTTCCGGCCTGGCCTCCTTTTCGCCGGAGCTCTTGTAAGCCGGTTCCGGATAAGTAGGACGCAAGGGTGCGGGCTGGTTCTGCGGAATTTCCTGGCCACTCTTGCCGGTCGATTCGGACTCATTAGGCCCACGTCTCGTACGTCGTCTCATCTTGTCTCGCATCCAATCGCGAATCACGCGCTGGCTCTCTTAAAGGCGTGCCGCGTGAGCGGACGACACCGTGGAATATGTCGTCGCGTCCCTGGAGGCCCCGCAGCGTCTAAACACGCTTGTAACACACACCCTCCGCCCTCGCAAAGCATCGGGACCGGTTCGCTCCTAGCAACCATGGTTCCCCGCCACATTGCCTGCCCCAACTCCATTTGATAGCCTCCGAACAGATTCTTCAATCCAAGAGTTCTCGCGCCACACCGGCGCCCAAGGGAGCACACGTTCATGGCTGTCCAGGTTGGCATCAACGGCTTCGGCCGCATCGGCCGCAATGTCTTTCGCACCGCACTCGGCAATCCGGAGATTGAGTTCGTGGCCGTCAACGACCTCACCACGCCCGCGACGCTTGCTCACCTGCTCAAGTACGACTCCATTCTAGGCAATCTGAAGCAGGAGATCACCTCCGGGGATGACTTCATCGCCGTCGATGGCAAGCAGATCAAAGTTTTCGCCGAGCGCGACCCTGCAAAGCTGGACTGGGCCTCGGTGGGAGCGCAGATCGTCGTTGAATCGACCGGTTTCTTTACGGACGCTGAAAAGGCAAAGGCGCACCTTGGCAGCACCGTAAAAAAGGTGATTATCTCCGCGCCCGCGTCGAATGAAGACATCACCGTGGTTCTAGGTGTCAACGACGACAAGTACGACACCGCAAAACACAACATCATTTCGAACGCCTCCTGCACGACCAACTGCCTGGCGCCCGTCGTCAAGGTGCTGAACGATACGTTCGCGATCACGAGCGGCATCATGACCACGATCCACAGCTACACCAATGACCAGGTGATCCTCGACACGCCGCATAAAGACCTGCGCCGCGCCCGTGCCGCCGCATTGTCCATGATTCCTTCCAGCACCGGAGCGGCCAAAGCGCTGAAGCTGGTGATTCCCGCCATGGACGGCAAGCTGGACGGCTTTGCGATCCGCGTCCCCACGCCCAACGTTTCGGTCGTCGACCTTACCTTTGTGACCGAAAAGCCGATCACCGTCGCGGCCATCAACAATGCCTTGAAAACCGCGTCAGAGGGCGCGCTGAAAGGCATCCTCGGTTTCACCGACGAAGAGCTCGTCAGCTCGGATTTCAAGGGCAATCCCCTGTCTTCGATCGTAGATTCCAAGCTGACCAAAGTGGTTGGCGGCAATAACGGCAAGGTAATCAGCTGGTACGACAACGAGTGGGGCTACTCCAGCCGCGTGAGAGACCTGATTTTATTTCTCGTCCAAAAGGGCCTTTAGCACCGGAGAAACAAGTCACTCTTTGTGGTGGCAGGCAATATAATGGAAGTGTGACGACGCGCCTTGTCAAAGTGATTCGCACCGCAGAAGACCTGCAAGAACAGCAGGCGGAGACTTATCGATACTGGCGCAGCCGCTCTGCCTCCGAAAGATTCCGGGCCACATGGGAACTAAGTCGCGATCTATACCGCGACTACTATCTGAGTAAGGGATCGGTTCCGAATGGAGAAGGATCAGCGCGAACTCTTACTAGAATTCAACGCCCATAACGTCAGGTTCCTGATCGTGGGCGGATATGCTCTTTCGCACTACACTCAGCCTCGCGCCACCAAAGATCTTGACGTTTTGATTGCTAACACAGGCGATAATCCGGAGCTTGTATTTGCCGCGCTTGCAACCTTTGGTGCACCCTTGGCGGGCATGACTCCAGATGATTTCCGGCGTCCTAAGACCTGGTTTCAGATTGGCCTTCCACCCGGGAGAGTCGACATCGTGCAGGATATCGAAGCAATCGACTTCGAACTTGCATGGAAAAACAGTGAAGCGGGCGTGATCGACGAAGACATTCCCGTTCGTTTCCTCTCGATGGACGATCTGATCACCAACAAGCTTGCTGTTGGGAGGCCGCGCGATCTCATCGATGTCGATGAACTTCGCGCGGCTCACGGGCAAACCACAACCAAGCACGAGTAGCCTTGTTCACGAGTAGCCTTGTTAAGGATGAGCAGCTTATGTCCAGTCGCCAGAACATTCCGGGCACCAGCCCCTACGAAACAGTCATTGGCTTCTCGCGTGCCGTCCGCGTGGGACGTCACATCATGGTCTCCGGCACAGGACCCATCGGCTGCGACGATGCCGACGTAGCCACCCAAACCGACCAATGCCTGACCATCATCGCCGCCGTCCTGAAAGAGACCGGCAGCAGCTTCGAACACATCGTTCGCACGCGCATCTACCTGACCAGCGTGGACGATTGGGAGGCCGCCGGACGCGTTCACGGCAAGTTCTTCTCGCTGGTACGCCCGGCCGCGACCATGGTGGTCGTCGCTGCGCTGGTCGACCCGCGCTGGAAGATCGAGATTGAAGTCGATGCGCTGATGCCCGAGTAACAAATTTCCGCAGCACAGACTTGCCTCGGACAAGGTACAGTACGGCCATGCCTAAACTCGTCATCCAGGATCTCGACCTCACCGGAAAACGCGTGCTGCTGCGCGTGGATTTCAACGTCCCGCTCTCCCCCGACGGCGAAATCCTGGACGACACTCGCATCCGGGAAACCCTGCCCACCATCGAGTACGCTCTGCGTCGCAAGGCACGTCTGATTCTCTGCTCTCACCTGGGTCGGCCCAAGGGCAAAGTCGTCCCGTCCCTAAGCCTGCGGCCCATCGTCGATCGCCTCCGCGAGTTGCTCGATCATGTTCTCGGCGACGATGAGAACGTAGGCTTCGCGCCCGATTGCATCGGTCCTCTAGCGTCGGAGATGGCCGCAAATCTGGAGCCTGGACAGCCTCTGCTGCTTGAAAATTTGCGCTTCCACCCGGAGGAAGAAGCTAACGATCCGGCCTTCGCCAAGAAACTCGCATCCATGTGCGACGTCTTTATCAACGATGCATTCGGCGCTGCCCACCGAGCCCATGCGTCCACCGAAGGCATCACCCGCTTCGTCGCGCAGTCCGCAGCCGGCCTGCTGATGCAATCCGAACTCGCGCATCTTGGCAAAGCTTTGCAGGAGCCTGACCGTCCATTTGTCGCCATCATCGGCGGCGCTAAAGTGTCCGACAAAATTGCCGTCATTCAGTCCCTAATCGCTAAAGCCGACTCCATCCTGATCGGCGGCGGCATGGCCTACACGTTCCTTCGAGCGCAGGGTCAGCAGACCGGAAAATCCTTGGTCGAAGAAGACAAAATCGCGCTCGCCGAGGCTGCGCTCGAACAAGCCCGCACGCGTGGTGTGCGCTTTCTGCTCCCCATCGACCACCGTTTAGCCGACCGCTTTGACGCGCACGCAAACTGCACGCTCTTCGAAGGCGAAGGTCCTTTCCCAGAAGCTCTGATGGCCCTGGATATCGGCTCGAAGACCGAAGCTCTTTTCGCAGCGGAGATCGCCGGGGCCCAGACCGTCCTGTGGAACGGCCCAATGGGCGTCTTCGAGTTCCCCACCTTCGCGCGCGGAACCAACGCCATCGCCAAAGCAGTTGCAAGCAATGAGGACGCAACAACAATCGTCGGCGGCGGCGACTCGGTCTCAGCCATTCGCAAATCAGGCTACGCCGACCGCATCACGCACATCTCCACCGGCGGTGGCGCTTCGCTCGAGTTCCTCGAAGGCAAAACTCTGCCCGGTGTAGCCGCGCTAACGGACAAGTAAACAGCCGACGATACCGCCACGATAACCGCAACAAACCTGTAATTGGAATGGGATACTGCACGTCTATGCGCAAGCCTTTGATCGCCGGCAACTGGAAGATGTACAAGACTCCCAAGGAGTCGCTCGCATTTCTCGACAAATTCCTCCCCATGGTCCAGGACCACGAACGCGACGAGATCGTTCTTTTCCCCACCATGTCTTCGCTTGGCTACGTGCTGGACGCGACGGTGGGGACCAACGTCAAAGCAGGCGCCCAGACCATGCACTGGATGAACGAAGGCCCCTACACCGGCCAGACTTCGCCCACCATGCTGGCCAGCATCCATTGCACGCACGTGCTGCTTGGCCACTCCGAACGGCGCATCTACGCGCACGAGACGGACGACATGGTGAACTGGAAGCTGAAGGCGGCCATCGCCCACGCGCTCACGCCCATCGTCTGCGTCGGCGAGACCCTGGACAAGCGTCAGACCGGCCTGACCGAAGCCGTTCTGCGCTGGCAGGTGGCCTGCGCGCTGAATGGCGTCGAGCGCGAAGGCTCGGAAGATTTAATCATTGCCTACGAACCCGTGTGGGCCATAGGAACCGGCTCCACCGCTTCGCCCACCCAGGTGCAGGAGGCGCACCGCATCATCCGCCAGCAGGTCTCCGACCGTCTCGGTCCGGACCGCGCCGAGACCACACGCATTCTCTACGGTGGCTCAGTCAAACCCGAGAACGTTGCGTTGTTGATGGCCCAGCCTGACATCGACGGCGCACTGGTGGGAGCAGGCAGCCTCGACCCTGAAACCTTCTGCCGAATCATCATGTACACCGGTCCCAAGGGGTAGGACAGCATCAATGTACGACCCCGGCCTGGTCGACCGGCCAATACACGAACGCAGCCTTGCCGTAGATCAGACTTCTATCCACCGGACCAAAGTCGCGGCTGTCGCTCGAGATGGAGCGATGGTCTCCCATCACGAAATACTCGTGGGCCGGCAGCACCCGCTCCGCAAGTGAGCGGTCATCGGCAAATTGCAAGGGAACATAAGGTTCCTTCAGGGTCTTTCCGTTCACGATGACGCGACCCTGCACGATGCGGACATCATCACCAGGCAAGCCGATGACCCGCTTGATGTAGCTTTTTGTGTGGTCGCCTGGATATTCGAATACAACTACATCGCCACGTTGCACGCCGCCGAGGTGGAACGCGATCTTGTTAATGAAGAGGCGATCCTGATCCTGAAGATTGGGAAGCATGGACGTGCCTTCAACCCGTACGGGCTGGTAGAGAAAAGTAATGATGAAGGCCGAGACGCAGATAGAAATCACAAGGTCCCGCACCCAGGTCCAAAGTCCCGGCCTGCGGTTTGATACCTTCTTGTCCGGTACGGAGGATGTAACCGTATTCATTTCCATTTCGTTCATTAATCATCCCTGATGCTTGCCGAAACCGGGAGGTTACTCGCCATGAGTTTGGACTCGGAACAGCGCACTTCGTCGTCAAGGCTAGGCCAAGCCATAAGATCGTTTGTAGATTGCAACTCCGAGCATCCTTCCCTGTGCGCGTTCCGACGCATCTTACGGGCGAAGGTCTAGTATAGAGAAAGAGTTACGCAAGCCATGGCCAGCCTGACAATGATGGACCAGACGTCCCTTGAAGTACCGGAAAAATTGCCTACGCCCCGCGGCCACCAGGAGTCGCTCGCAGTCCTGACCACCGAGAGTCCGAATGCCGCTTCGCATGGTCTGGACACCAAGAGTGCGCTCGAAATTGCACGCATCATCAACCACGAAGATGCCAGGATTGCTGCTGCGGTCAAGAAGGCCCTCCCGGAGATTGCCGTCGTCATCGACACGGTTGCGCGGTCCCTGCGCGATGGCGGGCGGCTCATCTACGTGGGTGCCGGCTCCTCAGGGCGCATCTCCTCGCTGGACGCCAGCGAGTGTCCGCCGACGTTTTCGACTGCTCCGTCGCAGGTGCAATACATCATGGCCGGTGGTCCTAAGGCGCTTGCCTCTGCTTCGGACGTGAACGAGGATTCGCCAGAGATTGGTCAGCGCGACATCGCCCGCCGCCGCCCCACGCGCAAGGACATCGTCATCGGCGTCTCGGCCTCGGGCAGCACGCCCTACGTTGTCGGAGCCGTTGAATACGCGCGCTCCCGTGGAGCCAAAACCGCATGTATTACCTGCAACGAAACGACCCCGCTGGCCGATGTTTCTGAGACCGCGATCATCATCGAGGTCGGCCCCGAAGTCATCTCCGGGTCGACGCGCATGAAGGCCTCGACAGCGCAGAAGATGGTGCTGAACATGATCACCACGGGTGCCATGACCCGCTTAGGGTATGTCTATGACAACCTGATGGTGAACGTGCACATGAAGAACGAAAAGCTGGTCGAGCGCGGGATTCGCGTGCTGATGCAGCTCTGCAATATCGACCGCGAAGTGGCCATACGCACGATCAAGAGCTCAGGCAAGTCCATCCCAATCGCCGTCGTCATGCTGAAGGCCAACGTTGACAAAATGGAAGCCGTTCGCCGCCTCGCCAAGTCCGACGGCAACGTCCGTCTGGCGATCGACGACTCCCGGCTTGAGCTTTAGGCAACTCGGCTTTGCTGCTACTTACCCTCACATATAGATTGTTTCTTACATCCACAGGAGACTTTCAATGAAAGTGTATCTGCTCGCTGCGGCTGCGCTGTTGATTCGCGTTCCCGTCCACGCCCAGACACTGCCCGCGTGCCCGCCGCCGGTCAGCCATATCAACGTTGAGGCTGGA
>JAABUJ010002740.1_pt1 | contig 20997 bp, 24 predicted proteins | sample 5559131 | NCBI WGS metagenome assembly JAABUJ01 (sample SAMN10711875, study PRJNA513366) | rock metagenome | isolation source: Antarctica rocks | place: Antarctica: Victoria Land, Mt New Zealand nord | collected 2016-01-07 | reverse complement strand
TTGGGGGTGACGCACTGGTCGGCCCGGTTGCTGGGCAAACACCTGGGGATTTCCTTCGCCTCGGTCGCCCGCATCTGGCGGGAACACGATCTGAAGCCGTGGAAGCGGGAGACGTTCAAGTTCTCCACCGACCCTGAGCTGGATGCCAAGGTCCGCGACGTCGTCGGGTTGTATCTGAACCCGCCGGACAAGGCGGTCGTGGTCTGCATCGACGAGAAAACCCAGATTCAAGCGCTCGACCGCACTGCTCCGATCCTGCCGATGCGGGCTGGGCTGCCCGAGAAGGCCACCCACGACTACCTCCGCCACGGCACCACGAGCCTGTTCGCCGCACTGGAAGTCGCGACCGGCACAGTGACCGACGCCTGCTACCAGCGCCACACCCACGCCGAGTTTCTGGACTTCCTCAAGGTCGTGGCCAAGGCCTATCCCCGGGTGAAGCTGCACGTCGTCGCGGACAACTACGCCACCCACAAACACCCCAAGGTCAAGAACTGGCTCGCCCAGAACCCGCGGGTCACCATGCACTTCACCCCGACGTCCGGATCGTGGATGAACATGGTCGAAATCTTCTTCGGCATCATCACCCGCCAAGCCATCCGACGCGGCACCTTCACCAGCGTCAAAGACCTCATCACCGCTATCGAGAACTTCATCGACGGCTGGAACGACCGCTGCACCCCGTTCATCTGGACCAAGACCGCTGACCAATCCTCGCGAAAGCACACCGTAAAACAACTTCAAACACGCGACACTAGGCCCAACGCCGCCAACTCGCCGGGACCGACTGGGCGCCGGCGAGAATAGCGGTTAACGCCACGGCGAGGACCCCGCTGATCGGGTGGAGCACCCGCGGCGTTTGCGCAGATCCGCCACCTTCTGCAGGCACTCTCACAACCCGGGGGGCGGTGCAAGAGGAACCGCCGCCAACCCACCGAGTTCAGGGTCGCTGTCATCAACAAGGACGGTCGGCGAGGAGAGCCATAATGAGGACGCAGGCATGGCAGTTCCCGGTCCTATCGCGTGCCCAGCCACCTCAAACGCCTAGGTCAGACCGACCGGGCCGGCTCCTGACTTTGCCGAGTTCGCGCCTGCCTGGGTCCTACCGCGCGATCGAACGGCTGCGGCACGACACCATTTTCCCCGCCTAAACCAATACTAGATTACCGCCGACACGCCTCCAAAAACTCGATTAGTTACGATCAATCGATTTTTATACCGGTCCAAACCCTTCTTTCGAGCGTAGTGGTAGCGATTCAGCTCCTGCGAAAAGAGTAACGAAACGAGCAGCTAATTCCGGCTGGACCGACTCACTGGTGACTGCAGCGGTGTATAATGTCGCAAGCTCAAAAGGGGGCGGTAATCTACCAACCAATCGGACACCTTCGGTATAGTTGATTTCTGTGATCTGCGTGCATCCGACGAGATCAGGCCCCTTCGTTGCGGCGAGTTCACGCATAGCGGTCGCGCCATTAGGAAAACCGCGAATTCGGTCTGCCACAGTGTCGTAGATGCCCAGCCGCTTCAACACTGAAGCAAAGTGGATTCCGGCCGTAGCTCGAAATGGATCCGCGACGTAATAACTGTCCGCTGCGAGTAGGCTAGTCTTCAGTGCTTCGGGGGTGCTGATGACAGGTACAATCGCGTCGGCACGAATTGATAGGCCGGTATATACATATCCCAAATTGCCTAGGAGGTCGCCCCGTAGTTCACTAGAACATACTAGTTCGTCAATTACGGCAGCACTGCCGATCATCACGTCACAACTCTCGCCTGCCAATAGCGCTTCCTTTATTGCGCCCACAGCCCCAAATGAACCGCGTACGGTAGCGTCGGTCTCTTCAGTAAAGCGGTCCTGCAAAGCCCTAACTAGACCTCGGGCGGCGCCTGCACACAGGACGTTTAGTATTGACACTTTCTTTCCTCCTCTATTCATGTTTGTTCACCTGGGGCTGGGGTGGCTGGTCGTGCCAGCGTGCCGTGAGCGGAGGAAGTGATCGTTGCCTGAGGATCGGTTTCGACCAAGAAACTCGGCTCCGGCAAGGGACTCCGCGCGTACACCTACTCTGCCATCTGCAACGTGCCCGAGTAAGCCCTGGCGCGTTAAGGTGATGAAGGGGGCGGGGCCTCCGCTCCTCGGTGTTCCCCGGCGGATGCTACGGATTTCACCTCTAATCTCAGGCTTTCATGGCCATTGAGCCAAACCTAGCATCGACGCATCTATGTGTTGTCAAGCTCTGGTGGGTGCGAGAGGGCGCGGTAGAGCTCGCGAGTGATGGAGCGCTTGAGTATGCGGCGGACCTCGCGGGTGGTCTTGCCCTCTGCTGGGGCTCGGCCAGGTGCACGCCGACCAGAGCGGCGCGGGGACGGGTAGTTCGCTCCTCAGGAGCACCGAAGTTGCGAGACATGGTATACGTGGAAACACAATCCAGGAGGGCAACTTCTTTGTTCGCTGCGACGCCGTGCACGACCGGCCACGTGCGCGAGTCGTCTTAAGCGGTGTACGCGCTCGGTTGTACCTCCTCCGAGATCATGGTTTCGAATCCGCCGATCAGATCGAGAGTGAGTCCTCCACTCGGCTCGTAGGTGAGGCCCCAGGCCTCGAAGAACAGCACCGCCGGCAGGGCTACTCGGGGTCGGCAATCTGAGACACAAGCAGCTCGGCCGCCACGTCAGCCATCACACCCAGGTCGATCTTCATCGTGGTCAGGTCGAGCATCGCCCAGGACGACATCAGTATGTCTCCAGCCGACCAGCGTGAGCTCGTGAAACCCTGACGCCCTGCACCGAGGCTGCGTTGAGAGCGCCGATGGCGATCACGTCGTTGCCGCAGAAGATCGCGGTTGGGGGCCGATCTCCACTCATCAGCCGCTGCAGCCCGACCCGGCCCACCTCGGCGTCGAAGGGACCGCGGAGCTGCAGTGCCGGGTCCGACGTGATCCCGGCAACGGTGAGCCGACGCTTGAAGCCCACGCCGCAGTCCCTACCCGTGCTGGTCTCCTCCGGTCCGAGGATGGTGCCGATGCGTCGGTGACCCGAGAAGATCAGCAAGTCGGCCGCTGCCGGGCCGACACCGACGTTGTCGACCGAGCAGACATCGCAGCCCGGCGCCGTCCACAGTGCGGTGGATCAGGACGCACGGCATGCAACTGTGTCGAAGCTCCTCCGGCAGCTCGTGGGTCTGCCCAGAGTGGGGAGTGCCACCCACTCCAGCGAGGCGTCGAGCAGCGGCTCGATCGCAAGGGGTTGGTCCCCACGATCGGTGATGAAGGTGGTGCGGTACCCGTGCTTGGCGAAGGCCTCGTTGAGCAGGCCCGGAAGAGCTGCGTAGAACGGGTTCGTGAGCTCGACGCAGACGATCCCGATCTCGCTGGTCTGGCGCGTCGTCAGCGTCCGCCCAGTCTCACCCACGATGTACCCCAATGTCTTGGCGGCGCGACGTACCCGAGCTCGGGTGGCCGAGGAGACCCCGGGCTGGTCGCCCAGCGCGCGCGAAACCGTGGCTTGCAAAACGCCTCGAGCCGCGCCACGTCGTGACTCGTGATTCCCATGCATTCCCTCCGACGCCCTTGACATGCATACCTATGCGGTCGAGAGTCGCTTGAGACGCAGCCCACAGGCAGCACAGGACGAGACCCTTGCTGTGGGCGCCCACCCAGGGGCTCCCGAAGGAACCGCACACTCTTGGAGAACTCGATGATCGGAACGGCCCCGTGAAACCCGCTGCGTTCACCTACGCTGCGCCCACGACCCTGCGCGACGCGCTCGATCTGCTGTCCGAGCACGCCGACGACGACACTCGCCTGCTCGCTGGGGGCCAGAGCCTGGTCCCCGTGATGAACCTCCGGCTTTCCCAGCCGGACTTCGTCATCGACCTGCGACGTGTCACCGAGATCGCACGCATCGTCGTCAACGCAGACTCGGTGAGCATCGGCGCCATGGTCCGCATGTCGCAGGCCGAGGCCTCTGAGGACGTGGCCCGGGTGGCGCCGATGTTGCGGCAGGCGCTGCGGCACGTCGCGCACCGGACGATCCGCAACTCCTCTACGGTCGGCGGCAGCGTCGCCCACGCCGACCCGGCCGCAGAGCTTCCCGCGGTGATGCTCGCCCTCGAGGCGGAAATCCTGGTTACGGGCCCCGGCGGCGAACGAGCCATCCCGGCCGACGACTTCTTCGTCGGGCCCTTCACGACGCGCCTGTCGGCCGACGAGATCCTCACGGGCGTGCGCATCACCCACCGACCGGGTGGGCAGTCCTTCGCCGAGTTCGCGAGGACCAACGGCAGCTTCGCGCTGGTCGGCGTCGGGGTAGACCTCTCGCTCTCGGCAGGACGGGTGGACCGCGTCGGCATCGCGATGAGCGGGGTGGGAAGCACCCCGGTGCGTGCGCGGGCTGCCGAACAGGTTCTGTTGGGCGCCCTGCCCGACGATGAGACGGTCGGGCGGGCTGCACAGGCGGCCGGCGAGGAGATCCGACCGGTCTCCGACGTGCACGGTTCCTCCCAGGCGCGTCGCGAGACCACTAATGCGTACGTACGCCGCGGTATCGAGGCAGCGCTGCAGGCGTGTTCAGACACGGAAGGTCAGGCATGAGTCGCCACCGCGTTACCATGAAGGTCAACGGGCACGAGAAGACCATCGAGGTCGAGTCCCGCAAGCTGCTGGTCGACGCGATCCGCGAGGACCTGGGACTGGTCGGCACCCACGTCGGGTGCGAGCACGGGGTCTGCGGCACCTGCACCGTCCTGCTCGACGGCCGGAGCGTGCGGTCCTGCATCAAATTCGCCGTGCAGGCCGACGGAGCCGAGATCCGGACGGTCGAGGACCTGGCCGACGGCCCGACGCTGCACCCGTTGCAGGACGAGTTCTGGGAGAAGCACGCCCTGCAGTGCGGCTACTGCACGCCCGGGATGCTGATGCGTGCTGTCGAGCTGCTCGAGGAGAACCCCGATCCCAGTCCGGACGAGATCAGGGAAGGCATCTCCGGCAACCTGTGCCGCTGCACGGGTTACCAGTACATCGTCGAGGCCGTCGCTGCCGCCGCAATGCGGATGCGCGCCACGGACAGCGAAGGGACTACGTCATGACTATGACCGACCGCGAGGCGGCCGCACCGCCGGTCCGTGAGCACAAAGCCGAGCGCACCTGGGTGGGCAAGTCCATCCGGAAGGTCGAGGACCCCAAGTTCCTGCGCGGCCGAGGCGGCTACATCGGGGACCTCACGGTGCCCGGCATGCTGCACCTCGCGGTACTGCAGAGCACCCATGCCCACGCCCGGATCACCCACATCGACGTCACGGCCGCCAGGTCGGCGCCCGGCGTGCACGCGGTCATCACCGGAGCCGAGGCCGTCGCGCTCACCGAGCCGTTGCCCGACTTCGGTCCCGACCCTGCCTCGCACACGTGGCGGTGCCTCGCGGTGGACAAGGTCCGCTACGTCGGGGAGGGGGTGGCCGTCGTGGTGGCCGACGACCGCTACCTGGCGGAGGACGCCCTACAGCTCATCGACATCGAGTACGAGGCGCTCCCCCCGGTGGTCGCCCCGGAACGAGCGCTCGACGCCGATGCGGCCCTGGTTCACGAAGTGCTGGGGTCCAACCTCGGCTACGAGCGGTCCTTCGACTTCGGGGACGTCGACGCCGACTTCGACGGCGCCGACGTCATCATCAGGGACCGGCTGCGGTGGCACCGGTCCGGTGGCCAGCCCCTGGAGACCGTCGGCGCGATCGCCGACTTCGACTACGGCAGCGGCGACATGACCATCCACACCAACTCGCTGAGCTTCACCAGCTACCTGTTCATGGTGGCTGGGTCGCTGAAGGTGGCGACGAACAAGCTCGACATGCGGCCGGTCCCGGCCGGTGGCAGCTTCGGCTCGAAGCTGTTCGCCACGAAGGTCGCGATCCTCGCGGGGATGGCCTCCAAGGTCGTCGGGCGTCCAGTGCGCTACCTCGAGGACCGCTTCGAGAACATGTCCAACTGCGACCACCACGGGTCGGACCGGGTCTACGACGTCGAGCTGGCGGTGATGCGCGACGGCACGATGAAGAGCCTCAAGATCGACGTCATCGACGACTACGGTGCGTACATGCAGTTCGGGGTGGGGCACCACGGCAACGCCTTGGCGCAGGTCGTGGGCCCGTACACCATCGGCAGCGTCCGGTACCACGTCCAGGCCGTGCTGACCAACAAGAACCAGCAGGGTGCCTATCGCGGCTTCGGCTCAGAGGTCAACAACTGGATGCTCGAGCAGATGGTCGACAAGGCCGCGCGCGAGCTCGACCTCGACCCCGTGCAGATGCGCCGTGACAACTTCATCACCGAGTTCCCCTACTTCATCCCCACCGGCAACGTCTACGACTCCGGCAGCTACGGCGTGGTGATGGACAAGGCCCTCGACCTCATCAACTACGACCGCTGGCGCGCCGTCCAGGCAGAGGCCCGTGAACAGGGTCGCTACATCGGGATCGGGGTGATCTCGGCTCAGGAACGGTCGGTGTTCGCCGCCACCGAGTTCTGGTTCTGGTTCGACGAGCCCGCCGCGCCGGTGACCTCGATGCCGGAGAGCGTCAGCCTCAAGGTCGACGCGACCGGCGGCATCGCGGCGACGCTCTACTCCCAGGCGGCCTGGGGCAACTCCCCTGAGACCATGGTCGCGCAGCTGGTAGCCGAGGAGTTCGACTGCGACCCGCGCGACGTCTCCATCAGCTACGCGGGCAGCCGCAATGGTCTACCGGCCACCGGCCCCGGCGGATCCCGGACCACTGTCATGCTCGCAGGTGCGGTGGAGGGCGCCACGAAGAAGATCAAAGACAAGGTCCGCCTGGCGGTCGCACACATGCTGGAGGTCGACGCCGACGACCTGGAGTGGCTCGATGGCGGCTACTCGGTCAAGGGCGTTCCCGACCAGCGCAAGACCCTGGCCGAGGTCGCCATCGCGCTGCACCTGTTCAAGCACTCGTTCCCCGATGAGATAGAGTCGGGGTTGGAGGCGTCCAAGGTCTTCGACCACCCGTACATGACGATGCCGTCGGCGGACCGCAAGGACCTCGGGGTCTTCTACCCCTTCATGGGTAACGCCTGCCACATTCCGGTCGTGGAGGTGGACCCCCGGACCGGGAAGGTCACCTTCCTCGACTACGCCGCGGTCCACGACTGCGGGACCTTGGTCAACCCGCGCTCGCTCGCCGGACACATCCTGGGGGGAACTGCCCAGGGAATCGGCACGGCCCTGCACGAGGAGTTCGTCTACGACCCCGACGGGCAGCTCATCAGTGGCAGCCTGCTGGACTACCTGATGCCAACCTCGATGGAGATGCCGCCGATGAAGATCGGCCACATCGAGACGCCCTCGCCCTACACCCCCCACGGGATCAAGGGTGGCGGGGAGGGGGGACGGATGATGGCGCCGGCCGCCATCAACGTCGCCGTCAACGACGCCTTGGCCCCGCTCGGGGTCCGGCTGACCGAGCTGCCGATGTCTCCGGATCGCATCCTGGCGGCCGTCCGCGCGGCCCAGGAGGAGAGCTGAGTGGGTGATCGTGTTTCCGTGGTGACCGGCGCCAACCGCGGTCTCGGACGGGCCATCGCAGCCCTGGCGCGCAGCGGCATGAGGGTGGCGGCCACTGCTCGCGATCCCGCGTCCTTGTCCGGCCCGGTCGAGGCGATCGAGTCTGCCGGCGGCGAGTGCTGGGCGCTGCGCTGTGACGTCGCCGAGGAGGACTCAGTCAACGAGCTCGCCGCGAAAGTAGGCGCGCGAGCAGCCGAGCACGGCGCCACCCTGCACACGGTGGTGGCCAATGCCGGCGTCGCCGGCCCGACGGCACCCAAGCACGAGCTGAGCGTGGGCGATCAGCGCTCCTGCCTGGCCACCGATCTGGACGGGGTCTTTCTGAAGTTGCGCGCCTTCATCCCGACGCTGATCGAGGGCCGTGCGGGATCGCTGATCGCCATCTCTTCCATGACCGGCAAGCGACCACTGCACGGGCGTACGCCCTACGCCAACGCGAAGATGGGCGTGCTGGGCCTGGTGCGTTCCCTGGCCACCGAACTCGGCCAGTACGACGTGCGCGTCAATTCGGTGTGTCCCGGAGCTATCGCCGGGCCACGAATCGATGCCGTGATCGCCGAGCAAGCGGCCAAGCGCGGCATGAATGAGTCCCAGGCGCGCGCAACGTTCACTGCGGCCTCACCGATGGACCGTTTCGTGAGTGCCGGGGAGGTTGCTGCCACCTGCGCCTGCCTCACCTCCGACGCCGCCACCGGGATCACTGGTGAGGATCTCAATGTCTCGGCCGGTGCGGTCATGTATTGACCTCGTCATCTCCACCCCCGAACTACACCCCCGATGAGAAGGATTTCCACATGGCGCTGATTGACCTTTCGCAAGACATTTACGAGGGTATGAAGGTGTACCCCGGTCACCTCAAGACCGTCCAGTTCGAGCACGCGACACACGAAGAGACGGCTCCCCGCTTCGACGGCGGATTTTCCTTCCAGACCAGCGGCTTCATTTTGAACGACAACGGCCCGACCCACGTGGACTCCTTCTCTCACCTCGACCCCGACCCCAACGCTGAGACGATCGAGCAGATGTCCCTGGACCTCTTTTACGGGACCGCTGTGTGCCTCGATGTCTCCGAATTCGCGCCCGGTACCGACATCACGGCCGAGGACCTGAACCGGATCGAGGCGGCAGCGCCCGTCGATGTCCGCCCTGGCGACATCGTGCTCTTCCACACCGCGACCTGGAATCGGTATTCCGGGGATAAGCGGTACCTCTCGGAATTCCCCGGGCTCGGGGAGTCTGCCAGTGAGTGGATCGTCAAGCGGGGCGTGAAGACCTTCGGAGTTGATAGTCCGACTCCTGACAACCCCACCAGCACGAGCTACCCCTGCCACATGATGTGCCGACGCGAACACATCACCCACTACGAGAACCTGGCGAACCTCGATCAAGTCGTGGGCACCCGGTTTACCTTCGTCGGCTTCCCACTCAAGTTACAGGGCGCTCACGGTGGGCCCACCCGAGCGGTGGCAATCACTGACTGACCTGGCGCACGGTGCCTGACCGATTGGATGATGCCTTCCACTCCAGCCCGCCTTCAGGTCGCTGAACCGTCCCGTCGCCGCTAGGTGCCGTGTTCTGTCACTGCTCCCGGGCGGTGCGGCGCGCCCGCACGACGTTTCGTTGGGCGAGGCGGTAAGCGTTACGCGGACGAGGTCATGGGGCTCATCGCACTTGACCGGGCAGCTGCGATGAGCCGGATTGATCGGCTCGTTCGCCGGCAGTGGCTGCAGCTGCCACAGGACGAAGCACGGCAGGCGAGCGGCTCATCCGTGGCCACGCAAGCAGTGTCGTGACCGGTGGCGCGTCGACCACGCACACCGCGACGTGATCAGGCCACTGCCAAGCCCGGCTCGAGGCCGGGATGACGAGCAGCGTGAAACCCAGGGACACGAGCTGCGCTAGCTAGCTGGGACTGGGTGTGCACCTCCGGGCCGGGTCCGGGTGGGTAGGACCCGTCATGCTGCGGCCATCTAGCGATAAGCAGGTCCGGTACGTCGACAACGTCCGCGAGAGAGAGGTGGGAGCGGCGCGCCAGCGAATGCGCCGCAGGCAGGATCGCCACCTACCCCTCGGTGAAGATCGGCGCGCTGCCGAACTCGGCATGGACGTCATACGGGCTGTGCAGGACCCCTCACTGTGTCCTTCGAGGTGATCCGCACCGACGGGGAGACCAACGTCCTCGGGGCGATGCGGGTCATCACCAGCGCACTGCCGCTGTTAGAGCGCTCGCCGTCCCCGCGCATCGCGAACGTCTCGACGGACACGGCCTCCCTGACCCTGCGGACTGGAACGATAATGGCCGCCTACGCGCTGTCGAAGACCATGCTGAATGCCGTCACCGTGCAGTACGCGCGCCGCGTCGAGGGCACCGGCATTCTGATCAACGCCGTCCGCCCCGGGTACGTCGCCAGCGACATCGCCGGGCACCGCGGAACCCGCACGCCCGGGCAGGGGGCAGCCATCTCGATCCGCTTCGCCACCCTCCCCGACGACGGGCCGACCGGCGGGTTCTACAACGAGGACGGGGTCATCCCGTGGTGACGTTCCATCTCAACACCCGACCCCTCGACCTCCAGCCCCGCCCCACGCTCGCCGACTCATTGCCGTAAGCGGATGGCGGGCGCGGCACCCCAGGGGGCGGTGAAGCGTTAGCCCGCGGGAGCTACCGTTGACGCCATGCCACGCGCTATTCGTTTCGATCGTTACGGACCTGTGGACGTGCTCGAGGTGGTCGAGGTCGCGCGGCCGACGCCGGGGCCGGACCATGTCCTCGTCGAGGTTGCCGCGACGTCGATCAACCCGGGCGAGATAATGATCCGCGTGGGCGCGATGGCCGAGGTGGCACCCTCGACCTTCCCGTCGGGCCAGGGCAGCGATCTTGCCGGGCGCGTCGTCGAGGTCGGCGGTCAGGTGGGCGTCTGGAACATCGGCGACGAGGTCATCGGCTGGACCGACGAGCGGGCCGCGCAGGCCGAGTTCGTTTCGGTGCCCGCCGACCAACTCACCCCGCGGCCACCGTCGGTGTCGTGGGAACAGGCAGGTTCGATGTACGTCGCCGGGGGCGCGGCAAGCTCCCCCTGCTGGCCCTACCGCGCCACCCCGCACGCCATGGCACGCGTCGGCCCATGAAGCGCCACGACGGGCACCCCTTCCCGCCGACCTGGACCTATCAGCCCATGCTCGACCTGCGCACACATCGCCCGTCCTGGCCCAGACCTGACCCACACCGCAGCGCCCAGTACCGCCCGACCTGTCCTCGGCGCGTTGGCGACGGTCGGGGGTGCGACTGCTCGGCATCCGACGACTTACACGCGGCGGCGACAAGCCACGTGTCCTCGCGGACGGACGAGCAACGAATCGACCGGCGACCGCCGGAGGAGGCACGCGGGTTTGGCCCGCTTTAAGCAGCGCGGCCGCCGCCCGGTCGCACCCTTGCGCCGCACCCGGCGTGGAGCACCACCCACAACTAGTGCGCCGAGCTCACCTGGGGAGAACCCCCGGGACTACCGCTTCGCCCTGCATCTCCTCTGTTCGACTGCGACAACATATTCAACCGTCCACAGTGGTCACTGACTGGTCACCAAGTGGTCACAGACGAGCAGTGACCCAGGAGTACTACGCAGTCCTATGCGGGCCACGCCCACTCCTTCGACCTGCGCAAATGTTACGCACTGACACGCGCGGTGGTGTACCGAACCACTGATTTTCGGTTTCGTAAACCGTGTGTCGCAGGTTCGAATCCTGCTAGGGGCACCAGCATTACCGCACGTCAGTGGCCTGCGGCAAGCTTTACGACCTTTCCTGAGACGCGGCCAGTCCGCAGGGAGTCCGCACGGTGTTCACTGAGCCGGTCAGCAACGGCGTCAAGCTCATCCCCGAACAGGTGCCCGTAACGGTCCAGAGTCAGCGTGGCGCTGGCGTGGCCGAGCATCTTCTGCACCGCCTTCACACTGGCCCCGGACGCGATGGCGAGACTCGCGGCCGTGTGGCGCAGCTCGTGCGGCACCAGCCCCTCCAGACCCACCGAGGACGCGGCCCGGTCGAAGCCACGGCGCCGGAAGTTTGAGCTGCGCAGCACGGTGCCCTCGGGCGAGGTGAACACCAGCTCGTCTCGTCCGCGCCCGGCGACGTGCTCGGCCAACAGCTCGCATAGGAACCTGGGCACCGGCACAGAGCGAGACTGGTGTGACTTCGGCGCGCCGAATATCAAGGTTCCGTTGACGTCGGCGACTGCTTCGGCAACGTCAATGCGCCCCCGTAACAGGTCCAGCCTGCGCACACGGAGCGCCACTGCCTCACCCCACCTCAAACCGCAGTAAGCGAGGGTGAGCACCAGTACCCGCTGCGCTCCAGCGGCCTCCGCGAGGTCGTCCACTTGCTCGTGTGTCAGGAATCGGCGATCAGTTGTGCGCATCCGAGGAAGTTGCACACCAGCAGCAGGGTTACGGGCGAGCTGGGAATCCTTCACCGCGTAGTCGAGCACCGCGGTGAGCAGGTGGTACGCCTGACGCGTCCGGGAAGCTGAGAGGCCCTCAGCACCCATCTCAGACACCCACACCGACACGTCGCCGTAGGACACCCTCGACAGGGGAACGGCACCCCAGCGCGGCAGCAGACGGGTCTTCAACAGTGACTCGTAACCCGCCCTGGTCTTCGGCTTCAGATGCACTCGCCCGGCGAGCCATCGCGTCCCGTAGTCCCCCACCGTCGAGCTTCCGGCCCTGGGGTCAAGGTAGGTGCCGGTGCCGACCGCCGTAGTCACCTCGTCCAGCCACCGTTGAGCGTCCACCTTGCGCTGGAAGTGGCGGGCGTGTTCCTTGCCTGCGTCGTCGCGGTACCGGGCACGCCACTGCCCGTTAGGCCTCTTTTGGATGCTCGCCACCGATGAGTCCCTTCTCTCGTGCCCGCCGCACCCACTTCGATGCAGTAGTCCGGGGCAGTCCGAGGTCAATCTCTACCTGTCTCGCGGGCGGAACCCCGAGAACATTGGCCAGGCCGTAAAAATAGGCGACCCACCCGAGCGTCTCTTCCGTGGGACCCTGCGATCGCAGGCGTGCTACATCCACGTCCGAGAGTTGGCTGTCCACGATGCTCGTCACGGTGGAGCCGTCTGGCTGCTCGGTCCGGCTGCCCCGATCCATACCTACCGCAATCGCCAGACGCGCTAGGTCCCACACCCGGACCGCCCGGAGGGTCGTCCCTGTTACCGGCGTCCCGTCCTGGGCGGTCACCGTGACTGATGTCGCCCTGATGCCTTCGTCCAGCAGGTCCAGCGTCATCTGGATGTCAAAGAGGGCGTCCTCCAACTCAACCCCAGTGTGTGTGGCGGTGCCAGGGACCGCCAAGAAAAGTCCTTGCGCGACCTCTTTGCGGCCCGTCCTTATGTCCGCTCGATAGCTGGTTTCCATCGGCCAACTGTCGCACACGGGAGCAGTCGTTGACAAGGGTGTGCCCGATGTGGTTCAGTGATGACAACAGGTGCACCAGTCGCCTGCATCAACAGGAGGCGCGATGACGGAGCTACTCACTCTCCCGGAGACGTCCAAGGTGACCAGGACCCCCGAGGCCACTCTGAGGTATTGGCGGCACAACGGCACCGGCCCGAGGTCGTTCAGGGTCGGCCGCCGTGTGATGTACAAGCGCGAGGACGTCGAGGCGTGGGTTCAGACGCAGTATGCGCAGCAGCTTGGCATTGGGTCCGGGTAGCGCAGCATGAACGCAAAGAGAAACGGCCGCCCCCGCCAGGAAACGGCCGCCCAGGTAGTCACCACCACCAAGACCAATTCTACCGCACGGCCGCGTCCGGTGACGTTGATCGGGCCGAAGCTGTACCACGACCTGATCGTCAACGGCTACGTCATCACCGGCGTCTGCCGGAGCTGTGGTGCACCGCTGACGGCACGCAAGTCTGTCGCTGCTGGCGTCGGTCCGGTCTGCGGTCGGCGGGCACGCAGATGAGCGCGCTGGAGAAGTTGATTGACGCCCTCACAGATGGAGGTTGCGACCCTCGGCAGTCGGGAGGCTCGTGGCAGGCCCGGTGCCCAGCCCACGAAGATCACAGTGCGTCACTGAGCGTGCGCGGGATCGAAGGGCAAGCACTGGTGCACTGTCACGCCGGGTGCGAGACCACCGACGTGCTGGCGGAGCTGAAGTTGTCCATGCGTGATCTGTTCGACGAACCCAACGGCACCACCTACCGCTACGACGACGGGCGGGTGGTGCACCGGACCGTGGAGAAGAAGTTCAAGCAGTCCGGCACCACCAAGGGCACCGCGCAGCTGTACCGGCTGAGCAAGGTGCTTACCGCCATCGACCACGACCAGATCGTTTATCTGGTCGAAGGGGAGAAGGACGTGCACGCGCTGGAGTCGCTCGGCGTCACGGCCACCACGAGCCCGATGGGAGCGGGCAACTTCGGCAAGGTCGACCCGTCGCCGTTGGCCGGCGCCCAGGTGGTCATCATCGCGGACAAGGACAAGGCGGGGGACAACTACGCCAGCACTGCCATGGAGATCCTGTTGCCGCTGGGATGCGAGATCCAGCTCATGCACGCGAAGGTGGGCAAGGACACTGCCGATCATATTGCGGCCGGGTACGGCATCGCTGACCTCGTGCCCATAGACCCGCCCACGGCGACATCTGCGCTGTCGGTGATCCGACTGTCCGACGTGGTGCCTGAGCGGGTTTCGTGGTTGTGGCCCGGACGCATCCCTGCCGGAAAGTTGGTCACTCTGGACGGTGACCCGTCGCTCGGCAAGTCGACGCTCTCCCTCGCCTTCGCAGCAGTCATCACCACGGGCGGCACCTGGCCGGACGACTCGCCGTGTGCGTTCCCTGGCGACGTGATCTTGCTGTCCGCAGAGGACGGGCTGGCCGACACTGTGCGGCCCCGCCTCGACGCGGCTGGTGCCGACGTGAGCCGGGTGCACGCGGTACAAGGGGTCACCCTGCCGGACGGGTCGCTGCGCCCGCCGACCCTCGCCGACGTGGACGAGCTGCACCAGTTGGTTGCCGAGACTGGAGCTCGGCTGTTGATCGTGGACGTGTTGATGGCCTATTTGCCCAGCGGCACCGACTCCCACAAGGACCAGGACATACGGCGGGTGCTGTCCCGGCTGTCGGCCCTTGCCGACGCCACCGGGTGCACAGTGCTGCTGCTGCGGCACCTGAACAAGGCCAAGGGTGGTGACCCGATGTACCGGGGGGGCGGGTCCATCGGCATCGTCGGTGCCGTCCGCGCCGGGATGCTCGTCGCCAAAGACCCCGACGACGAACAGGTCCGGGTGCTCGCCTGCACCAAGTCCAACCTTGGCCCCGAACCCGAAGCGCTGACCTACCGGCTCACTGATGCTGATGCGCACGGGGTGGCTCGGGTGCAATGGCTGGGCACCAGCACCCACGACGCCCGAGCATTGCTCGCCGATCCGGGCGACTCACCCGAGACCCCCGAGCGGGACGAGGCCACGGCGTGGCTGGAGGACTACCTCACCGAGAACCGCCGACCGAAGTCCTCCGACGTGAAGGCCGCAGCCGGTAGGCAGAAGATCAGGGAGCGGACGTTGCAGCGGGCGGCCAAGGACCTCAAGGTCGTCTACAGCCAGGAAGGCTTCCCGCGGGTCACGTACTGGAATCTTCCCGACAGTCTCTCAAACCGTGGCGCGACTGGAGACCGTGGCGCGACTGGCGTTGACCTGGGGTTGTCCGACCCCAATTGCGACAGCGTTTCGCAGTCGCGCCAGTCGCGCCACGGTTCTGAGAGACGGCGCGACTGTGCGCCCGATGACCCGGAACCTCCCCAGAACTGCACAACTTGCGGGCAGGCTCTCCTGCTCAGAATCGCCGGACGCACAGTTTGTGATCGTCGCGACCCCGAACACGACGCAGCTCGGGCGATGGCGTCATGACCACGACAGCGGTCGCCGTGGTACTTAGCATCACCCCCACCAAGTCCACCCGGCTGGTCTGGGTGCGCTGCCCGCACTGCCGCAAGACGCACGGCCACGGATGGCCGTACGGGGCCGACAACATCGGGCACAGGGTCTCCCACTGCCGCAGCGGTGGCGACGGTGGCTACTACATCCCCACACCGGTGGCCCGATGACCGTGCGCCGTCGCAACCGTGACCCGCCCCACCGGTGCGGAGCGCCGCACTGCCCATTCCTGACTCGCGACACCTACTGCCCACTACACCGCACCGCCACTACCAAGGAGACTTCCAAATGAGCACCAACGCGCTCCGCAACACCGTCGACATCGCCACCCCGACCGCCGCCAGCCAGGTCGCCGGCATCCTCGCCAACCTGAACGGTTGCGGACGCCTCAACCTGGCCGCCGCCGACACCGTCCTAGCCTCCCTCGCCGCCCCGGATGAGCACACCGACGCCGACAAGGCTCAGGCCGAGGTGGCAATAGACGCGGGGATCCGAGCGCACTCGCTGCTGATGGTTGTGAAGGCCGCCCTGCTGGCCCTCGCCGACCCGGACAACAGCGGCCAGCTCGACCAGGCCCTGACCGAGGCTGTCATCGCCGCGGATGAGGTCGTGACCGCGAGCGTCATCGCGGCGCTGCGCAACGGAATCACACCCGAGGATGCCGCCCTGCCCTTCGCGCTGATCGCGGAGCTGCGACGAGCACAGCAGGCCGCCACCGACAGCACCAAGGTGCCCGACACGCTGCCGGACGGGTGGACCGACTGACTGCTTGCGTCGAAAGCCATTCCGCGGGACAATGAAAGCGTTCGATTACGGCATCGTCTCTGCTCGCAGGGCGACCAATGCCAGGCTCGCCGCACGCGGGAGCCGGGAAGCCACGAACGACGTTCGCCAAGCTCGGGTGAGAGTGCACGCACCGCCCCGCAGAGCTGGCCATTCCGTTACGTGTCGATCCCGAATCCTTTAGGAGATCTCTGATGAATTCCGTACTGCAACTTGCACTGACCGAGTGCGATAAGCCCGGCACGGTGGGCACGAAGCCGCTCACCGCAATGCGGGAACGCCGCAACCTCATGCGGAACGCGATGGAAGCCATCCTGTCCGCCCCAACCCGCGAGAACCGGGACATGCGCCAATCCGAGACCCGAGACTTCGACCTCGCCAAGGATCGTATCGGCGAGATCGACGAACGCATCGCCGAGCTGGAATACGAGGGCAAGCGGGAAGCGTCCGCCGCGGAAGCCCGCATCGGTTTCAGTGAGCCGTCCGGCATCGGCGGCGCGTTCACCAGTAGCTCGACATATCACGCCGGCCCTCACTCGCCGTCGTTCTTCAAGGACCTGATCCACGCCCGCAGCGGCGACGCCAACGCCGCCGACCGGCTTAGGCGGAACAACGCCGAGAATGGCATGGAGCGCCGTGCTTTGGGTAATACCAACGGCACGGGCGGCAGTGGAGGTGAATTCGCCCCGCCCGGGTTTTTGGTGGACGAATACGTCAAGCTGGCTCGCCCCGGGCGGGTCACCGCGGACCGGTTCCGACACGAGGACCTCCCGTCAGGGGTATCGAGCATCAACGTGCCCAAGGTGGCCACCGGCACCACGGTGGCCGTCCAGTCCACGCAAAACACGGCGTTGGCCCAGACGGATGTCACCACCGCCTCGCTGAGCTCGGGGATCGTTACCCACGGGGGCAAGCAAGTCGTGTCCCGCCAACTCCTCGATCAGTCGGCGGTGCCGTTCGACCGGGTTATCTTGGAAGACCTGGCCGCCGATCATGCCCGGGCATTGGGTACCGATGTGATCACCGGCAGCGGTACGGGTGGCCAACTCCGCGGGTTCCTCACCCCGGCCAGTACCTCGGTCAACACGTGGACGAGCACAACGCCCACCGCGCAAGCCTTCTACGGCCGCCTCGCCCAGCTTCAAGGAGCCATTAATGGCTCGCGCTTCAAAGCACCCGACACCGTGGTCATGCACCCACGTCGCTGGGCTTGGTTTGCGTCCTACGTGGACAGCTCGGGTCGTCCTTTGGTGGTGCCCACGGCTGGCGGGTTCAACGCCCTGGCGAATCGCGACGACAACCAAGGTGTCGGCCATGTGGGGCAGGTCCTCGGCATGGATGTGTTCACCGATGCGAACCTGCCCACCAACCTCGGTGCCGGCTCAAACCAGGATGTCGTGCTGACGATGGTGTCCGACGACATCGTTCTGTGGGAATCACCATTGCAGGCCGAGAGTTTCGAAGCGCCGTACGCCGACTCGATGGGTGTGCTTTATAGAATCTTCAACTACACAGCGCTGATCCCTGACCGATACCTCGCCAGCCTCGGGCAGATCACCGGGACCGGACTCACCCCGCCTGTCTTCAGCTAGCCCCGACCTGTCGAGGTGGTGGCGTCAACGTCACCCGAGCCGTGCCTCACGGATCCACACGGCACGGGAGCGAAGGCGAGGAAGGTGCCGGACCCTTTCACCCGGCAAGGTCCCTCACCTGCGCCACCACCCACGACAACCGCACAGCCACCACCACGTGCCTGCCTCAGCCACGGCCACGACCATGCCACGACCGTGCCGTGCCTGGCCAACCGCCAGCCCGGCCGGGCCAACCGCCAGCCGACCGGGGCCAACCAGCCCGACCGGCAGCCGCCATCGGATTGCCTGCAACCGTCCACCCTCGGTGCATCACCCCGACTTCGACCCGTGGCACAGGCAGGGCAGTGCCACCACGGGGACCGCACAGGCCACGCCAGGGGCTCAGTACGACCCACCGGGCCAGCCACCCGGCCCGGCAGACAGGGGCCTACCTAGATCCACCCACCTTGACGCCACCCGCACAGCTACCTACCCGCCGTCCGCCCCAACCCTGTCGGCCAGACTGCCCCGATCTAGTAGCACCAGAACTGCCCCCCGGATTGGTAGGCACCTAGCACTGCCACCCACCTAGCACCACTCCCTAGCACCACCCGCCTAGCCACCCTGGGGGGATGGTCGCCGGGGGGGATGGTCAGACCGGCAGGGGTCCGCCAGCCGGGGTGGTGGGTGACGGCGGATGGTCCCGCTTAACGCTCAGTCACTTGACCGTTAAGGGATGACCATTTTTTTGTGAGCCACAAGCGCTACGGACCCGCCAGTCGCCCACTTCCCTCCCTACGTTTTTCGTGTAGCGCTAAGGGGGGTCGGGCTAGGCTTTGACCGGTTCCACCGACCTCGACCAGGAGACCGTCGTGCAGCAGCGAGATTGCGACGTTTGCGGCCGTTCCTACGAGGCCGTGCGCGTTACCTCAAGGTATTGCGGCCCGACGTGCCGCCAGCGCTCCTTGAGGGCCTCGGCGGCGGGTCTACCCCTCCTCGCGGCCACCCTCGAAGACCACGAGGCACCGTCCGAGTTGGAGCGAGCCACCATCCGTGAGCTAGAGGCGGCAGGCCGGTTGGCGTCGGTGGCGGGGCAAATTGCCCTCCTGCTGGCGTACCGGATCGGGTCGCGTCGCGAGTCGGGCGCCGCCGTGGCTGCGCTGGCCAAGCAGTTCTCCGCGACGATGGATAAGGCCCTGGCCGGGGTCGACCGGGCCGCCGACCCTCTCGACGAAATCCGGGCACGGCGCGACCGCAAGCGATCCGCGGGACGCATGGGGTAACGTGGTGCTCAGTTCAAGAGATGTGCTCTGGATCACATACCCACACGCGGGGGCGAAGACATGACAAACGCGATTGATTACATGGCTCCGGTCGATGAGGTCTCCGACCAAGATGCGTTTGACGTGTTCGATAGCATCGTCCGCCACGAGATGAACTTGACCGGTGAAGCCTTCCTGGAGTGCTACGACCACGGTGGTTACGATGTCGACCCTGATTCCGTGCGTGGCCTTGCCGCGGTTCTGTCAGTTCTTCCGTTCGCTCGCTGAGCTATGCCGGGCCGCACGGCTGAGGCCGCGGTCGCCGGATATCTTCAGCCAATACGCCAGGCCCTGGGCTGCCTCGACGCGGTTGCCGCGGTCGTCCGGACGGGCGGACGTGCGCTCGACCAGGAGGGCTCATGGGTGGCAAACGGGGCGGGAGGCGTTCTTATACCTCGGGTGGGGTCCCTGCATTTGATGCAGACGTTCCGAGTGGTCGTAGTTGACCCGGAGAAACATGATGCCCCTGAGGGGCACCTTCGAGTTACTACTCTGTCGTACAACTACAAGATGGAGGACGGGGACCACCAGGAGCTTTGGATGATGCACTGGCACCCCAGCGGATTGAGTTCGTACGTGCAACCTCACTTACACCTAAAGGGGCACCCCGGACATCGACCGACTTCGAGGCTCACGGTTGAAGATGCCGTCAGGTGGGCGCATGAAGACGGCGCGCCGATGCGGCAGCAGGACTGGCAGAATGTCCTCGCTCTGACGGAAGGACCGCACCTCCTCTACCGGACCTGGTCGTAGCCGCGACAGCGAACGGCCCCACCCCGATACACCAGGGCAGGGCCGTTCGTCGCTGTACGGCGCTCTCAGGACCTCATTTGAACAGTCCGAACACCGACCGGGTGATGCTGCGGCGTGCTCGACGCCTCCCGTAGGCACCTGGCCCGCGCACCACCGCCTGAGCGTCCCCTATACCGCGCTGGCTCAGGTACAGCGTGCGGCGTAGCTGACTGAGCGTGGAACGCTTGCGAGCGATCATGAGGTGACCGTACTCACGGTGCACCGGCCGGGGTCGGCACCAGTAGGTTGTAGAGCCGCTCGACCGCCTCGGCCACCCGCACCGGTTCGTGCAACGGGCCGCCGTTGTGGACCTCTGCCCGTATCCATCCGGCGCGGATGAGCAAGTGGTCGGGGCCGCGTTCCATGAGGTCGAATGCCATCGCGCTGATGGCGAACCGGGCGTCGTTCCAGTCGAGCCCGTCGAGCACGCCTTCCCGCCCCATCGTCGCGGCAATGTCGGCGTACAGCAGCGCGGCGTCCGAGGTGGGTTCTTGCCCAATCGTGACGGGCATCCCGGCGAACATGTCCAGCGCTGCCGCCACGGGATCGGCGGGGATGTAGTCGGGGTCGAAGGTCTCGCCCGTGCTCATCGGGTCGCCTCGGGGATCGCACCCGTATAGCTGCGGGTGGTGGTTCGCGCGGTTTGGGCGGCAGAGCAGATATCTTCCTTCATGGGTCGGACTCCTGTTCCGATCAAGGCCCCGGCCGGTGTTCGCGCACCGCGTCCGGGGCCGCTTTAATTGTGTGGGTGGTGCGAACCTCAGCGATAGTCCGCGCACAGTCCGCAAGAATGCCATAAGCGACCGACAATTGCCAACGGTTCCCATCGGTGTACGTGCAGGTAGATGGGCTAAACCCACGATAGCCAACGTCTGCAAATTGCCCAAGGAACGGTTTCCTAAACCGAAGTTACGACTTCGGTGACGCGTGAATCCCCTGCTGAGCAGGGGATTCACCTGTTTGTGGGGTGGTTGTTCTGGCTACGTCAGGGTCAGGGGAATGGTGGTGTGCAGGAGCTCGAACGCACGG
>JAABUJ010002738.1_pt1 | contig 21001 bp, 18 predicted proteins | sample 5559131 | NCBI WGS metagenome assembly JAABUJ01 (sample SAMN10711875, study PRJNA513366) | rock metagenome | isolation source: Antarctica rocks | place: Antarctica: Victoria Land, Mt New Zealand nord | collected 2016-01-07 | reverse complement strand
CCGCCTTCCGCTCCGTCGTCAGCACCGCCAAGGTCAACGGCCGCTCCGTCCTCGGTGACCTCCGCAACGCCCTCGCAACAGCATCAATCAGCGACACCGTCGCGCAGCCGGGGTGAGCAATTACCCATGCCGCCCTGCCGAGTGTTGTTGCTTGTGTATCGTTTCTGCAGCGTTAGGTCAAAGCGGCACTGTAGAGGCGCCGCCGGCGAGACCTGTGTGACTACTAGCTAAGGCTAACCGCTGTAGGAGTCTGTTGGGAAAGCCTGTCTAGGCAAGTCTGGTCTTTATGCGATCATAACGGACCCGGCAGCAAGGGCCCGCAGCTTTGAGTCAAACACTGACGAAAACCTCCCCCGCCTCCACCCGCACCACATAAACCGCCACCGCCCGATCCACCGGCGGGCACAACGCCCGCCCGGTGCGAACATCGAACCGCCCGGCATGAAGCGGGCACTCGACCTCCGCCCCATCCAGCCAGCCCTCGGTCAGCAGCGCGAACGCATGGCTGCACACGTTCTCGGTGGCGTGGAAGCTACCGTCGTCCAGCCGGTACACCGCCACCAGCGTACCCTCCAACTCGCAAGCCAGCATCTCGCCCAACGCCATGCCGTCCGCCGCCGGCACGCGACGCCATCCCGCCTCGCTCACGCCGCGTCCGCCCCACGCTCGGCCACCACCACGCGGCGAGCCAGGGCCGGATCGGCGAACGGCAACTCCGGCATCGGCCTCGTCTCCCCATGTCGGCCACATCGGCCGCTTGATCGTTGCGACAAGGCTATGCCACGGATGACGCCGGCGAAACAGCCTCGCGGAAGGACATGCCATGGACGGGTTCAGGCTGGCGGGGGTGATCGGCTGGCCGGTGGCGCACTCGCGCTCGCCGCTGCTGCACGGCCACTGGCTGCGCGAACACGGCATCGACGGCGCATACGTGAAGCTGGCGGTGGCGCCGGGCCGACTGGAGGCGGCGTTGCGCGGCCTGCCCGCGCTCGGGTTCGCCGGCTGCAACGTGACGCTGCCGCACAAGCGGGAGGCGGCGTGCCTGGTCGACCGCATCGACCCCGCGGCGGCGCGGCTCGGCGCGGTCAACCTGGTCACGGTGGCCGCCGACGGCACGCTGCTTGGCCGCAACACCGATGGCGCGGGCTTCCTCGCCGCCCTGGCCGACGCCGATCCCGCGTGGAGCGCCGCGGCCGGTCCCGCCGTGGTGCTGGGCGCCGGCGGGGCCGCGCGGGCCATCGTCGCTGGCCTGCTCGACGCCGGCGCTCCGGCCGTGCGCCTGCTCAACCGCACCCGCGCCCGCGCCGAAGACCTCGCCGGCGCATTGGGCGGCGCGATCGAGGTGCGGGATTGGGAGCGGCGGGCGGCGGCGCTCGACGGGGCTGCGCTGCTGGTCAACACCACGACTCAGGGCATGGCGGGCCAACCCACGCTCGACCTCGACCTCGCGGCCCTGTCCCGCGCGGCGCTGGTCAGCGATATCGTCTACACGCCGCTGGAGACGCCGTTGCTGGAGGCGGCGCGGGCGCGCGGCAACCGCGTGGCGCCCGGCCTCGGGATGCTGCTGCACCAGGCACGGCCGGCGTTCGCCGCGTGGTTCGGCGTGCTCCCCGCCATCACGCCGGAGTTGCGCGCCATCGTCGAGGCCTCGTTCCGATAAGACGCGGGCCGGTAAGGCGCGGGCCGATAAGGCGCGGGAACGACGGATCAGCCCGCCCGCGCCGCCGCGTCGGAGACCAGGCTCACCGCCCGCGCCGGCGCCGGCATCCCGAACCGCTGGATCATCCAACTGCGGAACTGCGCGATGGCGGGGTCGCCGAGATCCTCGGGATGCACCGTCAGGTAATAGCCGTAGCCGCCCTCCAGCACCGCGTCGAACGGTGTCACCAGCCGCCCGGCCCGCAGGTCGGCGGCGAACATATGGCGGTCGAGCAGCGCCACCCCCTCGCCGGACAGCGCGTATTGCGCCGCCAGGATCAGCGTGTCGAACACCAGCCCGCGCTCCACGTCGACGCGCAAGCCGGCCGTCCGCACCAGCATCTGCCATAATTTGTGCCGCGGCTCGCCGTCGAGGTGGACGTGCAGCAACTCGGTGCGCGCCAGGAACCCCGCCGCGTCGCCGTCCACCAGCCGCGCCGCCACGTCCGGATGGCACATCGGCGCCAGCCGCTCCATCCACAGCAGGCTGGCGACATGCTCGCTGACATGCGGCTTGGCGTAGATGACCGCGGCATCGACGTCGCGCGCCACGTAGCCGGAGCCATGCGCGCTGTCGATATCGAGGATGAGGTCGGGGAACGACGCCCGGAACTCGCGCAGCATCGGCACCGCCAGCAAATGCGCGAAGGTCGGCGGCAGTTGCAGCCGCAACGAGCGCACGCGCGAGCCGCCGTCGTTGAGGATGTCGTTCATCGACTGCTCGATGCGGTCGAACGCGCGCGTCACCACCGGCAGCAGCGCCGCCCCGGCCTCGGTCAGCGCGAAGGCGTGCGGCCGGCGGTCGAACAGCGGCGTGCCGAGCAACCCCTCCAGCGCGATGACATGCCGGCTGATCGCCGACTGCGACACGCTCAGCGCATGGGCCGCCGCCGTGAAACTCAAATTGCGGCCGACCGCCTCGAACGCCCGCAACGCATTCAGCGGCAGCCAGCGGCGGTCGATTGCCGTCATGCTGGCGCGGTCATGCGATGCGCGTCGCCGCCAGCCGCGCCTCGTCGAGCGCGTAGCCCATGCCGGGCGTCTCGCTCAGCACGATCCAGCCATCCCTATCGACGCGGCACGGCTCGGCCATCATGTAGTCGCGGCGGTCGTGCGACCACTCCGGCGGGTCGTACGGGAACTCCAGGAACGGCGCGTCGGTCAGCCCCGCAGTCAGATGCGCGTTGGCGACGAGGCCGATGCCGTTGCCCCAAGTGTGCGGCGTGAAGGCGACGTTGTGCTCCTGCGCCATCAACGCCACCCGGCGCAAGCCGGTGATGCCGCCGACACAGGCCGCGTCGGGCTGCAGCACATCGAGCGCGCCGTCGCGGATCAGGTCGCGGAACTCGTACAGCTCGCGCGTCAGCTCGCCGCCGGCGATCCGCACGTCGGCCATCTGGCGCAAGCGCAGCATCCCCTCGCGGTCGCCCCGGTGCAGCGGCTCCTCCATCCAATAGACATCGAGCCGCTCCAGCTCGCGCGCCACCCGAATTGCGTCCTTGAGGTTCCACGGCGCGTAGGTGTCCTGCGGCAGCCGCCAGCCCTGGTTGCAATCGACCATCAATTCCAGCCGGTCGCCGACCCGCGCCCGCACCGCCTCCAACGCCTTGATGTCGTCGCGCCAGTCGCCGCGCTGGAAACGCACCTTCATCGCCGGGAAGCCCTCGGCGATATAGCGCTCCGCCGTCTCCGCCATGGCGCCGGGATCGCGCAGCGTGCCGGACGAGGCGTAGGCGCGCACCCTGTCGGACAGGCCGCCGAGCAGGCGCCAGCACGGCTGCCCGGTGATCTTGCCGGCCAAATCCCACAGCGCGAGGTCGAGCGGCCAGCAGCGCCCGTAATGGAAGCTGATGTGGTTGAGCGTGCGGTAGTGCCGCTCGGTCGCCATCGGGTCCTGGCCGATGAACAGGTGCTCGTGCCCGGCAAAGCCCAGCATGAAGTCGCCGGAGCCGATGCCGACCAGCCCCTCGTCGGTCTCGACCCGCACGATGGTCGAGTCCCAGTGGTGGCGCGGCTTGCTGTCCCACGAGGCGCGGAACGGCGGCTCGAACTTGAGGCGGTGCTGGGTGATCGTGATGCCGCTGATCTTCACGGCGCTCAGACCTGTTCCAGCACGGTCCGCGCGAACAGCAGCATGTCGTCGTCGTCGACGGTGCGGTGGTTGGAGACCAGCATCGCGGCGTTTTCCGGGTTGCGCATCTGCGCCGCCAGCGTCTCGGCGCTCAGGCCGTCGGAACCCTCGTCCCGCAGCGACACCCGTACGCCGACATCGCGCAACAAGCGCTCGTAGGCGGCCGGCACCTGCGCGGGATCGGCGTCCTCGCCCATCGCCACGGCCACGGCGGCGAACCGGCCATGCGGGTCGTGCGCGGCGTTCCACTTCAGCGTCGCCAGCATTGCCACGCCGACCGCGCGGCCGTGGTGGATCGGGCGCAGCGAGGCGAGCGCGTGGCCGATGTTGTGGGCGATGGCGGTGCCGGAGGTGTCGATGCCGATGCCGGCGAGTGCCGCCGCCCACTGCACCGCGGCCCGCGCCTCGATGTTGGCGGGCTCGCCCACCGCGGTCCGCAGGTGGCGCATCACCAGGCGGATCGCCTCATGGCAGAACATGTCGGTGGCGGGGTTGCCGTTGGCGTTGGTGCAGGCCTCGATCGCGTGGACCAGCGCGTCGATGCCGGTGGCCGCCGTCAGATGCGCCGGCAGGCCGACGGTCAGCATGGGGTCGAGCAGCACCGCATCGGCCTTGATCTCCTCGCCCCACAGCCAGACCTTGGCGCCCGCCGCGTTGGTCAGCACCGAGGTGCGGGTCGTCTCGGACCCGGTGCCGGAGGTGGTCGGCACGCAAATCTTGGGCAGCGGCCTCGGTGGCAGCGGGTTGGCGCACAGCGCGTAGTGGTCGGACGGCGCGTTGCCGGGGGCGACCGCCGCCGCCGCCTTGCCGGCGTCCATCGCCGAGCCGCCGCCCAGCGCCACCACCACGCCGGCGCTGTCGCGCAGCGCCATGGCGGCGGCAAGGTCCACCTGCGACGTATACGGATCGGACTTGATGTCCTCGAACAGCGACACCGCGAGGCCGGCGGCGCGCAGCGAGGCTTCGGCGCGGGCGGTGATGCCGAACGCCGCCAAGCCGGGATCGGCCACCAGCAGCACCGGGGCGCCGCCGCCGAGCCGCGCCGCGAGGGCGCCCAGCTGGTCGAGCGCGCCCGGCGCCTGGGTGATGCCAGGCACGCGGTCGAGGATGAAGCTCATGGTTGGGAGGCACTCCTGCATCGGCGATTACGCCGCCAGCATCGCGCACATCGCGCGGCGGGCCAAGCGCCGGCCGGCGCTGGAAAGCGCATCGCCGCATGACAAAAAAGGATGCGGCAGCGGACCCGGCGCGGAGGCATAAGACGGAATGAACTTCCACCTGGCACCCATCGCGCCGGTGCTGCTCGGCGTGGTCTTCGCGCAGGCGGCGCTGGGCGTCATGACCCCGCTCATCCCGCTGCTGCTGCTGCGGGTCGGCGCCTCGGACACCGCGATCGGCCTGGTCGCGTCGGCCTATTTCCTGGGTTTCCTGTTCGGCGCGCTCACCGCCGACCGCATCGTGAGCCGGGTCGGCCATATTCGTGCTTTCGCGGTGTTCGCCGCCGCCGCCGCCGATGCCGCGCTGCTGATGGTGTTCGCCCACGCCGCCTGGGAGGTAGCCTTCCTGCGCCTGCTGATCGGCTACGCCTGCTCCGGCATGTTCCTGGTCGCCGAGAGCTGGCTCAACGACCGTGCCGAGCCCAGCACGCGGGGCCGCACCTTCGCCGCCTATCTGGTCGCCTCGTGGGGCGCCAGCGCCGCGGGACCGCTGGCGCTGAACGTGGTCGTCGCCTCGCCGCTGATGTTCGTGCTGGTGGGCGTCTCGTTCGCCGCCGCCGTGCTGCCGATGGCGCTGACCGTGCAGGCCAACCCCGAGATACGGGCGCGGGCGCACATGAGCCTGCTCGCGCTGTATCGCATCTCGCCCGTGGGCGTCGCCTGCGCGGTTGCCTCGGGGTTGGTCAACAGCGCCTATTTCGGGTTGGCGCCGGTGTACCTGAACAGCCTCGGCTTCGGCCCCCGTTCGGTCGCGGCGTTCATCTCGGCGGTGACGGTCGCCGGCCTGTTGGTGCAGGTGCCGGTGGGCGTGCTGTCCGACCGGCTCGGCCGCCGCCCGGTGACGCTGGCGACGCTCACGGTCGGCTTCGTCCTGGCAATCGTCTTCCTGCTGGCGGGCCACCAATCATTCGTGGTGCTGTTGACATTGGGGTTCGTGTTGGCTGGCGCCACCGCGCCGCTGTACGGCCTGGGCGCCGGCCAGACCAACGACCGCATGGCGCGCGGCGACTACGTGGCGGCCAGCGGCGCGCTGCTGTTCGCCTGGTCGCTCGGCTCGTCCTGCGGCCCGCTGATCGGCGGCGTCATGATGCAGCGCCTGGGGCCGCCGGGATTGTTCGTCTACCTCGTGGTCGTGTTGGGCGCGGTGGGCTTGTTTACCGGGGTGCGGATGCTGCAGCGTGGCGAGGTGCCGATCGAACAACGCAGTAGCTTCGTGCCCGCCCCGGTCGCGCCGGTCCGCAGCGCGGAACTCGCCGGCCGCGTGGTTCGGGCCTCGCGCCATCCCATGACCGTGGCGCCAACCTGGCGCTCCCTGCTGCACTGGCCGAGCGGGCGATGACAAGTGACACCCGCTGTCATTTGTCATTTCCTGTTCCCATACTCGGCAGCCCGCAACCGCCTTGTAAGAGGACTGACCCATGAAGACGCATGTGCAGGTGGCCGTGATCGGCGGCGGAGTGGTCGGGTGCAGCGTGCTGTACCACCTGACCAAGCTCGGATGGCGCGACGTGGTGCTGCTGGAGCGCGAGGAGCTGACCTGTGGCTCGACCTGGCACGCCGCCGGCGGGATGCACACGCTGAACGGCGATCCCAACGTCGCCAAGCTGCAGGACTACACCATCAAGCTCTACAAGGAGCTGGAGGAAATCAGCGGGCAGTCGTGCGGGCTGCACACGCCCGGCGGCTTGCTGCTGGCCGGCACCGCGTCGCGCATGGACTGGCTGCGCACCGCCGCCGCCCGCAGCGGCTACCTCGGCATGACCGCCGAGCTGATCGGCATGGACGAGGCCTACCGCATGATGCCGATCATCGACCGCTCCAAGTTCGTCGGCGCGCTATGGGACCCGCTTGACGGCCACGTCGATCCGTACGGCGTCACCCACGCCTACGCCAAGGCGGCGAAGCTGGGCGGGGCCGAGGTCTACCTCAAGACCAAGGTGGAACAGCTCATCCCGCGCGAGGACGGCGGCTGGGACGTGGTCACCAACCAGGGCGCCATCGTCGCCGAGCACGTGGTCAACGCCGGCGGCCTGTGGGCGCGCGAGGTCGGGCGCATGGTCGGGCTGGAGCTGCCGATCCTGGCGATGGAGCACCAGTACCTCATCACCGACGACATTCCCAAGGGCCTGCTGCCGGACCACGAAATCCCGCACGCCATCGACTTCGAAGGCGAGATCTACCTGCGCCAGGAGCGGCAGGGCATCCTGCTCGGCACCTACGAGAAGCACGGCGTGCCGTGGTCGCCGCGGCAGACGCCGTGGAACTTCGCAGCCGAGCTGCTGCCGCCCGACCTCGACCGCATCGCCGATAATCTGCAGATCGGCTTCGAGCATTTCCCGGTGCTGGCCGATGCCGGCATCAGGCAGGTCATCAACGGCCCGTTCACCTTCGCCCCCGACGGCAACCCGCTGGTCGGGCCGGTGCGGGGCTTGCGCAATTTCTGGGTGGCGTGCGGCGTCATGGCGGGGTTCAGCCAGGGCGGCGGCGTCGGCCTGTCGCTGGCCGGCTGGATGATCCACGGCGACCCCGGCTTCGACATCTGGGCGATGGACGTGGCGCGCTACGGCGACTGGGCCACGATGGCCTACACCAACGCCAAGGTGCGCGAGAACTACGGCCGCCGCTTCCGCGTGACCTTCCCCAACGAGGAACTGCCCGCCGCCCGCCCGCTCCGCACCACCCCCATCTATCCGCAACTCGCGGCCGCGGGCGCGGTGTTCGGCGCCGCCTGGGGCCTTGAGTATCCGCTCTGGTACGGCGAGTCCGGCACCTCCCCGGTCGAGGAGATCAGCTTCCGCCGCTCCAACGCGCACGGCCCGGTCGGCTCCGAATGCGCCGCGGTCCGCACCGGAGTCGGCCTGATCGAGACCACCGGCTATGCCAAATACGAGTTCTCCGGGCCGGGCGCCGAGGCGTTCCTGTCGCGCGTGCTGGCCAACCGGATGCCGGAGACCGGCCGTGTGGCGCTGGCGCCGATGCTGAACCCGAACGGCAAGCTGATCGGCGACTTCACCGTGGCGCGGCTGTCGGGCGAGCTGTTTCATGTGTTCGGCAGCGGCGGCGCGGAGGACTACCACCTGCGCTGGTGGGAGGCGCACCTGCCCACCGGCGGCGTCGCCATCCGCTCTCTGCGTTCGGGCCTGACCGGGCTGTCCATCGCCGGCCCGAACTCGCGCGAGTTGCTGGCGCGGCTGGCCGATTGCGACGTGTCCAACGCTGGCTTCCCGTTCATGCGCTACCAGCGCATGACCTTGGGCATGGTGCCGGCGACGGTCGGGCGGCTCACCTTCACAGGCGACCTCGGCTACGAAATGTGGGTGACGCCCGACTGCCAGCCGGCGCTGTACCAGGCGTTGCTGCGCGAGGGCGCGGATCTCGGCATCCGCCACGTCGGCCTGCGGGCGCTGAACGCGCTGCGGCTGGAAAAGGGTTTCGGCACATGGGCGCGCGAGTATCGGCCGAGCTACGGGCCGCAGGAGGCCGGCCTGTCGCGCTTCGTCAACCTGAAGAAGCCCGACTTCATCGGCCGTGACGCGGCGGCGCGCGAGCGTGACGAGGGCGGCAAGCTGCGGCTTGTCACGCTGCTGGTCGATGCCGGCGACGCCGATGTGGCAGGCGACGAGCCGGTGCACTATGACGGCCAGACGGTCGGCTGGGTGACCTCGGGCGGCTACGGCCACTTCATCGGCAAGTCGTTGGCGCTGGCCTACGTGCCGAAGCATCTGGCGCACGCCAACGACGCCTTCGCCATCCAGATACTGGGCGAGCGGCGGCGCGCGGTGATCTCGCCCGACGCGCCGTTCGATCCGTCCGGCGAGCGTATGCGTGCCTGATCTTTTGGGAGGAGAGTCCGAATGGACCTGAAACTGCGCGACAAGGTTGCCATCGTCACCGGGGCTAGCGTCGGCATTGGCCTTGCGGTGGCCGAGGGCTTGGCGGCCGAGGGCGTGCATCTGGTGATGGCGGCACGCGGGGCGGAACGGCTGGCGCAGGAGGCGGCGCGCATTGCCGGCGCTTGCGCAGTGCGCACGCTCCCGGTCGCCTGCGACGTCGGCACGGTGGATGGGACGGCGGCGCTGATCGCGGCGGCCGAGCAGGCGTTCGGCGGCGCCGACATCCTCATCAACAACGCCGGCACCGGCAGCAACGAGACGATCATGGAGGCCGCCGACGACAAGTGGCAATCGTACTGGGAGCTGCACGTCATGGCGGCGGTGCGGCTGGCGCGCGGCGTGATGCCGGCAATGCGGCGGCGCGGCGGCGGCGTGATCCTGCACAACGCCTCGATCTGCGCCGCCCAGCCGCTCGGCTACGAGCCGATCTACAACGTGACCAAGGCCGCGCTGGTGATGTTCTCCAAGAACCTCGCCAACGAGGTGGTGCGCGATAACATCCGGGTGAACGCCATCAACCCCGGCCTGGTGCTGACCCCCGACTGGATCAAGACCGCCAAGCAGTTGACCGCCTCCAGCGGCGGCGACTGGGAGGCGCATCTGGCCGGCGTGGCGCGCGAACATGCGCCGATCGACCGCTTCGCGTCACCGGAGGAGGTGGCCAATTTCTTCGTGTTCCTGTGTTCGGAACGGGCGAGCTACTCGGTGGGTTCGGCGTATTTCGTGGATGGCGGGATGTTGCGGACGATTTAGAAATGCCCTTGGATGAGACTACAACCAGTAGAAGGCAGACGGCTTTGATATCGTGATGGGCCATGGTGGCCAGTTATCGGCCGACGCGCACCGACACTTGAGAAGATCCTGGGCTGCTCCACGACGTCCGAAGCCTGCACGAACAGGCTTCGGAGCCTTTTGGTCGTGTGAAGTCGCCTTGAAGCCTTACCTAGTCCCTGACGCGTTAAGTACCGGGACTGCCGCCTCCAGCCCCAGTGGCAACCGGGCTTTTCTGCGGTTCTGAGCGCAAGGCGGCCGGACCAGAGCCAGGCTCGCCGCCTGGAGCCGCAGAGGGCACACCGCTGCCACCACAGGGAGTAACCGCGCAGCTTTGGGTTGTTGGACCCGGGGATGATGGATGCGAGCAACCGGAGATTGCCCCAACTGCGATTACAGCAGTAGCAATGATAATCCTGCGCATGATGTTCCTTGAGTATGTTAGCCCGATATTGACGCCGAAAATGGCCGAATGGTCAATACGTCAAACGTTCGAGCGAACATGATTGCGAACTCCTGCAGGTATTCGTCGGTTGATCCACCACGGAAAAGCAAACTATAGGGTTTATGCACCTTTTACGTTTGCAAACTGACAAACAGCGAGTGGGGCGTTAACAACGCAGCGGTTGTCGACGCCGATATTTGGGACTGGTTGTTCGATGGAAACATTTTTTCCGGCGAAACTGTCACCTATGGCAGCGATTACAGGGTTCAGGGAAGTTGTCGTGCTAGCCGCTTTATTGACAGTCAATCGTCGGCCAGCCAGCCAGACCCTCGGCACGACCAACACCGAAGCCACATTGCCGCCACATTCCGCTCCACCGTTACTTTTAATCCTTGATATTTGCTTATATGCAAATTAACTTAGCCTCTGGTTGATCGAATGGATAGGCGACACCCCGCGTGAATAGCGCGGTTTGGATTTGCAGTCGTCGTGAGTAAATCCTTGGCTTGAAATGCGATGCCGCTGCGCGTGAGTGGTTACGGGGATGTTTGGCGGCTTGGCTCTTCGGAATTAATCAGTATTGCAGAGATTAACCTTCATGACAGTCACTGAGTTTGTCTACTCCAACCCCGGTTCCACCTCCCTAGCCGCGCTGCTTGGCATTTTTTATCTTGCCATGTTCATTTTTATATGGCTGCAAGACCGTCGGATCGTGTTGCCCGATTGGGAATAGTACGCCCGGGCGGCTGTCGGATAGATTGACCGCTTGCCCCGCAGCCGCGCGCTTTACGCTTGCTTTAATTACTTCGCGAAGTGTCGCTTGTATCATTTGGGTGCTGTAGTCAGAGCAAGGCTCATGACATTAAATAACAATAGGCCCGGAGCCGGAGCGTTACATCGGTCGGGCCACCGGATCAGCCGCCCTTAGCCCGCCTAAAATCGGCTTCCTAACGATTACACCTTTGTAGCGGAAACGTGACTAAGGCTGCATTGGGGAGGCCCGCGCGGCTGCGGTCACAATTTCTTAGGGATTTCGGCCGCTAACCTAGCTGACGCCTCTCGGATCGGTTTGCACCGATAAAGACCGTCGCCGTCGCCATGTGTCGAGCATCAGGAACCGTCACCATGCAGTTTAGCTTGACCATCGCGGCTAAGCTGGTTGTCGCATACGGCCTGTTTCTGGCCCCGATTGGCTACCTCGGATATCAAACGGTGTCCGATAAAGAGAGCAACATCGACTTCGCCAAAAAGGAGATTACCGGCGTCCGCTACATCGCGGAGGTTCGCGGCGTGCAGGATGCGGTGGTCCGTGGCGCCGGCATGGCGGGCTTGATCGAGCGGATACAGGCCAACGAAACAGCGCGCGGCGCCGATCTCAAGACGGCGGCGGCGGCCACTGCCCTCCTGAAGGCCCTCGCGGGCACCGACCGCGGCGAGGCCGCACAGGCGGCGGCGGATCTTATCGGCAAATCGGCCGATGGCTCCAACCTGACCCTCGATCCCGACCTCGACAGCTTTTACACCCAAGATGCCTTGACCGTGAAACTGCCCACCGCCGTGGCCGGTGTCGCAGCCCTGACATCGGCCGTCGCGCGCACCGCAGGGCACGCCGTATCCGTCGCCGACCAAGTTACGATCGGCGTGCAGGTCGGAGCGCTTCGGCCGACGCTGGACAGTTTGGCATCCGATATCGACAGCGCCGTGCAGGGCAATCCGGATAAAACGGTGGATGGCGCGGTAACCGCTTCGGTGGCGAAGGTCACGGAGACCGCCAAGGCCGTTCTTGCTTCGCTGGACGACCATGCCAGGGCCGCCGACGCTCGGACCACGGCCCTGCCCCTGCTTGATGCCCTCACGCGGGCGGGCGCCACCGACGCCGGCGAAGTCGAGCATCTGCTGAATGCGCGAATCGCCGGCTTGCGTTCGGTCGAGATGACGAGCGGAGGCATAGCATCCGCACTGTTTCTCGCCGCCGTCCTTTATGTGCTCCTGGTCGTGCAGCGTGGCGCCATCGGTCCGCTGCGTGCCCTGACCGGGACCATGCGCAGGTTGGCGCAGCGTGACCTGACCGTCGCAATCGGCGGGCTTGCTCGGCGCGACGAGGTCGGCGGCATGGCGCGCGCGGTGCAGGTGTTCAAGGACAACATGATACGGGCCGACGCGCTGAGCGCCGCCAGCATCAGGGAACAAGCGGCCCGCGATTATCGTCAGGCGGCAATGGGTGCTCTCACGCAGGACTTCGGCACGTCGATCTCGGGCGTCATGGCAAGCCTGGAGCAATCCGCCGGCGAGATGAAAACCGCGGCCGACGGCATGTCCAAGGCAGCGATACGCACCCGAAACAGCACATCCCAGTCAGTCGAAGGCGCCAACGCGTCCGCCCGCGAACTCAGCTCGGTGGCCGCGGCAGCCGAACAGATGACGGCCAGCATCCACGAGATCAGCCGACAGGTGACGCATGTGACGACGGCGGTCCGCACGGCCGTCGATCGTGCTTCGGAGACCGACGCGAAGGTGGCGGGCCTGGCCGCCGCCGCCGACCGGATCGGCGACGTGGTGCGGCTGATTTCGGACATCGCCGGGCAGACCAATTTGTTGGCGCTGAACGCGACGATCGAGGCGGCTCGCGCGGGGGATGCCGGGAAGGGATTCGCGGTGGTTGCCGGCGAGGTGAAGGCGCTTGCCACCCAGACCGCTCGCGCCACCGAGCAGATCGGCGTCCAGATCGTTGCCATACGCGCGGCGACTGACGAGGCTGTCGGCGCAGTACGTGAAGTCAGCGTGGCGATCGGCCAGGTGGCGTCGGTTGCGACCGCGATCGCCGCGGCGGTGGAGCAGCAAGCCGCCGCGACGCAGGAGATCAGCAGCAACGTGCAGAGCGTGACCATGGCCACCACGACCTCGGCGCAGGCGATGGAGCAAGTCTTCACTGTTGCCGAACAGACGGACACCGCCAGCCGGTCGGTGCTGGTCGCGGCCGCCGAGGTTAGCCAGACCGCGACGACCTTGCGTGTCGAAGTCAACGACTTCCTGAGCGCGATGAAGCGCGCTTGATGGAGCGTGGTGGGCAGCCCGGTGACCCGCGAGGCATTTGCCCGGCCGTCGCGGCCCGCCCGCACCACCGCGAAACTTGCGGCCGGTCGATGCGAAAGGGCACTCGCCAAGGCAACGATTTTCCCGCTATGGATGCGCTAGCCGTCCGCGCTTGGAATGTCGGCAGCCATAAGAAACGCCTGCAACGGGAGAACACCTTGTTCAAGAACACTAGGTCCAACCAGTCTCGCATCCTCGCGGCATCGCTCGCCGGCATCATGGCCGTGGCACTCGGGGCAGCCGTGCCCGCGAAGGCGGCCGAGATCGTCGGGCTTATCACCAAGACCAACACCAACCCGTTTTTCGTCAAGATGAAGCAGGGCGCCGCCGCCGCCGCCAAAAAGGACGGCGTCGAACTGCGCTCCTTCGCCGGCAAGTACGACGGCGACAACGAGGCGCAGGTGGCGGCCATCGAGAGCCTGATCTCGGCCGGCGCCAAGGGCTTCATGCTGGTGCCCAGCGACAGCCGCGCCATCGTGCCGTCGGTGAAAAAGGCGCGCGACGCCGGCCTGATGGTTATCACGCTCGACACCCCGCTCGACCCGATCACCGCCGCCGACGCGACCTTCGCCACCGACAACTTCAAGGCCGGACAGTTGATCGGCGAGTGGGCCAACAAGACCATGGGCGCCAAGGCGGCCGACGCCAAGATCGCCATGCTCGACCTGACCGTAAGCCCGGTGACGGTGGACTACCTGCGCGACCACGGCTTCCTCAAGGGTTTCGGCATCAGCTACACCGACATCACCAAGAACGGCAGCGAGAGCGACAAGCGGGTTATCGGCCACGACGTCACCACCGGCGCCGAAGAAGGCGGGCGCAAGGCGATGGAGAACCTGCTGCAGAAGTCGCCCGACGTGAACCTCGTCTACACCATCAACGAACCGGCGGCGGCCGGCGCGTATGAGGCGCTGAAGGCGGTCGGCGCGCAGGGCAAGGTAATGATCGTCTCGATCGACGGCGGCTGCCCGGGCGTCAAGAACGTCAAGGCTGGCATCATCGGCGCCACCTCGATGCAGTTCCCGTTGCTGATGGCCGCGCGCGGCGTCGATGCCATCACCCAGTTCGCCAAGACCGGCAAGAAGCCGGTGATGCCGGCCGCCGGCTTCATCGACACCGGGGCCACTCTGGTCACCGACCATCCGGTGGCCGGCGTGCCCTCGATCGGCACCGCCGAGGCGTTGAAGAAGTGCTGGGGCTGATCTGACCAGCCTGGGCTGACCAAGGGAGTGGCCGGATGATCTCCGGCCACTCCCAATGCTTGCCCCACGACCCCAACGACCGAGGCAAACATGCAGGAATACGAAGCAGCTCTGCCGGCCGGGGAAGCCGCCCACGCCTCCATCGAGGACGGCCGCGACACGCCGATCAAACGCCTGCACCATCTGCTGCACGGCAGCCCCACGATCATCCCGGCGTTCATCCTGCTGCTGAGCGTGCTGCTGTTCAGCGCGATCGTCGGCGGCCGTTTTTTCGCGCCGTTCAACCTGTCGCTGATCCTGCAGCAGGTGACCATCATCGGCACCGTCGGCATCGCCCAAACCTTGATTGTCTTCACCGCCGGCATCGATTTGTCGGTGGGCGCCATCATGGTGCTGGCCTCGGTCGTCATGGGGCGGCTCGCGGTCAACGACGGCCTGCCGATCCTCCTGGCGTTTCCGGCCGGGCTGCTGATCGGCATGGTCGCCGGCGGCATCAACGGCTCGCTCATCACGCTGTTCAAGATGCCGCCGTTCATCGCCACGCTCGGCACCTGGAGCGTCTATTTCGCGCTGGTGCTGTGGTACTCCGACAGCGAGACCATCCGCTCGACCGACATCGGCGATCAGGCGCCGTTCCTGCAGTGGACCGGCAACGCCATCGACATCGCCGGCGCGCAGCTCACCTACGGCTCGATCCTGATGATCCTGCTGACGCTGGCGGCCTGGTACATCCTGAACTGGACGGCATTCGGCACGCATATCAAGGCGACCGGCGACGACCCCGCCTCCGCCCGCCTGGCCGGCATCCGCACGACGCGGGTGCTGCTCGGCGTCTACACGCTGTCGGGCTTCATCTGCGCCATCGCCGGCTGGGTGCTGATCGGGCGCACCGGCGCGATCAGCCCGCAGTCCGGCTACACCTCCAACCTCGACAGCATCACCGCGGTAGTGATCGGCGGCACCAGCCTGTTCGGCGGCCGCGGCTCGATCTGGGGCACGCTGCTGGGGGCGCTGATCGTCGGCGTGTTCCGCAACGGCCTGGCGCTCGCGGGCGTGGACGTGCTGTGGCAGGAGTTCACCGTGGGCCTGCTCATCATCACCGCCGTCGCCATCGACCAGTGGATCAGGCAGGCATCGTCATGAGTGCAACCATGAGCAGCACCAAGCCAGTCCTGACCAAGCCGGTCCCGGTCATGGAGGCGCGCGGCCTGGTCAAGCGCTTCGGCCGCGTCACCGCATTGGACCATGCCGACTTCGAATTGCTGCCGGGCGAGATCCTGGCGGTGATCGGCGACAACGGCGCCGGCAAGTCCTCGCTCATCAAGGCGCTGGCCGGCGCCATGCTGCCCGACGAGGGCGAAATCCGCATGGGCGGCGAGAAGGTGGTGTTCCGCTCGCCGCTGGAGGCGCGCGACGCCGGCATCGAGACGGTGTTCCAGAACCTCGCGGTGTCGCCGGCGCTGAGCATCGCCGACAACCTGTTCCTGGGCCGGGAGATCCGCCGCACGGACGCCATCGGCAGACTGTTCGGCTGCCTCGACCGCGCCGAGATGCAGCGCCAGGCGCGCAAGCAACTGTCGTCGCTGGGCCTGCTGACGATCCAGAACATCAACCAGGCGGTCGAGACACTGTCGGGCGGGCAGCGCCAGGGCGTCGCGGTGGCGCGGGCGGCGGCGTTCGCCAGCCGCATGATCATCATGGACGAGCCGACCGCCGCACTCGGCGTGAAAGAAAGCCGGCGGGTGCTGGAGCTGATCGTGGAGGTCAGGCGCCGCGGCATCCCGATCGTGCTCATCAGCCACAACATGCCGCAGGTGTTCGAGGTCGCCGACCGCATCCACATCATGCGGCTGGGCCGGCGCGCGACGGTGATCCGCCCGGCCGACTACACGATGTCGGACGCGGTGGCGATCGTGACCGGGGCGATGACCCCGCCGGAGATGGCTGCGGCCTGACGCGGCCGGGGTGACGCCTGCGAGCGGGCGGACTACAAGGTTCGTCCGTCATCGCCGAGGAAGCCACCATGATAGCGCGCGTCATCGCGGTCGAGCCGTTCGACCTCGTCATCTTCGGGGCCACCGGCGACCTTGCCGTGCGCAAGCTGATCCCGGCGCTGTATTTTCGCGACCTCGCGGGCCAAATCCCGGCCGAGTGCCGCGTCATCGGCGCCTCCCGCCGCCCGCTCGGCGACGACGGCTTCCGCGAGATGGCGCACCAGTCGCTGAACGAGCACGTGAAGAAGCCGGACCGCAAGAAAGAGGACGTCGAGCGGTTCCTGGCCCGGCTGTCCTACTTCTCCATCGACGCCACCGGCGAGGACGGCTGGACCGAGCTGGCGAAGACGCTGGAGGCTGACGGCGACCGCATCCGGGTGTTCTATCTGGCCACTGGCCCCGACCTGTTCGGCCCGATCTGCCGCCAACTTGGCGCGCACCGGCTGGCGACGCCGAACAGCCGCGTGGTGGTGGAGAAGCCGATCGGCAAAAGCCTGCAGTCGGCGCGCGAGGTGAACGACGCCATCGGCGAGGTGTTCCCCGAGGACCGCGTCTATCGGATCGACCACTACCTCGGCAAGGAGACGGTGCAGAACCTGATGGCGCTGCGTTTCGCCAATGCGCTGTTCGAGCCGGTGTGGAACGCCGCGCACATCGACCATGTGCAGATCACCGTCGCCGAGACGTTGGGCGTGGAGGGCCGCGCCGGCTACTACGACACCGCCGGCGCGTTGCGCGACATGGCGCAAAACCATCTTTTGCAGCTGCTGTGCCTGACCGCGATGGAGCCGCCGACCTCGCTCGCCGCCGACGCGGTGCGTGACGAGAAGCTGAAGGTATTGAAGTCGCTGGTGCCGATCACGCCCGAGACCATGACCGAGAACACGGTGCGCGGCCAGTACCGCGCCGGGGCGTCGGCCGAGGGGCCGGTGAAGAGCTACCTGGAGGAACTCGGCCACGACAGCAGCGGCACCGAGACCTTCGTGGCGCTGAAGGCGGAGATCGCCAACTGGCGCTGGGCCGGCGTGCCGTTCTACCTGCGCACCGGCAAGCGGCTGGCGGGGCGGGTGTCGGAGATCGTGGTGGCGTTCCGCTCGGTCCCGCATTCGGTGTTCGACGGCAGCGCCGGGCCGATCGATCCCAACCGGCTGGTGATCCGCCTGCAACCCGACGAGGGCGTGCGGCTGTTCCTGATGGTCAAGGACCCCGGTCCGGGCGGGATGCGGCTGCAGCACGTCCCGCTCGATATGAGCTTTGCCAACACCTTCAACGTGCGCAACCCGGATGCCTACGAGCGATTGGTGATGGATGTCGTGCGCGGCAACCAGACATTGTTCATGCGCCGCGACGAGGTCGAGGCGGCGTGGGCCTGGATCGACCCGATCCACGACGCCTGGGAGGCCTCGCGCGAGCCGCCGAGATCCTACACCTCCGGCACCTGGGGACCCTCGGCGGCGATCGCGCTGATCGAGCGGGACGGCCGCACCTGGAACGAGGAGGTGATCTGATGGGGGTGATCCGCGCCGGCATCGAACAGCTCGAGGACAGCCCGATCATGGAGGTGTTCCGCGAGGGCTTCCACGTGCCCGGCATCCTGGCGATGTGGGCCGGCGAGTTCGACGTGCCGACGCCGAAGTTCATCTGCGAGGCGGCCAGCCAGTCGCTGTTCGCCGGGCGCACCTTCTACTCCGACAACCGCGGCCTGCCGGCGTTGCGGCGCGCGCTGATCGACTACCACCGCCGGCTGTGGGGCGTGGAGATCGCCGACGACCGCATCGCCTTCACCTACTCCGGCATGAATGCGGTGATGCAGGTCTGCCAGGCGACGGTCGAGCCGGGCACCAACGCCATCGCCATCACGCCGTCGTGGCCGAACGTGATGCGCGCCCTGCAGATCAACGGCGCCGAGGTGCGCGAGGTCGCGATGTCGCACGGCAACGCCGGTTGGACGTTGCGGCTGGAGGACGTGTTCGAGGCCTGCGACGCGCGGACGCGGATCATCTACCTCGCCTCGCCGGGCAACCCGACCGGGTGGCAGATCAGCGAGGCGGAAGCGGTGGCGCTGCTCGATTTCTGCCGGGCGCGCGGCATCGCGATCCTGTCCGACGAGGTCTACCACCGCATCGTCTACGACCGCCCGGTGGCGTTCAGCTTCCACCAGATCGCGCGGCCGGACGACCCGGTGTTCGTCGTCAACAGCTTCTCGAAATCCTGGGCGATGACCGGCTGGCGCATGGGCTGGATGACGTACCCGGCCGGCTGCAACGCCGCGTTCGAGAAGCTGCTGCAGTTCAACACCAGCGGCGGGCTGGAGTTCATGCAGGCCGGGGCCATTGCGGCAGTGACGCAGGGCGAGGAGACGGTGGCGATGCTGGTCGAGCGTTGCCGGGTCGGGCGCGAGATCGTCGGCCGGCGGCTGGGGCAGATGCCGCGCGTCCGCAACATCCCCAACAGCGGCGCCTTCTACGCCATGTTCGAGGTCGAGGGCATGACCGACACCATGCAGTTCTGCAAGCGCGCGGTGCACGAGGAGCGCATCGGCATGGCCCCCGGCACCTCGTTCGGCAAGGGCGCCGAGCGGCTGGTGCGGCTGTGCTACGCCAAGAGCCCGGAGATGCTGGCCGAGGCGATGGACCGGCTGGAGCGGTTCGTGGCCGGGTATCGCGAGGAGCAGCCGGCGGCCTGACGGGAAGCCGTTTGCGGCGATGATCGAGAAGCTCGAATATCTTCTCGCGCTGGCGCAAGAACGGCACTTCGGCCGCGCCGCCATCGCCTGCGGCATCCCGCAGCCGACCTTCTCCGCCGGGATCAAGCAGCTCGAAGAGTCGTTCGGGATGCAGCTGGTGGAGCGCGGCTCGCGGTTTCGCGGGTTCACCGAGGCCGGCGAGCGGGTGCTGGAGTGGTCGCGGCGAATCGTCGGCGACGCGCGCGCGATGCGTCAGGACGTGGCCAGCCTGCGCCACGCGCTAAGCGGACGCCTGCGCATCGCCGCCATACCGACCAGTATGCCGTTGCTGACCCGCCTCACCGTCCCGTTCGCCGCGCGTCATCCGGATGTCGCCATCAGCATCGTCAGCCGCACCTCCGACGAGATCTTGACGCTGCTGGAGAACCTGGAGGTCGATGCCGGGATCACCTACCTCGACCACGACAAGCTGCGGCGGGTGACGGCGGTGCCGCTGTTCCGCGAGCGGTTCCGGCTGGTGTGCGCGGCGTCGGACCCGCTGGCCGGACGGGCCTCGGTCGCCTGGACGGATCTGGTCGGGGTGCGGCTGTGCCTGCTGACGCCGGACATGCAGAACCGGCGCATCATCGACGAGGCGCTGGCGGCGGCGGGCGTGGAGGCCACGAGTGGCGCTGGCGTCGGACTCCATGCTGACGCTGCTGGCGCATCTGCGCACCGGGCAGTGGGCCAGCATCCTGCCCGATCAATGGCTCGAGATCATCGGCCTGGGCAGCGGCTTGCGGGCGATCCCGCGGGTATCGCCGGAACTGGTGAACACGGTGGGCCTGGTGGTGCCAAACCGTGAGCCGATGGGAGCGCTGGCGGCGGCGTTGATCGCGCAGGCCGAGCTGCTTGATCGGGAATCCTGATCGACCCATTGGCGTGGCGGGATTGAACTCGCGGCAAGGCCCTGCAACTAAACAGCTTGCGGAGGGAAAATGGCAGAAGCCACCGAGTTCGACCAAGCCAACGCCGACCGGATCATCAGCCGCCATGTCGGCACGCCTGGCGCGATGCTGCCCATCCTCCATGCCTTGCAGGACGAGTTCGGCTGCGTGCCGGAGCAGGCGGTGCCGATGGTGGCGCACGCGCTGAACCTGTCGCGGGCCGAGGTGCATGGCGTCGTCACTTTCTATCACGACTATCACCGCACACGGCCCGGCGCGCATGTGCTGAAACTGTGCCAGGCGGAGGCGTGCCAGTCGAATGGCTGCCGCGAACTGGCGGGTCATGTGCGGGACCGGCTGGGCATCGAACTGGGCGCGACGACGGCGGATGGCCGGGTGACGCTGGAGGCCGTGTATTGCCTGGGCCTTTGCGCCGTCGGCCCTTCCGCGATGCTGGACGGCAAGCTGCTGGGACGGGTGAGCGCCGCCAGGATGGACCGGCTGCTGGAGGCGCTCGCGTGAAAATCCACGTGCCGTGCGACGCCGCCGCCGTTGCCGTGGGTGCCGACGAGGTGGCGGAGGCGTTGCGCGACTCGGTGGCCCAGCGCGGCCTCGGCATCGACATCGTGCGCAACGGCTCGCGCGGCCTGCTGTGGCTGGAGCCGATGATCGAGGTTGAGACGGCAGCGGGGCGGATCGCCTATGGCCCGGTGGCGCCGGAGGACGTCGAGGATCTGCTCGACTCCGGGTTGCTGTACGGCGACGCCCACGCGCTGCGGCTCGGGCGCCCCGAAGAAATGCCGTTCCTCGCCCGCCAGACTCACCATCCATCAGTTTAGCAGGCAGTCCCAGAGCTTTGGAAGCGGCAGGGCTCGGAGCATAAGCCTAACAGCTGTGCGGAGGCCTCGGGTGAACCAGGAAAGCTTGCTTCTGGCGAGCTTTCTG
>JAABUJ010002737.1_pt1 | contig 21016 bp, 17 predicted proteins | sample 5559131 | NCBI WGS metagenome assembly JAABUJ01 (sample SAMN10711875, study PRJNA513366) | rock metagenome | isolation source: Antarctica rocks | place: Antarctica: Victoria Land, Mt New Zealand nord | collected 2016-01-07 | reverse complement strand
AAGCCCCGACCAGGGAACCACAAGCTCCATCTCGTCCAAAAACAACTCGCGACGGCTCTTCCGCCCAAACTTCTTGAACTCCACCTGACTCGCAAACGTCCGCTGACTCATCGCTCTTCCCCCTCAGACATCAGATTAATCAATCAGGCTGGGAACGCAGAACTTGTGCAGAGATTCCCTAGAGCCTGTTATTGCCTTTGGACCTATGTAGATTCTTTGCAGCGTGTTTGTTTGCTTTGAGCATGGAGCTATGTCCAAGGCATCGAAGACGGGGTATTTGACGGATGTAAGCGATGAGGAGTGGGCGTTTGTGCTTCCTTACCTGCTTTTGAGCAAGGTGGACAGCGCCTCGCGCGAGCACGATCTGCGTGCCATTTTCAACGCCGTGCGTTATGTGGTGAAGGGCGGCAACCAGTGGCGTTTGATGCCGAACGACCTTCCTCCCTGGCCTGCGGCGTACCAGCAGATGCGGCGCTGGATGCGGGCGGGCTGTTTCGAGCGCATCGTCGAGGACGTGCAGTCGCTCTTGCGCCAGTTCGGCGGGCGCAAGGGCCAGCCGACGGCGGTCTGCATCGATAGCCGCACCTTGCAGTCCACGCCCGAGAGCGGAGCCCGCGCCGCATACGACGGGGCCAAGCGCCGCAAGGGCTCGAAGGTGCACATCGCGGTCGACACGCTGGGCCATCTGCTGGCGCTGACCGTGACCCCGGCCGACGCCGGCGACCGCACCCAGGTCACCGCCCTGGCCAAGCAGATGCAACAGGTTACGGGCAACACGGTCGAACTCGCCTACGTCGATCAGGGCTATACCGGCGACAACGCCGCAGACGCGGCCGAGCAGCATGGCATCCGGCTCGAAGTCGTCAAACACCCCATGGCCAAGCGAGGCTTCGTGCTCCTGCCGCGCCGCTGGGTCGTCGAAAGAAGCTTCGCCTGGGCCGCCCGTTTCCGCCGACTCGCACGAGACTACGAACGGCTCGACACCACACTCAAGGGATTTCACTACCTAAGCTTCGCCTGCATCATGCTCACAAGAATGTTCCACCTACTCAACTCATAAAGGCGTTAACAGCCTCTAGGCCACGAGCACATCCACCGTGACTCCTTCAACACGTGTGTAAACACAGCCTCGACCCCACGTGGTCACCAACTCCGCCAAAGCGAGCCAAGGGGAGTCCCGCAGCAGCCGGTTAGCAGGATGAACGACGATCGGAACCCGTTACGAGCCTGCTAAGCGTCGGTATATGTCGGCTCACTTATGTCCGTGTGAGGACGGCTGCGATGTCACTTTTCTTCTCGGTTAGAAAGTCGATTGGAAGCTTGTGAAGCAGTGTGTGGACCTTTTCTACCTGGCGGGCCCGAGCTGCGTCTATTAACTCCTCGAGTAGTACCGGGAACGATGAGTCAACATCCGTCCCCCTCACTCGATACACACAAGAAATCGCTGTCGGAGTCACGTGCGCATCTTCGTCCCAAAGCTGCTCATGCAGTTTCTCTCCAGGCCGCGAGCCAACCACCTCAATATGGACGTCTTTTCCTGGCGTCAGTCCTGACAGCTCAATTAGCTCACGTGCGAAGTCCATGATCCGAACAGGGTCGCCCATGTCAAGCATATAGATATCGCCGTTCGAAGCTAAGGTAGCGGCTTGTAGAACTAAGCTGACCGCTTGAGGTATGGTCATGAAATATCGCGTCATCTCCTCGTGGGTTACGGTAACCGGCCCACCCGCAAATATCTGCTTTAAGAAGATCGGCAAGACGGAGCCACGGGAGCCCAAGACGTTCCCAAAACGAACACAGGCGAAGTTCGTGAGTTGTTCACCGCTTCCTGATCCGTTCGCCCGTTGCTGAACCACAATCTCGGCGAGGCGCTTGGTAGCGCCCATGACTGACGATGGGCGGACTGCCTTATCTGATGAAATCATCACTACGCGTTCGGCCGAAAATGCGACTGCCGCTTCAATGATTTCAGACGTCCCACAAACGTTGTTGAGAACGGCTTCGCATGGATTTAGTTCCATCATGGGCACGTGTTTGTAGGCGGCGGCATGCAGAATCACTTCGGGCCGATGGCTTGCAAAAAGGTTGCGTAATGCAGCTCTGTCTCTAATATCTGCAACAACCGGTATGCGATTAGGGGTTCGTCCAATCTCGTTGAGTAATTCAAAAAGGGAATTCTCGTTATGATCAAGCATCAACAGACTCGTCAACGGGATTTGACAGATTTGGCGAACGATTTCCGACCCTATAGATCCGCCAGCTCCGGTCACCAAGACAGTCCGCCCGGTTAGGCACTGTACAACGGCAGGGCTCAAATCAGGGGTACAGAGTTTGTCATCGCTGTGCAGCGAATTTACCGTCAAAGTTTTACTTACGCGAACCCTGTTGCTAGTTAGGTCCAGCGGAGACGGAAGGAGATTGACTGGTACATCGAGGTCCGAGGCGATACGGATCACTTCTTGAATCGCTGGATAGTCAGCGGAGCAAAGAAAGACCATATCGACCCGATGCCTGCCCAAAATGGAGCGAAGGTCGCTTGATTGCCCTAGAATAGGGATACCAGCAACCTTCATCCGGACCAACGACGTATCGTCAATCACGATCCCGACTAAGTTGCGCGCGTATAACAGCTGCAATTGATGTACCGCACCCAGGAGTGTGGGAGCGGTTCCCACGATGAGGATTCGTTGCGTTCCGATTTGACGGTGAACGAGTTCGTGATCGAGCCGCCGAAGCATTCTGACCGCGCTGGATAGGGCGAGCACTAGGAAGTAATTAGCAATGATAACGGTGTAAGGAGTTGCCAAATATTTGGGCGCGATGACCCGAAGGAGAAACATCGCTACGTTAATTGGTAGAGCTCGTATCGCCAATATTGCAAAGTCACGGCGCCCAAAATACTGCCAGGTTGCGCGATATCCTCCCGCAACAGAAAAGAGCGCAGGTGTTATAAATAGCAGGGCCGTCACACCGAACAGTAATGGCCAGCGATCGAAGCTGGGGATTACACCATCGAAGCGCAACATGTAAGCGAACGTGAGTGCCGTTGCCCCACAGAGGCCGTCTAGAAGCCACTGCATGCGACGGTTGATTAGTACTCTCCTGAAACGGCGAGCCGCTTTCATTCTGAGATTGATAAGTCGGATTTTGTGCTTTGTTTGAGGAGTTGTTCGCGTTGCCGTGGAATCGTGCATGATAGTCCAGGAGGATGAGGCTCGGTTGTTATTACGCTGCTGGAATGTTGGCGTGGACGCCAATAGACATCGATACCGCCCTGGATGTCGTGCATCATCACCTGCGGAACGGGGAGGTGAAGCACATGCCTGTAGATCTTCTCAGACGAAGAATGGGCGTAGCATAGGTATTCTACTCAATCATAGTCATCAAGAGGAGTGGAAGCAAGTCCCCCCATGTGCGAGTACCAGGACTATCTGAAAGCTGGATGCCGTCTCGATAACTAATGGCGTGAGGTACAGCTTGTATTCACCGGCTTAGGAGGTATGCATCCATTGCAGCCCCCACGCGTGAGCGCTACTGGAAATCCGGGCGAATTTCCGCCCTGTTTCGATCACGTATCCCAGTTCGCTTGGATGGCCGCCGTCCTGAAGCGTTGTCCGAAAACAGCCTTTGCCTGGATATTGTACGGCGACTCAGTGCAGGCGTAGAAACTGGTCTGCCGACATGGGAAGACGTGTATCCGCGCGTAAAGATTCCTGAGTCGTAGGCGTGCTCCGTGGGCCGAGGGGTGCTGGGCTTGCGGTACGTGCGCCCAAGTTCAGAACTGAGGCGCAACTTAGAGTTTAAGACCCGGCCTTCGGCATCACGTAGGTCTGATTGTACCGGCTGTCCTGAGCTGCAGGTATCATCAGTATTGTGGAGGTTCCCTTGCACAGTGGCGCTCCGATTGACTGACCTCGTCTCAGTCCTCACCGAGCCTGTTCTGAGGGTCGCACTGTAGGCGGCGGTCGGGCTGATAGCAAGTTTCTGCTCGCGCCAACCGACTCCTGTTTGGAAGCAGAGAGGGTCAGGAGAAGGAGGATGGCTGCGTATCGCAACATGTGAGGGAATGTCAGGACTGTTTGAGCCCAGCACTGCACCGGCTGAAAAACCAGGAACCGCCGTGGACATGTCACCATTGTCTTGCAATTGTGTGGTGCTGGTGGAAGCAGACGGTAGCTGAGATGCTCCCGGAAACAGTGAGGGCGCCGAGACCTGCTGAGCTAAAGTGGAGTAGCTCGACAACCCAAGAGACAGAAACATTAATGCCGGTGCGAGCAACGGCAGGATCGGCTTCACTGAGGCAGTCATCAAGAAGGATTATACTTTAGGAAGGGGGCTTTTGCTTAACGCCTTTTTCCCTGCGGGCCTCACGTTGCGAGAGCTGCATCTGGCCGCTGTGCGGCGTCGCTAAGACTCGAGGCGATACCCTGTTCGTGGTAATCTAAGCCCACGGTACCCTAGTTAGAGTGCGCCTGCGGCCAGCCATGATTTAGATCTGAAAGGCAATAGCTTGAACGCGGGCCATCAAAGAGATCTTCGTGCCGATCCGGCAATAGTCGCCGGTTGTAGTCGTTTCGTTACACCCAACACGTTGAACATGACCCGCCAAATCAAATTGAAGGTATTGTTTCCGGCTTTGTGCTGGTTGTTTTTGTTGGGCGCGGGTCATGGTTCGTGGGCGCAGGTGGCTCCACGCCAACATACTGCTGCCCACGCGAGCACGACAGGTGCTTCGGTTCTTAATTCAAATCAGCGAGCAGGCATCATCATTGGGCCAGGGGATCTCCTGGAGCTCATCGTCTATGACGTTCCTGAGCTCACTCTGAAAGTTCGGGTCGATTCTTCCGGTATGGTGGCATTGCCATTAATCGGCGACCTTGAGCTTGGGGGGCTCTCAACTCGCGCAGCACAGTCGCTCATCAAACGGAAGCTCATCGAAAGTGAATTGGTAAATCGTCCAGAGGTATCCTTGCTTATTGCGGAGTTTGCGACGCAAGGCATCTCTGTCTCTGGTGAGGTCGTAACTCCAGGGATCTACCCTCTTATGGGGCCGCATTTGTTGTCAGATGCGGTCACCGCGGCGGGCGGCATGACCGTGCGCGCAGGGAACGAAGTAACAGTTTTCCGTTCCGGAAGCGGGACACCCCCTGAAGTCGTGCATCTTCCGCGTGGTACACCGATTGAAGATCTCAACGTTGCAATTCGCCCAGGAGATCGGATTGTTGTCTCGAAGGCGCCCCTAGTTTACGTGCTAGGGCAGGTACAGAAGCCGGGCGCCTTTGTTCTCGCACGCGATATCAACCTGACTCTAGTCCAGGCTATCGCCATGGCTGGCGGCACGACCCGTTTCGCGGCAGTGCGGCATGTTGTGACCACTATGATTCCGAGCAGCGGGATTTCCGCGCGTACGCCGCTGCAGCAAGTCTCCTTAAAAGACATCTACAAGGGCCACGCGGCAGATCCAGTGCTGCAGCCCGACGAAATCATCTTCGTACCCAATAACACCTTGAAGGAATATAGCGACGTGCTCCTCTCGGGTGCAATTCAGGCAGCTGTTGCCGCGCTTTATCTGCATCCCTAACCAATCCTAGCGCGGAGAACCACGTGAGTTTTTCAAGCAATAATTCTTCTGAAGGACGGGTTGCGGCGTCCCGACATGAACTAGACCATAAAGGGCACGAAGACAGCCCAGGGGAGGTCCAGTTTTCCGATGTCATTCGTGTGCTTCGCCGCCGTTCAAAGGTGATCGCAGGAAGCATTCTCGTATTTGTTGTTATAGGTGCGCTTTACTGCACATTGAAAACGCGTCGGTACTCCGCCGTTTGCCAATTGGCAGTCTACCCGGAGGGAGCCGATGCGCTTTCGCTTGGAGACCTTGCTTCGGGTATTTCCGGAGTTGGCTTCGATGAGAAACTTGGGACACAGATTCAGATTCTCAAAAGCAAGTCACTCGCGTGGGCTGTTATATCCGATCTTCGGATGGATCGATCAGTAGCTTTCGCGGGGCATCGTAGCTATTTCATGCGTTCTGTTAATGTCGGGGCCGCTCCCGCAAACATCGGCGACACACCTCAGGCGCGCCGCAACCAACTCCTCGAGCTCTTTGCTGCTTCTCTTACCGTGGATAGCGTTCCGCGCACACAAGCTGTAGAAATCAGCTTTCGATCTTCCGATCCAATTCTTGCACGCGAAGTAGTGAATCACTTAACCGCTGCATACTCGCGCCGTAATTTTGTCACTCGCTTTGACAATACGATGAAAGCCTCCGATTGGTTGACCGCCCAACTCGTTAAGCTGAAATCCAAGGTTGAGACGGAACAGGCAAATCTGTCGAAATTCCAGCGCGATACTGGGATCTTCGGCATCGACGAAAACAATAACCTAGTTCTTGCGAAACTAGACGAACTTTCAAAAGAGCTAACAGAGGCCGAGGCGGATCGAATCGTCAAGGAAGCAAAGTATCGCGTGGCGCAATCCGGCAACCCTGAATTGATCGGCACGCTGGTTCCTGATTCTGTTCTTCCGGTTCTTCGGCAACAAGAAGCTGACATTAAGAATGAGCTTGCGCGAGCAAGCGCTGAGTACGGTCCACGTTATCCCAAGGTGATCCAGCTAACCAGCCAGCTCCAGCAGGTCCAGGAGGCTCTCCACTCGGAGGTCGGTAACATTCAAGAGCGTTTTCGCACCGACTACCAGGCTTCCTCAGATACTGCAAAGCAATTTCGTGCAGCATTTGAAGACCAAAAGAACCAAGCAAACCAAATGTCGGAAGGGCTGGGCAAGTACGGGATTATGAAGCGCGAGGCGGAGGCGGGTTCTGAGCTATACGAGGACCTCACGGCCAAGCTTCAAGAGGCCGCTGTATTAGCCTCTCTCAAGGCGACCAGTATCGATGTAATCGATTCCGCAACAACGCCCACTTCACCGGCGGAGCCGGATATCCCCTTGACCCTTATGCTCTCTGTAATTCTAGGAGCGGGCATGGGTCTTGCACTTGCGTTCTTGTCTGAGGTGCTCGATACTCACCTTCACTCGCCCGACGAGATTGAACAGATATCTGGATGTCCGTTACTAGGTGTCATTCCGCACATAGGCAAGGCTGGCGTTAAGCGGCAGGGGGAAAGACAGCCCTTCAAGGTTATCCCTCCGGGCGCAGACCTAGGCGCCAAATCCGGGCCAGCTCTAAATCACGATAGCTCGTTTGTAGTATATTTACGTCCAAACTCACAGACAGCTGAAGCATTCCGTACCGTACGCACGGCCATCATGCTTGCGTCTGCGGGTACTCCGCCACGAACGATCCTTGTTACGTCTGCGCTTCCGGGAGACGGCAAATCCACCATCTCCGCAAATCTAGCTGCCACATTTACTCAAACAGGAGCTCGCGTGCTCCTCATCGACGCAGACCTCCGCAGGGGCGTGATTGCCAAAACGTCCAGGATTGGTGTTACGTTTGGTTTGTCCGGCTCCTTGACGGGAGGAGGGGACTGGCGAACCGCAGTAGAAGCATCTCCCGAGATTCCAAATCTCTTCATCCTCCAGGCAGGTATCCGGCCGCCAAATCCTGCGGAGCTGCTTGGCTCGTCAGAAATGAGCGCGTTAATCGAGCAGGCTAGGGCAGAGTATGACCATGTTGTTGTCGACTCACCTCCAGTTCTTGCGGTCACTGACTCCTTAGTGCTCGGCAAACGGGTGGACGCAGTTCTGGTAGTCGCCAGGGTAGGGGTGACACCGCGTGCGAACATCCGTCGCGCCGCAGTTGCTCTTCGTAGTTTGGATGTTCCGGTCATTGGTGTTCTTGTGAACGACGTCGGGACTGGGAATGCGTACTACGGGTATGCTAGTAAAAGCTATAACGGATACTATTCGGATCCCGAATAGCTGCCTTATCAACCAATGATATTTTGACTATATGGAGTTTTCGTGGAACATGAAAAAGTTGTCGTCGTCGGTCTAGGCGAAATTGGCAAGCCACTGTTGCGCATTCTGAGCCGCGCCTATGACACGTTGGGCGTCGATATCTCCGAAGTCGAGCTCGATTGGCCTTGCTCCATCCTCCAGATTTGCATTCCGTTCGAACTCCCTAACTTTCTCGGGATTTGCGCTGAATACATCGCAAAGTATAAGCCACGCTATGGCGTCATCAATTCGACTGTCGCGCCAGGGACGACGCGGGCGTTGGAAGTCCATTCTGGTATTCCGATTGCCTATTCTCCGGTCCGAGGCAAACACGTCAGGATGGAAGCCGACATGCTGCGTTACAAGAAATTCGTCGGTGCCGCGGATGAAAGCACTGTAAACGCAATCGTTGAGCACTTCGAACGTGCGGGTCTCGCCACCGGTCGCTTCCGGTCCCCCGAAGCGGGCGAGCTTGCGAAGCTGCTTGAAACTACTTGGCTCGGAGTCCTCGTGAGTTGGGCGCAGGAAGCGGAACACATTGCAGATCTGTACGATCTTAGCTATGACGATGTGGACTCCTACATTCAGGAGATTGACTTCCTGCCGCGCGTGTCTCCTGGCTATATTGGTGGCCATTGCGTGATGCCAAACATAGCTATTCTTCGGTCATTGATCCAATCATCGTACTTGGATGAAATAGTAAAGAGCAACAATCGCAAGGCCGAGCGGATGGAAACCGCTGGAACTCCGCCGGAACGCAACGTTCGAGCGTTAGCTGCGATAGCTCATTCTGCAAGAGTCGGAGGGAATGGCTGATGGCTCTACCTATTCCGCTTGGACCCAAAGCGCCTTTGCGAATCGGTCTTGTTGGTCTGGGGTACTGGGGACCAAACCTAGCCCGCGTTCTCAACGGGGCGCAAGGCTGTGACCTCATCGGGATATGTGACCTGAGTCCCTCGCAATTGGAAAAGGTGGGTCGGCATTATCCAAATCTGACTCGCTATGCCAACTTCGAAGATCTGCTAGCGTCTGACCTTGATGCGGTTTGCATAGCGACTCCCATATCAACGCATTATGATCTCGCGTCCCGCGCGTTGGCGGCCGGCAAACACGTGTTCGTTGAGAAGCCGCTTGCCCACACTTCCGCTCACGCGCGTGAGCTTGTCACGATGGCCCGTGCTAAGGGTCTGACACTCTTCACCGGACATACGTTTATCTACTCTCCGGCCGTAACCAAAGTGAAGAAGCTTATCGACGATGGGGAACTCGGAGATTTGCACTATATTAGCCTTTCGCGCGTGAACCTGGGCCTGTATCAAAGAGACGTTGACGTCGTTTGGGATCTGGCGGTGCATGACATCTCTATTTTGCTGTACTGGCTAGGAGAATCTCCGATCAGGGGTGCCTCCTTTGGGCGCGCCTGTGTTCAAGACCACAAGCGCGATGTTGCGTTCTTATGGTTTGAGTTCCCATCCGGGATTATCGCGTCTAACGAAGTGTCTTGGATTTCCCCACAAAAGATGCGTAGAACGTGCGTCGTGGGCTCTCGCCGTATGGTCGTATATGACGATACCGATACAGCGGAAAAGGTTAAAATTTATGATCGTGGAGTAGACTTCAAGAGTCCAGAAACGTTTGGTGAATTCCAGCTCTCTTATCGGATCGGGGACATGCATGCCCCGTACCTCGGCAATTCTGAGCCGCTGGTCTTAGAAATCGAGCACTTTGTAAATTCCATTCGGACCGGCAAGGAATCCACCACCTCCGGCGAGTTCGGCGCGCGAGTGGTAGAAGCACTTGAACTGGTCGATAGAACCTCACTTGGCTTAAGTCAGCCTCCCACAAGACCGGATGTCACTGGAAGACCGGCACTGAGAGCCTCAAAATAGCTATGTCAGAGAATGTTATCCCTTCACCGACAACACCAATATCTGAATGCCGCTTTTTCCAGCATCGCTTAGCCCTGGTCGACACGGACCAGATCGGAGACCGTACTCGTATATGGGCCTTCACGCACATCCTTTCTGGTGCACGCATTGGTACTGACTGTAACTTGGGAGAGCACGTCTTTATAGAAGGAGGTGCAAGGCTAGGAAATAATGTTACGGTGAAGAATGGTGTGTCGGTGTGGTCGTTTGTCACGATCGAAAATGATTGCTTTCTGGGTCCAGCCTGTGTTTTCACGAACGACAGTTTTCCTCGCGCCTACATCAAAGTCGGTCCCGAAGCTCTCGTTCCAACACTCGTGCGCTCCGGAGCTTCGATAGGAGCTAATGCTACTGTTGTGTGCGGCCATACAATTGGGCGGTTCGCCTTCGTTGGAGCCGGCGCGGTGGTAACGCGCGATGTTTCTGATCACGCCTTGGTGGTTGGGGTTCCTGCCCATCAGATAGGTTGGATCTGCGAGTGCGCGAAGCGGCTACCTTTGGAAGCTGATATTGCTACAGGCGTAACGGTGACCTGTACGCATTGCAAACTCACCTTTATGAAAGGGGTTCAAGGTGGCCTCACCCGAACGTAGTAATCGAGGCTGCGACAAAGTAATGATAAGCATCCATGTTCCTTTTCTCGATTTAAACATGCAATACGCGAGCTTGCGCTGTGAGATGGATGCCGCCGTCTTAGGAGTCCTGGCGTCAGGGAATTTCGTGGGTGGCCCGACAGTCGCTCAGTTCGAGGAAAGTTTCGCTTCCTTCTGCGGCGCCAAGTACGCTGTGGGCGTAGCCAATGGAACGGACGCCATAACGCTAGCCCTGCGCGCGGCGGGTGTTGGCCCCGGCCATCAGGTACTTGTGCCCGCTAACAGCTTCTTTGCAAGTGCAGAAGCTGTGTCGAATGCCGGTGCAACGCCCATCTTCGTTGACGTTGATCCCAGCACGTTTCATATGAGCCCTGTCCTTGCCGCCGCAGCGATAACAGAGAGTACCCGCGCCATTCTTCCCGTACACCTCTATGGTCGAGCAATGGATCTGCGGCCAATCGTTGAGTTGGCAAGTCGGCACAAGCTTGCAATCATTGAAGATTGCGCCCAGGCTCACGGCGCAGTTATGAATAACGAGACAATTGGTTCTTCGGGCCGCCTTACTTGCTATTCCTTCTACCCTGGTAAGAATCTCGGAGCATACGGTGATGGCGGGGCTATAACAACGAATGACCCCGGTCTAGCGAGGAATCTTCGCGTTCTGCGCGAGCACGGGTCCGCGGTCAAGTACCAACACGACGTGATTGGGTGGAACTCGCGTCTCGATGCACTTCAAGCCGCTGTGTTGTCTGTAAAACTTCCACATCTTGAAGGGTGGAACCGTGCTCGTAACGAAAAGGCTACGGGACTTGCTAAAGGCTTGGTTGGGTGCGCTACCTTGGCGCCGGAGATTCCCTCTAACTCGGCCGAACACGTCTTTCACTTGTTCGTAGTGCGTAGTACCGCCCGTGAAACATTGCAAAAGTATCTGGCGGATCGAGGTGTTCAAACCGGCATTCATTATCCAATGCCCCTACACCTAACCGGCGCATATCGAGCCTCGGGGGGAGGGCCAGGCACAATGCCCGTAACGGAAACGCTCGCATCTGAGATTCTCTCCCTGCCAATGTTTCCCGAGTTGACGAGAGGCCAGATTGACCATATCGCTGCCTGCATTCACGAGTTCGAGCGAGAATACAAGCCACAACCTCCGGAAGCTATGGTTGGACTGACTCTCTGAAAGGCAAATCAGGATGAGGGCGCGACTTAACGCGGCAGCTGACCGATGGCTGCCAGCTGGGGGTTTTGGCCGTAACGTCTCCGTCATCGCAGGCGGAACCGCGCTGGCCCAGGCGCTCGGTTTAGCCTCCGCACCAATCTTAACGCGCCTCTACCACCCCATGGACTTCGGAGTCTTGCAGATATTTCTGTCGCTGTTGACCGTATTAGTCGTCGTGTCTGCTGGCAGGTATGAGGTTGCAGTTCTCCTGCCGGAAGATGAGCAGAGTGCGATTGAAATCGTATGTGTCGCTCTGGTTTGTGTCTGTGCCACTGTCATGATCACAGCGTCTCTAGTGTTATTGTGCCGCTACCATTGGTTTCTGCCTAAGAGTACCCTCTCGCTGCGCCGCTGGCTCTGGCTTTTGCCCGTGAGCGTCGCCGGTGGAGGCTTGTATCAAACCATCAGCTTTTGGGCGATGCGTAAACATCAATATAATCAGATTGCAGCCTCCAAATTTGCCCAAGTAGGCACACAGACTCTAGCCCAGGTCGGGCTTGGGATAGGTGGTTACGGAGTTGTAGGCCTCTTGCTTGGCGATGCGCTGGGGCGAATGATGGGCAGCGGACGATTCCTGAGCCAATTGTTGCGGGATCATTCAGGGGAACTCCGAAATGTGCAACCCGGCCGGATGTGGAATTTTGCGAGCAAGTACCGTGAATATCCACTGGTCTCCGTCTGGGGAGCTCTCGTGAACGCGTCTGGACTGGCTGTGCCTGCGCTGTTGTTAGCGCAGTTCTACGGCACACAGGGGACGGGTTGGTTTGCTCTGGTCAACCGTGTGCTCGCCGCCCCGGCGGCCCTCATCGGAGCCAGCGTTTCGCAAGTCTATATATCGAGCGCAGCCAAGCTTTCTCGGGACAATCCTACAGGATTGATGCAGCTGTTTCTTCGGACATCAAAGCGTATGCTTCTGCTGGGTCTAGTACCGTGCACGCTCTTTGTGCTGGCTGCTCCTTTTCTGTTCCTCGTTGTCTTCGGAGTCGCCTGGAGGGAAGCCGGGCTTTACGCCCGGTATTTAGCTCCAATGTTCTACCTCGGATTCGTCAGCGCTCCCGTAACTATGACATTAGTTGTACTTGAGCGCCAACGTGCTCAGCTTGTTTGGGACTTGGGGTGGTTGTGCTTGAGTGGCATTTCTTTTTGGATCCCTCATCACATGGGTCTTGGCATCCGGTCTGCCGTAATTTGCTATGGAGCCTCGATGGTCATGTTATATGCTGTTCATCTTTTGCAATGCTATCTCGCGATCCAGGATCGCATTCGGATGCATTGCGTAGCAGTGTCGATGGAAAAGACCTAGTTCGGCACTCGATCTTGCAGAGGTAGCATATGATGGGCTCACCGCACAAAGAACAGCTTCTTGCGCCGACGCTGAACCTTCGCCTGCGCGGTATTTATCGTTTGAGTCTGCCTATTGTCCTGTTCGTATATTGCGGCTTCTTTCACTGGTCCTACGCTCACTGGGTTTCCCACATCTGGGGGTTAGAAGAAGGTCTTACCTACCAAGCCCCCGACGCGTTTTTGGTCATTCTCGCGTACTTCTTTAGCGTGTCTTTATGCCTTGTCTCCCCTTTTGTGATTCGGCGACCCAGCCAGATCTTCTACTGGTTTCTCTATCTGACGGTTTACATTCCCAGCCTCTTTGTGCCCCTTTTCGTTAGATTAGAGAATACGGAGACGCTCGTCCTTATGCAGCTTTCGATTACAGGCGCGATGCTAATTATTGCGCTTGCATATCGATTGCCGCGCATGAAGCTCCGTCGGTATCCCCTTAGTACTCGTTCCTTCTGGAGCGCGTTCTTTGTGCTCTACTGTGCTTTTAACGCAACAGTCCTTATTGTCTTCCACGGCTCTCTACACTTCTCGTCACTGCAAGAAATGTATAGCATCCGTTACCAGCAGGGTCAGGTTTTAGGAGGCGTCGCTGGGAGGGGCCACAGCGTCACTGCCTATGTCCTGATCTGGCTTAGCAATATCTTCAATCCGTTGTTGATAGCGTATGGGGCCTGGAAGCGCCGCTGGGTGTTGCTGGTATTAGGCACCTTTGGGGAGCTGTTTCTTTATATGGCCGCCTCGGCGAAGGGGGTGCTATTGGCTCCGCTGCTAGTTATCCTTTGCTATTATTCGCTCAAAAACGACAGGGGTGGATGGGTCGCAAGGCTTAGCTATATCTTCGCGGGATTATCATCGCTTCCAGCCGCCGCCACGATCGTAAACGGGAGTTTTGTGTTTCTGCTTGGCTTTCTATTTCTCGTTCGCTCTACAGCGCTGCCTGGGCTTTTCTTTGCGCAATATCAGCATTTCTTCACGGTATTCCCACATACGTACTTTGGCCATGTCCGTGGTGTAAGCTTCTTCATCCCGTACAAATTCCAACTGCCGATGGGAATGGAGGTGAGTAGCTTCTACCACGGCGGCAGCAGCCTCGGATACGAGGAGAACAATGCATCATTTTTCGCCTCGGATGGAGTTGCTGGGTTGGGATTGCCTGGCGTGCTTTTAATGGGGATGGTGTGTGCAATAGTCTTTTGGATATTTGATAGTTCCGCCCGCGCGCTCCCACTATATTTTTCAGCGCCTGCAACGATCCCGGTCGGACTATATCTGGCAAATGTGTCCTTGTTCACCACTCTGATCAGCTATGGGCTTGCATTGTGGATTCTGCTTTTCTTGTTTCTTCCACGGGAATTTCTGGGCCCGCGCGAAACATAGCCGTCTTGGCCGGTCCCGGGATCAAGACGGCTCATGCGGACAGTGGAGCACCACATTTCCTTGAGGTCGCGTACTGGGTTAAGCCCCGTGGCAAGACTGTTCGTAATGGTTCACCCGGCGTTGGGCGACAGACGCCCAGCTGAAATGTTCGCGCATCTTAGATGCGCCCCGTTCTCCCAGTCGCTGCCGCAAAGCTGGATGTTGCAATCGAACCAATTGCCTCACGAGGTCTTCAACATCGCCCATGCGTGTTACGAGTCCGTTCCCCTCCACGTGATCGCGGTACACCACGCCATCGCTGATGACCAGAGGCAGCCCGCACGCTGCGAGATCAAGTTGGGAAGTGCTCTCGTTCGTCGGCCACACCCCGATCTCAGCGGCGCGATAGTAATCCCCCAGGTCGGAAAAGTGCATGAAGTCGAGCACCTGGCAGTGTGGCATTGTGGCAATCACGTCACGTTGCGGGCCATTTCCAATGAATAGGCCCGTATACAACTTGCCCGCACCTCGGAGACGCTGAACAGCTTGGGCGAGTATCAGAGCATTTTTGGCCGCATCTAGTTTTCCTGTGTAGATGCATATAATCTCGTTTTCACTGACTTGCAATTTAGCCCTAATCGCGCTCCGTCGTGCAAGGTCCTCAAGCGAAGACCGCGGGTAGAAGAAATCGGTGTCCACTCCAAGGTGCATTACTTCCACTTTGTCTCTTTCCACGCCATAGTAACGCCACGCGATCTCAGCGCAGTCGGATGTTACGGCGTAGCAGCGCTTTGTACGGTAGCTTGCCAGTCGACCTGGAATGTAGCGCGTCACAAGATTCTTCATGCGTTTTTGGAAGGCGCCGTCCAACCCCAGGGTGGAGCGGGACATGCTCATTGCATTGTGATTGCCTGTAAATAGGTTGAACCCTAAACGGCGGCTGAGCCGAGCCGCGTCCATTGGGATCCAGCCGATCGCCGCCCATGTTTGTACGATATTCGGCTGCAATTCGCGTAGCTTTCGTTCCAGATCAACCATACGCAGGTACCCAAACTGTGGCACCGCAGCCAGCACATGAACTGTGTACCCGTAGACATGGGTGATAGACCCGGGGACGAGCTGCTCTTCTGAAGTGAAGCCGTTGTAAATTTCCTTGAAGTCTTTGAGCTGATAGTACGGCCGCAAAGGCATCGTAACTACATGCACCTCGTGGCCCAAACGAGCTAGGTACTTCGGCAATATCGTCTGAATGTAGCCCATTTGCGACGTATAGGTTTCCGTCAAAAGAACAATCTTCATGAGATGCTTTGATCCCGCTGTTTGTGTGGGGCAATCATTGAATGACACCAGCTTGTCTCAAACCTTCTTCGTGTCGGCTAAGCTCTGTGGATGAAAACCGGGTCCTGAGAATCGTACCTGTTGCGGGGACGAAGATGCTGTATGGAGGGATATCTTTCGTGATGACGGCACCCGCCGCGACTATGCTCCCCCGTCCCACCCGTACTCCGGAAAGGATGATGGCACCAAAGCCGACCCAAACGTCATCTTCAATAACGACCTCACACTTGTCACCCCTAGGGGACTGGAACATGGACGTCCCCACCACATCATACCTGTGGGCGTCTCGAGAGATTATTGCGACGTGGGCCGCAATCAAGACGTCATTACCGACGGTCAGATCCGTGTTGACAACGCACCGGTAGCCGATGCCAACGTTGTTGCCGAGGCGGACCTTCCGGTTTGGTGACCAAAAGCTCGTCGACCACTGTACATGCACATTTGTTCCGTATTTCACCCACGGATAACGGACGTGGAACATTAGGAAGTTACGGATACAGTTCAAACCTTTTTTCAATTGGATTCCCACTATAGTATTCGTGACCGAATTCCAGCCGCTGTGTGGGGCTGCATAAGACAGGACCTGGAGCGCCGAAGCCGTCTTTCTGAAGCTATGCTGCTTCCACTCCGAACCGCTTCGCCCAAAGCGCGACTGAATGCAACCTCATGCGATCGCGTGTCGGCATTATTGGGAGCATGCGGCGAAGTGTTGGTTCATTGACTAAACCCAGGATCAATTCGCTACTGAGAATGTCCTGAACGACTTTTGAGAGACGGTCCTTTTGCCAAAGAGCATCCGGCGCGGCAAAGCCGATTTTGCCTCTGCGCCATGTGATCGATTGTGGCATTCTATTTGACATTGCCTGCCGCAGTATCCATTTTCGCCACCCGTTCTTGATTTTTGCTTCAACTGGCAAACCGATTGCCAACTCTACAAGTCGATAGTCTAGGAAGGGTAGACGTGTCTCCACGCCAAATGCCATAGAGTTCTTATCCTCATAACGCAGCAAACTCGGAATGATCATGGTATTGATCTCGGCTTTCTGAAATTCGCGGATATCATGAAGAGCATCTCGCCAGTTATGTAATAACGGAAGCAAAGTTGGTTGGTTTTCAATATAGCGAGTTCGTCGACGATAGCGCTCGGAACGCACACCAGGCGCGAACTGTTCACAGGTCCTGGCCAGCGCCCGCAGCACATCTTTCGGCGACCCTTGCCGCCGCACGTCCAGCAGGGCGCGCGCCGCACGGACTAGTCTGCCGTTCTGAAGGTGGCTGGCGGCCAACACGCCGTGATACCACTCGTAGCCCAGCAGGGTTTCGTCGGCGCCTTGACCGTCCAAGAGTACAGGAATTCCATTCTGGCGGGCCAAGCGCATAACGGCGTACTGCATGATTTGCGACCCGCTCTCAACCGGTTCCTCTTGATGCCACAGTAGTTCATCATTGAGCTCGTTCGCATCTTCAGCGGTTGGGGAAACGGTAAACCACTCGAGGCCGGCGGCCTCGACGACCGTCCGTGCAAACTCCGTCTCGTCCATCGCGGGATCAAGACTCCGCGCCGTCAATGCTCCGAATGGCTGATTGGTGCTTGTACGCACCAGCGCTGCGGCCGTAACCGCAATTGAGGAGCTATCCAGACCTCCGCTCAGACATGTACCCACCCGCACATCCGAACGCAGCCTAAGCCCGACAGACTCATCGAAGAGATCTGTGAAGCGACTAACCAACTCAGCGGAGGTGGCGCCCCGCACGTCTGTTGATCGAAGATGATAGAAACTATCGACAGAGTAGCTGCCTGTGCGCGTGTCCATCAATAACTTGTGGCCTGGCGCCAGCCTCTGAACTCCCTCGAAGAACGTATCCTTTCCAACGTCCGGAATGCTGACGCTGAGAAACCGAATTACGACGTTACGGTTTGCTCTAATCTGCGGAAGCCACTGTATGAGCTGCTTGATCTCAGATCCGAATGCAAACACAGAGCGCGTGTTTGTGTAGTAGAACGGCTTTATACCGAATCGATCTCGCGCGCAGAACAACGTCGCCTTGTGGCGATCAAGAATTGCGAATGCCCACATTCCGTTGAATCGGCAAAGACAATCTTCGCCCCAGAAATCGTATGCAGCTAGGATAACTTCCGTGTCAGTCTCTGACCCAAACGGATAACCTGCTTCTATCAGCTCTTTGCGCAATTCTATGTAATTGTAAATTTCACCGTTGAATGTGATTGCATATCTGCCAGAAGCGTACTCCATCGGTTGATGGCCAGCTTCGCTCAGATCGATGATTGACAGCCGCCTATGGCCCAACGCAACATTGTTCCAAAGCAGATGACCGTCTCCGTCCGGTCCACGATGGGCGACCAAAGCGGTCATTTTGCGGATGCTCTCTTCTGCCGCACCGATAGTCCCTTTTGATACAAAACCTGCGATTCCGCACATGCGCAAAAGCCCCTGTGGTCCCCTGGCTCCCAGCGCAAGGAATGAGTTGCCCATCGAGGTCGTGGAGCTTCGAGGGCTATTCAGGTCATTTTACCAAAGATATATCCTGCCTTCCTCTGCTCACGACTTGTCATTTTAGCTCGGCTGGATGACTCGTGCTCACAGCGCGTTCGGTATGTCTAGGCGGGATCGACTCCGAGATGCGATGAGTTTCCGGGACTATGTCATCGGGGCACACCTTGCCAAACGGATCACGATCGACATCCTCACAGGATTTCGCTGGTGCTTGACTTCACCTGCCGCACATAGACTTCCTGAGTCACGCTTCAGTCACGCGAGCAACGTTGCTTCTAAAGCTCAATGGTGGATCCCGTCGCTGCGGAGGATCTTCAGGGCAGTCAGCCAAAGAACCTGGATGTCGAATACGAAAGACTGCCTCCCCAAATACTCGCGGTCATATGCCACCTTTACCTGTATGCTCAGATCGTCCCTCCCGTTGATCTGCGCCCAGCCAGTTAGACCGGGAATGAGCTTATGCACGCCCACTGCGGTCCTCAGATCAATCAAATCGTTCTGGTTGAAAAGGGCTGGACGGGGCCCTACGAAGCTGAGATCCCCCGTCAGAATGCTCCACAGTTGCGGCAATTCGTCAATACTGGACCTGCGAATGAAAGATCCAATCGGAGTCAGATAGGTATCTGGCGAAGTCAGAAGATGGGTCGCGACTTGGGGAGCATCGATTTGCATACTGCGGAACTTCGGCATCCGAAAGATCTGATTGTCCACACCGACGCGATCCGACCAATACAAGGCTGGCCCCGCCGAGGTAAATTTGACGATAAGCGCGATCATCAGCAAAAGGGGCGAAAGGGCAGACGCGAGAAATAGAGCAAGTATGAAATCAAAGACCCGCTTCGCTCGGAACACGAACCGTCCTCCAGAAACTTTATCGTTCATTGCCTTTGACCGAAGTATGTACATCGAGCAACGAGCTCATAAGGAGCATGATGCAGCAAACCTCAGTGTCGCTCAACCCTCGTGAAAGCAGTACGTACCATCTCAATCCAGGCAATGTTCTATCGTATCTGGCCAGATTAAGCCAGTTCGCGCGAGAGCGCCTACATCCAAAGAAAAGGAGGTCGTCAGCTTTCGGAGTGACGCGAGCGTCAGTGGGACGGGCACACCAATTCTTCCGACCGGTGTCAGGATCAGGGTAGCCATTTCCAAAAACCTTAGTGGCAGTGTACGTGCATTTGCTGGTCGTCTGTGGCGCATGTGGACTGCCGACCTTAGGCCGCGGTCTGGTTCCGTGCTCGCCCATTGCTCAATTCAGCTCCAACGAAGTCGTCCAATGCAGCCATTGCCAGGACATCCGGCAGTATCTGGCCGCGCATTCTTCCTTGGACCCTTCCGCACTCCAGTCCAATCGCCCAGACGCCTCCAAACATCGCTACGGCCCAACGCTGGTCTTGCCGCTTCGGGCATCGCCGCGCGGTCAGGCTCGCACGAGAAGACATCTCCACCCGTTCACCCAAAAATGTCGGCCGCATCGGCAACAGCATCCAGCTTGCAAAAGACATCCTCGATCTCGCGCCGCAAGTTTACCGACGCAAGCTAAGTAGAAGCTCCTCTTCGAGCGCGGAGTAAGCTTCCCTGCTGACTTTGGCCTGTGCGGTCCTGCACCACCCTCCTCTGCGGGCCCGTTCCTGCCCGCAACGCCGACCCTGACAACAAAAGGTGACTCGTGCGCGTTCCGCGCTCCGGCATGATCTCCGCCGCCACTCTGGTGGCCACCACCGGCGATCTCAGCCGCTTCGATTCGCCACGGATGCTGATAGGCTATCTGGGACTGGTTTCTTCCGAGCACTCCAGCGGCGGCAGTATCCGCCGTGGAGGGATCACCAAGACCGGCAACAGAGAAGCACGGCGGATGCTCATCGAGGCCGCATGGAAGCTCCGGCCCTTTGGTCCTCCGGCCATGCCTCTCCTCGTGCTCCGATTGGCTGCCGAATTTCTTCCGGAATCCAAAGTAGAGCAGAGCGGCAAGAGCCATCCCGCAGAGTGGCGTGACCATCATACGGGCGAAGCTCTCGCCGGGCACAGAACTGGTCCTGAAGAACCTCTTGCTCGCTCCGCGAGCTGCCCATCTGCTTTGCCTGGAACAGCCCGGTCCAACCCTTGGCCTGGGCTTCTGGAAAGACAGCCAGAGGCAGACCCCTACGGTCGGCGACGAGCGCGGAGATGACGTCCGCATCGTCGGCGAGGGCCGGACGGCGAAGCCGATCGGCAACACAAGAAAGAGGAGTGGAAGGACGGTTCCCCGTCGCCGGAAGCTGAGCGGCCGGGACACTACTTCGCCTTCGCCTGAGTACCTTCAGGCCACTTTAGAATCTCCTCGGTCTTGCCCTCTTTGATCGCGTCGGCGTGCTTCACAATCCGCTGAACCGTCTCCTCCGGAAGGTCGGACGCCGCCGCAATCAGGTTCTGGAGCAGCGAACGGAGGCTGCCGATTCGACAGCTTCCATCTCCGCTTTGGAAGCCTGGTGGACACCGTCTTGCCCCGAATGGACGCCTTCGGTTCGACGCTGGGTGACGCGGAAGGGAGCGGTGCGGGGATGCGGAGAAGGCCCATCGGATACCCTTAAGTTTGCCTGGAAAATGAAGTGTTTGGATGCTCCGGCTGATAGGAAGCATACGTTTACAACGGTAAACATTGGTAGACCATGGTAAACACAACTAGCTAAGTTGCTGATTTCAGGTGAGCGTTAACAGGAAAAGCGTGTTTACATTGGTAAACAGAATGGTCTACCACTGTTTACCAGCGGTTCCCCCGGAACCGAATCGGTCCTAAGTGGCTGATTCTGTGGTGGTAGACAATTGTCTACGTTTTGGTAGACAACGGTA
>JAABUJ010002736.1_pt1 | contig 21025 bp, 14 predicted proteins | sample 5559131 | NCBI WGS metagenome assembly JAABUJ01 (sample SAMN10711875, study PRJNA513366) | rock metagenome | isolation source: Antarctica rocks | place: Antarctica: Victoria Land, Mt New Zealand nord | collected 2016-01-07 | reverse complement strand
CCAGTTGCCGAGCGCAGGGGCGTGGCGTCATGGAATTCCTCACAAAGGCTATCATGGCTTACCAGGATCAGATCGGAAGGCCGTCAATACTGCCACTGGGGCCGTGAACGGTTACCAATAAAATTCTCGGTTGAGCAAGGTCGATGCCTCGGGTTCCGTGTTGACGACACTCATTCGGGTTCGATTAAGAAAGGGCTTTGGCAACCCCTTCCCTGCCTTCGACGAATGCCTTTGCAGCCAAACACAAGAGCATTGAGCCCTTCTTTGGTGACGGTGCGCGATTCTCTCATCCTAGGAAAGGGGGTCTTTGAAAACATGCCTCCTCAAACGGTCGCTACCGAGATCGCCTCGAAGTTGCAGGATGCTTTCCGCAAAACGAGACGTATCATGGGCATGCTTCAGGGGACCATGGGGCTCGAAGGCCAGGCCCTTGATAGCGAGACGTTGCGGAAAATGAACGCACAGACGTTGTTGGAATTGTTCGGCAAGCGCTGAGAAGCGGGAACCGGTTGATGAAAATCATCTTCGGTGACCTGGTGCCGGGCGAGACCCCAATCGACGATGCCTCCGGGTTGCGGATCCCTGGGATCGCTACCCGGAGGGATTTGAGCATCGTCGAGGCGGCGAGCATCAAGCAAGTGCTGGCGAAATATTTCGCCGACAAGCCCACTGTTGAGATCGCGCCATTCGACTTCGAATGGCTTTGTGGTTTGCACCGGGAAATGTTCGGTGCAGTTTGGAAATGGGCGGGCACCTTCCGGACCAGCGACATCAACATCGGCGTGCCATTCCCCCAGGTCCAGGAACGACTGTTTAACTTGCTCGAAGATTTAAAGTCTTGGAACGAATCCGGGATGACCCTGAAAGAGCAAGCGACCCGGCTCCACCACGTTGCTGTCCAGATTCATCCTTTCGTGAACGGGAATGGGCGTTGGGCCAGGATGTTGACAAACATCTGGCTTGTCATTCACGAGAGCCCATACATCGCGTGGCCGGAAGAAGCGATCGGATCGCTCAGCCCCATCCGCGACGAATACATCGCGGCTCTGAAGGCTGCGGATGATGGCGACTACGACCTATTCTTGGCCATGAATGCAAGGCTTATAATCGAAGACGAAAATATTGTATGGTAACGTGAAGTCCGAAAATGAATTGACACCATTTGTTTGTGCGGCCGCTCAGGGCGGCATCCGTCCTTCCTTGAACCGGATAGAGCTCGCGAGGGGTGACCAAGATGGCTAAGAAACCTGATCCGCCCGTTCAAAGTGCGAGTGAAGCGACGGGTTCTAAAAGTACCGCTCTCAGTCCGATGATTTGGTTAATCGGTCTGCTTAGTCCATCGATCTCTGTCAGCGCGTTCGCGGGACCGACTTGGTTAAGAATATGTCTTGTGGCACTTCTGACAGTTTCAGTGATCGCTTTCATTGGGCAGTGTATCTACTTCGGAATAATGAAGCCTGATTTGCTGCGTACAGAGAATTACAACTTAAAGAAATTGGAACTGAGCAAACTGGGTGACGATAGGCATGGATTTTTCGATCACACAATCAACGTAAGTGGCGGACAGATTGACAACGTCTCAGGACGTAGCTCGATCACCCAGGCATCTAGCCCCGAAGCGACTACGCCCAGGATAGAGAAAGGAGGGGAAAGTAAGTCATGAATCGCAAATTTATCCTCATGACAGCAAATGCAACTAAAGAGCAGAGAGATTACATTACAACTTTTTTTACACATCACGTTACCTTCAATGTTTGGCATTGGATTGATGACGTGTGGATTTTAGTGCATTCTAAAGATTTTTATGACGCCAAGAATATTTGGCAGCTAGTGAGAAACTTACCCGGCATGGCAGATGTTACCGGCGTATGTTTCGAGGTTCACGGCACTTCGGAGTATTATGGCACTCATTCACCAGCATGTTGGGAATGGCTAAGAGACAATTGGAATTTGCCTTGACCATTATGCCATCCACGCATGATTAATCGTTCATTTGCCAGGACCGCCTGGCGTGCCCTGTGAGCGATCTTCGGCGGGTGCGGGACGATCGGGCGGCGAAATGTGCCAGGGCTCGCCAGAAACGATCTGGCGAGCCCTGGCGATGGTGCAACTACTCAACCGTAGGGCAATCTAGTTCAGGAATTCGTGAGGTGCTTTAGTGGATAATCGGTGTCAATTCAGTTTTCCGGCGACCTGTTCGCCGTGTCCGGATGGACCGGCAGCGAAGGAACGCTCCGGGCTCAGTTCCAGGGGAGCCGGGAGCGGGTCGCCCAGTAGCCCTCCGGACTCTCGGCGAGCGGGCGGAGCGAGCGTTCGGCCTCGTCGTCCCAGCGGACGGCGATGGCGGCCAGGTTTGACTGGAGCTGATCGACGGTCGAGGCTCCGCTCAGGACCACGTCGACCCAGGGGCGGGCCAGCGCGGCGGCCAGGGCGAGGGCGTCGAGGGTCGTCCCGAGGCGGTTTGATTGCGATGCCAGGGCGGCCCTCGCCGGGGCGAAATCGGGGTCGGGGTTTCTCCCGGCGAGCCGGCCGTTGGCCATCGCCTCCTTGACGATCACGCCGAGTCCGGCGGCGTGGGCCTCCTCGAGCGCCGAGGCGGCCGAGGGTTCGAGGAGGTTCCAGGTCGCCTGGACGCAGCCGAACAGGCGACGGCCGCCGGACTCGATGGCCAGGGCCTTCCGGAGCGTCTCGGCCTGGCCGGGGCCAGTCAGCGAGAGCCCGATGGCCAGGCCGCCGTCGCGGAGCCGCCCGAGCGCCTCCAGGACCGAGCGGTCGTCCAGGACCCCGCTCTCCAGGGTGGCCGAATGGATCTGGTAGAGGCTGAGGTGGTCCCCGAGAATCGCCCGGCTCTCGGCCTCCTGGCGACCGAGGGTGGCGATCGAGTGGTCCTTGACCTCGTGCCGCTCGGCCTCGATTCGCCAGCCGGCGGTGTAGGTATATCCCCACTTCGAGCCGATCGTCGCCGAGCCGGGGGCAACCCCCCGGGCCGCGAGCCAGCTCGCCAGGAACGACTCGGCCCGGCCGTAGGACCGGGCGGCGTCGAGGTAGCGGACGCCCGAGGACCACGCGGCGTCAAGGACGGCGTGGGCATGAGCCTCCATCGCCCCGAGGTCGCGACCGTCCCGGAGGTCGTCGCCGTGGCCGATGTTGATGTAGCCCGGCCGACCCAGCGCCGCCAGCCCCAGCCCGATCCGGGAGACGACCAGGCCCGTCCCCCCGAGTTTCGTCATGTCCATGGGCACGAATCCCCTCCCACCGATGGCGATCTCGCCGCCTCCCCGGCACTATAGGGGTTCCGGCCCGGGAAGTGCGAGGCCCAAGCCACGATCCTCCGGCCGATCCCCCCCACGAGAGCCCGCCAGGAACCATCGATGAGCCAGGGCTATCCCTCCCCCGACGGCGATCCACCCAAAGGAGCGTCGGGCGTTTCCGCCGGCCGCGTCCTGGTCGTGACGACCGTGATGCTGAGCTTCATCTCCTACCGGCGGACGGCGGCCGTGGTCCTCTGCGACCTGGCGAGCACGGCGTATTACATCGGCGGGATCGTCGAGGCCCAGATCGGCAAGGCCGCCCCCTGGTTCATCCTGGCGGTGATGCTCTTCAGCTACGCCGTCCGGAGCGTCTACATCGAGAGCTGCTCGATGTTCACCCGGGGCGGCGTCTTCCGGATCGTCAAGGAGGCGATGGGGGGCACGCCGGCCAAGCTCTCGGTCTCGGCCTTGCTGTTCGACTACGTCCTGACCGGGCCGATCAGCGGGGTCTCGGCCGGGCAGTACCTGATCGGCCTGGTCAACGAGGTCCTGGCCTACTTCCACGCAAGCTTCGCGATCCCCGAGGCGTGGGGCTCGGTGGCGATCGCGGCGGCGATCACGGTTTATTTCTGGCGGGCCAACGTCCGGGGGCTCCGGGAGTCGACCGGCAAGGCCCTGAAGATCATGGCGGCCACCACCCTCATGGCCGGCGTGATGATCGTCTGGTGCGGCGTGACCCTGGCCGTCCGGCCCGAGGCCCGCCACCTCCCTTCGGCGAGGCCCGACCTGTCGAGGAAGGTCGACGCCCAGGGCAAGCCCCAGATCAACGAGATCACCGGCCGCCAGGAGGACCCGCTGGGCTGGCTCGGCGGGACCAGGACGGGCCAGGCCCTCCGGGAGCCTTCGGGGGTCCGGTGGTTCAGCGTGATCGGGGCCCTGGGGATCCTGGTGGCGTTCGGGCATTCGGTCCTGGCGATGAGCGGCGAGGAGACCCTGGCCCAGGTCTACCGCGAGGTCGAGGCCCCGAAGCTGGCCAACTTCCAGAAGGCGGCGTTCGTCGTCTTCCTCTATAGCCTGCTCCTGACCGGTCTGATCAGCTTCTTCGCGGTGATGATCATCCCCGACGACGTCCGGGTGAACCAGTACAAGGACAACCTGATCGGCGGCCTGGCGATGAGCGTGGTCGGGCCGCAATGGGCCCGGCTGCTCCTGCACGGCCTGGTTGTCTTCGTCGGCTTCCTGATCCTCTCGGGGGCGGTGAACACGGCGATCGTCGGGTCCAACGGCGTCCTGAGCCGGGTGGCCGAGGACGGCGTCCTGCCCGGGTGGTTCCTCAAGCCGCACGAGAAGCACGGGACCACGTCGAGGCTGCTCAACCTGATCTTCGGGCTCCAGCTCTTCACGATCCTGGTCAGCCGGGGGGACGTGATTTTGCTGGGCGAGGCCTACGCCTTCGGCGTGGTCTGGAGCTTCGTCTTCATGTCGATGGCCATGCTGATCCTCCGGTTCCGGCGGCCCGGCCCCCGGCCGTTCCTGGTCCCGGGGAACGTCAAGCTCGGCCAGTACGAGATCCCGGTCGGCCTGGCGCTGATCTTCCTGATCCTGCTGGCTGCGGCCTCGGTGAACCTGTTCACCAAGCAGGTCGCCACGATCAGCGGCGGGGTCTTCGCCGCCACCCTGTTCGCGATCCTGATGATCTCGGAGCGATATTTCGCCGGTCGGAAAACCGACGGGGATCCCAAGGAGCCCAGGCTGGAGGAGTTCCACGCCGAGCCGGTCGAGCGGTTCACGCCCGAGGCCCTGGGCCTGACCAGGCCGGACCGGGTCCTGGTCGGGGTCCGCTCGGACGCCAGCCTGGTGACGCTCCGGAAGTACCTCGACGAGGTCGACCCGGAGAAGACCGACGTGGTGGTCGTCGCCGCCGACCTGGTCCCCCGCCTCTCCTCAGCGCCGATGCCGGGGATCTCGCACGCCGACCAGGAGTTGCTCTCGAAGGTCGTGAAGATGGCCGAGAATGTGGGCAAGCCGGTGCATCCGGTGATCGTCCCGACCGACGACCCGTTCGAGGCCCTGGCGCGGATCGCCCGGTCGATCGGGGCTCGCGAGTTGGTCATGGGCGGCTCGGGGAGGATCGGCTCGGACGCCCAGTTCGCCAGGATCGCCGGGGCCTGGCGTGCCCAGGGGGACGGGAAGACCGGCTCGATCACCGCCCGGATCCTCGGCGAAAACCGCGACGATCGCCACGTCATCGGCGGGGAGACCCGGGCCTGATCGGGCGGGCCCGGATCGGTCAGGGCCGGCGGACCCACCCCCCCAGGAGCCGGAGCTGGGCGTGGACGAGGTCGTCGCGGCGGGACGGGGCCGTTCGAAACCAGGCCGGCCGGGTCCGGGAAGGACCCGGCCGGCGGGATGGCTCGGGTCGGGGATTGACGGGGGGGCGGGACCAACCTGAGGTGGGACAGGATCCCGGCCCCACCGCCTCAGTTCAGCAGGGCCGGCTCCTCCATCAAGAGCCCGTACTTCTTCATCTTCTTGTAGAGCGTGGTCCGGTTGATGTCGAGGACTCGGGCCGTCTCCTGGCGGTTCCAGTTGAGCGCCCGGAGGGCCTGGATGATGATCTGCTTCTCGGGCTCCTCGAGCGCCTCCTTGAGGGGCCGGAGGCCGTTGAGGCCCGGGTGGTGGTGGTGCCTCGGGGTGTTATAGGGGGAGGGTCGGGCACCCCGGGCCGGGGCGATCCCGACGGCCAGGTTGGCCGAGGTGACCCGGGTCCCCTGGCTCAAGGCGACCCCGCGCTGGATGACGCTCTCCAGCTCGCGGACGTTGCCCGGCCAGTCGTGGCGGAGCAGGAGTTCCTGCGCGTCGGGGGTCAGGCCGACGACGGGCTTGGCGTAGTCGCGGGCGAAGCGGTCAAGGAAGTGCCCGGCCAGCCGGAGGATGTCCTGCCCACGCTGGCGGAGCGGGGGGAGCTTGAGGCAGATGTCGTTGATCCGCTCCAGGAGGTCGCGGCGGAACTTTCCCTGCTCGACCAGGGCCGGGAGGTTCTCGCGGGTGGCGAGGATGAACCGGACGTCGACTCCGATCGGCTGGGTCGAGCCCAGGGGCTCGAATTCGCCGTCGACGAGGACCCGGAGGAGCCGGGCCTGGAGCGCGGGGGAGAGGGCGGCAACCTCGTCGAGCAGGAGGGTCCCGAGGTGCGCCCGGGCGATCCGGCCTGGCCGCTCGGAGGACTCGCCGTCAAACTTCTGGCCGAACAGCTCGCGCTCCAGGCCCAGCTCGTCGATCCCGGCGCAGGAGACTTCCAGGAACGGCTGGTCGCGTCGGCCGCTCTGCTGGTGGATTGACCGGGCGATCAGGGTCTTGCCCGTGCCCTGCTCGCCGACGATCAGGATCGTGGCCCGGGCCGGCGCGACGGTGGCCGAGAGCTCCACGACCTGGCGGAGGGTGGGATCCTCGCCCAGGATGACCGGCCCGGGGGCGACCGGGCGGGGCTCGGGCCGGGCGGCCGGGCCGTCCGCGATCGCGGGAGCCTTCGGGCCGGCGTCGGCCTCCAGGAGGCCCCGGTAGCCGTGGTGCCCGCTGGCCGTGCCGTTCTGGCCGAGGGCCGGCGAGGTCGGGGCGGCCGACGCATGCGGCCGTTCGCAGGCCTGGGTCACCGCGGCCCGGAGTTCGGTCGCCGGCATCGGGAACTTGAGGACGGCCGTGGCCCCCATCCGGGTCGCCTCGCGGGCCCGCTCGGGGTTCGGGCCGGGGAAGAGCAGGAGTACCGGGACCCGCGGATGCTTCCTCCTCGAGAAGGAGAGGAGCTCCAGCGCCTCGGGGTCGAACGGGTCGATCCCGGCGATCATCAGGTCGATCCCGCCGCGCTCCAGCCGGCGGACGGCCAGGCGGTCGTTCGCGGCCTCCTCGATCGGGTGGCCCAGCGACTGGAGCATCGAGCCCAGCAGCGCGAGGATCGAGGGCTCGGGATGGACGATCAGGACTCGGGCTTGATTCATGGCTTCATTCTCTCGGAAGGGCCGCCCGCTGGAGGGAACAGGGGCCGGTGCGTCATCCTTGAGGGAATGAGGAGAGACTCCTCGCGGGCCCGGTCGGACCCCACGACGGTGCCCGGGCGGCCGGGGGCGAACCCGGCCGCCATCCCGGCCCAACCCTGGGCCGTGGCGAATGTCGCGAGAAGAGGAGTGGTGTCGATTTTCCTATACATCACGGCCATGGAATCGTCAAAAAACAACGCGATCGGCCCCGATCGGCCCACCCCAGGGGCGATCGACCGCCCGAGGGCGGCCTCAAGCCCTGGGATGGGCTTCGTTGTAGGCATCAATGAGGCGCTCTCGGGTCACGTGGGTGTAAATCTGGGTGGTCGTCAGGCTCCGGTGGCCCAGCAGTTCCTGGACGCTCCGGAGGTCGGCCCCCCGGTCGAGCAGGTGGGTGGCGAAGCTGTGCCGGAGCGTGTGGGGGCTGGAGGATGGGTCGAAGCCGAGGGCGACCAGGTGCTCCTGGAGAATCCGGCCGACGCTCCGCGAGGTCAGCCGGGTCCCCCGGCGGTTCAGGAACAGGGCCGGCTCGCCGGGGACCCGCGGCCTCCGGGCGGCCCGCCAGCGGACCAGCCACTCCATCGCCAGCGACCCGACCGGGCTGAGCCGCTCGCGACGGCCCTTGCCCCGGACCCGGACCAGGCCCGATTCGTCGTCGAGGTCGGCCAGGTCCAGGCCCACCAGCTCGCCGACCCGGAGGCCGGAGCCGTAGAGGGCCTCGAACATCGCCCGGTCGCGAATCCCCAGGTCGTCGGCCGTCGGGATCCCGTCCAAAAGCCGGATCACGTCGTCGACCCGGAGGAGCTTGGGGAGCCGCCTGGGCTGCTTGGGATTCCGGAGGCCGCCGACCGGGTCGGAAGTCACCACGCCCTGCCGCCTCTGGTAGCGGTAGAACGACCGGAGGCTCGCCAGCCGCCGGGCAATCGTGCTCGCGGCATACCCCCGGCCGCTCAGCCATGCCGAATAGGACCGGAGCCGACGCGCGTCCGCCGTCGTCGGGTCCGCCGCCTCGCCCACCGACTCGATCAGGTAGCCCTCGAACTGGACCAGGTCGTCCTCGTAGCACCGGACCGTGTGCGGCGACGCATTGCGTTCGACGCGGAAGTGGTCCAGGAAGCTGGCGATCGACGGATGCATGAGACGGATCCTCGCAGGGAGATTCGCGGGGCGTGGAAGTCCCGAATTCCGGCCGAGCCGACCCGGGTCGGGTGGCCAGGGCCTCGATGCCGGGCGTCTCGGGTCTCGGGACCCAGAGGCCGGGAGTCGTTCGGGTTCGGTCGCCGGGTCGTCGTTGCGAGGTCGAGATGGCGGGCCGGGGCCGGAAGTGTTATCGAACCAGAACGCACAGGGACAGAACCTCAAAGAAAGAACGACGGCAAGACCCCGGAAATTCCCCCGCGACGGGACCGCCGGCGACGCCCTGGTGGAAGGTTCTCGAGCCCCCGGCGGCGGGGCGAAATCTTCGGATCCAGGACCCGGAGATCCCATTTTGGCCTGATCGACCGTGGATCTTCGGACCCACCTCAGGCCTCATCCTCGGAGCCCTCTCTCTTCCTTTGGCCATCGCGAGATACGTCGGACCATGCATCTTGGGACACCCCTATCGGAAATTCAAGCCAAACTCGCAGGGAATCACAGCATTGTGGATTGATGCAAGAATTCATCCAATCTGTCGGGTCACCTTATCTAACGTAGCGTCTCCGAATTTTGACGCGCTCTTTCTTGGAGAATTCCCCAGATCGCCTGTATCTCCTATCGAGACAACGGTCTGAAGCGGACCGGGTCCAGGCGATCTGGCGTTGGGTCCGATTCGATCGAGGCGGAGCGTGGCTGGTCCGACCCCATTTGAGGCGGTTGGGTTCGGCCGGTCATCGATTGGTGGGAACGGCGGTCGGGGTCAGCGCGGTGAGATGCGGGAGGAAATGTCTGCGCGGCGCGAGAGGAGGTCACGATTCGACTCCGGAAAGGTGAGCCCGATGGCTCGCGAACTGGCGAATCGATCGGTGGGGGAATACCGATGGAGAATTTCGCCCGGAGGGTCGTCGGTCCGCCCAGGCTTTCTCCGCCTGGGCTCGCGATTAAGATATTCCCATCGGGGAGTTTGTGCCAGGAAAAACGCCCGATACTTCGAGAAGATTTCGTTGGGACGGTGGAATCGGCCGGATCACCGAGCCGCTCGGACCTGGATCGTGTGGGGCCTCTCCCCGTTGCCCGGCTCCCGGGGTCGTGCTAGTCTCCCGTCGCGTTCGATGAAGACCAGCCTTGGTGGGCCGATCCGAGAGTCCGAGCCGATGCCGAATCCGCCCGAGCCCGAGACGCTGACGCATCGACTGATCCTGCCCCGCGACGCGAACCACCACGGGACCCTCTACGCGGGGTCGATGCTGGCGCTGGTCCTGGAAGCGGGCTACGCGACGGCCTATCGGGCCGTGGGGCCTTCGGCGAATCTGGTCCTGAAGCGGGTGCTGGACCTCCGGTGCTACGAGCCCGTCTCGATCGGGCGGGTGGTGGAGATCCGGGGCCGGGAGGTCCATCGGGCCCGGGCCCAGGTGGTGGTCGCCCTCTCCGGGAGCCCGCTCCCCGATCGCTCCAAACCCTGGATGGACAGCCTGATGCAATTCGTCCAGGTGGGCGAGTCGGGCCGGCCGGAGCCGCTCTCGGCCGGACCCGAGGCCGCCGCCCCCCGGGAACTCGGCCCGACCTGGTCCCCGCTCCGCGATCGGGCCCGGCGGCTCCTGGCGATCCGGGCGTGATCCCGGGGCTCCGGGGCTCGCCTCGGCGGGTTTCTCCGAATTCTCTGTATCCGAGGCCGTCCCCTCCGGCAGTATAGGGCGAGCCAGTCGCGTCGGGGGAGATTCCCAGTCATGGCGAGCGGGCAGTGGCCGGCGGTCCTCCGGCAAGTCCATCGGCTTTTCCAGGGTGGGGCGGTTTCGGGCCTGACCGAGGGTCAGCTCCTGGACCGTTTCGTCGCCGACCGGGACGAGGTCGCCTTCGGGGCGATCGTGGCCCGGCACGGATCGATGGTCCTGGGGGTCTGCCGGGGCGTGCTCGTCGACCCGGACGACGTCGAGGACGCCTTCCAGGCGACCTTCCTGATCCTGGTCCGGAAGGCCCGGGGCCTCCGGGACCGGGACCGGCTCGCCCCCTGGCTCTATGGGGTCGCCCGGAAGGTCGCGCTCCGGGCCCGTGCCGACGCCTCCCGGAGGAGGGCCCGCGAGCGATCGGTCGCGGGGCCGGATCCCGGGGCCGCCGCGACCTCCGACTCCGACCTCCGCGAGTTGCAAGCGATGGTCCGGGAGGAGGTCGACCGCCTCCCGGGCAACGACCGGATGGCGGTGGTCCTCTGCTACCTGGACGGCCTGACCCACCAGGAGGCGGCCGACCGGCTTGGCTGGCCCGTCGGGACGGTCAAGGGGCGGCTGGCCCGGGCCCGCGACCGGCTCCGGGCCCGCCTGACTCGCCGGGGGGTCGCCCTGCCGGTTGGGGCCCTCGCCTCGGCCCTGGCTCGGGAGGCCCCCGCCGCCGATCTCATGGCCGCCACGGTCGGGGCCGCGGCCCGGCTCGCCGGCGGCGGATCGTTGACCGCCGGGATCGTCTCGGCCCATGCACTCATCCTGACTGAAGGAGTGATCCGGACCATGTTCACGGCCCATTTGAAGACCGGCACGCTGGCCCTGGCGGCCACCTGCGCCCTCGGCGTCCCGGGCGTCCTGGCGTGGCAGGGGGGCGAGGGTTCCGGCGAGAAGCCCGCCCCGAAGGTGGGGAAGTCTCCCGGCGGAGCCGGGCCCGAGGCCGCCTCGGGGAAGATCGCGATCCCAGCCGGGGCGACCCCGGGGAGGGCGGACCTGGCCCAGGATGCCAGCCGGGCCCTCCAGGTCCTCGACCAGCTCCGGGCCCGGGGCGAATTCTCGCCCCAGTCCTACGACACCTGGTCGCGGCGGCTGCTGGACGCCCAGATCGGGAACGCCTCGCGCGAAGAAAAGATCGCGGCCTTGAAGGCTTACGTCGCGCGGAGGGCGAAGATGAAGGAGGAGGTCGTCAACCTCCGGGCAACCGGGGGCGGGAATCCAACCGACCTGCTCGACGCCGAGTATCGCCATCACGAGGCCCTGATCTGGCTCGCCGAAGCCGAAGCCGAACCCACGCTGGAGAAGCCGATCGCTCCGGGCTCGGCGGGCGGTATGGGCATGGGGGCGGGGATGATGGGGATGATGGGGATGGGCACGCCGCCCGAGAAGCCCGCCCCCACCCCGGCCGAGGAGAAGCGGAACCGGGCGATCCTGGCCAAGCTCGAAGAGCCGATTTCCATGAACTTCCCCAACGAAACCCCGATCGAGGACATCAAGAAATACATCGAGCAAGCCACCCAGGACGAGCCGGCGGGATTCCCGACGGGCCTCCCCATCTACGTCGATCCGAAGGGGCTGACGTTGGTCGGTGAGACGATGACCTCGACCGTGACGATCAACCTGGAAGGGATCCCCCTCCGGACCACGCTCCGATTGATCCTCAGCCAGATCGACCTTCGCTACACGGTCGAGGACGGCCTGCTCATCATCACGAATGACCCGAGAGCGCCTCGGAATAACAAGGGCGGCCGCCGATGAGCGCTGGATGATCGCCCAGAGCTTTGCTCACCGTCCCGGACCGATCCCGGCCGGGGCGAACTCGGGCGACCGCCGCTCGCGGTGGCTGGAGTGGCGGATCTCGCCGCACTCGAAGACGATCAGCTCGCCGAGCCCGAAGGAGTGCCAGCCCGAGGGGCTCAGCGGGCAGGTCGCCACCACGAACCCGTGGTTGACGGCCTGCCCTTTGATGTCGACGCTGAGGGAAGCGTCGCCGAAGTGGCGGTCCTGGCCGTCGTGGACCCGGACCTTCCGGAAGTTCAGGCCCTTCCAGCCGTTCGCGTCGTGGTAGACGAACAGCCGGAGGCCATCGGAGAGCAGGCAGTTGAGCTTCCCCAGGCGGTTGGCCGAGGCCAGGGTCTGGTGGAGCCATCGCCAGTCGGCCTCGCCGTCGAGCGCCGCGCCCCGAGCGGTGATCTCGCCCAGGAGGTGGCAGAAGAACCGCTCCGAGTCGGTCCCGCCGACCGGGCGGTGAGCGCCGAGCCGGAGGTCCCAGGCCGCCCCGGCGAGCGTCCCGTTGTGGGCGAAGCAGTAGTCACGCCCGGCGAGTTCCCGGGCGAAGGGGTGGGTCTCGGCGTGGCTGGGCTCGTCGCCCACCGTCTTGTGGCGGACGTGGGCGATATGGATCCGGCTCTGGAGCTGGGCGTAGGATTCGAGGAAGCCGGCGTAGCGGCTGTCGCCCCACTTGACCGGCTCCTTGACGATCGCCAGCGACCGGTCGGGATACCAGCCCAGTCCCCAGCCGTCGGCATTCTCCTCGCCCCGGGCGGCGAACTCCCGGATCGAGAAGTCGGCCGAGATCGGGGCGTCGAACGACATCGCCATCAATTCGCACATCGGCCGGGGCCTCGGACCTGGGGGGACGTCCGCGTCGGGCGGGGGATCGTGAGCGGGCGGGAGGGCTCGCTCGGGGTGGATTCCCCACATCTTAACGCGGACGCCCCGGAGGATCGAGACGGTTCGGCCAAGGCTCCGGGTCGATCGGCTTTTCCTGCGGGGGGAACGATTCCGGGCGGCCGGGATTCTGGTCACATGTTAATATTTAGTCAGTGGGGCGAATCCGCCGATCCGCGAGGTTCAGGCGGGCGCGGCCGCGTCGTACCAGCGTTGGAGCCGGCGGAGGCCCTCGTCGATCGAGACGGCCGGGCGATAGCCGAGGTCGCGGCGGGCGGCACCGATGTCGAACCAGTGGGCGGTGGAGAGCTGGTGAGCGAGGAACCGGGTCATGGCCGGCTCGCCGGGGAGGCGGAGCAGGCGATGGGCGGTTTCGAGGACGGCCCCGGCCAGGCCGGCGAGGGCGGGCGGGACCGTCCGGTCCACCGGCGGGAGGCCCGCGGCGTGGAGGATCCCGTTGATGAGGTCCCAGAGCGGCCAGGGGTCGCCCTGGGAGAGGAAATAGGCCCGGCCGGCGATGGGCGAGCCGATCGCAAGGCGGTCGGCGGCGAGCAGGTGGGCGTCGGCCGCGTTGTCGATGTAGATCGAGTCGACGAGGTTGGGCCGGCGGCCGATCCGACGGAGCCGGCCGAGCCTGGCCCGGGCGAGGATCCGGGGGATCAGGTGGTTGTCCCCCGGCCCCCAGATCAGGTGGGGCCGGAGCCCGACGGTGGCGAGGTCCGGCCCGTTGGCGGCGAGGACCATCCGCTCGGCCTCGGCCTTGGTCGCGGGATACGACGCGGCGAACCGGGCGGGATAGGGCGTCGACTCGTCCACGCCTTCGAGGTCGCCGCCGCCATAGACCACGCTGGGCGAGCTGGTGAAGACCAGGCGGGACACCCCTCGGGCCCGGCAGGCCCCGAGGACGTTCCGCGTCCCCTCGACGTTGGCCCGGACGAACTCGGCATGGGGGCCCCAGATCCCCGCCTTGGCGGCGACGTGGAAGACGAGGTCAGCCCCCTCGGAGGCCCGGGCGACGGCCTCGGGGTCGGCGACGTCCCCCCGGATCGTCTCGACGCCGAGGACCCGGAGGTCGGGGTAATCGCCCCGGGCCAGGCTGGCGACGGAGTCGCCCCGCTCGACGAGCCGGCGGACGATCGCCCGGCCGAGGAACCCGCCGCCGCCCGTGACCAGGGTCCTCATCGCAACTTCCTCGCCGCCCAGGCCGCCAGCTTCTCGCGGAAGATCTTGGCGTTGTGGCGGATGTCGACCGGGAACGAGGGGTGGAGTAAGAACGTCTCGATGTCCTGGGTGATGGGGTTCGCCCGTGCGATCGCCAGGAGCTCGCCCCGGAGTTCCTCCCATCGGGCCCGGCCGACCCGCCCCTTCGCCTCGACGCAGAGGACCGGCCGCGCCCGAGCCGGCTCGCCGACGCCCACCAGGGCCGTCCGGTGGACCCAGGGGTGGACGTTGAAGATCGCCTCGGACGGGATCGTGTCGAGCGTCCGGTCCGCGGTCCGGACCCGGTGCGACTTCCGGCCGCAGAACCAGATCCGCCCCCGGTCGTCGCGATAGCCGACGTCGCCCATCCGGTGGAAAAAGCCGCCGGTCGGAGGGTCGTCGATCTTCGCCAGCGCGGTGGCCTCGGGCCGGCCGAAGTACGACCGGGTGACGACCGGGCCTTGCACGACGATCTCGCCGACCTCGCCGATGGGGACGATCAGGTCGTCCGACCACTCCGGGATGGCCTCGTCGCGGATCGCGATGATCTCGACCCGGATCCCCTCGACGGCTCGGCCGAGGCAGACCCCGGCGCCCCGGTCGGTCGGGTGGCGGGTCTCGCCGAGGATCTCGTCGGAGCCGATCGAGCAGACCGGGAGCGACTCGGTCGCCCCGTACGGGGTGAAGACCTGGACCCCCGGCCCGAGGATCGCGGCGAACGACTCCAGGACCCGCGCAGGGACCGGGGCCCCGGCCGAGATCACCCGGCGGAGACTGGGGAGCTTGATCCGGTTCGCCTGGCCGTACTCACCGACCCGGCGGATCAGGGCGGGGGAGCCGAACAGGTTCGTGACCCCGAAGTCGTGGACGGCCTCGATGATCCGCAAAGGGTTGACCTTCCCCGGCCGGGTGAAATCCATCTCGGGGACGACCGAGGTCATCCCCAGGGCCGGGCCGAACAGGGCGAAGAGGGGGAAGGTGCAGAGGTCGACCTCGCCGGCCCGGATGTCGTACTGGTCGCGGAGCGTCGCGACCTGGGCCTCGAAGATCGCGTGGGTGTAGACCGCCCCCTTGGGGACGCCCGTGGATCCGCTGGTGAAGAGGATCGCGGCGGTTTCGTCGGGCCGGGTCGGCGCGATCTCGGGCGGGGGGGCCTCGGCCATCCCTTCCAGGTCGTAGATGTCGAGCCATCCGGCGGGCCAGCCGCGGTTGACCGTCATCGCCTTCCGGATCGTCGCCTTGCCCCACCCGAGGAGCTTCCGGGCGATCTGGGCCTTGGGGATTCCCAGGAACGCCTCGGGCCGGGCCTCGGCCAGGCAGGCGCCGAGGTTCCGGATCCCCAGGCCGGGGTCAACCAGGATGGGGACGGCCCCCGCCTTGAACAGGCCGAAGGTCAGCGCGAAGAAGCTCAGGCCCGGCCGGACCATCAAGACCGTCCGGGTCCCCCGGCGGATCCCGGCCTCGATCAGGCCCGCCGCCGCGTAATCGCTCCACTCGTCGAGCTGGCGAAAGGTCCAGTGAACGTGCCTGGCCCGGCCGAAGGCGTCGCGACCGGCGGGGGCCAGGACCGCCAGGGCTCCGGGCCGGTCGCGGGCCATCGCGGCCAGGCCCGAGGCGATGTTCGAGGTCTCCAGGCCGGTCATCCGACCTCCCGGAGGATCGGGTGGGCCGCCAGGAACGAGTGGACCAGCGGGATGATCCGGTCGCCGGCGTCCTCCAGGACGTAGTGACCGCAATCCGGGTAGGCATGGACCTCGGCCTCGGGGAACCGGCGGGTCCACTCGTCCAGGAAGTGGCGGTCGAAGACGAAATCTTTCAGACCCCAGGCGATCAGGATCGGGACGTCCGCGAACAGCCCCAGGCGGTCGGCCGTGGCGGCGACGATGTCATAGCCCCGGTCGCCGGGGCCGAGCGGGATGTCCTGGACGAACCGGAGGGTCGCGATCCGGTTGGCCCACGAGTCATACGGGGCCAGGTATGCCTGGCGGAGATCCCGCGACATCGGCTTGCGTTTGCAGCCGATCCGGGCGGCGAGTCGGGCGAAGGCGTTCTCCCCCCGGACCAGCCAGGCCCCAATCCGGGTATCCCGGCAGATCCAGAGCAGCCAGGGGAACGGCTTGGACTCCGGGAGCGGGAAGGCCCCGGTGTTCAGGATCACCAGCCGGGCGATCCGCTCGGGGTGGCGGGCGGCGTAGGCCATCCCGATCATCCCGCCCCAGTCGTGGACGACCAGGGTGATCCCCCGGTCGACCTCCAGGTGGTCCAGCAGCGCCTCCAGGTCGTCGACCCGGCTCTTGAGGGTGTAGTCGTAGCGGTCATCGCCCGGCTTCTCGGACCGGCCGCAGCCGACGTGGTCGGGGACGATCGTCCGGTAGGATCCGTTCAGGGCCTCGACCAGGTTCCGGTAGTAGAACGACCAGGTCGGGTTGCCGTGGACCATGACGACCGGCTCCCCCTCCCCCTCGTCAAGGTAGTGGAGGCGGAGGCCGTCGCGGAGGAAGTCGCGTCCCGGGTGGGCGGCGTCGAAGGCATCGAGGGCGTGGCTCATTGCGACGTGAAAAACCTCGCAGAACTTGTCCAAGTCGAAGATTCGGCGATCTTTCGCGATAGAGCCGAAAGCTCGATTCGGGAGCCAGTCAAACCTTCTTAAAGTAAGTCGTCACAGTTTGGAGCCCACTCGAATCCGGTAGCACATCTCAAGGCATTTGGGGCAGTAATGCGGGTCTTGGCTTTCCCGAATCATTTGGGTTCTGTTGAGGAACCTGATTTGAACAGGGACGGAACAACGGCAACATTTTGACTCGACCCAACGGGAACCTGCATGAATAGCCACTTGTTCGCCGGAAAGATCGAATGCATGGGCTATCCACGAAACCTCCACCACCAACCCGCAACCCCAATAAGCGATCCTTAAGATTTCTTTGTAATGGTTTGTGTTCGATATATTGTAGCGAAGTATCTCTTTAATCGTATCTTGGATTTGAAAATAGGTCGTTGATTGCTTGGGTTGTTCGACGCAGGCTTGATTGTGCAGACTGGTCAATCGAACCATCAGGTCTTGAAATTCATTAGCCATTGAACTCAATTCCGAACGAGGTTCTAAGCAAGGAACCAGCCCATTCAAGAAGCGACATTCGAAGGATTAACGGTCGCCAGAGAGTGCTGTCGCAGCCCTGCCGCTAATAGTTGGCCGCACCGATGAAAGGGTGGCTCGCTCTTTTCCCCCCAGCGACAGATTCCATGTCACCACTCCACGCCGAGCATCAGGCAGTTCAGCCCGCTGCCGATCCCGAGGAACCCCACCCGGTCGCCGGGGCGGAGGAAGTCGCGCTCCTCGGCCACGGCGGCGGTCAGGGGGAGCGAGACCGTCCCGATGTTCCCGAGGTGGGCGAAGGTCGAATATTCCTTGCGCTGGTCGATCCCCAGGGCTTGCAGAACGGTCTGGCGGTGGCTGATCCCGACCTGGTGGCAGATCACCTTGTCGACCTGCTCCTCATGCCAGCCGAGCTTCCGGAGGAACGCCTTCCAGCTCCGGTGGCCGAGTTCGACGCCGTGCTTGAGGACGGCGATCGAGTCGGTCGCCATGAACTGGTGGAACTGCGAGGGGGCCAGGGATCCCAGGGCCTCGATCCCCCATCGGCAGAGGGCGTGGAACTGGGGGGCGTTCTGGGTGACCCCGCCGACCAGCCGCCGCCGCTTCGGGCCGGTGAACGACCCGTCGGTCAGGATCACCGCCACCGCGCCCGAGCCGCCGGTCAGGGTGGCCAGCGAGTCCTTGAAGTTGTCCATCGTCCGGGCCCTGAGCATCTTGTCGATGGCGATGTCGTTGATCTCGCGCGAGGTCTCGCACGAGACGACCATCCCGGCCCGGATCTGCCCCAGCTCGATCCGGTTGGCGATGTCGACCATCCCGTTGAGCACGCCGAGGCAGGCGTTGCTCAGGTCGTAGATCGCCGCGCCGGGGCTCACGCCCACCCGGGCCGCCACCCGGCAGGCCGTGGCCGGCTCGAACAGCTCGCGGCAGACCCCGGCGTAGATCAGGACGTCGACGTCGACCGGTCGGACCGACGAACCCAGCAGCGCGTGCTTGGCCGCCGCCACCGCCCCCTCGGAGAGGGGATAGCCGGGATCCCACCAGCGACGCTCGACGATTCCCGTCAGAGCCTCCAGTTGCCCCCGGGGGATCCGGAGGGTGTCGTAGACCCCCGCGAGCCGGTTTTCCAGCTCCTCCGAGGTGACCACCACCGGCGGCAGCTCGTAGCCGATCGCCTCGATGAAGACTTTCGAATATCTCATCGGCTATCCGTCCAGCCTCAGCGTGAAGTCATTCATCCCGTAGATGATCCGGCCGTCGACTCCGAGGAAGCCGTCGGCCTTGATCCAGAAACGAGCGTCGTCGACCTCCGTGACGATGGCCCGGACGGTCACGATCCCGTCGGTCGGGAGGATCTGGCCCCGGTAGGTCCATCGGTGGACGTCGCCCAGGCCCATCGACTCGAACCTCGTTCCGGAGTTGGTTCCCCAACGCTTCGATGCTACCACTTTAAGGAGTTGTCCGAAGGATTCCAAACCCAGAGATCCCGGGCAGACCGGATCCTGGTGGAAGTGGGCCGCGAAGAACCACTCGTTCGGGTCGACCCGCTTGGTCCCCCGGATGAACCCCAGCCCGAGCGGGCCGCCCCCGGGATGGTACTCCTCGACCCGGTCGATCATCCCCCACCGGCGGTCCGGGAATGGCGGGGCGTCGGGGTAAGCGAACGACTCGGCCGGGCCCTCCGGAGGCTCGGACCAGGGGCTCGCGTCGCGGATCCCCACCTGATTCGCCAGCGACGGCTTGCTGAAGAAGCCGAACGTCGTCTCGCCTTTGTAGATAGGACGCCCGCCGGCCGACATCTCGAAATCGTATTGCTGGATAATCATCCCGCCCGACCGCGAAACCTTGGTCAGCGTGGCGGCCGTGGTCAAGGTCCCGACCTCGGGCCCGACCGGGGCAACCTGGACCGCCGAGCCGCCCAGGTTCCGGAACGACAGGTCGACCTCGCTCGTCAGGGCCGAGCCGACGTAGGCCGCCAGCCAGCCGCAGGGTTGCAGGGCGACTTCTAAAAGGACGGCGAACGGCATCCGAGCCTGGCGGTCGGCCTCGAAGTACCAGGCGTCCGGCGGGACGTCGTACTCGGCCACCGCCCGAGGACCCGCCACCATCTTCCAGGGCTCGCCGCCCACCTCGACGATCCGGTCCAGGAACTGGTAGGGCGGTCCCGGGAGCCGGGCGATCACCCGGCCCTCGTCGAAGATCCGGTACGGCTCGCCGAACGCCTCCGACGGCTTGCCCACGGCGAACGCCAGGATCTTCGAGCCGTCGTAGACCGCCGGCCGGCTGGCCGTCTTCCCCGCGCCCGCCCAGATCCGATCGAGGGCCTCGCGGTCGAGCCCGGTCATCCGGAGCGACATGTCGGTGATCTCGACGATCGCCCGGCCGTCGGCGGACATCAACGCATCGACGATCGCGTAGGGCTCGGGCCGGTAGCCCAGCTCCTTGATCGAGACCTCGTACGTCACTTTTTGCGTCGATTCGATCACCTGCCCCCGGCATTTCAGCTTGCTGGCGACGCCCGGGACCGGCTGGCAGGCCACTTGCCCCTCCTCGCCGATCCAGCCCATCCGCATCAGGAAGATCCGGAGCGTGTGGAGGCAGCACTCGTACATCAGGGTGCCCGGCATCACCCGGTCGTCGACGAAGTGGCAGGTCATGAACCAGTCGTCGGGCCGGATGTCGGCCTCGGCGCGGATCAGGCCGAGCCCGAACCGGCCGCCCGCCGGCTCGATCGCCAGGACCCGATCCACCAGCCGCATCAGGCCGCCCGGGAGCCGGGCCGGCTCGACGAGGTCCAGCCCCTCGAAGCTCGGCCCGAACGCCCCGACCAGGTCGCCCTGGCGGAGCGCCTCGACCCGATCATCCCCCAGCGACTCGGCGGCCATCGGGACCGGGGGGGACCAGCCCTCGGGCCGGATCCCGGGCTCCGCTCGGAGGTCGAGCGCGGTCTTGACGATCCCCCGGCCGGCCCCGAGCGCCTCCGTGGTGAAGAATCCGGCGCAGCCATCCCGCATCGACATCAGGGGTTCGCCGTCGACGGTCGCCTCGAACCGGAACCGGAACAGCCGCGAGTCGCCCTGCCGGAAGAAGCCGTCGATGGCGATGTCGTACCGGATCACCGCGCCCGGCCCGGGAAGCTCGCGGTGGAACGTGACCACGGCGTCCAGGAGCCGGTAGACCGCCAGCCCTTTCGTCTCGAAGTCGACCCCGAGGTACGCCGAGAGGAACAGGTCGGCCTGGCCCGACTCGACGGCGATGCAGGTCGGGATCCGGCCTCCGTCGAGATACCAGGCCCCGGCGAGGACGTCGTGCTCGGTGACGACCCGGCCACTCGCCATTGACCGGGGCGTCCCCTCGATCTCCAGGATCCGATCGACCAGCATCAGCGGCTCGTCCGGGAGCCGGACCCGAGTGGGATGGGCGTCGATCGCGGCGAACTCGGGCCCGAGGACTCCGCCGATCCGGCCGACGGCGAATTCCAGGCATTGCTCGCGATCGAGCGCCGGGGGCGGCTCCGGCGGGGGAAAAACGAACCCAACGCCCGGACCCCCGCCCGCGAGCCGCTCGATCAGCCCCATCTGGAAAGCCATCTGCTGGGCCAGGGCCTGGCCGATCCCGCCCGAAGCCCGGAGAAACGCCTCATGCGCCCCGGCGTGGGCCGATCCGGTGGCGAAGACCTGGCGGAGGAGCGGGTCGGAGACCGCCAGGGGCGCGGTCGAGGCGGCGAAATCCGGCACCGGGGAGGGCTCCCGAAGGGTCTGGCCGTGGCGAGGGGAATAGGCGACAAGGGGGTGACTCGGTTCCGGCCAGGGACGCTGGGTGGTGGATGCCACGTGCGACGCCCCCTCTCCCCAACCCTCCCCCACAAGGGGGGAGGGAGTCAGAGGGGAGGGAGTCAGAGGGGAGGGAGTCAGGGGGGAGGGAGTC
>JAABUJ010002735.1_pt1 | contig 21038 bp, 27 predicted proteins | sample 5559131 | NCBI WGS metagenome assembly JAABUJ01 (sample SAMN10711875, study PRJNA513366) | rock metagenome | isolation source: Antarctica rocks | place: Antarctica: Victoria Land, Mt New Zealand nord | collected 2016-01-07 | reverse complement strand
CTGATGAGTAATCCGAGGCTGAGGGGGATGATGGATAGTATGGGTGGGGGAGGGGGCGGTGAGGGGAGAGGGGGAGGAGGGATGCCGGATCTGGCTTCGTTGATGCAGGATCCGACGATTGCGGATCTGTAAGTACCTTTTCGTCTCAAAACATTGCGACCGTGTCTGACAGCTTCTAGGGCCAAGAACATGATGGGTGGAGGAGGGGGAGTGGGCCGTGGTGGACCTTCTTCTTCTTGAGTTGATCGAGCGATTCAGCTGGAGTTGGGGGTAGATTAGACTCATGAATGAACTCTGAGGGTTAACGTCCGCAACGATCGTCTCTCTTGATCATGGAGCATCTCTGCGCCGGGCCTGCACATCTCCATGCTCTCTCAAGTCCTGTAGCAATCGCAGGGGTCACTGCTCACAGGAACATCTACATGTCTCACTATAATCCCTGTAAGCTACGCCTGGGAGGCTAACATTTCGCCGTATCGGATTTTACACGCAAGCACCACCGGCGAGGGCAACCTGACAATGGAGGGTTAGGTAGGTGATTGCTGAGTTCTACTGCGCTTGGAGATGCATGGACAGGATATCGTATTGAAAAGGGCAAGTTTACTGTGCTGGAACTGCTGATTAGATCATAACTTTTGGTCGAGCAAGGAAAGCCTTTTCGTAAGCAATGGAATGGTATCTCAAACTATGTTCCTGGCCCCAAATGATCTCGTAGCGACTGTCTTTCCTCTCGGATTAGTGATTGCTACGGTGGCCGAGGGCTGGGTTGGAGGTGCATATCGCCTTTAGTAATCAATCCTTTACCCTCATCTCGGATCTTGGAATTAAACACCTGCATGTTCCAGTGGAGATGACCATACGGCTTTGAACGGTCCAAATGGAGGACTCCATAGAGCTATACCTAGGTATACTAGGCATACCACACTTCTCTTTGTACCATATCTATTCAGAAATTATCATAGTATTGCGCCTTTGTGGCACGGAGCATCAAGGCTCGCATTGGTATAGCACTCCTTGCGCTGAGGTAGCATGCGTGCTTGCAGATGACCAGTCGGGGCATGAATTATCCCTATCCCGCCTTGCTTTCAAATCATCCTTCTCCTATATCTTCCCGTCTGTTCCCATTGAGAATGCAACGGAAAAGCTTCTCACGCAGTTTCTCTTGTATTCTACAATCAATTTCCTTTGCACTGTCCCCCGCTTGATCTCCCTTGAAAATGACGAAGCTGATCGTTGTTGTTGGTATCACGGGCAACCAGGTAGCCCAACATGCCTCCTCAAATGAACCCCGGCCGTTGACAAGGACCGTTTTAGGGCGCCTCAGTCGCGAATGTCTATCTCCACGAAACAGGTTGGCGAGTCCGTGGCATCTCCCGTGATCCCACCAAAGCCGCCAGCAAAGCATGGACAGACAAAGGCGTCGAGATGGTCAAAGGCGAGCTTGACGACGTCGATTCACTCCAGGCCGCCTTCAAAGGAGCCCACGCCATCTTCGGCGTGACTGATTACTGGGGCCCTTTCCTCGACCCAGCCAACACTGCCAAGGTTAAGCCAGGTCAGACGATCAACGAGTACTGTTACGAGCTCGAGGTGCAGCGGGGGAAGAACATTGCCCTCGCTGCGGCCGGCGTAGACACTTTGGAGCGGTTCGTCTTCTCTTCGCTGTCCGATGCGAAGAAGTGGAGTAAGGGGAAGTATGCTCGGGTCTATCACTTCGAAAGCAAGGCGAAGGTGGTCGAATATATCAAGGAAGAGCTTCCCCAGCTCCATAAGAAAACGTCACTTGTGCAAGTCGGATGGTACATGGCGAACTGGAAGCTGCCTGCCTTTCAGACCCAAAAGGTCAGCGAATCTCTTCCCTAACCATGCCATTCAGGCCTTGCGCACGTTATACTCCTCAAGGAGTTCTTCTCCTGCCTTTACCACATTGGATAGCAGCTGACGGTATAGCAGCAAGCGGATGGCACATTTGTGATCAGTATGATAGCATCTGGCGAGAGACCTCTTCCCTTCGTCGACGTGAACAAAGACACTGGGTATTTCGTCAGAGCGCTGGTCCAGTCCGCACCGGGCAAGACGCTCCTTGGGGCCGGCAGTACCATGGACTTGCGCGATTACACTAAGCTATGGGAGAAGAGCCAAGGTGTGCATTGTAGGTACCAGCAGGGTACAATGGCCGACTTGGAGGCGGCTACGTCTGGAAAGCTTCCTCCTAGCTTCGCTCCTGCATTTAGCGACACAACTGCCTATGTGGACGAGTTTGGTTACGACGGTGGTGACCCGAACACCATTCGACCCGACGAGGTAAGTCAAGCTCTATCAAGAATCTACTATTGACTTTCGCACGCCGTTTTTGACGCTTGAGGCAGCTTGATGTCGATTGTCCGACCACCAGCGTTGAGGAGTGGTTGAAGAATGAGGACTTCTCATCTGTCCTATAGTTTGTCAGAAGGTCAAAGCCGGCGCATGTGACTCATACTTTGTTACCACAGGACCGGTCTTCACATACTCGTTCAAAGCACCGAACGTCCAGGGGCGCCACACCTGCAGAGGCAGTCTTCAATCAGTCTATCATGTTTAAATCTCTAGGCTTCGGTGTGATGACCGTACATGATCCACTACATAATATAGAAACCATGCCACATCTTGATACTGACCATCTCGATAACTACGCTGGTAATTTTTGAAACCCTGGGTAGGGAAGGCCTGTCACCGGAGGTGATAGTTCATGAGCGTCGGCGGACGGATAGGGCTGGCCGTTTGAAATATCAATCCCTATGTGGTGGGAGATTATTCATAGTTCATGTGAGCTATCCGGTAGTTGAAGCTCAATCCAGATTTAACGTCTCTCATTTGAAGCAACTTGCGTGGCATGGCACCTCCGACATTGACCAGTCGCTTAGTAAGCAATCTGCGATAACCGATAAGGGCCCAGATACCTACCTTAACGATCCCAAGCTTGCTTCCAGACAATAATGGCCCCGTCCTAGCATGCCACGAGATCCATTAATAGGCCTGGTGGGCAAACCATCCTCTGGCAAGTCCACAACACTCAACAGGTCCGTCATGTTCACACTCCCTCATACGAAGTATACCTCTCACAGCCTTTCCGCAGCTTAACAGACGCAAGCTCCAAAGTCGGTATGTTGAAGGCACTCTACGAGCACGAGTGAACATCTTGCTGACACTTGACATCAGGAAATTTCCCGTAAGAACCGACCATAGCTTCTGTATCCCAGACTCATTCTCTCCACAGCTTCACCACCATCGACCCCCAGCGAGCCATAGGCTACTTACAAATCCCTTGCGCGTGCGCACGCTTCCACGTGGCTGACAGATGCAAGCCGAATTATGGAGCTTGCGTTGCTGGGCGCAGGTCCGTCCCTATAGAGCTGCTGGACGTGGCGGGGTTGGTGCCCGGAGCGCATGAAGGGAAGGGGTTGGGCAATAGGTTCTTGGATGATCTGAGACATGCCGATGCGCTGGTACATGTGGTGGATGTTTCTGGGACTACTGATGCTGAAGGTGAGCGGCTGTTTTCCTAAAAGGGTGGAGACTGGATTGGAGGGTTCACACGGCGTGGGGTGGCGAGGGCACGGAGTGCTGACGGTCGAGGGGCGCAGGAAAGGCCACTAGAGGATATGATCCGTCACAGGATATCGTATGGCTTAGGTCGGAGATTGTGCAGTGGATACAAGGTAATTTGATGGAGAAATGGTACGCTTCCTCTGCAGCACAGTCATACCTGTAGGTTTGGTAGGGCTGATCTGTTCAGGGGCTCGATAAAAAGAAGACATATTGCAATAAGTATGGTGCCCGATGTACTTCTGATAAACGGTAGGTAACGTTCTTTGCAGAAGCAACTGCTATGGAAACGTTGCAGAACCAGTTCTCCGGGTACGGCAGTACGTCCCAAATCGTGGCAAGATGTCTGGACCGACTGGGATTGAAGGAGGCCCTTGAACACTGGTCGGACGAGACTATCAGCAAGGTCGTCAACGCCTTCACGGACGAGAAGTTTCCCACAGTCATTGCGCTCAACAAAATCGATCACCCGGATGCAGACAAGGTAAGTTAGTCGCAGTGGGTTGAATTTAATCGTTACTGAAAGCTGACTTCTACTCGACAAGAACATCAGCAAGATAGCCAAGCTGACGGATCCCAAGTCCATCGTCCTATGTTCCGCGATATCGGAAGTGTTCTTACGGAAACTTGCCAAGCAAGGCTTCATCCGGTACACGGAGGGTAGCGAGTTCGTGGACACCAGAGAGGACCTCATCGAAATGGGAGAGTCAGATGGGGGCGGACTGAAAGAAATGGACGAGAAGCTCAAGACGCAAGTCACCCCAATCTGACTGACACCATTCTCACAGCCTCTCTTCTAACATCCCGTAGGCGGATCGAGAATCTAAAAGATATGGTCCTTTACCGTTTCGGATCCACAGGCGTAGTTCAGGTGCTATCAAGAGCAGCGGAACTTCTGGGCCTTGTGCCGGTCTTTCCGGTCCGGAACATCAATACCTTTTCGTCGGGGACGGCGGGGTCGAACGCGGTGTTCCGGGATTGTGTTTTGGTTAAGAAGTAATCTTCCTGTACATTCGCACCCTCGGCATGCGACTGACAAATGAAATAGAAACACCACGGTAGGCGAGGTGGCCGGCAAGGTGATGGGAGACGCTCCACTGGCGTACGTTGAAGGTGCCGGTGGTGTCAGGGTGGCCGAAAATGAGATCGTGGCAGTTGGGAAGAACGATGTACGGCTCGCCGAGCACCGCATGCTTCCTTCCATCATGCTGATGAACAACTGCAGGTCCTTTCGTTCAAGGTGGGAAGGTAACGGTACTGTTTCTGGAAGGCATTGCATTGAAACTAGGCGTTGCAAGGCACCCACAAGCTCAATAGATTTCACCCATCATGCTAACCGGTCCCAATGCTTCCCAATGCCCCTCCCCATCAACCATATCCGCTACAGTCTCAAAGCCCCACAACGACGATCCGTGTCCGCCGAAAGCGCATTGCAAACCCACCGCCGCCCCGCTCTCCACAAAAATATCCCCCTTCCCGAACACCCACTGACCACCAGACCTCTCGCACTCCCCGCCTCAATGACCCTTCTACACCCCACCACACACCCGTCAGCCAACCCCAACCCCAAAACCCCACAAACAAACACACGAAACAGGAAACAAAGACGCGACGTACCCCCCCTCTCTCATCATTCATCCCAATAACCGGCCCCGGCGCCTCCGGGTGCTCCTCCTTGGCGCGCTTGTTGTCGTCACGCGCGTCGCTCTCGCTGGCGGCGCCGCTCTGCTTGTTGTTCTCGGCGCGGTCGCGCTTGCCGGACTTGGCCCCGGCGGATTGCACGTCCAGCTCGTCTTTGCTGTTCGTGATGTGGTCTTCGCCGCTGCTGCCTTTCCAGGATTGCAGGTGGGGGGTTGTGGTTAGGGTTAGGGTGCGTGCGTGGAGGGAGGGGAGGGTGCGGGGGAGGCGAAGGCGGCGGAGGGGGTGGGTGAGGTGGGACATGGTTTTTGATGAGGCTTGGTTTGGTGGTGGAGTGGTAGTGTGTGTGTGGTTGGGCGGTAGTGGAGTGGGTGGTGTTGTGGGGAAGTTTCGAGAGTGGGGGAGGTACGGTATGTACAAACAAAGTCAGAGGGGCTGTTTTTTCGGGCGGGTGGTGTTTTGGCTGATGAGCTCAGTATTGCGTTTGGTGGAGTGATGTCATGGATCGAGTAGTAGAGTATCTCGGCTAGAAGTCTCCGGGGTGCTTATCGATAAGCGGTGACCGGGGACCGATTCAACGTTTCGTGAACGGTCACAGAGCGACAATGTCGGCACTGCCTTGAGTTCCAAATCATAATGCGGCGGCAGACGCTCCCCACCACCGCGCTCCCGGGCTGGGCGAGGCTCAATGGCATCGAATTCGACGGGGTGGGAATCGAGCGGCTAACGGACCACGGCATCGACAAGGGCTCTGCCGTCGTGGCGAGGCGAGAACTTACAAGGGAGGGCGGAAATGAGCAGCTTATGTTGGTGCCAAAGGACTTGATACTATCTCTAGAGGCGGTGTGGAACTATGCCAAGTCCGACAAACACCTTCGGGAGGTACTGGAGGCTGCGGGGGTTTTTGCCAGGGTGAGAGGTCCTTCGTCGAGTGGTGTTGTAACTCTTACAATAGAGACTTGGGTGGTGCTGAAAGACGTTAGACAGCCCGAGGAGCGATCTTGATCTTCCTTTTGCTGCAGATCACAACCGCTGCCTCTCCGGACGTGGAGGAGAGGGTCGGGGTGTCTGGTCCGTGGACCGAGTATGTGAGGTTCTTGCCGGAAACGATCCACTTGCCCACGTTCTGGTCTGGGGCTGAGCAGGAGCTGTTGGTGGGCACGTCGCTGCAGGCTGCGCTTCAGGCGAAGCTTAAGAGTTTGGCTCGCGAGTTTGACCATCTGCGAACCGCCACAGGGGAGATTCCGTGGTGTCAGAGGTATCGTGAGGATACTGGGAGTTGGACTTTCGGTGCTTGGAGGCTGGTAGACGCCATGTATAGGTCTCGAGCTCTGGATCTACCAGGTGTCGGTCACGCCATGGTACCTTGCATCGATATGGCGAATCATGCTTCCGGGGCTGATACCATCGCGCTTTACGAAACAGACCTGAATGGCAATGGTATCTTGCTACTTCGGGAGGACAAGAGCTTGACCGAAGGGGATGAAGTCACAATCACGTATGTTGTCTGTCAAGACGGCAAACTCTAGGCTAAAAGCGGGCCAGCTACGGCGACGAAAAAGGCGCATGTGAGATGATATTCTCGTACGGTTTCCTTGAGCAGGACATGGTGACAGCCAAAGAACTGTTTCTAGATCTCGATATTCCCGATGACGATCCGCTGAAGTTTGCGAAGAAAGCAGTCTCGAGGTCGGCTCCTGGTTTCCGATTATTCTCCACCGGAGGAGCAACGAGTTGGGAGGGAGACTTTATCTGGCTGATATGTGTCAATGAAGAAGATGGTCTTGACTTCCAAGTCAAGCAGACCAATGACGGCGGGAAAGAGCTCGAAGTCCACTGGAAAGATGCGGTAACCGCAGACGTCGGCCGTTTGAAGGAAGTTCTGACGCGTGACCCTCTGTGGGCGGTATTCCAATTGCGGGCAACTGCTATCATACAGGATCGAATGCAGCTTCAACTGAGCATCCTCAACGCCACCGAGGAGCAGGCGCAGAGCGCACGTGGCTCGCCAGATGTTTCTCTCGACGTTTGGAAGACAGCCACGAGGTTGAGGGAGTTGGAGTGGGGCTTGCTCTCGAAAGCAGACCAAGATTTCGAACAAGTTGTACGTCGAATCTCCGAGTTTGAAAATGCCCTGAAGCTAGAGTAGCCTGCTAACGCCTTTCCATGCGCGGGCGTAGAAACTAGGCTTGATGGAGTCAAAGACGGTCCAAGAGTATCTCAGCGCTGCACGCTCGGTCACCAGTGAAGACGACTACCTACCTTACTCCTAAGTAAGATTGCGGCGAAAGCGCAAGGGTTTGGGCTTACGAAGTCAAGCTGCCTCTTAGGTCATCATCACCACCATCATGGATCTATGCCTGGTAAGTCCTATGGTACGGACAGGCTGCCTTTGACGGATCCACTGATATGAACATCCGTTCCCCAGAGTGTTTGGCCTCCTCAGAATTGTGACTTGTGACACAGTAAGTCAGATCAGGCCAGGCTTCAGTAGCCATCTACAAGGTACCTACGAAGAAGATACGGAGTAGATTGTCGCTCAAGTCGGCGAAGGCCGGAAAGGGTACTGCTACGAGTACCGTAAGTCGAGTGTTCAAGACCGGTTTGAAAGGAAAAAGGTGTCACCGGCTGAGGTAAAGCCGGCGATGGTAGGAGCCTTCTCCGCGAAACGGGAGCCTGGAGGTTAGCGGAGGATTCCGTAAGGTAAGGTGTAGGTACCTTAGGTAAGGTAAGATCTCAAATACTTTGTAGCTAATGTAAGTTAGCTGGAGCTGGAGTTTGGACATTGAACCCTTTGCGAAGAAGAGCACCTTACCTAGTAAGGTTAAGCATAGCGCTAAAGTAAGCACTAAAGACAGCACTAAAAACGCCACCAATCAGTGCCCATTTCGATTTTACCTTAGTACCTTAGTAGTTTCAACAAGAACTGGGGAAAGTCTGTGCCACACAGTCACACCCCAACACTTAATGATTAGGTAAGGTAAGGTCTTACTCAGTAAGGTAAGATCGATAAGGTAATCACGAGTGATGCCAAGGCCGTATATAATCAGTTCTGGATCGAAATCGAATCAGAATTTTCGAGGGGCCCAGAGCAGTCTCTTTCGTCACGCCGCGTCGGATCAAGCTAGGCTAACTTAGGTAAGCTACTGTACCACACCACAGGGTTCGTAAGGTATAATCTCTTGGTCCCCTCCCTGAGCTACAGCACCTTACGCCGTACTCGTACTTCAAACCACCAAGAACGAAAACGTCAACGTCACCGTCACCTCATCCTCATCCTCATCCTCACCCCGCTGTCTTCGAGAAGAAACAGTGATTAATATTGCCGACTTGCTTCAAAGGAACAACTGGATCTGATTTCGAAAGTCCATCCTGAATATAACATTGGACCGCTTGGCTCTCGCTCTCCCTCTCCCCTACATCCTACATTAGGACTACGTTCTGAATCACACCCTCCGCATGATCCAAAGCTATCATATACTGTGTTGCCGTCGTCACGATGCCTGGCATACTTCCCATGAAAGTAATAAAAGTTGGCACAAGCGCACAGAGCCGTATCGCTCAGGCTTGTGATCGGTGTCGGAGTAAAAAGATAAGGTGCGACGGGATCCGACCATGCTGCTCGCAATGCGCCAACGTCGGGTTCGAATGCAAGACGAGCGACAAACTCAGTCGACGTGCCTTTCCTCGAGGGTATACTGAATCGCTGGAGGAAAGAGTCCGGTCGTTGGAGGCTGAGATTCGCGAGCTGAAGAATATACTCGACGAGAAGGACGAGAAGATTGATATGTTGTCGAGGATGCGCTCGTACTCGTCTCCATCCCGGAGGACATCAGATTCGGATTCTCCAACTTCGGCAGTCGAGAAAAACTCGGCGGCGGAGGACAGCAGAGACAAAACATTCCAAGTGCAGCAATCGCCCTCTCTACTAGAACGGGAAAACTCTGACTCATTGTTCATGGGCGCATCGAGTGGACGAGGATTCATCGGTAGGTCCCCAACCCAAGCTCGACCTCACTTAGTATCTGACCGAAATGATGCAGCTGCATTTAAGCGGAAAGTACAGGAGACCGGCAAATCTTGCGCCGACTTCAACCCAGATGGCTTCTTCAAGCCAGGTGATCGCAACTCGCCGTCAACCGTAGTTTCGTCCTCTCCGATGGCTCCAACGTCCATTGCGCCACCTCGACTGGTTTCCGACCAGACGGTCAATATTTTCTTTCAAGAATGGGCGCCTCTATTCCCAGTCTTGCACCGACCCACTTTCCTCAAGCTGTACGAAGACTATACCGCCAACCCAGAGAGTATTGAAGACAAGCAATCCATGGCACAGCTGAATCTGGTCTTCGGTATCGCAGCACTTTCGGCGGAGGTACGTCCACAATTCATGTCCAAATCACATTCGCCTTGGAAGCCTTGACGTTAATTCTGTGCAGGGTCATAAGCACGATGTGACATCTATTGAGAAACAGTGGCAGGCGGCCTTGGACTCGATCGTGTCAGACCATACTTTAGCGACGTTACAATGCCTCACGTTGGCCCAGATATACTGCATATCGAAAGGAGATTACAACAAGTTGCTCCGCTACAAGGGCATTGCTATCGGCCTCTCCCACCGTCTTGGCTTGCACCAGAGTCAGAAGCGATTTTCATTGGGGGCTCTCACCAGTGAGACTAGGAGGAAGGTCTTCTGGACGTTATATACACTGGATTGGTAGGTTCTGCCTGTTCTAAGACTGGAGGTCCTTCTAACGGTTGGACAGCTTCTCTGCGGCACTACTAGGTCTACCGAAACTATTGAAAGAAGCTGATGTACACGCCGAGTACCCCGCTGACCTCAATGACGAAAATGTCACGGAAGAAGGATTCCAGCCGCCGTTGCCTGGCGAGTCTACGAAGCTATCAAGTGCTTTGGCATTGTTTCGGGTGTGTCGTATCTTGTCCAAAGTACTTGAAGAGACGTATCCCGCATCGGCATCTCACGAGCTTTCACTTCAGAGCCTGGGCGCATTGAGCGATGAGCTTGACGCGTGGCTCAGCAGTTTAGCGCCACATCTGCGACTGCAGTTCGTCCAGGATAAGCCGAGTACAAATGTCGTGAGCAGCAGGTCGCCGTTGTTGGTACGCTACCTTGCAGCGCTGTACGTGAGGTCTTTACTGACAAGCCTGTAGTCACTTGCGTACTACTACATCCGCACATTGATTCATAGACCAGCAGTGGGCTCGAGCCTCGGGGCCAAGTCGTCACCTTCTGTCATCATACTAGCGGACGCAAGCAAGCATATTATTCAAATCATACAACTGCTCGATGAGAGGAGGATGAGCTTCTCATTCTGTCTAAATCGGAATGAAGCTCTCATCCTCTCCGGCTTCGGTCTGCTCTTCCAGGGGCTAGAACTCAATCGCCAAGGCAAGCTCATCAAGGACAATCAGAGACTAGTCTGCGCTGTAATTGAGTTGCTCGAGCGCGCTTCGGCACCCGGCGCCGCTGAGTTCAAGAGAATCGCATGTTCGATGCTATCCATTGACAGAGTTGCTAAGGATAACCCTCAACCGACATTGGCCCTGCAGCGCAAACCCGTCGCCCCAATGCCAGCGCCCCGAGACACGCCCAAATCGGCTCGGAAACATCTCCAAGCCATCGCTTCGCGCTTTTCTTTTGGCGCCAACAGGATGGCGAAGCAGGAACAAAACGTCACGCGAAGGGCAACCGTTCCCCCAACTGGAGCGGGAATCGTCCCCACCTTTGCCCGCAACAACAGCCAACTCAGCGTCTCTTCTGCACGCTCCGAACCGGCGATGATCCACGCCGCACGTCAACGCAGTATCTGTCCACCCACACCTGTGTGTCCAGATAATGCACTCGTACAAGGAGGTCGGCCGCGTACAGCGGCGCACCTAGAACCACCGATCCGCATGGCCGCCACGATGGACGGCCCCAATTTGGACTACCTCCCCTTCGGCAACGATCCGGTCCCTACGAACCCGATGGCCCAACGCACCGACAAACTCAACGTCTCTGCCACCGAGTGGGAGCGTCTCCTCGGCAGCCTCGACAGCGGCCAAACCAACATCTACGACGGCATTTACGGCGGCTCTGCCGCGGGCTCCGTGGCCGATATGCTGTCCACCTATCACGCACCGTCGTTCGATGGCGGTACGTCGTTGGTCAGGTCCCCGGATGTCGTGTGGAGCGACCAGCATCTCAACCTCGGTCTGGGACCTGTGAAGAGCGTCCTCAGCATCTCTGAAGAGAGTCTGACGAGCGGCAGCGGCGAGGATCGGAGTACGAGTAGCTGCGATCTCGGCTTCGGTGGCAGGGACGAGTATCGTGGCATCATGATTCCCCATGGTGATGGTGGTTTCGGGGGGTTGGAGGGGTTGGATGGGAATTTTGGGCTGTGAGTTTTACAATCAAGGATGCAGATTTCTTTAAAACATATTGGGACTGAATGAGCGTGGAGTTTTGGGGATGTATCTGTTTGCTTGGTTTGAGTTTTGACGAGAGTCGGGAGGCGAGTTCTTGTCCGCCTCCGCTGATGCTGTTGTCGGTGTTTCTACGGGAGATGCGCCACTTGTAGAGTACGAGTTTGTGGGGATTCAGGAGCTCAGTTGGCGGTCAGCGCTCTGTTTCGAGATTGTTTCTCAGGGCACGGAAAGAGGAGTCGATGGTCGAATTTGCTTGGAGAGTCGTTTTTATTATCTAGTGGCACAAAGGAATCAACAATATCAATCCATGCCTCGTGCCAGTACACGTGGACTGGCGATTTCTGGAGCACCAATGTACCTCGTCCCAGCCATCATCAAGTCTCGAAGCCGCATCATGGCCCTGACGCCAATAGTAGACGACGCAAGTACAGGTCACTCCGGCCATATCAGCAATCCCATAAGAGTCCATGAGAGTAATTTATTTGATGGTCTCTTTCCTCTGAATTCTGTATCTCATGATTCTTACTGGTCCTATCCTTGAGCGAAGAAAAGAATGACAAGTAGAGGTGTAAGCGTGAGACCCATATATCCAGCTGCTCTATGGTGCTATTTGACGTTGGGTGGCAGGCAGCCTTGTCGGATCTTCATCCCAAATCTCCAACGATCCTTGTCGCTTGGCATCATCGCTAGTTCGTGACGGTTCAACACTGACGCAGCGAATACATGATTCCGCTGCCTTCAGGCCAGAATGCGCTGAACGGACATGTACTGGCCTCTGGGAGCACCTCGAATCTACGCCGTAAATCCACGTCCTTCAGACCCACGGTCCACCTCTAACGGAGGGGAGAGTCAAGCGGACCACCTTCTGGCCCTCCGTGTCTCGCGCAACGGTCATCTCTTCGCAACGATCACCTCGACTGCCTTGACAATTTGGCAGACTAGGGTAAGCTATTTATACTCCCAACATTGGCTAATTCTGACTGATACCTAGCCTACAGCTGTCCTTGCCTCTGTCGTACGGTCAGCTCACTCAATTGACAGCTATGGCCCGAATGTTTCTCTCCTTCTCCGACCTGACTCCGGCATTGTGGTTGTCCAGACCAAACAAGGCTATTTGATCACATATTCTTTGGCTACTGACCCCTCGGCTCGGGTCTACAAGCAACAGCATGAGTACGGTCATGCACGCCGCCATAGTATGGCGGGTCAGATGGCAGCACAAGCCGAAACTGAGATTATAAGAGAGGTTAGCGTGCGTTTTCGAATGGTCATCAAAGTGGATGCGGGCGTTGGGAGGGCACTGGCGCTGGACGAGGAGTTGGTCGTGGCGACCGAAAAGCCTGCTGCTGTGCAGTGCATTAGGTGGACACCGGATACGACGGGTAATCAAACCAGCACCGAGCTCCTCAGTCGGATGACATGGATCTCGAAAAAGACAACTATCGTCGATATGGTTTATGATAGAGCAATGAGCCTCTCAGGGTGGATCACCGGCGACGGCAAAGCTTACGCGGTGCAGCGGCTCCCTCCTACGCCAAAGACCTCGGAGTCTCCACAACGGCTCTTTCGCGGCTATGGGTTTCATGATCCTGCAAATAAGGACGAATATGCCATAAAAGCAAGTATCAATGCAAGGTTTTCCTTGATCGCAGTAGGCTGCGCGAACGGAGAAGTCTGCGTTTACTCGGCGAAAGACTATGTGGGTAGCATACCGTTATCTCACAAGGTCACACCCCCGGTATCGCGAGCATGGAGTGGACAAATCACCTTCCTCAAGTGGTCACCTGATGGGTATTGCCTGTTTGCTGGGTTCGAAAGGGGCTGGGCGACATGGAGCGTTTACGGTAAACCTGGAAGCAGCAGCTTCAATTCCGATCGCTCGGTGTCGGAGAGCAACGACGAAGGCTGGCTGACCGGCGTAAGAGACGGCAGCTGGCTCACCGGCGGCTCCGAGATACTATTGCTTGGCCAGGATGATGATAGGTTATGGGTTCTAGACATGGCCCGTAGTGCGACGACGACCTTTTTCTCGTCGGCCAACATCTCGCGTCCTCTCTTACAGACCTATTCTGGTCTTATGGTGTACCGCGGGTATAATTTACCCGACCTGACGGCCATATCTGCAGACTCCACCCTCTGGCAACATGTTACAATTCCCGATTCCTACCTTCTTAACCAAGGACCTATTCGAAGTGCGGTAATATCACCCGATGGAAGGTATATAGCAATCGCTGGTAGGCGAGGCCTTGCTCATTACAGTGTCAATAGCGGTCGGTGGAAGGTCTTTGACGATCCTCAAGCGGAGAGTGCGTTCGCTTTGAGAGGTGGCATGTGCTGGTATCAGCACATCTTGATTGCAGCAGTAGAGGCTGGCGAGAACTACGAAGTACGTAATTTTCCCTTGACAATCTTATGCGCTATCTTATATGAACTGTACAGCTTCGACTCCATTCAAGGGAGCTGCCTCTTGACCCGTCGTCACTCTTGCACATTGAGAGCATCCCAGCACCGGCTGTTCTTATCTCGCTTTCCGGAGATGACTCACTCCTTGTATATACTCTCGAGAATACTCTTTATCACTACATGGTTACAGCCACAGCGGAGGCAGTCAAGCTAGTGCTCGTTGGACAGATCGCCTTCCATGGCCTGATCAGAGCTCCCACACGTGTAAGAGCGATCAGCTGGATACTTCCTGATGCACAGAGGTGTACGTCGACTCACAATGTGTAACTCGGACGAGGCTGATAATGGACAGGGGACGGCGACCCATCTCAAGACGTTAAAGTTGCATCAGTGGTGTTCCTCGTGGATGGCAAGCTCGTTCTACTACAGCCAACCACGGCCGATAGTGGGGATCTCAGATACGACATGAGAGTCATTGCTCACGACGTTGAATATTATGCATTGATGCGAGATCAGCCGCCAAATACTTTGGGATTGGAAGGAACTCTTCCCACCGGTGCACCCGTGCAAGATGGTGTGGACCGTGCTTCTTCAGACCAGGGACTCGCAGACTCTTTCTGGATCTTCAATGGGAAGGATATGCACCTATGGCTTGAGGTACAAGATGTGCTGAAATCCGCCGCGATTGATTCAACCAGAGGATTGAACTCCTCTATCCAAGTCTCCGTAGACTTTTATCCGCTCTCGATAAACATCAGCAAAGGTATCTTACTAGGACTCGAATCTGAACTAGTGCAAAGACGAGACGTGAACTTTGCCCTTTTCCGACTCGCACCGAGAGTGAGTTACTTCTCCAGCTGGTGACACCCGTGAAGCTGACTCAGTGGTAGACTCATCTTTTCCTCCCTCCTGTTCTTCTCCACCACTTATCCAACTACGACTCTCTCGCGGCTCTACACCTAGCATACCACTACAAACACTTATCATATTTTCCTCACGCACTTGAAATGTTACTTCACACAGTCTTAGATGAGGAAGTCGACAAAGCGCCCTCTCCGGAAAACGCCCTGCTACCAACCGTCCTTTCCTTCCTATCTTCCTTTCCCGAATACCTTGATATCCTCGTCCAATGTACCCGCAAAACCGAACTTCGATCCTGGCGAACGCTCTTCTCCTATCTACCTCCGCCCCAAGAGCTGTTCGAACAGTCCCTCCAGAAGGGCCTTCTGAAAACCGCCGGTGGATACCTCCTCGTCCTCCACACGTTGGAAGAGCTAAGCTCCAGTTCCGAACAGCTCGTCCGTCTCCTTCGGCGGGCCAAAGAGGAGCAGGACTGGGATTTGTGCAAGGAACTCGCTCGGTTTCTGATGGCCCTGGATGAGTCCGGCACGACGCTCCGCGAGGCGTTGGCGTTGGTGGAGTTGAAGACACCGGTTGAGAGTGACCAAAATGCTCTACTCGTGCCTACGAATGGACTTCGAGGGCAACAACGGTCGCGCCCGAACGGGGTAGGTCTCGGCCTGAACATGTTGTCTGAGGAGTCGCCCAGTCAGAGTCGGGCGAGTGACGGGAGCAGAAGTAGAAGTCCGTCGAGTCCGGGTCAGTCTGATGGTGGGGGAGGGGCCGGGAGTCCAGGAGATTATTTCTCAGTGCCCAGGGAAGGATGATCACACCGCCCACCATGTTTTCGCACGTTCTAGATCTTTTGAAAGCATTGCTGGCGTTCGTACGAGTAGAGGGTCGACTCTGCTCTGTTATCACAGCCTATTTTGATATAGGTCACGTTTGTGCCAGTATACATCTACGTATAATCTACTTCTTCCTATGGGATCTATTCAATATTCGTCGCATAGTGGGTGCCATCTCGATTGATTGTGATGGTGTTCGTGATCAAAATGTCTTGTGTTGTGACACAGATGGGATGAAGTAGGTTTAAAATGGCCTTGGCATGCTAAAGAGGAGACTACACTGCGTTTTATACACTGTAAGACAACTTCATTCCGAGAAAGTCTGCCATCCATTCGACCCAGTACGACCCTCCCGCCACTAAGACCTCAACCCAAGAAGCAGGCTCGTCCCCTTCCCACCCCCATCCTTCCCCCCACCCTCGCCACCACCCGGCAAGTACGTCACATTCGGATTCCCCGCCAACGTCTGCGCAATCTCCCGACTCGCCTCGATCCGTCTGATCATAATCAAGCCATCGCCCGCCTTGGCCACCGCCTTGGAAATGATATCCGCACTCTCGGCCTCGCCCTCGGCCCTAATAACGTTCGCCTGCCTCTCCTGCTCGGCCTTCTCGACGATAAACCTGGCGCGCTCGGCGTCCTGCTGGGCGATCTGCTTCTGCTCGACGGCGCGGGTGAACTCCTTGCCGAAGGTCATGTGGGTGATGCTGACGTCCTCGAGCGCGATGTTGAACTCCTGCGCCCGCTTCAGCAGGTCCGTCCGGATCCGGTTGCTGACCGCTTCTCGCTGCGTGATCAGCTCGGCCGCGTCGAATTGGGCAACGATGGCTTTGAGCACTTCGTTGCCGATGGAGGGGAGGACGCGCTCGTCGTAGTCTTGGCCGAGGGACTGGGGTTGGTTGAGGGGCAAGGTTAGTTGGTTGTGCGATGGGGGGAGGGAGGGGGGGAGGGTTGGGGCGGGGGATGGATGGATGAAGTGGAGTGGAGTGGAGGGGGGGACTGACTTGGTAGATCTTCGGCAGCATCTTCACTTCCGGCCGATGCAGCACCCTGAGGGTCAGACTGACCATCTGCAGATCCTTGCTGCCCGTCGTGGTCGAGATGTTCCTCGGCTTTGTCCGCACGTCGTAGATGATGCTCTTTTGCAGCCAGGGGATCAGGAAGTGTGTCCCCTCGTTCATCACCTGGTCTTTGACTCCTGCCAGTCGATCGAAGATGACGGCTCGTGAGCCACCCTTGACATCGTAGATCGAAGCCTGTGCGAAGGTGAATCCGATGGCGATGGGTATGGCGAGCTTGTAGACGGCGCCTAGAGCGTTGGCCATTTTTGTGGATAGGAGGGAGAGGGTCTGGACTGAGATGTTGGAGGCGTCGCTGGCCGGTGAAGTGATGAAGCAGTCGAGCTTCCGTACATTTTCCAGCATCGACGCCAAAAGGGGACTAGCGGGTGGATGGTAGAAAGCTTGGCATGGAACCTCAAGTCCCAGTGCCTACCCACTATCGTCACATCTCCAGGATTAACTCAGTTCCAGATCTACAATACGTGTGCTAGGATTCCAACTCTTTGAGCTTTCGAAGATATGGCTGGCGGAAGTGAGCCTTTGGATACCAAGCATGGCAAGTAAGTTATCCGACTGCTACATCCTGTCGTCCGTATGAAAGCTGCTCTCTCAGCCGTGACGAAGCCTCTTCTGAGAGGAGTAAGAGGCGCATCGCTTATCACGCATTCTCGAAAATTGCTTGCTAATCTTCTATGGTTCTAGGTTTCTTGGAGGTTGGGGCAATCTGGGTATGTGCTACAAAGATCGCAATCTGCAGTGGAAGACGCTGGCGACTATCTGCGTGCTGCCCGAAGGACGGTGCTGATGGCGCCATACGCAGGATCTCAACCACAGAAAGGCATCACGACATATGCTCTCGCCGGCAACCGCCAGCGACCACTCGCAGGCGTCATGACCGCCGCCATCTTCAACAACTGGCGGAGGTTCCGAGCGCAGGTTCTCTACTTCGCGCCTCCATTGGTCATTGCATACATGACGATCAACTGGGCTGTTGAGAAGTAGGTGGAACTCAGATATAGGAAGCTCCGTCTTTGAGGAGTTCCAACTGGGCTGACATTGCGGTATTCCCAGGAATGAGTACTACAACTCGAAGCAGGGGGTCTCGGCTATGGTAGTGCCGGCGGAATAGAGTCATACTACGGAGGAGTCATATGGGCAAACCCATTGATCTGCTGTTCGAGGTACGGAAGGCGGAGAATTGGTAGCGCTTTTGCATGATCGGATTGTACATATTGAGACAGTGCGCTCAATCGTTATTTTGTCGAGAACCTGAGCCTTCCAGAGGAGCTTGTTCCGATTTCGCCGGACTGAAAGCCGCCTTAACAACGACTATGTAGACATCATGGGCTCTGTAATTCTGAAATTGCCTGTTACTCCCATTGAAGAAATTTCATCCATGTGTCAAGCTGATACGGCAGTTCTCAGCTTCCGATGTGAGGGCTTCCTCCCAAAGAGGCTAGCGTTGAAGCTCACAACAATTTTCGCGAATTTGAGCTTTGCAGCAGGGTCCAGCACGCAATTTGTAAAACCACAACGATCAATAGGCTTTCCAACAATGGCCAAGGAAAGGAGCGACAAGGGAGGAAAGGACAAGAAGGAGAAACACGAGAAGAAAGAAAAACGATCGGAAAAGGATGGCGTGCACAAAAGCAAAAAAGACAAGAAAGAGAAGAAACCGGCGGAAAACGACGACGTGGTTACGAAGTTACTCAATACACTGGAGGAGGAGAAGCCTGGAACTGTCGCGATGAAGGAAAACGGCGACGTGGAAGTTGAAGTCAAGGCCGTGCCGCTTGTGGGTGCATTGGTGCCGTTTGCAAATCCACTTGCGGACGAGAAGGTTGCGAAGAAAGTGCTGAAGAGCGTTAAGAAGGGTATGATCTACTCTGGCGACAGGCTCTATACACGGACAGCTGACTCGAACCTCATCAGCTGCGAAGAACAAGTCTCTCAAGCGCGGCGTCAAAGAAGTAGTCAAGTCCCTTCGAAAATCCACCACAGCAACGTCTGGCTCCGCATCACCTGGCGTTGTAATCCTCGCGGCAGATATCTCACCAATGGACGTCATATCGCATATTCCAGTGCTCTGCGAAGATCATGGAGTACCGTATCTCTTCGTCACGTCGAGGGCGGAGCTGGGCGCAGCGGGGAGCACGAAGCGGCCGACAAGTGTGGTTATGATTACTCCGGAGAAGGGGGTGAAGAGGAAGGCGGGAGAGGAGCCAGGCGAGGAAGAGGAGGAGTTTAAGGAGGTCTATAAGGATCTGGTGAAGTTGGTGGAGAAGGAGTCGAGGAATGTAAGGGTATAAAAACGTTTCCGGTTCTAGCTTGATTTTCGGAATACACCGGGCGCAAGGTGGGCGGACTGTACATACTTCAAAAAGGATCACTTAGGAGATCGAACGCCTTTATGTGAGATGATGGGTGCTGTTCTATCCCTGCCCGAACTGCCTTCCTTGCACTCCATTGTCTGGCCTGGGACGACTCCCGTCTCCAGAGGTCCTGTTCGCCCACTTCTTAAGACGGCGTGGGCACTTTATCTTCCATAGGTAGCACGTGCTTTTGAATTTTATATTTACACGGTGGTATCGATAGGATGTGGTCTTGGAAGCTTTCTGAGGATACGTCATGTGCATAGAGCTCCTAGGTCGAGTGGAACAGACAATGGCGCGGGGCGTCCGTCATTCAAGTACTGACTTGATAGGTTGTCATGAAGACCAGAGTCAACAGAACAATCCCATTACAGATCGAAGGAAGCTGAACAATCTTAACGAACTCATTACGCTCAATGCTGACCATCACGGCAAGGTTAGCTTCAAGATGTCCGAACTGAGGAGACCTTCCACTACAAGAAGACGACATTCGCAGACTAGAGTCACATGAGTCCAAGATCCACGGTGAAAAGGTTCTCAGAGACGCCGAATCTTCACATCTGAAGGTAATTCGCAAAGCTATATTCACGGCGAGCCCTAAGCCATCAGAGCTAATCTCACCACCAATCTATCGTCGACTCGAAGTCCAACCCAGACGCCATCGCAAAGCGTCAAGCCAGCCGCCCTCTTCCTGAACAGCCACCGGCCGTCTCAGACCTCAACTCGGTCGATGCAAGCAAAGCCAACGTTGGCTTTGGTGGTGTCTCTGACGACATCTCCTACGGCAAGGGCAGTAGTAGGCTGCGTGAACCGGCCACTGGCCATAGTGGTGTCAGAACTGACGGCGAAAAGTACAAGACCAACGCAGCGCCGGACTCGGGTGTCAGACGACAGGGGAAGGATGATCTGGGTGGTTTGCCTAAAGATGCTCTGGCGGAGTAGACCGCGGTTCAGCCGTTGGAAAAACCTTCAGCTGTTGCTGGAAGAGGGTGTTTCTGAAACTTTATGAAAGACAGGAGACTCGATTTTAGCAGCTATCTCGAGCTTTAGCACATGTATTGCTCTCACTTCCTAATCCACATGTGGCAAGGTGGGTGTCTTTGCAGCCCGGACGCTGTTGGCGTTCTTTGCAGATGGCCTGAGCCTGGTTGTTTACTGTCACTGAGCCTATAGTAAGTGTTCTGGAGAAATTAGACATCTGTTTCATTGCAATGAAAACTTCCTTCACACTGGTAATGGAATACTGAGCCTCAACTGTATATACCTGAGGGATACGACCTCACAAATTGACAAGACGTCATCGGAGCGTAACGGGCAAACCAAACATTACCCCACGATTGCACCCTACCCAATTCTGTAACCCACACAAGCACAAGTCAATACCTTACTCACATCAAAACACTCCATCCCATACATCATACCAGAGACCTTCAATCCAAATACCATCCTCACTACATACGCCTTTCCGTAACCATGGACAAGCAAAGCACCCCAATCCCCTCAACCCACAAGGGCACCAAAGCACGTTCAACCCCACCCCTACCCACCCCCTTCCCCACAACCCCACCACTAACCCCTACCCCTCCCCACAGGTCACCACCGACCCCGAAGGCCGCAAGCACCCGATCAGTGAAGGCGCTGGCCCCATAGCGGCCGACTCGCTGGCAGCCGAAAGCGTGCGGGCGGGCGGCGAATTCGCATCCAACCGCGACGCGGCCCCGCTCGGGGTCAAGGGCGGCAACTCGACGCTGGCCAACACGGACACCAGCAGCGCGGTCAAGCTCGACGCGGCGCCGGACAAGGCCAGTCGGCGCGACGAGGGGCTGGACGAGCGGGTCAAGTATCCGGAGGGCGCGGGTGGG
>JAABUJ010002730.1_pt1 | contig 21063 bp, 21 predicted proteins | sample 5559131 | NCBI WGS metagenome assembly JAABUJ01 (sample SAMN10711875, study PRJNA513366) | rock metagenome | isolation source: Antarctica rocks | place: Antarctica: Victoria Land, Mt New Zealand nord | collected 2016-01-07 | reverse complement strand
CGCACGGACAATCGAGGCCACATGGCGATCCATCGGCAACGTGCTAAGCCGCTTCACACCAGACGAGTGCAAACGCTACCTCAAACACGCCGGATATAGGTCAACCTAAACCAATCATGCTCTAGCCACACGATTATCTTACGATTTTGCAACTTTAATAGACAAGCGTTGTGATGAATGGCCTCCTCGGAGAGGCGCGGATGAGCCGCGGGAACCGTATCCGCGCCGATTAGCGGATCGGTAACCTATGCACTCCAAGCTGCATGGGGCGGCCGGTCGACTTGTGCCGGCCTCTACGACCCGCCTTGTCTCTCGCGCAGCATTCCAGGACAGCATTCGATGCAAAAATTGCCATTGAACAGCCTGCGTGACTTTGTCGCCTGGCCGCACCTCAACCCAGGTAACTTCCTCGATCACAACCCGGGATTCGTGCGATTCGGTCAGAACGACGCATGGGCGGTGATCTGCCGGCACACGGTCTCGCCCGAACCAGGCCGGGGTTCCATCTGGGCAGTGCGCGTCGATGGCGGCATGATGCCGGCCGGCATCCCGGCGCTGCTGATCGGCGACGGCATCGATCCGCGGGTCATCCTCCTGGGCGACCTGGCTCTCGTCTTCTACACAACCATCGAGCGCAACCTGGAAGGCAAGCCGAACGGTTCGTTGGTGGGACTTGCAATCTTCGCGGTTGACGGCGATCAATGGCGGCTCGCGAACGCCTATCAGATGCCCAAGCACCCGATCGTGAATGGCCGAACCGCCGGCGCGCACGAGAGTTGGGAAAAGAACTGGGTTCCCTTCGCGATCGACCCGACGCATGTCGGCCTGATTTACTCACATGACCCATGGTATGTTCTGACCTTGCGCATTGACGCGGAGGCCGCTCCCCAGTTCGAGGATGCCTGCCAAAGCCCTGCCGTCACCTGGGATTACGGCCTCATCCGCGGCGGCACGCCTCCTGTCCGCTACGATGACGACCACCTCATCACCTTCTTTCATGCCGCCGAGAGAATTGGCAGCCGCCAAGTGTATAGCGTGGGCGCCTGCGTCTTCCAGGCGCGACATCCCTACGCGCCAACGCTGGTGACGGCCGATCCATTGATCCTGGCCCCCTATCGAACCGGGGCGCATCGGTTCGGCTGGCGCTCCGCCGTAAGCGTGGTTTTCCCGATGGGCACCGAGCGCGTGGCCGACGGGTATCGCCTGCTGTGCGGCCGCGACGATGGCGAGGTCGCGCATTTCAATGTCTATGACGGCGAGTTACGGGATCGGCTGGCGCCAGTACGGGCGCGCGCTGCCGGCACGGTGCACGATTATTCGGGCGGCGCCGCGCGGCTTCCACTGCAAGGCTTGCTCTACGTTCCCGACCCGATCCCTGGCATTCCCGAATTGCCGATGATCAAGTTCCTTCAGGTTCTCGCCGGCCACGGCCGCTGCTTTGTCGATATCGGCGCGCATATCGGCTTCTACAGCATGGGACTCGCACCGGGTTTCGATCGCGTCGTCTCCTTCGAGCCGTCACGCTTCCAATACTCCGTGCTCAAGCGCAACCGCGCGCTGAACGACTACGACCATGTCACGTGCGAGCATGTGGCGCTCGGCGATACGGCGGGCGAGGCGATGTTGAGCGTGCTCAGCTACGAGGGCGGCCTGAACACCTTGGCGCCGGACGTCGTGGGCGCATCGAACGTGCTGGACCGCTACGTGGTGCCGGTGGAGACACTCGACGCGCGTGGCCTCACCGACGTCGACCTCATGAAGATCGATGTCGAGGGGTTCGAGATCCCGGTGTTGCGCGGCGCGGCGCGCACGATTGCCGCAAGCCGGCCGGTGATCCTGATCGAGGTATGGGAGCAACCTGAACGCCGGCAGAAAGTGCAGGAGGTGATGAACGAGTTCGGCTACGGTTTCGAGTTCATGTTCCCCACCTCTCCCGAACTCGCCATTTGCCTGCCTCGGGAGCGACGGCATGAGTTTGCCTGGTTCATATGATCGGGCCGCTACCGGGTTGGGCTTGAGAAGCTGCCTCAGCCAAGCTGGTGCGCTTACGGTAACCGCCGGCGCCAACGCGCCATGTATCGAGAAGGTTGGCGGACCCGACACGATTCGAACGTGCGACCTTCGCCTTCGGAGGGCAATTTCTTGGTGTTGCCCGGGCTTGCCCCAGTTTGCGACGGGACCACAAGCTACTGAAAAACCAACGTCCATTGATTGCGGACCTTTGCCAGCGATTGCGCGAGCTTGTGTATAACTGATACCCTGTAGTTACCCGGAGTCGCCGGGTACGATCGGGGACGCCGCCACCATGGCCGAAAAGCGGATCGGACTGCGCGAGGTGCGGGCCTTGCCGCCCGAGGCTGAGGTGTGGGACGCGGCGGTGTCCGGTTTCGGTGCGCGTCGCCGCTCCGGTGCGGCGGTATCCTATGTGTTGCTCTACCGCACGCCCGAGGGGCGCCAGCGGCGCTACACCATCGGCAAACATGGTTCGCCCTGGACGCCAGAGACGGCACGGGAGGAAGCGCGCCGGCTGCTGGGCGAGGTGGTGAAGGGCGCCGACCCTGCCGCAGACAAAAAGGCCCGCCGCACCGCTGTCACTGTTGCCGAACTATGCACCGACTACATGGCCGACGCCGAAGCCGGGCGACTGTTGACCCGCGTGAAGCGGCCGAAGAAAGCCAGCACGCTACTGTCTGACAAGAGCCGCATTGAAGGCCACATCAAGCCGTTACTCGGCCGCTTGCCGGTGGCCTCTGTCACGTCGCAGGACATTGAAGCATTCATGCACGCGGTCGCAGCGGGCGACACGGTGCGGAAGCACAAGACGGGCAAGGCGCGCGGTCTATCCAACGTCCGCGGCGGCATGGGCACTGCAAGCCGCGCCGTGGGGCTGCTGGGAGCCGTCTTTACCTATGCTGTCCGCCGCCGGATGCGGCCGGACAATCCAGTACAGGGCGTGATGCGGCCGGCCGATGGCAAGCGCGAGCGCCGGCTGTCTGACCTGGAATATGCCGCCCTGGGAACGGCGCTGCGCCGGGCGACCGATGAGGACGTGTGGCCGGCGGCGGTGGCTTGCGCGCGGTTCCTCGCCCTAACCGGCTGGCGGAGCGGCGAGGCCCTGACTCTGCGCTGGGATCGGCTGGACCTTGCCACACGGACGGCGCGGCTGCTGGACACCAAGACGGGGGCGAGCCTGCGCCCGCTGTCACACGCCGCCTGCGACGTGCTGGCAAAGCTGGATCGGATGGGCGATCTGGTATTTCCGCCGACCCGGGGCGAAGGAACGATGAGCGGCTTTCGCAAACTATGGAACCGCATCTTGTCGCTTGGCGGGCTGCCCGAAGACGTGACGCCGCACACGCTGCGGCACAGCTTCGGTTCACTGGCCGGCGACCTGGGCTATAGCGAACTGACCATCGCCGCACTGATCGGCCACAAGGGCACGAGCGTCACCAGCCGCTACGTGCACGCCGCCGATGCCGTGTTGCTGGCCGCGGCCGACGCCGTGGGCGAGGAAACGGCCCGCCGGATGGGCGAGGCAAAGCTGGGTGCGAAGGTGGTTGATATGCGCCGAACCGGCTGACGACCGCGCCCGGCGGGTCCGGGCAATAAGGGCGGGCCGGGGGTGTATCAGCACCGCACCGGCCCTGACCCACAGGAAGGGACGAAACCCCAACCATGAAGGCTACTCTAAGCGTGCCACGAATCCGCCACCAAAGCCCTGCCCCGCCGTGTCGCCGCGCGGGTGGTTTTGAATGAGTGGAGACGATGAGAGAGAAGGTGGCCGCACTCCGCCTGATGCCATGCCCGCTGGGCCTCAATACCCAGCCTTTGGCGAAGTTTCGAAGGAATGGTACCTTACAGCCTGCGAGGCGTTGTGTTGGATCGGCTACCGCCGGGCAATATCGAAAGCTGTCTACTTTAGGCCGTTCGTAGAGGCCGCACCGTGCGTCGCGCTCGAGGGACGGGCGAGGTTGCTGCATCATTCCGTGCCGGACCCCAAGCCGCCCGACGATCCCATGGGCGATGCCGAATGCGCGCTTATGAAGGCAGCTAAAGCCGGACAAGTTCGGCTCCTTACGCAGACGAACGGTAATCTGGAAGAGGTGCCAAGTAAAGTTTACGACCAAGATGTGTCAGTGAATGCTCGTGGGTGTATTGAACTGAATGAGGCAGCAACAGAGCGGGGTAGGTCCTTAGCGCAGGATTATTTCTGCGAGCATCCGCTACTTGGGGATGTGCTGATTCGGACCTCCGAGGTGCTTAGGGCTTGGCCTCCCCCAAAGGCCGGTATCTTGTCGGAGAATTTCGCCGCGCTTCTAGTGCCGCGATGGACGCAGGAGGACGAGGCGCCTAATGCGCCGGCCGCCGCTGTGCAGAGGCCTCCTTCCGATACTGATAGAGTCTTAGAGGCTATACCAGGCCCACCTGCCACAAGACCGAAGGCGACGGACCCCGCTTTGCGCCAGTGGTTTCGAGACCGTGTTGCGAGTTGGCCCCACGAACTGGCCGCGCCATCGGAACACAAAGACTTCATAGCGGCATCCCAGTATTTCGCCTCGGGCTTCGGCCGAGACGACGATTTCCGTCCAGCGCGCAGGCAGTACACGCCTGCCGAGTGGCGCAAGCAGGGGCCGCGCTTGCCGTGGGGGCAGGCAAGGCAATCTGCGGCCAATCCGCGAAACGGCGGCACGCAGATATAGACCGCGTTTTCGGCACCGATACCGTCCGCATATCGCAACTCCGCGCAAACGCCGACAAGCCAAAGGTGCAACGTGCCAACCGCAATCCCTGAAAACCCGAACACACGTCTGCGGCGCCGCGCGACCGCTGACGCACTGACCGAGGCCGGCTATCCCGTCAGCGAAAAGACGTTGGCGACAAAGGCGACGCGCGGGGGCGGGCCGACCTATCGAACGTTCGGCCGGACGGTGCTCTATCGCTGGTCGGACGCGCTGGCCTGGGCCGAGGGGCGCATGTCGGCGCCGCGCTGTTCCACGTCCGAAGCTGACGCGCTGCGCCAGCCGCAAGCCGCCGCCTGATCCCCGAAACAATAACCGCCCCGATGCGGGCGGCACCGGAGCGGCGGGGACAATCTTTGTAGGCGGCACCTGCAAAGTGGCACCTCTTCCGGGCCGGGGCAATACGAGAGGCCCCCCAATGAGTGACCACGACACCACCACGACACAGAATACCCGACCGCCATCAATCGCGGTGGCGAACTACAAGGCCATTTCGGCGGGCGCCATGATAGGCGTCTGCGACGTGACGCTACCGAGCGGCATGGTGCTGCTTCGCTGCTCTCTGTTCTGTAAGGACGACCGGGTTTGGGCAGCGCCGCCGTCGAAGCAAGTGATTGGCCGGGATGGGACTGTCCAGCGAGATAGAAACGGCAAGACCAGGTATGAATCCACTGTTTGGTTTGTGGATCGCGCGACCGAGCAACGGTGGTCCGCTGGCGTTATCGCAGCCTTCCGCGAAGCCTATCCCGAGGCAATCGCATGACTTGGCGCCAGTGCAATTCCGCCAGCGACGAGGCCGCAGCGAGCGGCAAATCGCAACCCCGGAACCCCTGGAATCCAGAAATGAAGGATTCGCGCGACCCTCTCAAAATGGGGATCAATGCCTCCCTTTCGCCGCCACGTTCCGCCAACTCCGTCAGCATCAACAAAAAACGGGGTTCCACGGGTTCCACGGGTTCCACCGCCCCGAAGGTCCCAGAAATCCGCCATTCCAGCAGTGCCAAAGCTGGAACCCCTTGTGTTGCGCCTAGGGGTTCCAGGGGTTCCAGGCACGTTGACTTCGCCGCGGTGAATGCTGCGGCGTTGCGTGATCTGGCGGCGCTGCTGTCGCGCTGGCTCCCAGATGGGCGGGTAAACGGCCGAGAATACGAGGCGCGCAACCCCCGCCGGGGCGATCGGCACCGGGGTTCCTTCCGCGTAAACCTGCGAACCGGCCGGTGGTCTGACTTTGCCACGGGCGATGGTGGCGGCGATCCAGTCAGCCTTTCCGCTTACCTGTTCGACCTGTCGCAGATCGAAGCGGCCCGCCATCTGGCCGCCATGCTGGGGGTGCCATGAACATGGAAGCCGCCGCTCCGTTCGCGCCGCTGACTGACACGGACCGCGCCCGCGGTGCCATGCTTCCGAACGGAAACGCCGGAGACGCCGGCGACGCCGGCACGCTCGAGATGCTGCCCTGCCCGGGATTGGTGCCTCCCGCCAGCTACTTCCGCTTTGGCGACCTGCCCGAGCCGTCTGATCTGCGGGAGTATAAGACAGCCGAAGGCGTGCCGTTGATGGTGGTAGCCCGCTATGACGCCACCGCCGCCGATGGTACGGCGACAAAGGACGTGCGGCCTTGGATATTTGGCCGCCGGGTATGGACCGACCGCGCGGGCCAGGCGCGGGATCGCACCGGCTGGCATTGCAAGGCGCCGTCGCCGCGCCCGCTCTATGGCCTGGACCGCCTGGCCGGCCGCCCGAATGCGCCGGTGCTGGTGTGCGAGGGCGAGAAAGCGGCCGATGCCGCATCCGTAACCTTCCCTGATCTTATCTGCATCACTTCGCAGGGCGGAGCGAAGGCTCCGGGCAAGTCGGATTGGACCTCGCTTCACGGCCGCCGCGTCACGATCTGGCCGGATCAGGATGAAGCCGGCGCCGGTTACGCGGCAAAGGTGGCTGAGTTGGCGCGGGCAGCGGGCGCAGCGTCGGTGCGGGTGGTGCAGGTGCCGAACGACTGGCCGGCCGGCTGGGACTTGGCGGACCCGCTGCCGGATGGAACGCTGCGGCGGCGGTTAAGCGAACTGCTGGACGATGCGCCGGACGGTGCCGCACCGGAGATGCCGGGCGGGTTCCGTATGACGGCCAAGGGGCTGTATTTCGACCCGCCCGAGACGGAAAAGAACCCCGAGCCGTTGCCCGTCTTCGTCGCAGCACCTTTTCGGGTGGTGGGCGAGACGCGGAGCGATGTGGGCGAAGCCTGGGGGTTGCTGTTGCGCTGGCGCGACCGTGAGGGGCGCCCGCATCAATGGGCGATACCGCGGCGGCTGATCCATCGGCCGGGCAATGAGATAGCCGAGGAACTGGAACACGCCGGTCTATCGTGTGGCTCCGATGCGCGGGCGCATGACATGCTGAAACGCTTTGTCGGCGCCGTGAAAATCCCGCGGATGCTTCGATGTGTCACACGCACCGGCTGGCATCCCGGAGAAGCGGCGCCGGTATTCGTCCTCCCGGGTGGCGAGGCGTTCGGGCGAGGTGCGGCCGACCTGATTTTGCAAGCCGATCATGCGGGCGCCGATGCGGCGTATCGTACGGCTGGCAACCTTTCTGACTGGAAAAGCAAAGTTGCGGCCTTGGCGGTGGACAATGACCGGCTCGCCCTATCTCTGTCCGCTGCCTTTGCTGGGCCGCTGCTGGACATCATGGCCGAGCCGTCGGGCGGGCTGCACTTCGTGGGCAACTCCCGCATCGGCAAGAGCACGATGGCGGTGGTGGCTGGAAGCGCATGGGGCAAGCCAACGGCGGACGCGCAATTTCGCGCATGGCGTGGCACGGCGAACGGCATGGAAGGCACCGCGGCCGAGACTGCGGATACCCTGCTGATCCTGGACGAAATGGGACAGGCAGACCCGCGCGAGGTTGCCGACGTGATTTACATGCTCGCCAACGAAGCCGGGAAACAACGGGCGGCACGCAATGGCACCGCCCGGCGCCGGCAGTCTTGGCGCACCCTGTTCCTAAGCACGGGCGAAATCACGCTAGCGCAGAAGATGGGCGAGGTGGGCAAGCGGGCAATGGCCGGGCTTGACGTACGGCTGGCGAACCTGCCGGCCGATGCCGGTGCGGGCTTTGGCATATTCCAGAGCCTACACGGACGGCCGAGCGCCGCAGCACTGGCGGACGAACTGAGGGGTGCCGCACGGGCGCACCACGGCACCGCGGCACGGGCGTTCCTCGAGCGGCTGGCCTATGACCGGGCGGAAGATGGGGCGACCCTGCGAGCCGCGTTGGACGATCTGCGGAGCAATTTCCTGTCAAAGCACGTCCCGGCCGACGCGACCGGGCAGGTTCGGAGCGTGGCGGGACGGTTCGCCCTAATCGGTGCGGCTGGGGAGCTTGCCCGCGACTATGGTGTGTTGCCGTGGCCCGAGAGCGAGGCGATGCGGGCGGCCGGCGCCTGCTTCGAGGCATGGCTGGCGGAGCGGGGTGGCGCGGGTTCCGGCGAGGATGCCGCGGCACTGGCGCAGGTTCAGGGGTTCCTGGAAGCGCACGGGGAAAGCCGGTTCACGCTGCTGTTTCCGCCGTCAGAGGGTGCGGAGGCATCTGCACCTGAAAATGCACGCACGATTAGCCGGGCCGGGTTCCGGCGCCGGGTGCCTAGCGAAGACCGATGGGAATACCTGATTCTGCCAGAGGCTTGGAAGAACGAGGTGTGCAAAGGGCTGGACGCCAAGCGCACCGCGTCCGTGCTGTATCAAGCCAAGCTGCTGACGGGCGGCACTGAACGACACCGAGCCGGGCTGGTTACAATCCCCGGCGAAGGCAAGCGGCGTGTCTATCGGGTGTCCGGCGCGATCCTGGGCGATGACGTGGACCCCGGCACCGATGGCGCTCGCTGACCTCCGCGCCCTGGCCCGCGCTTACTTCCCCGCGGCGGAGGCGGAAACTGGAACCCGTGGAACCCGTCCAGCCGGACAAGAGGTTCTAATAGAAGCCGCGCTGAACCTGGGGAACGCCCATGCTGGAACCCCTGGAACCCCTGAACCCGTAGCAAGGGGTTCCAGGGGTAGGCACGAACAAACGGCAGAAAGCTGCGCTGTTCCGACCCGCGGAACCCCTGGAACCCCTGGAACCCCTGATTTTGTTAATGCTGGCGGGAAAGTGGCGAACAATCCGCCCCATGGCCTGCTGACTGCTTTGAAACCGCCAATTCTGGCAGAGGCCGCCGCGCTGCTGACCTATCTGCGGGACGAGCTGCACTGCCGGGTGACGCTGGAGGATGGCCGGTTGATGATCCGTCCGGCCCACCGATGCCCGCCGCGGGTTCTGGCGGCCGTGATTGCTGTTCAGGCCGAGGTGGTGGCGCTGCTGGCTACCATGGCCCACGACGGTCCCGCCGCCCCAGCCGGGCCGCCGGCTGACCTGGTAGAGCGGCTGGCCGCGGCGCTGGCGACTGACCGCCCATGGCAGCGGGTGACTGAAGCGGCAAAGGCGCTGCCCTACCTCAAGCAACAAGCCCGCCAGCGCCTTGTCCCGCTGGACGGGCAGGCCCGCGGGCTGTTGGTGCAAGCCGAGGAAGCGGCAGCGGCGAGGAGGACGACATGACAGCGGACGATGATGTTCCCGGCCCAACTCCGAAAGAAGCGGCGGCGGCGATGGCAAGAATGGAACGGCTCTCCCGCATGAGCGCAGCGGATGCGGCACGGATGCGGCAGCGCGCGGCGGAGAAAAAGACCCATGCCGCCGATCTGTCTGCCGACGGCGATCGTATTGGGGCGCGGCATGAACTTGCCGAAGCCGACGAACTCGACCGGGACGCCGAGGATATTCTGGACCCTCTCACGCACACGACCGCCCGCCTCCAGATCGGTCGCGGCGGCGAGTTGGCGACGGGTGGGACGATGATGCAGCCATATTTGGACACCGTACGCTCCCGCCCGGACTGGCTTGCGCACGACGCCTCCCGCGCCCGTATGGAACTCGCGGATAAGGCTGGCACTCTGACGACGGGGCTGGACGCCGCCGAGACGATTGAAGCCCGCAATAGCCTGGAGAAGATGCTGGCGCACGAACTGGCGGCGGCGCACGCGCTCGCCATGCGCATGGTCGCAGCGGCCGGGGAGGAACTGGCGGCCTACAAGAACAGCCGCGGCCAGTTCCCGCACCGCAGCATTGAGGCGGCCCGGATGGCGAACACAGCGGCGCGGCTGATGGATGCATACCAGCGCGGGCTGCTGCACCTGGAGAGGATGCGGACGGGTGGACAGCAAATCGTGACGGTGCAGCACGTCAACGTCTCGGCCGGCGGACAGGCCGTAGTTGCCGGGACCGTGGGCGGGCGACGCCGGGGGGCGGGGCAGGAATGAGCAAGGCACCCTACGAACCCAAGGGGCGGGAAATCGGGCTTGCGGCAGCGGATCAGACGGCACGATGTGGAGCAAAACGAAAGGCCACCGGGCAGCCATGTCGGGCGCCCGCGATGGCCAATGGACGCTGTCACAAGCATGGTGGGGCTGCGACTGGCCCCCGAACGGCGGAAGGGTTGGAGCGCTGCCGACAGGTGCCGTGGAAGCATGGGGCGCGAGCGGCCAAGGCCCGCAATGCCGCTAGGGTGCGGGGCGAGGCCCGGCGGATAATTGCATCTCTTGAAGGTTGGAAGTGATGGACATGTGCGACTTCTCCGTCAGAGTGGTGCGACAGACGCTCAGTGCACCGTTTGACAGTGGTGTGCGCTTGGGCATGGTTCGGCAGTCATTTCTTGCAAGTCAGTTCTGAGAGACGTTGATCCAGGTCCGCCAATTCGTTCACCCTTGCTAGCGCGGCATTTGTCTCGTTGATCCGGCCGGCCTTCAATGAGTTTATGGCCTGAACCATAAACGCGTTTCTCTCGGCATACGAATTCGCTTCAATTGAATCTGCACAAAAAGCGCTAACATCCGCGACATCCTGAGGGCTTGCGGCGCTACGCAGACCCTCTCTGAACCGTCTTAGAATTAAATCGCCGCTAGGCGGAGGATCCGACAGCTTCGAATGAGTGAAGTCAAGATAACCAGCTTCTTTTTGCCTCATACGGCCGATCTCCGCGGTGAGCATCTCTACTGTTTGTGCATTGATCGGTGCGGTTGTAGCTATTTCTGCGTCGTGACTGACGCTAGAACCGGAGGCACGAGCATTGTCGATCGGCAATACAACGATACTCGCCAGCAATAGGCATTTTACGGTGATCATCCTGATGTGTCCACATGGCCGGAGGAAACCGAATTAACGCGTGGTTTGATACTGCACGCATGCGAGCAACGCAGCATTCATGCCTTCTGCGGGCGGTATATGGACGCTCGGGAAATGCTTTCCATCAGCCATCATTTCGATCTGCGCTCCTTTAAAGATTATGTCGGTTAATGCAGATCCAAGGCCTCTGGCAGGTTCCTTCTCCGTCAGCCTTATGGAAATGATACGGTATGAGGTCGAGGAGAAGGTTTCATTGCTAATCACCGTCCCAGTTAAAAAAACAGAATTTATTCTAAGTGTCGCTTGCTTGCCGGCAGCAATTTGTGGAGTTTTATGAGGCCAAAACGTGTTAACTGTCACAGCGTCGTTCTTAAAAAGGTTAATCGAAAGGCCCATCGTTGGTAGACCGCGAGCAACCGAAATGACGCAGGATGAGAGAGAGCCAGGGGCATCGGAGATAACGAAGGAGACGGCGTATCCATCCTCGCCAGTGGGAAAATCCTGTTGGAACGCCTGAGCCGCGCTCATCCATGCCAGGCCCACTACAATTGTGCTCAGCATCAAAGAAACAGGTTTAATAAACTTCATTGATCGGGCTCTCCAAACGCCCGGTATAGAACGCATACAACTTTTCGAGGAACGGCCATTTCCGAAGTGACCGCCCGAGTCGTACCACTGCTTTCGTAAAGCATAAAATCGGAAGGTTCCACATTCTTGCAGTAAGTGCATCCGCGAGGGTCCGAGGCCCCCATGCCTTCGCCATGCACGGGCGTTTCGCGACCGCATTGGAGCGCCACCCTATGGACCCCGGCGCATGATCGGATGAACCGCCGGTTGGCCGCCCTAGAGCTGACAATATTGCCTGGCGCTGTCACGATTGTGTAGGCGGAACCGGGCGACACTGCCGTCAATGACACCATGCGGCGGTTCCCCGGGGGGCGTCCGATAGGCGCGCGGGTGATAGTGTTCAGTTGGGCGGATGCGGCCGATGTGGCTGGACCATGACCGGACTAGAGCGCCGGCTGGGCAGGCTGGAGACAATGACCGGGATCGGCATTGTCCATCCGACGATCTTCGTGTCGTTCGTTGGCCTCGGCGACCTCGATCGACACCGCCCTCTTGTCTCCGCCACGATCAACGGTCGCATTTACCACCGGGCAGAGGGCGAGGCCGAAGACGCTTTTTGCAGTCGGGCGGTCGATGCTGACAAAGCAGAGGGATGGACGCCGAAAAATTGCGGCCGCTTGGTGATCCTACAAAACGATTGACTACCCACGTCGCGGGCTAGGCACGTCTGAAAGGGAGTCGGGTTCAAACTCCTGTAATGTTGACATAGCGGAACGTTCTGAGTAGGAAGCGAGACGGCGCCGATGCGGAAACATCGGTCTGCCGGCTCTGATCATCCAAGACGCAAGGAACGTCCGATATGACTACACTCGTTCTAGCAACGAGAATTGGCGCTGTCATCGTCGCTGTCGGATGCGGCTTCGCTGTTCCAGCGATGGCGCAATGCGTGGGATATTCCGGGCCAGGGGGAGCGTGTTATTCCGGCCCTGGCGGCGGACTGTATTCAGGCCCCGGGGGTGGACTATATTCAGGCCCGGGCGGAGGCCTATATTCCGGCCCTGGTGGAGGTCTCTACACCGGCCCCGGCGGTGGGATGTACACCGGTCCGGGTGGCGGCATGTACACTGGTCCCGGTGGCGGAATGTACACCGGTCCCGGCGGCGGAATGTACACGGGGCCGGCCGGCGGAACTAACGCCTATCGTGGCCCAATCGGTCCATGCATTACGGGCGCTCTAGGCACGGAGTGGACCCGCGAAAACTGCCCAAACCGTCCCGAGTGACCTACTGAGGACATATCCAACCACATTGGAAATGATGACCTGACCTACGCGCGCCTACGCGCGGCGAGGTGACATCATCCGGGCGAGTCGCATCTGTTGTGAGCCAACGCATCGTGATGTTCACGGAGGCGCCGAACGACCCGAAGCGGCTTCTACAGCTACCCCCGCGCTACCCGAAGGCGTTACCGCGATAGCAGTCTTGCGACAAGTCATTGAAAAGATTGGCGGACCCGACACGATTCGAACGTGCGACCTTCGCCTTCGGAGGGCGACGCTCTATCCAGCTGAGCTACGAGTCCCGCAAAGCTCTAATACCGGCAATCCGCGCCGCTGTCACGCCGTCCGTGCCAGCCATTGCGCGGCCGCCCGATCGGCCTTCGAGGGCAGCGGCGCGTCGGCATCCGCCAGCCAGGCGAGGATGTCGCCCAGCACCTCGGCGCGGTCCAGGTCACGCAGCAGCAGGTGGTAGCCGTGGGGGTAATACGCCAGCGTCTCCGGCGCCTCGGACGGCAGCGCCTGCCAGGCGGCGCGCATGGCGTGCTTGGGCACCAGCTCGTCGTGCGCGCCGTACAGGAACAGGCCAGGCGCATCGAACCGGGCCGCCCCCCGCAATGCGTCGCCCATCAGGTCGACCAGGCCGTGCAACGTGTCGACCCGGGTGTCGTGCTGCGTCAGCGGATCGCCCGACAGCCGGAGCAGCGCCTCATAGTTGTCGGTTGCCCGCACCCGCACCGGCCCGCCATCGGCCAGCACCATCCCCGGCACCATGTGCGAGGCGATCCAAAGCGAACCGCGCAGCAGCAGGTCCATCTCCGCCCGTCCCCACACCGCCGGCGCCGCCAGCACATAGGCGCCGATCCCCGGCGGAGGCCGGGTAGTGGCGAGGCGCATCAGCACCGCGCCACCCATGCTTTCGCCGATTGCCACCAGCCGCACGTCCGGATGGCGCGTCGCGAGCAGCCTCGCCATGACCGCCGCGTCGCCGCACAGGGCGGCCGCGCCCGGCCACCGGCCGCGCCCGGTGGCAGCCCCGAAGCCGCGCTGGTCGGGTGCGTAGACGGCGATCCCGGCCGCCGCCAGCACCGGCCCGGCCAATTCGAAGGCATCGCGGCTGTCGTTGATGCCGTGCAGCGCCAGCGCCACGGTCTCGACCTGCCCGACCGGCATCCAGCGGCGGAACGGCAGCGCCGCGCCGTCCGGCATGTTGAACACCCCATCGGTCACCACCGGCGGCGGCAATCGATGCAGCCCCGGCCGGCGCGGCATCGTGGCGGCGCATCCCGAAAGCAGCCCCGCCCCGCCCGCCGCCAGCAATGCCCTGCGCCCGAGCATCCCGGTTGATCCTGGCGGCGGCTGCTCTATCATGGCGCCCATCCGCGCCCCATCCATCCGCGCCCCGCCCATCTGCGCACGCAAAAATCAGCAAAGGTCTCCCGATGCCGGACGCCCGCAACCTCGACGCGCCGCACCCCGACGCCTATCCGCACGCCAACGACGCGCCGCCACATGCGCCCACCCAGGCGCCGGTATACCAGCCGACCGAGACCATCATCGTCGACGACCGCGTGGTGTCCTGCGACGGCGGCATCGGCGGGCTCGGCCATCCCCGCGTGTGGCTGCGCATCGTGCAAGACAGCAAGCTCTGCCCGTATTGCTCGCGCCTCTACGTGCTGGCGGCAGGAGCCGGGGATTCCGACGCCCACTGACGCAGGGTCGGCGGCTGCCGGCACCGAAGCATCCCTCGCCGAAGAAACCCTGACCGGCGCGGCGTTGGCCGAACCAGCCCCGCCGGCCGGTCCGGCGGCGCGCCTGCATCTGGTGCTGATCGACGGGTCGGGCTTCATCTTCCGGGCCTTCCATGGGCTGCCGCCGATGAACCGCGCCGATGGCACCCCCGTCAACGCCGTGTTCGGCTTCACCAACATGCTGGCCCGCCTGCTGCGCGACCATGTCGGCACGCACATCGCGGTGATCTTCGACGCCGGCCGCACCACCTTCCGCAACCTGCTGTACGACCAGTATAAAGCCCACCGCCCGGAGCCGCCCGACGAGCTGGTCCCGCAGTTCGCCCTGGTGCGCGACGCCACCGTGGCGTTCGGCGTCGCCGCCATCGAGCTGGCGGACTGGGAGGCCGACGACCTCATCGCCTCGTACGTGCGCGCCACGGTCGCGGCCGGGGGCCAGGCCACCATCGTCTCGTCCGACAAGGACCTGATGCAACTGGTGCGCGACGGCGTGGGGATGCTCGACCCGATCAAGCAGAAGCCGATTGGCCGCGCCGAGGTGATCGAGAAGTTCGGTGTGCCGCCGGAAAAGCTGATCGAGGTGCAGGCGCTGATGGGCGACAGCGTCGACAACGTGCCCGGCGTGCCCGGCATCGGCCCCAAGGGCGCCGCCCAGCTTGTCAACGAGCACGGCGACCTCGAAGGCGTGCTGGCGGCAGCCCCCGGCATGAAGCCGTCCAAGCGCCGCGAGTTGCTGCTGACCCATGCCGAGTCGGCCCGCCTGTCACGCCGGCTGGTGACGCTGGACCAGAACGCGCCGCTGCCGCAGCCGCTCGAACAGTTGGTGGCGCGCGACCCGGACCACGCGACGCTGCGGGCCTGGCTGCACAGCCAGGGTTTCCGCAGCACCGCGACCCGCCTCGGCCTGGATGATAGCCCGCTGCCGGCAGCGTCACCGCCCCAGGGTTCGCTGGCGTTCGCTCCCTCTCTTGCTCCCGCGCCTGCCCCTGGCGTACCCGTCCCGGCGCAGGCGTTCGGCCAGTACGAGTGCGTCACCACGATGGATGCGCTGCGGCGCTGGTGCGCCGAGGCGACGGCGGGCGGCATGGTGGCGGTCGACACCGTGACCGACTCGCAGGACGCCATCCGCGCGCCGCTGGTCGGCCTGGCGTTGGCGACCGCACCCGGCCGCGCCTGCTACGTGCCGCTAGGCCACACCGCCGCCGAGGGCCAGCCCGCCCCGGAACAGCTCGACGCCGGTCAGGCGCTGGCAACGCTGGCTCCGCTGCTGGTCGATCCGGCGGTGCTGAAGATCTTCCACGACGCGAAGTTCGACCAGTTGCTGCTGACCGGGGCCGGCGCGCCGCCGGCTGCCCCGCTCGACGACGTGATGCTCGTGAGCTACGCCATGGAGGCCGGGCGTCACGGCCACGGCCTGGACGAGCTGGCTGCCCTGCATCTCGGCCACACGCCGACGACCACCGATCAGGTCACCGGCACCGGCCGCGCCCGGCTGCGTTTCCAGGCGTCGCCGCTGGACCGCGCCACCGCATTCGCCGCCGAACAGGCCGACGTGGCGCTGCGGCTGTGGCACGTGCTGCGCCCGCAGTTGCGCGAGGCGAAGGCGCTGGTGCTGTACGAGCAGATGGAGCGCCGGTTGGTGCCGGTGCTGCTGGCCATGGAGCGCGCCGGGGTCAAGGTGGACGAGGCCGATCTGCGCGCCATGAGCCTCGACTTCGCCGCGCGCATGGCTGTCATTGAGGCCGACATCCACGCCATGGCCGGCGAGGCGTTCAACCTCGGCAGCGCCAAGCAACTGGGCGAGGTGCTGTTCGACCGCATGAGGCTGCCGGGTGGGCGGCGCATGAAGACCGGCGCCTGGGGCACCGACGCGGTGGTGCTGCAGAGCCTCGCCGACCAAGGCCAGCCGATGCCGGCGCGGGTGCTGGAATGGCGTCAACTGGCGAAGCTGAAATCGACCTACGCCGACGCGCTGGTGGACGAGATCAACCCGGCCACCGGGCGCGTCCACACCAGCTTCGCCATGGCCGCCACCAGCACCGGGCGGCTGTCGTCCACCGAACCGAACCTGCAGAACATCCCGATCCGCACCGAGGAGGGCGGCCGCATCCGCCGCACCTTCATCGCCGAGCCGGGACATCTGCTGGTCAGCGCCGACTACTCGCAGATCGAGTTGCGGCTGCTGGCGCACGTGGCCGGGATCCCGCCGCTGCGCGAGGCGTTCATCACCGGCCAGGACATCCACGCCCGCACCGCCAGCGAGGTGTTCGGCGTGCCGATGGCGCAGATGGACGCGGCCACAAGGCGGCGGGCCAAGGCGATCAACTTCGGCATCATCTACGGCATCAGCGCGTTCGGCCTGGGCCGTCAGCTCGGCATCGAGCCGGGCGAGGCGCGCACCTACATCGAGGCCTACTTCGCCCGCTACCCCGGCATCCGCGACTACATGAACAAGACCCGCGACGAGGCCCGCGTCGCCGGTTACGTGCTGACGCCGTTCGGCCGCCGCTGCTGGATTCCTGGCATCAACGAGAAAAATCCGGCGTTGCGCGGCTACGCCGAGCGCCAGGCCAGCAACGCGCCGCTGCAGGGCGGCGCCGCCGACATCATCAAGCGCGCGATGGTGCGGCTGCCAGAGGCGCTGGCGACGGCCGGCCTGTCCGCCCGGCTGCTGCTGCAGGTGCACGACGAGTTGCTGTTCGAGGCGCCGGCGGACGAGGCCGACGCCACCGCCGCGGTTGCCCGCACCGTGATGGAGGCAGCGGTCCAACTCTCGGTGCCGCTGCTGGTGGAGACCGGACAAGGCCACACCTGGGCGCAGGCGCACTAGCCATTTAGTCCCGATATTGAATGGGTCCGACAAGAAAAGGCGCGATTGCGTTAGCGGAGATGGCGTTGCTCCCAAACCATCAGGCGTTTCAGCACGGTCCGCAGTGCCAGGATGGCAGCGAAGGCGCCGATTTGGCCCCAGCTATGTATCTCGATGGTCTTGAGCAGGGAGGCCGCCGTCTTAAGGCTAAGCCCCCACAGCGCGCCCTCGATCACCAGCAGGCGCACCCGAACCGGATTGCGCGTTTGTGCGAGCTGGGCGAGGGCGGCGAGGCAATAGCCGACGATGATGAGCGATCCCGCAAGCTCGATCAGCCCGATGAGGAGGCTTGGCGCGTCAGCCAACATGGGCCGGGCTTCTGACCTGCGCCTTGTCGATCTCCTGTTGCAGGAAGTAGTTCAGCACCGTCCGCAGCACGACGATGGCGGCGAGCTGGCCGATTTCGGTCCAGGTGGGTGCGACCGCGGTGCGCAGGATTATCGGCCGCCAACTCGAACTCGAGGGCCACGGCAAGCCAGCGGCCCAGGCGCAGGCGCACGGCTTCCTTGGCGTCCTGCTGCTGCCCCGCCGGACCTGTGGTGTTGCGCGCGGTGGGCAGGAACAGCAGCAGGGAGCGGAGGGTCGCTTCCAGTGCGGCCAGGCCGATGACGATGGCCGCCGCCGCTTCCACCCCCGATGCGAGCCAGACGGTGAGTTGCTTGAAGAGGATCATCGGCGCCGTTCCATGAAAGCAGAACACGGCGCGGCCCGCCTGGTTCGAGCGGATAATCGGCAGAGGAGCGGCGAGGTGATCTTGCTGACGGCCATTTCTGGATACCGGAGCAAGAACCGGGAGGCGCCCCGTTGTTCCTGCGCCTACGCTGCCATCCAAACCGGGAGCGGCAGGGATGGCCCAGGACATGACCGCTACGGAGTTGCCAGCCATGGGCCGACGGGAGTGGGCCATGCTGCTCGCCCTGGCGGCCTTATGGGGCGGCTCGTTCTTCTTCAACGCCGTCGCCGTGCGCGAGCTGCCCTCTTTCACGCTGGTCTGGCTGCGCGTGGCGGTCGCGGCGGCGACGCTGCTGGGGGTGCTGCGCCTGCTCGGGCAGCGTATGCCCACCGAAGGCCGCATCTGGGCCGCTCTCTTCGGCATGGGGCTGCTCAACAACGTGGTGCCCTTCGTGCTGATCGTCTGGGGCCAGCACCACATCGCCAGTGGCCTCGCTTCCATCCTGAACGCCACCACGCCGCTGTTCACCATTCTGGCCGCGCACCTGCTGACGCCCGATGAGCGGCTGACGCCCCTCAAGGCCGCGGGCGTCGCCGTGGGATTCGCGGGCGCCGTGTCCATGATCGGCCCGGACGCGCTGGCCGGCCTCGGCACGGGCGTCACGGCGCAGCTCGCGTGCTTGGCTGGGGCGTTATCCTATGCCTTCGCCGGCATCTTCGGGCGCCGGTTCAAGCGCATGGGCGTGGCCCCGATGGCGACCGCGGCCGGGCAGGTATGCGCCTCCACCTTGCTGCTGCTGCCGCTCATGCTGCTGGTGGATCGGCCCTGGACGCTGGCGATGCCGCACGCCGCCACCTGGGGCGCGGTGTTGGGAGTGGGGCTGCTCTCCACCGCGCTCGCCTACGTGCTGTATTTCCGCATCCTGGCCGCAGCCGGGGCGACGAACCTTGTGCTGGTCACGTTCCTGATCCCGGTCAGCGCCATCCTGCTTGGGGCGCTTGTGCTGGGTGAGACGCTTCTGCCCCGGCACTTCGGCGGCATGGCGTTGATCGGCGCCGGCTTGGCCTGCATTGATGGCCGCTTGCCGCGGCTTCCGTTTCGGCGCCGTGAGCGTGTTTGGGTGCCGTAAGTGGAGTATCGGCGTACCGCGTTCAATGAAGGAAGCGGGTGGCCAACTGTCCGTGTGGGTTCGTTTGGCGGGCAGGGGATGCATCATCAAACGGGGGCAACCAGAGCGGTGATGGCAGACAGGGCCAATCACGCAAACGAGGGGTTTCCCACCTGCTGGTCAGGAAGGGATGGGTGCCATGCAGATGCAGGTTCTGCCGGGCAATAAACCGGTATAAGGTTTCTACATGTCTAAACCGAACACACTTATGGGGTTCCCTGCCTCCGATGATGCTGTGTTCATGGGCTGGGAGAGACAACCTTGAATCTCTACGCCATCATTTTCGGAGCCACCCTGATCTGGCTCGCCGCTGTCGTCAGCCCTGGGCCGAACTTCCTCATCGTGTCACGGCTGGCGCTCTCGCGCTCGCGCCTGTCGGCCATAGGCGCGACGTTCGGCATCACCATCGGGTCGCTGGCCTATGCCGCGCTGACCATGTTCGGTTTGAGTGTGCTGATCCTTCGCTTCGCCTGGCTGGGGATGCCGTCCGCATCGTGGGCGGCGCCTACCTCGTCTGGCTCGGTATCCAGGCATGGCGGGCGCAGCCGCATGACTTGCAACCCGCCGCAGCCGCCGGCACGGGCCAGGGCGGGCCGTCCCTGTTGCACGGCCTGCGGGTGGGCTTCCTGACCGAGATCACCAACCCGAAGGGGATCGCGTTCTTCCTCGGCCTGTTCGCCGCGGCGGTGCCGGCGGCGACGCCGCTTTGGGCCAAGCTCGCGGTGCTGTCGGCGGGTGGGGTCATCGAGGTTGCCTGGTACACGGCCGTGTCCTTCGCCCTTTCCTCTGGTCCGATGCGGGCGGGATACCAGAGGGTCAGGCGGACGGTGGACCGCGTGCTTGGCACGCTGCTGATCGCCCTGGGCTTGAAGGTTGCGCTCGATGCACGCTGAGCTGGACGACGATCTGCGGATCGCATTGCCAGACGCAGGCGAGCGTCTGGCCGGGGTGCCGGAAGCGTTCGTCGTGCTGTTCAAACGCGGCGATCTCTCGGTTGAACTGTTCGTTCCGCACGAGGTGGACACGCAGCAGCCGCACGAGCAGGATGAAATCTACATCGTTGCGGCCGGCACTGGCCTGTTCCGCCGCGATGCCGAACGGGTGCCGTTTGGGCCAGGCGACTTCCTGTTTGTCGCGGCCGGCGTCCCGCACGCCTTCGAGACGTTTACGGATGATTTCAAGACCTGGGTAATCTTCTTCGGACCAAGGGGCGGCTATGGCGCGTAGCTGAGCGAAGGCGGTGATACTCCGAAGGCTGGCAGGCCGTATCACTCTGTCGAACGTCCAGACCCTGTTGGCGAAGTCCCGCAGCGTTTGGGCCGGCGAACCCGCGGGCGAGGTAGCCCGCAAAAACGGCATCCAACCGGGACTGTCGAAAAGCCTTGGCGGCAGCCCTACTCAACCGGCTCGAACCGGATTGTGCCTGCACGTCGCGCAGGGCCTCCGGTGTCGCTGGGATGCTGCACCCCATCCAGGACGGGTACTTCGAGGAAGTCGAACGGGCTCACGCCGTCGAGGCAAGCGACATTTACACCATATTGGGCTTGGTTGGAGCGGCGTTGATGATGCGTGTAGATTCCACAGCGTGAACAGAAGAAGTGCTGCGCCGACCCCGTGTTGAAGCTGTAGCTCGTAAGTGTTTCCTCGCCACGTATGAAGTGAATGCCATCCATCTCTGCGGATACCGTAATTGCTCACCCCGGCTGCGCGACGGTGTCGCTGATTGATGCTGTTGCGAGGGCGTTGCGGAGGTCACCGAGGACGGAGCGGCCGTTGACCTTGGCGGTGCTGACGACGGAGCGGAAGGCGG
>JAABUJ010002729.1_pt1 | contig 21066 bp, 23 predicted proteins | sample 5559131 | NCBI WGS metagenome assembly JAABUJ01 (sample SAMN10711875, study PRJNA513366) | rock metagenome | isolation source: Antarctica rocks | place: Antarctica: Victoria Land, Mt New Zealand nord | collected 2016-01-07 | reverse complement strand
CTGGCGGGCACGGCCCTCCTCGTGGCCCTCCTGGTGCTCGGCGGGCTGCTCTTCGCGCGGGCGCTCGCGCGCCCGCTCGGGGCGATGGTCGCCGCGACCGGCGCGGTGGTGCGCGGCGAGTACGACCACCGCGTGGCACCGAGCGGGATCCGCGAACTCGACGCCCTCGGCGCGGGGGTCAACGACCTCGCGGAACGGATGCGTCAGAAATGGGACGAGGGACGTTGCCGTTGGGTGTCGCGGGCAGCATGAAACCGGCCCCGCCGCTGGTCAGGCGGCGGACATCTCGGCCATGACTGCCGCCCACCGGCCCTGGAACCGCTGCCGTCGTGCCGCGAGCGAGAGAGGCGCGCCCGACCGGTCCTGGGCGCGGAAGTACTGGCGCTGCTCCTCGAAGGCCGAGCAGAAGCGTGCTGCGGACACGAAGCTCCCGAAGCCACGCATGGGATAGGAGCGTTGCTTGATGCCACGGTGATCTTGCTCGATGCGGTTGTTCTTGTAGCGGCTGCATCGGTGGGCCGCTTCCGTCCCAAGTGTCTCGCGGATTGCACGCGGGTAGGCGTCGTGGCCATCCGTGGTGACCCGTTCGGGGACGTGGCCGACGGTCTCGAGGGCCTGAGCGAAGAAGCGTCGCGCTGCGGCCATATCCCGCGTCTCGCTCAGCAGCGCCTCGACGAGATTGCCGTCCCGATCGATCGCCCGGTACAGGTAGCACCAGCGCCCGTCGACCCGGAGGTAGGTCTCGTCCGCATGCCAGCTGGTGCCCGCCGTGTCCCGCCGCTTGGCACGCAACTGCGCGGTCAGCAGCGGGGCGAAGCGCGCCTCCCAGTCGCGCACGGCCTCGTGGCTGAAGACGAAGCCGCGCGCCAGGAACATCTCGGCCAGGTCGCGCAGGCTGAGCTTGTACCGCAACCGCCACAGCACGACCAGCAGCACCATGTCGGTCGGGTACTGCAGATGGTTGAAGGGCGTGCCGGTGCGCTCGTTGAGCATACGCCGACACACGCGGCAGCGGAAGGTGCGGTAGCCGAGCGCGGTGCGGCGCGACTGCTCAATGGCTGCGGGTTCGGCACAGTGGGGACAGGGCACGGGCAAGCTCCTTCACGCAACGGCTAACCCCGCCACACTACCAGAGTGAGGCCGGTCCCACCAGCTTGCGTCCGAATTCTGACGCAACCGACGCGTTCGCGGCCCATTTCCTCGTCTCCGGCAAAGAACTGCGCCGACTCACGGGTGGCGACCGGACGCACCAGGATCTCGATCCATATCAGGCGCTCCGGCTCGCCGCCTACTTCCGCGTGAGCTACGCGACGATCCTCGTGCGGTTGCGCGAGGAGGGACTGATCGCCGCGCCGACCTACCGGGAGTGGCAGACATACAGCCCGGGGGCGATGGCCGAGGCGGTCGGGCTCGACCCCGCCGACTTCCGCTTCTCGAACGGTCGACTCCAAGCCCACGAGCGATACCCGCTCTCCGTCCTGGAACAGATCAAGCAGGCCATCCGCCGGGACGACCTCCCCGTCGAACGGGCGGCCGCGTTGCTCGACATGGACCTGCTGCGATTGCGCCTGCTCATCGCGGAGCCGCCGCAGGCGCGACAGGGTGAGGAGCGCGAATTCGACGAGCTCCCTTTCTGAGCGAGGCCCTATACCACAAAGGCGAGCGACACGTCTCGCGTTTCACCAGAGTAGGATCGCGTGATGATGATCGGTCTCGACGCACATACTGAGCACCACACTTCCCGGCCGCCCGCACCTCCGGTGCTGACCCGCGAGGAATTGCTGCCCCTCCTCAGTGTGAGCATCGACTACCAGCGTTTCCAGGCGTTCTGCCTCGATCTTGTCAGGCATCTGCCCGGTTTGAACAGCGCGGCGGTCCACGGCAGTCTGTACCATTACGGTAAGCCGGGCGATGCGCAGCGAGGCATCGACATCGTCTGCCGCACGCATGACGGCCGCACCATCGGCATCCAGTGCAAACGAGAGCAGGCGTTCAGCCCGGCGCGCGTGCACAAGATGGTAGCGGCCGCCACGTATCCGGCCGACGAGTACATCGCGTTCCTGGCGTGCGAGGCAACTGTCAGCGTACGCGATGCAATCGCCAAGTACACCAACTGGCGATTGCTCGATGCACGCGATATTTCTGGGCTCGTTCGGGAGGAATTGCCGCCGATCGAGGCCGCGCGGTTGATACGCCACCACTTCGGTAACAATTGGTGCGGGGCCTTCCTTGGTCTGAGCGGCGCGCCGCGGGCGATCACCTATGAGCAGTCCACCCTCCGGCGGGTTGGGACACTCACAAGGCGCAAGCTCGTCGGCCTCTGTTTCCTCGGTAGCATCGCGGCATTCGCCATCGTCCGCTTCTTCTTGCTCGCACTCGGCCACGTATCCTGGGCGGCGCTATCTTTCGCCGCGGTGCCTCTGAGTTTCGCTTTCGCGCTCGGCCTGGTACTGCCATTCATCGGCATAAAGGTGGCGACCAAGCGTACTGCTTTCTTTTGTCTCGGCATGATCCTCGAGATCGCCGAGAACGGCGACCTCTATCGAGCGGAGCTCCGCGCCAGTTGCCCATGCTGCGCGGGAGACGTCGAGGTCGCAAGCGCGCCCGCTCACGTCGGCCTCAACTTGGTCGGAACTTGTCGAAATAGGCCAAATCTGCACGTCTTCACCTTCGACGACACCACGATGTCCGGAGAGTTGCTCCCACTGGAGCTCCGCGAGCGACTGGCGCGCCCAACGCGTCACCCTGAGGACTGATCTTGTCCCGTGCGATCGATCGCTAAGATCGATGTGAATGGAATGATGAGAAACAAACATATGGTGCTCGTTGGTGCGCTACCCCCTGGAGAGGAAATGGAGGGCCTTGACGACCAGCGATTGGAAGCCTCGCGGCGACGGTCGTAGCGCGCTGCCGTCACCACGCTGGCGTGCCCGGCAGGCTGCTGCGTCGTCGAGAGGCCGACGGTCGCAGCGAGACGGCGGCGCGGCGGGAGTCGTGTAGCGGCAGCTTCGCCACGCCTAGTCCCGGCAACTTCGAGCAGCAAGTGTCCAGGCATAGAGAACCGCAAAGATCGCGGTGTCGCGGACGCCGGCTGGCGACGGGTCGGCGGCACAGTCCCGCACGCGCGGCCTTGGCTTCACGGATCCGGTCGTGCTCCTCCGCCGTCATCGGGCCGAGGCTGCACATGTAACAGGCGATCTCGCGGCGAGGGTCAGGTTCACTGTCGTCGGCGAGCGGCCCACCGCCAGGGGGTACTGGCGGATAGCGTCGACGTGCTGGAAGCGCAACTCGTGCAGGATAATCTGCTCGTGTGGCACACCGAGGAGCATAACAACCATACAGCCGCTCGAGCATCGTCACGCACCCCTTCGGCGAGAAGCTCACAAGATAGGCCGCGATCAGGTCGGTGTGCACCGCGTGGACGATCTCGGAGACTAACAGCGCACGCCTATCGCCCTGACTTATCCCACTCGCGATTACCGCGGCACCGATCCTCAGCCACGTGTCAGCAACAATTGATACCGACGTGACGCAGCCACTGCAGCTGCAGGCCGCGCACAAGCCCTGCCAGGCGAGGGATCTGCGTCGGCGCGCACCTCCATTGACGGAGTCCCTATAATGGACGCATGGTCCGTGTGCCGGATGGTGCGGCCAGATAATTGGGGGAGGCATGTATATCAAGTCGCTCCACGCCGAGAATCTCCGCTGTTTCCGGCATATCGCGCTGGACTTGCAGTATCCGGGCCGGTCGTCTGGCGCGGCCGCGCTTCCGAACGTCAACCTCTTGGTCGGCAACAATGGCGCAGGGAAGACGACCGTCCTCAAAGCACTCGCGCTTGCCAGCATCTCCCCGGTCCTGGAGAGCTCGGGCTTCGTGCCCTATCGCCTGGTTCGGCGCGCGGATGACGAGCAGCCGTCGCACGCGACGATGAGGGCGACGGTGATGCTCCACGGCCAGGATCTCGGGACGAAGAATCGCCGGGACGCGCGCGAGGAAGCGGTCGCAGTCGTCGTCGAGCGCATCCGCGACAGCGAGCGGATCAACGCCGACCGCATGAAAGAAGCGTACTGGGAAAACCTGTACGACGAGCGATCCCCGGCCTTCCTGATCGTCGGCTATGGTGCCAATCGACGGGTCGAGGCCGCCCGGACGTTCGACGAGGGGCTTCGCCGTCGTAGCCGTCAACTCAGGTACGAGCGAGTGGCCGGACTCTTCGAGGAACAAGCGACGCTCACGCCGCTCGGTTCTTGGTTGCCCCAGCTCCGCTCCGAGAATCCCGGCCGCCACCGGCAGGTCGTTAACCTGATCAACCGGCTCCTGCCCGATGAGTGTCGCTTCGCGGACAAGCAGGAGTCAGGCGAGAGCCTTTTCGAGATGCGCGGGGCGCCAGTCCCCTTCGCCGCACTCTCGGACGGCTACCGCGCCTATATCGGCTGGGTCACCGACCTGCTTTACCATGTCTGGCTTGGCACACCGAGCGGGGCCAAGCTGGTCGACAGTCGCGGCGTCGTCCTGGTCGACGAGATCGACCTCCACTTACACCCAGAGTGGCAGCGCGTCGTGGTGCCGCGCCTTGCGGTGGCCCTCCCGAGCATGCAATTCGTCATGACGAGCCACAGCCCGATCGTCGCCGGGACCCTCGAGTCGCGCAACATCCTGGTGAGCGAGCCGGATGAGTCGGGCGCGTCGACCGTGCGGCAGCTTCAGGAGCGCATCCACGGGCTGAGCGCGGAGCAGATCTTGCTGAGTCCCTACTTCAACCTCCTCACCACGCGCGCGCCAGCCGCCGAGGACGAGTTGTCGGCCGCCGCCCGCCGGGCCAGGTCCGGCGATACGAAGGCTGCGGTCGCCTATCTGAAGCTGTTGACCGAGGGGACCGACCCGGCCGCTGAGAACGCCACGAAGGTGCGGGGCGCATGAGACGGAGAGGGCAGCGCCGATGATCCGATACCCGCTCGACCCGATCGATCTGGCGGCGCAGGTCGAGGTGCTCGTTCCCGGCTGGATGGCACGGGCCGCGGCGCGCACCGCCCGCTTCGCCGACGTCGGCCGCTACGCCGAGCAGGCCGGCATTTGGAGCGAAATCAAGGAGGTCTACCTCCGCCTGCAGCGGAGCAAGTGCGCCTACTGCGAGCGTAAGCTCGAGGGACCGCCGTATGGGGCGATCGAGCACGATGTCGAGCATTTTCGACCGAAGAACGCGGTCAAGCGCTGGCCGCCGGCTCGCTGGCCACCAAAACGGATCGGCACCGGCGGCGTGCTACGCTACGGCTTCGCCACCGGAGACGCCTGGCCGGAGGGGTACTACCTGCTCGCCTATGCCCTGCTGAACTACGCCACCGCCTGCAAGGTCTGCAACTCCGTCCTCAAGTCGAACTATTTCCCGATTTACGGCCCGCGCGGTCCCCAGCAGGCCGATCCACGCGACCTCGCGACCGAGCAGCCGCTGCTGCTTTACCCGCTCGGCGATCTGGACGAGGATCCGGAACAGGCACTGACCTTCAATGGGATCGTGCCGATCCCGCAGGCGCTGGACGGCTATCGCTCCTATCGTGCGCGGGTGACGATCGACTTCTTCGTCCTCGAGGAGCGCGAGATTCTTCGTGAGGAGCGCTCGATGGGGCTGCATCTGCTATGGGGAGTGCTGGAGGAACGCCGGAGGGCGAGGAGTGCCGTTAAGCGGGCAGAGTACCAGCGCCTCGTCGACCGTCTCGTCGACGGATCTAGCGCGCATACCAATTGCCTGCGCGCGTTTAATACGCTCTACCAACGCGATCGCGCGGCGGCTGGTGAGATTGCCGGGGCCATCCGGCGGTATCTCGGCTCGCACGATTGAAGCACCGCGTCGCACAAGAAGCGACGGGCCGCTGCGGCGAGGAGGCCGGACCCGTGCACCAGCGCCGGCGGCGCGCCAGTCTCCGTCCGCGCATCGGGCGAGACAGGGGCCTGCGAGGGCGGCAGCGGCGACCGCCCCGCCCGCAACGCCCGATACCCCGGTCACCTCGGCGACGTGGCTCGCGTGTTCGGACAAGCGGCGAGACGACGCTGGCACGAGAGGACCGAGCCGCCTTAAGTCCCCGGGAAGCACCGCGACAGCGTGCGATCGCACATCCGACAGATTCTCCTCGCGAGGGACAGCTTAGCATGATGAACAGGGAGGGGATCCAGCTCGCACGCCGCGCATTCAACCCACACTACGCGCGCGTACATGAGTTGGGGAGGAGATCATGAGTATACCAAATGAGGCCAGCCACGATCTGCTCGAGGCTTCAAGTCCGGTACAAGAACGCTGGCACCGGCCATTCCCCGAGCACGAGCGACCCAGCGAGGGCATTGCGCTCTGCCTCTCGGGGGGCGGATATCGCGCGATGCTGTTCCACCTCGGCGCCCTACAACGACTCAATGAGTTCGGCTATCTCCCGAAGGTACGCCAGGTGTCGAGCGTTTCGGGCGGTTCCATCACCGCAGGGGTGCTCGGCCTACACTGGGATGCGCTGGATTTCGCCGCCGACGGCGTCGCCGCGAATTTCGACGCGGAGGTTGTCTCCCCGATCCGCCGACTTGCGGGTGTCTCCATTGATATTCGCGCGGTGCTCATGGGCCTGCTTCTCCCGGGCGGCGCGGCGGCTCGACTTGTCGCCGCGTATAGTCAGCACCTGTTCGGCGACGCGACCCTCCAGCGCCTCCCCGATACCCCCCTCATCGTCATCAATGCCACCAACTTGCAAACGGGCGCGCTCTGGCGGTTCTCCAAGCCATTGATGGCCGATCATCGCGTCGGCATCGTCCGGAACCCTGCCGTCTCGCTCGCCACCGCAGTTGCGGCCTCATCCGCGTTCCCGCCTTTCCTTTCCCCGGTGCGATTGAAAGTGGCAGCGGCCGACTATGCATCGATGACCGACGCCGAGTACACAACGACGGATCTCCACCGGAAACCGTTCGCTACGCGCGTCGTCCTAACCGATGGCGGCGTCTACGACAACCTCGGCCTCGAGACCGCCTGGAAGAACTGGGATACGATCCTCATCAGCGACGGCGGCCAGAAATTGCAACCGTCGAAGCGCCCCTGGAGTATCTGGCCAGTCCAGCTTCTTCGTGTACTCGGTGTCATCGATAACCAAGTACGTAGCCGCCGCAAGGACCAAGCGCTCCGCTCATTTCAGCTTCGTCGCGCACTCTTGGCCGCGGGAGAACCGGAGCAGAGCGCGTTTTTCCAGCTGGCGACGCGGAAGGGAGCGTACTGGCACATGGCCGACGACCTGAACGCATACCAGCTCCCCGGCATACTGGAGTGCGACCTCGCGCAGACAACGAAGCTCGCCAGGCTCGGCACGCGCCTAGCGAAGCTCAATGACGCGACGCAAGAACGATTGATCAATTGGGGGTACGCCGCCTGCGACGCCCAGATGCGTCTGTGGGTCGATCGCACGTTGCCACCACCGAACGGCTTCCCTTACCCCGGCGACGGCTAGTACACGCGGGCTGAAATAGCCCGCCGGGTCAGGCGACGAGGGCCTTGCCCTGGGCGGTCCACCTGGCGGGAGGAAGCTGGCTTGGGCGATGGTGTACCGTTTCTCGGCCCCGAAGAACGCCTGTCGCGTCGCCTCGCGCGCCGTGGCGGTCTCCTCCACGGTCACGCGCGGCGCGGCCCTCGGCGATGAGGGTTGGGATCATTTCGCGGCGAGTGAGCAGCGTTTGCACGGCGTCGGCGTCGCCGTCGGCGCTAGCCTGGCGCAGGCGGGCGGGGAGTGTGGCGCGTTCGCTCTCGAGGGCGGCGACGTGCTTACGCTGCTGGATCAGGTCGCTGGGCGGGGCGGTCGCGGTCTTCGGCATCGTGGGACTCCTTCTTATCGTACAAATAAAGCCCCCCGATCCGGCGGGGGGCGCATGCGCGGCGCTCGCGGTATCAGGGGGCGGGAGCGGTGCTCCGTAGCACCGCTGGCAGCCTATGCAGTTAGCGGTCGTCGTTCACGCTGTGTCGTCTCCTCCTTCGTCGCCGCGTGGGGTTCCGCTGTCGTCCCCGCTATCGTCCTCGTCTTGCCAGGCACCCCACGCCAACCAGAGACCGAACGCCGCCATGGCCAGGCTCGCGCAACCCACCACGAGCAGGATGACGGGGTCATCCATGCGCTACGCCGCCGCGTCGCGCGGCGGCTCGTCCGGCCCCAAGAAGCGCTCGATCGCCGCGATCTCCATCGACCGCGCCCGCCGCAACTCCTGCAACAGCGCGCGCAGGGCCGGCTCGGTCACCCGGAGCGGCGGCGCAGCAGCCCGCGCGTGGCGAATGATACGCGTCGGCGGTGGCGGTCGATTCGTGTTCTGCTCGGCCATGTTTTCGCCCCTTTCGTGTCACTCACGGTCACACGTTCGGTCGATGCGGCGTCGGCGGCGGCGATCACCCAGCTCGTACGCCATTCTGCGGGCACGCCAGTCACGGTAGGCGTGCGGTGAGCCCGCACGACGGTACTGTCAGGTAAAGTCGGGCTGGGAGGGTTGCCGGGGAACGCGGGCGTGCTGCAGGAGGGTGGCGTCGCTGGTCAGGCCAGCGCCGGGGCGCCGCTGACCGCCCGCCAGGAGGCGCAGCGTGCCGTGCTGGTCTGGCGAGAGGCGTCGGCGGTGAGGCGGTGGCGGCGCGGGCGGCAGTGGCCGGCAATCGGACCGTAGGCGGCGAGGAAGCGCTGGGCGTGGCCCGGGCTCGTGAACCGCCGCATCCGCCGCTCGCGCTCGCGGGTCGGCTGGTGCGCGTGCTCGGCACGGTTGTGCAGCCCCTGGTGCCGCCGATGCTCGACGCTCGGCAGGATCGCGCACTGGGCGGCGCTGTCGCTCGCCAGCGTGTCGGTGATCAGCACGCGCGGCACAGACGCCAGTCCTTTGAGCAGCTTGCGCAGGAATTTCACGGCCGCGTGCGTATCGCGTCGCGCCTGGACCAGGATAGCGAGCACGTTGCCAGCCTGATCCACCGCCCGCCAGAGCTAGTGCGTCTCCCCATTCAGGCGCATGCAGACCTCGTCCAGCTGCCACGTGTCGCCAGCCCGAGGGCGACGGCGGCGCAAGGCATTGGCGTACTGCCGCCCGCATTGCCGGCACCATTGCCGGACCGTCTCGTCGGTCACGAGCACCCCGCGCTCCGCGAGGAGCTCCGCCACGTCCCGGTAGCGCAGGGCGAAGCGGCAGTAGCGCCAGACGGCGTGGCTGATGCTCGCCGGCGGGCACCGGTGGCGTTGGTAACTGGGGACCCTCAGCAGTGCATTCATGGCCCGAGTATCGCACAAGGCGGCCCGAGGGCCGGGTTGCCGTTACCCTGACAGTACCGTCCGCGAAGCCGTCGAAGGTCTCCACGATGTCCGTGGTGCCGTTGTTCCAGGTGCGGTTGCAGTAGGACTTGGCGTAGTCCTCGACCGCCGGGATGAGCGCATCGACCTGGGCCTGCTCGGCCGTGCCGAGGGCACTGTCAAGTTAAGCCTTTTGGGCGCCGACGGCGGTCCGAAAGTGGGGAACGATCGGCGTATAGAAGACCGGATCCGGCTTTTACAAGGGCTAGCGACGGTCAGCACTGGCTCGGTGTGGGGCGGTTTCGTTCAGCCAAAACTTAACGTGACAGTACCCTATTTTCTACTGGGCTGCACGGAATTCGCGGAAGAGCCGCGCCACCGGGTCAACCGCAGTTGCGGCCTGTTCGAGGCGGAGGGCCTGGGGGCGGTACGGTCGAATGTCGCACCGGAGCTCGAACCGGGATAGCCCACCGGACGGCGGGCGGCGCCGATGCCGCCCTGCCATCGCAACGATGCCGCGCGGGGAGGGGCAGGTGCCACGATCGGGACCGGGAGTCGTGGCCGACGGCAGGGCACGAGGGGGAATTGCGTGGGGGCGTTGGCTGGGTCGGATCGGGGGAGAATTTAACCGCACCTTAACGAGATGTTAACCCTCCGTTGAGCATCCCCCTCGGTCGCGGCAATACGATAGGGGACGGAGCTGCCTGCGGTCGCCTCGTCGCGTGGCGACGTGGCCGAGGGCGAGGAGAAGGAATATGCGACGCGGATGGGTGCTGCTCAGTGTGCTGATCGTCACGCTCCTGGCGGGCGGGACGGCGGCCTTCCCTGGACGGGCGAGCGGGGCCGCCCCGACCAGCAAGATCAACCATGTGATCGTGATCTACCAGGAGAACTGGAGCTTCGACGGCCTCTACGGCAACTTCCCCGGCGCGAACGGGCTCGCCAGCGCGGGGGTGGTGGCCCAGGTCGACAAAGCGGGCAAGCCGTACCCCTCCCTGCCGCAGCCGATCGACACGACCCTGAAGCCGCCCGCCCCGGACCCGCGTTTCCCGGCCAACCTGCCGGTCGCGCCCTATGACGCAGCGCAGTACGTCGCCGCCGATCAGAAGACCGGCGATCTGGTCCACCGCTTCTACCAGGAGCAGCTCCAGATCGATGGCGGCAAGATGGACAAGTTCGTCGCCTGGAGCGACGCCGCCGGGCTGACGCTGAGCTACTTCGACGCCACGAACATGCCGGAGGGCAAGCTCGCCCGGCAGTACACCATGGCGGACAATTTCTTCCACGCGGCGTTCGGCGGCTCGTTCCTCAATCACTTCTGGCTGATCTGTGCCTGCTCGCCGAAGTGGCCCACCGCCCCCGCCGCCTCCGTCGCCCAGCTCGACGGCAACGGGGTCCTGGTGAAGGACGGGGCGGTGACGCCCGATGGCTACGCGGTCAACACCTCGTTCACGGTCAACACGCCCCACCCGGCGAGTGTCACCGATCCGGCGAACCTCGTGCCGCAGCAGACGATGCCGAACATCGGGGATCGCCTGAGCGAGCAGGACATCAGCTGGGCCTGGTATGCCGGCGGCTGGAACGACGCCCTCGCCGGGCATGCCGACCCGCTCTTCCAGTACCACCACCAGCCGTTCGCCTACTTCGCCAACTACGCCGATGGCACGGCGGCGAAGACGGCCCACCTGAAGGATGAGCAGGAGTTCACCGCGGCCCTCGGCCATGGGACGCTGCCGGCGGTCTCCTTCATCAAGCCGCTCGGGGCGGACAACGAGCACCCCGGCTACGCCTCGCTCGTCCAGGGGCAGCAGCACGTCGCGGATCTGGTCGGCGCGGTTCAGCAGAGCCCCTACTGGGCTGACACCGCGATCATCATCACCTACGACGAGAATGGCGGGCGCTGGGACCATGTCGCGCCGCCGCAGGGCGATCAGTGGGGGCCGGGGACGCGCGTCCCGACGATCATCATCTCGCCCTACGCCAAGCGCGGGTATGTCGATCACACCCAGTACGACACGACCTCGGTGCTGAAGTTCATCGAGAACCGCTGGGGGCTGGCCCCGCTCGGCACGCGCGACGCCGCGGCCAACGACCTGACGAACGCCTTCGACTTCGGGACGATCCCCGGCCTGCCGAATACGGGCGCGGGCGGCGCCCGGATGCCGCAGCCCTGGTGGCCGCCGCTCGCCGCGCTGGCGGCGGTCCTCCTGGGCCTCGCCTTTCTCCCCCGCCGACACCGGCGCTAGCACGGCAGGCCAACCGGACCATTGTGGCCCGACCGGGCGTGTGACGGGGTACTGTCAAGGTAACTGGCTGGTCTCGCGGGCGGCCGGGTGTGCGATACTCGGCACATGAAAGTACACGCCTGCGCCCCCACCTACGAGCGGCACCGCTTCCCGCCGGCGATCATCGGCCACGCGATCTGGCGCTCCTTCCGTTTCGCCTTGCGCTACCGCGACGTGGAGGAGTCGCTGGCCGAGGGCGGCGTCATCGTCACCGACGAGACGATCCGCCAGTGGTGCCTGAAGTTCGGTCGGGCGTATGCCAACGAGCTGCGCCGACGGCGTCCCCAGACTGGCGACAAGCGGCACCCGGATGCGGTGTTCATGACCATCACTGGTCAGACGCACTACCTCTGGCGTGCCGTGGATCAGGACGGCCACGTGCTGGATATCCTCGTGCAAAACCGTCGCAACAAGCAGGCGGCCGAGCGGTTCTCGCGCACGCTACTCCAGGGCCTGCGGCACAGGCCACGCGTGCCGATCGCCGACAAGCTCGCGAGCTACGGCGCGGCGAAGCGGGCGGTCCTGCCCAGCGTTGCGCATCGACAGCACAAACGACTGAACAACCGGGCAGAGCACGCGCACCAGCCGACCAGGGAGCGGGAGCGGCGGATGCGGCGCTGCAAGCGCCCGGGGCATGCGCAGCGCTTCCTCGCCGCCTCTGGCCCGAGCGCTGCCCACTGCCGCCCACGCCGCCACCGCCTGACCGCCCCCACCTACCGCGAGACCCGCGCCGAACGCTGCGCCACCTGGCGGGCCGTCACCGGCGTGCCCGCCTTGGCCTGAGCAGCGCATCCCTCCTGACCATGGCCTGCCTTCGTACCCGGTTGACCAACCGGCGCATCCTCAAGTTGACAATGCCGTTTGTGGAGCTATTCGCGCGTGGGGTGTCGCGACCGGGCTGGACGGCGTGGGGAGCGGAAGCCGCCATAGGCGCTAAGGCTGCCGCCGACTGACTGGATTGCATGGCCCGCAACGCTCCGACAGTTCCATGGGCACGGCAGAGGCCACGGTTCTTTGCCCCGGCATCTCTGCTTGGCTGAATCGTTGAAAAACCGAGCTGCGGGCCAGCGGGGTGACAGTTGACACCCCGCACAACGTGGCCGATACTCCCCGGACCCGGACGAACCCGGAAAGCATGGAGGGGACAGCGATGGCACGACCCACGTTCCTCGCTCCGCTGCGCCACCGCCCATTTCGCCTGCTTTTTTTCGGCCAAGTCATCTCCAATCTCGGCGATTGGCTGAATTTGCTGGCCCTGAGTTCCCTGTTGCTCTACCGCTGGAACCTCGGGGCGGGCGCATGGGGGGCGGTGCTCATCGCCCTGACCTTGCCATCCGCTGTCCTCGGTCCCACCGCCGGGGTCTGGGTAGACCGCTGGCCCCGCAAGACGGTGATGATTGTGAGCGACCTTGCCCGTGCCATCGTGGTGCTGGGATTGGTCTTCGCGCCGAATCTCCCGGTTGTGCTGGCCCTCGTCGCCGCCGCCAGTGCATTCAGCACCTTCTTCGACCCCGCCAAACAGGGGGTTATCCGTTCCGCCGTGCCCGACGATGACCTGTTGACCGCCAACGGCCTCAGCCAACTCTCGTCCAACTCGGCCCGCCTGGTCGGACCCGCGCTCGGCGGACTGCTGGTCGTCGTGGCCGGTCCACGGGGCGCGTTCGCCATCGATGCCCTCAGCTTCCTCGTCTCGGCGGCTATCCTTTCCCGTTTGCCTGCTCCCGCCCCCGAAACGCACCCAGCGGGGTCGGAACGGCGGCATTTCTGGGGTGAACTGCGGACGGGGCTGCGGCATCTCACCACCAGCCGCCTGCTGGTGCTGGCCGTCGCCAGCACGGTGGTGGCGTCATTCCTTATTCGGGGCACCGATACCCTCGGCATCCCCATCTTGCAGGCGCTCGGGGTGGGCGAGGGGCTGCTAGGCGTCTCGTTCACCGCCCTCGGCCTCGGCTACGTCCTCGGGGCGCTGGTCGTCGGGCAGTGGGGGGACCGGCTCGCGCCGCTGCTGGTCATGGGCGGGGCGCGGGGGGTTGTCGGGGCGGTATTCGTCGCCCTTGGTGTGGCCGTGGCCCTGGACCTGAGCGGCGACACGATGACCTTCGTGGCCGCTCTGCCGCTGCGGTTGCTGCTCGGCCTCGCCTTCGCCGCGACCACGGTGGGGTACGGTACGGTGCTGATGCGCGAGACACCCCCGCACCTGATGGGACGCGTGACCGCCACGACCGAGACGCTGCTGAACGCCATCCCGCTGGCCGCGCCGCTGCTGGCGACGGCGCTTGCCGACTGGTGGGGGCTGGGACTGACCTATCTCTTGGCTGGTGCCGCACTTGTGGTGGTCGGCATACTGCCGCTGCTCCTGCCCACGACCCGCGCGGTCGCAGCCGCACCGGGGCGGATCGCCGACTGAATGGTGGCAAGGTTGTTAGGCACGGCGAAGGCGAGGATTACTCCCCTGTAATGGCTACTCAGCCCATCCGCGCATCAGTTGAGCACCCCGGCGGAATAGGGGGTGCGTTACGGAAGCTGTCACCAGCCGCAAAGTAGCGTCGTACCGGTGATCGATCGCCCGGCGTAGAGTACCGAGTTTGCTCCTGGCAGTGGCCCTTCGCCCCGCTTCAGCCGCCCCTTGCGCCGCCGCCCCGGTGTACGTATACTCCGGCGACGGCGACAAGTGCCGACACCAGCGATTCGCGGCACTTTCTCGACGGGGGGCCGGCGGGAGCGGGGCAAGCGCCGTTGTTCTCGCTGGATGACGACCGGCGGGCCGGGGACTGACGGCGCGCCGGGCCGGGCGGCGCGTGGGGCGGGGGAGATGGAGGAGTACCCGCGGCACATTGTGGCGGTCATGGGCGTGGTGCGCGACCACCGCGGACGCCTGCTGCTCGTCCGGACCGAGCGGCGCGGCAGGGAGCCGCCCGGCGGCCAGGTCGAGCGCGGGGAGGACCTCATCACGGCGCTGGGGCGCGAGGTCGCCGAGGAGAGTGGCTGCGCCGTGGCGGTGGGGCGCCTGATCGGGGTCTACTCCAACATCGGCGGCCTCGGCATCGTCATGTTCACCTTCCTGTGCGCGCACGTCGCCGGCGAGCCCCGCGCGGGGGACGAGTGCGCCGAGGCGGGCTGGTTCACGCCCGAGGAGGCGCTCGGCTTGGTCACGCACCCGGCGCAGGCGGCGAAGCTGCGGGACGCGCTGGCGGCGGACACGACCCCCGGCGTCGTCTATCGCGTCTACCGCACCGTCCCCGAGCGCGACGCGGCGGGGGTCGTGCGCTACACGCAGTACGAGACGCTCGACGAGCGCCGCTGCTGATGGCAGGGCCGGCGGGCTGTCGGCCAGCGATGCGACGGGCTGTGCCCCCTCCCGCGCGGTGGCCCAGGGTGCGCCGGGGCGCGTGAAGGACGGCGAGCGACTGCGCCGACTCGCGCAGTCGCCGATGAGGAGATACGGCATGGGCCCGGTGGCAGGGGTGATCTTCGATTGGGGGCGGACGCTCTACGACCCGGATGTCGGCGCGCCCTTCCCCGACGCGCCGCTGGTCCTGGCCAGCCTGGCGGCGACGTACCGCCTCGCCATCGTCTCGCTTGTCAGCGGCGACGATTACACCGCGCGTGGCGCACAGCGCCACGCCGTGCTGGAGGAGTATGACCTCGCGCGGCACTTCGCCGCGATCCTCTTCGGTACTGTCAATTAAAGTCGGGGCGAGTAGTTTGCTGGTGCGCGAAGGCGTGGTGAGGCACGGAGCGCTCGTCGCTCAGGCCATGGCCGGGGCGGCGGTGACGGCCCGCCAGATGGCGAAGCGTTCGGTGCGGGTCGCGCGGTAGGTGGCGACGGCGAGGCGGTGGCGGCGCGGGCGGCAGTGGCCGACGATGGGCCCGTACGCGGCGAGGAACCGTTGCGCGTGGCCGGGGCTCTTGAACCGGCGCATGCGCCGCTCCCGCTCCCGGGTCGGTTGGTGGGCGTTCTCGGCGCGGTTGTTCAGCCCCTTGTGGCGCCGATGCTCGACGCCTGGCAGCACGTCTCGCTGCGCCGCCCCATAGCTCGCGAGCTTGTCGGTGATCACCACGCGCGGGACGTACGCCAGGCCCTTGAGCAATTTCCGCAGGAACCGCACGGCCGCCCGCTTGTCGCGCCGCGGCTGCACGAGGATATCCAGCACATTCCCGTCCTGATCCACGGCGCGCCACAGGTAATGCCGCACGCCGTTGATGCCGATGAAGACCTCATCGAGGTGCCACTTGTCGCCTGGGCGTGGCCGATGGCGACGCAGCTCGTTCGCATAGGTCTGGCCGAACTTCTGGCACCACTGGCGCACCGTCTCGTAGGTGAGGATGACGCCGCGCTCGGCGAGCAGCTCCTCGACATCACGGTAGCTGAGCGCGAAGCGGAAATACAGCCACACCGCGTGGCCGATGATCTCCGGCGGGAAGCGATGGCGTTTGTAGGTGAGGGCGGAAGCCTGTTCTTTCATGCGCCGAGTATCGCATACCCGCCCTCCCACGAGGTGACTGGTTACCTTGACAGTACCCTGGCTGTACCTCGCCGTGCTGCTGGATGCCCACTCCCGCCGCGTGGTCGGCTGGGCGATGGCCGACCACCTCCGCGCCGAACTCGCTGCCAACGCGCTCGCCATGGCCCTCCGGGCGCGACGGCCGCCGCCGGGGCTGGTGCATCACACCGACCGGGGCAGCCAGTACACCGCAGCGGCGTACCAGGCGACGCTCGCCGACCAGGAGATCACCGTCTCGATGAGCCGGGCTGGCGCGTGCCTCGACAACGCCGTCGCCGAGAGTTTCTTCGCCACCCTGAAGGCCGAGCTGGTCGACACCAGGGCCTGGCCGACGCGGGCGGCGGCCCGACTGGCCATCTTCGAATGGGTCGAGGTCTGGTACAACCGTCGCCGCCGCCACTCCACCCTCGGATACCTGACGCCCGTCGCCCATGAAAGGCAGTTGTTGTTGTTGTCGAACCGGGCCGCCTAGCGGTATGGTGTCCGCGCCACCGGGTCAACCTCAGGCCGACGCAGCGGTAGGGCAGGCGCTGGTTCATGTGGGAGCGACGACAAAGGCCACCTTATCGCGCGATGAGCTCATGGCGGGCCACCTTCAGGGTGACGCGGTCCTGGTCCACGCTGGCGATCTGGTCCGGCGTGGCGAAGCGGTCCCCCGCGAACAGCCCGGCGCTGTCGATCTGGATATAGCCTTCCCGCTCCAAGCGCTCCCGGAAAGAGTGCGGGAGGGTCTCGCCGCCGCCGATCGCCTCGGCCACGTCGGTGAGGATCGAGTCATCGCGATCGCCGTCCGACCCGGCCGTGACCGGGGCCTGGCCGGGATCGGCACCCGTCTCGGCGGTATCGCCCATGTAGACCTGCCGGACCTTGCCGATCCGCTCGTCTGCGCTGTCGTAGACGGCCATCCCCTCCTGGACCCGCGTCAGCGGACCATGCTCATCGAAGCGTGCGAACGGTTGTGCGCTCATGGTGTCCCCCTTCCCCGGCACTGCGTCGGTGCCCACAGGTGGGACGATCCACAGACCGGAATGTCGCTCCCCTCCTCTTTCGCAGAGCAGGTGCCAAGGACAGCTCCTAGTACAGCGCGGCGGAAGTTTGCTGCTGGTATACTGCACACTTGACCGCCCGTGCGCGGCGGTAATCGTGCGGGGGGCGGGATGCGTGGGCCGAAGCCATTAGTCATCGAGCTGACCGACATAGAACGGCGCGGGCTGGAAGCGCTGGCCCGCCGCCACACCACGCCGCAGCAGGTGACGGTGCGGGCGCGCATCATCCTCGCGGCGGCCGATGGCCGCAACAACGCCCAGATCGCCCGCGATCTCGCGGTGGGGGTCGCGGTGGCGCGCCTGTGGCGCGGGCGGTGGCGCGACCTCCAGGCCGTCGACCTGGCCGACCTGAGCGTCGCGCGGCGGCTGGTCGATGCCCCCCGCAGCGGCGCGCCCACGCGCATCAGCGCCGCGCAGGTCTGCCGGATCGTGGCGCTGGCTTGCGGGGCACCGGCCGCGACCGGCCGGCCGATCAGCCAGTGGACGGACCGGGAGATCGCGGACGAGGTCATCAAGCGCGGCATCGCCGAGGCGATCTCGCCGCGCCACGCCGGGCGGCTGCTCAAAAGGGGGAGTTGCAGCCCCATCGCATCCGCTACTGGCTGACCCCGCCGGGCGATGACGCGCACTTCGCCGCCCGGGTGGCCGACGTCTGCGCGCTCTACCGCGCCGCGCCGACCCTGGCCGAGCGGGGGGAGCGGGTGGTGAGTACCGACGAGCTGACCGGCGTCCAGGCCCTGGAGCGCACGCACCCCGGCCTGCCGCCGGCCCCCGGCAAGGTCGAGCGGCGCGAGTTCGAGTACATCCGCCACGGCACGCTGTCCTGTATCGTCAACCGGGATGTCGCCACCGGCGAAGTCGGCGCCCCGTCCTGCGGCCCGACGCGCACCGAGGCCGACTTCCGCGCCCATATCGAGCGCACCGTCGCGACCGACCCCACCGCCGTCCGCTGGCACTTCGTCGTGGACAACCTCAACATCCATCGGTCGGAATCGCTGGTGCGCCTCATCGCCGCCGATGCCGGGCTCGACCTCGACCTCGGCGTCAAAGGCAAGGCCGGGATCCTCGCCAGCCAGCACAGCCGCGCCGCCTTCCTGGGCGACCCCAGCCATCGGATCGTCTTCCACTACACGCCCAAGCACAGCTCCTGGCTCAACCAGGTCGAGATCTGGCTGAGCATCCTGGCGCGCAAGCTCCTCAAGCGCGGCTCGTTCACCTCGCTCGCGGACTTGGAGGCCCGCGTGCTCGCCTTCATCGCCTACTACAACCAGACGATGGCCAAACCCTTCAAATGGACGTATCAGGGCAAAGCCCTCGTCGCGTGAACCGGCGGGCTATTTCCGCCGCCGTGTACTAGTGCGCCATTCCTGAAGTACGATGCACATACGAGGGCGCATATGTACTGGACATCATGCCGGAATTATGCGTGGTAGTGCCGATCCTTATCTACACCGTATTTGAGGAACGGCGCACTAGTACTATAGACATCCAGGAAATGATCTGGAGAGCGATTCGCGGTGTACTGTAGCCAATCCACCATCGGGCTCCAGATCTTTCTCCAGAAGTCTATAGTTACTGGTGCGAAATGCGGTTATGGTCAAGCATCGGCGTGTTTCGCGGAAGTACGTACGCGCCCTCTGCCGTTGTGGTGCTTGACGATAATGCTATTTCGCACCGGGAACCAGCACGACAACGAGACTTCGCTGGGCTATCCGCCGCGGGCGAGGAAGGCGAGACGGCGCTTGCGATGCGCGCGATAGGCCGCCGCCTTGCGCTGCTGGTGATAGGCGAGCAGTGCCAGGGCGCGGGGCACATCGAGGACGGGCAGCGGCAGGACAGCCCGCAGCAGGAGGCGCGTGTCAGCCAGGCTGAGGGCGAGGACCGCGAGCGACGGCCACGGTTGTCCAGCAGGGACCGCGCCGGGATCGGGGTGTTTTGTGGCCCCCCTCTCGCACCCTTGCCTGCTCGGCGGGGTGGGGCTGGCCCCGGGCCATGAGGCGGCGGCGGCGGCGTACCAGGAAATGGTGCGCCAGGATCACGAGCGTCATGTGGTGATGCCACCCCGGCCAGGAACGCAGCTCGTAGTGGTCCATCCCGCGCTCGCCCTTGCCCGCGGCAAAGCAGCATTCGATGGCCCAGCGCATGCCGCAGATACGGATCAGCTCGGCCAGTGGCGTCTCCGCTGGCGTGTTGCTGCGGTAGTATTTCAGCTCGGGAGCACGCGGTTGCCCGTCCGTCCGCTCGCCGGAAGGCACGGCGCGACGGATGAGCACCCAGACTTCCGGGCCGGGGAGCCCCTCGCGGTACCCGCTGCGGCTGGCGACCGCGCGCAGCGCGACGAACGCGGCGACGATCGGCCCCTTGCGGCCCGCGGCGATGCGAAAGCGTTGCCAGCGCCGACCGGGCACCTGCGCCGCCACAGCCGTCAGCGGGAGGGCCGGGGGGCTGTCGGGATGGAGGCGCGCGGGCGTCCCCAGGCGCCCCTTCCCCGAGGCGGCGCGCGGCGGCACCCAGGCGCGCGGGCGCGGGCGGGCGCGACGGCTATCGGCGGGCTCGCGCAACGGCCAGACATGGGTGTTCCGCGGCACCGCGGCGAGATACCGGAGGCCGACGGCGGCGACGCGGTCGAGGAGCGCCTGCTGCCGCCCGAACCACTCGTCGCACACGAGCCACGTCGCCGGGAGTGCCCCGCGACGCTGCCACCCCTCGACCAGTTCGACGGCGAGTTCGGCCTTGGTTTGGAAGGTGTGGTCGGCGGGGAGGCGGCAGGCGCGGCGGCGCGCCGCAAAAGCGTCCGTGAACCACGGCTTCGGCACGTAGAGGCGACGGTCCAGCAGCGTGTAGCCCTGGCGGCTCGCGTAGCCGAGGAAGACGCCCGCCTGGCAGTTGTCGATCTTGCCGGTCGCCCCGCACCACTGGGCGGCGACGCCGACCGAGTGCCCCCCGCGCTTCGGCACGTCACGCCCATCCAGGATGAGCACGCCATCGGCCGCGCCGAGCGTCTCGGCGACGAGCCGCTCATGCGCGACGAGGAGCGCCGCGTCATCCCACGCCCCCGCGCCGATGAACTGCTGCAGGGCCCGCACCTGGCGGGGGGCGTCGGCACCCGCGCCCAGGAGGCGCAGCGCGAGCGCCTCGACGTTCTTGCGCGGCACGTCGGCGGTGAGCAGCCCGCGTAGGTACACCGCCGCCCAGGCCCGCTGCTCCCGGCGGGCGAACAGCGGCGCGAAATAGGCGTGGTAGGCGGCCAGCTCCTCCCCCACATCGGCCAGATCTGCTGCCGTCAGCGCCACGACCGCCGGCCCCGCATCGACCAAGTCGCCGCCGACCGCCTGCTCCGCTCCTCGCATGGCTCTTCCCTCCACGCCGCCCGCTCACGTTAGCGTCATCGGGACCGTCGCACAGCCCATGCCGAAGTCTCGTTGTCGTGCTAGTACTACGCTGATCATCGCTTACCACGTGATCGCCCGGCGCGAGCCGTATCACGAGCTCGGGGCCGACTACCTGGAGCGTCGCCAGCCGGTGGCCATCGTCGATCGGCTGGTGCAACGGCTGCGCCAGCTGGGGGTCGACGTGACCGTGATGGCCGAGGGGCAGAGCGCCCCGTCACCGACCCAGGCCATGCCCGCAGCGGTTGTGTCGGCTACTTCGGCTATCCGCGCAGCGCTTGGTGTTGCCGCGTGGTGTGCGCGGGGCGATGCGGGCGGTAGAATCCGACGCGACGGCGTGACGGTGCGCCGCCGTGTGCCGCCCTGAGGAGCCTGCCATGATCGCCACACCGCTCCCACGTCTCCGTCACCTGGCACGCCGGTTCTTGGCTGCCACGCGGGCACGATTCACTCGGTGGACACAGCCGTCCCCGCTCGCCCTCGCCGCTGGGGCGGCGGCTGACGCGGCGCGCAGCCGGTCGGACTTGCTGCTGGAGAACGCGCTGCTGCGCCACCAACTCCTCGTCCT
>JAABUJ010002728.1_pt1 | contig 21077 bp, 22 predicted proteins | sample 5559131 | NCBI WGS metagenome assembly JAABUJ01 (sample SAMN10711875, study PRJNA513366) | rock metagenome | isolation source: Antarctica rocks | place: Antarctica: Victoria Land, Mt New Zealand nord | collected 2016-01-07 | reverse complement strand
GGACCATCCATGCGGCGGGAAGGAGTCCGTTGACCGCCCCCCCAGCCTGCGCGGTCCATGGCGTGCCGTGCAAGAAGCGGGCGATAACGAGGGCGTCACGGATGGCCACGGCGCCCAAGGCGGTGAGCAGGAGGGCGAGGACCAGCCCCACCACGGAGATCGCACCCGGGCCGACTGGCGCCTTGGCCGCGTCCATCGCAGCGACCGGCGCACCCGCGGTCCGGGGGTTGTCGACCGGGCCGGCTACCGGCGTGGCGGACGGTGTGCTCACTGCGGTCTCCGTTCTGTCGGTCGGGTTTCGCGGACGACCTTGGCGACGGTCACGTCCACGCTGTCGACCTCGAGGCTGACCAGCTCATGCAGCTTGCTACGGACGCGGTCACGGACCGTGGCGGCCGTGGTGGCCAACGGCATCGGCCAGGTCACCGCGAGGTCCAGGCTCACTGTGGCGTGCTGCCCGGCGACCTTGGCCGCTGCCTTGGGATAGCGCCGCCCCAGGACCCCCTCAAAGGCTGACCCGGTGCCGATGACCCCGGCCACCTCGCCTGCGGCGATGGTCGCGATCCGCTCCACCACCCGCTCGGCGACGTCGAGCCGACCCCGCTCTTCGGGGTCGAGCGGGGCCCGCGGCCCGGGATCAGTCACGATGACGTCCGCCCAACAGCTTGCCGAGATCGACCTCTCCGTCGTAGTGACCGCCAATGGCGTAACCCACCACGCCCAGGACGAGGGCGATCAGGAAGCCGCCGAAGCCTCCGACGGCCGCGGCGATGCCGAGCAGGAGCCCGGCCAGCAGGCCGATGCTTGATGTGGTCATGTGTGCTCTTCCTCGTTGGTCTGTCTTCGATCAGTTCCGGTGCATCGATGCGTGATCGCACCGAGCCGGGACGGTGGTGGGTCGCTTGCCCTGCGCAGACTCGCTGTCCGGCCGTGTTGGATGCAGGCGCTCATCGACCGTCGACACCCGCGCCGTCGGGGGGCGCGGCGATGTCCTGGATCGCCACGTCGACCTCCGTGCCGGTCATCGAGGCCGTGACGGCCCGGATGGCGTCTGCGGTAGGTCCCACCGGCACTCCCCACCTGAGCACGACATGGACCTCCGAGCGGTCAGCACGCAGCCGCACTCCGTCGACCCTGCGCCCCGGCAGGTAGGTTGCCACCTCACCGAAGGTGCCGGAGTGGGTGTCCGCGACGCCGTCGAGCAGCAGCACCGCCTCGCGGACCCGGTCCGCCAGGGTGGCGATCGTGTCAGGCTGTGGGCTCACTGGACGCGCGGCTCGCTCGGCTGGGTGTTGCTCTGGTCGTCCTGGTCCTCTGCGCTCTCGAGGAAGACGTCCTGGACCTCGATGTTCACCTCGGTGACCTCCAAGCCGGTCATCCGCTCGACCGAGGAGATGACGTTGCGCCGGATGCCCTGGGCCAGGTCGGTGATCGAGACGCCGTACTCGCAACCAGCTGCACGTCCACCGCGGCCTGACGCTCGCCCACCTCCACCGAAACGCCTTGGCTGTGGTTGGTCCGGCCGCCGGGGATCCGCTCGCGCAGCGCGCCCACGGCCCGGGCGGCACCGCCGCCGAGGGAGTGGACACCGGAGACCTCTCCGGCGGCGATTCCCGCGATCTTGGCCACCACGGTGTCCGCGATCGTGGTCTTGCCCTGCTCGGTGACCAGGGCGGAGCCGGACTCGCTCGACCTCGTCAGGGTGCTGGAGGGACTGGTTGGGCTGCTGGAAGATGGGTGGTCGCTCACGAGAACTCCTCGGTGGTGTGCTGCACGAATGAGACACTTGTTGGATGCTCCCGAGGCCGGGACCGTCACGCGCCGGTGACTGTGACTTGGGCCACACCCCGGACAGGTGGAGAATGTCGCCCACGAAAGCTTCCGCCGCGGCGGCCACCACATCGTCCCCAGACCGCCACGGCGGCAACAGGCCGTCACGTCACCCAACGAGACCAGATCGAGGGAGCAGGTGTCGGGAACCGTGCTGCACCGGGTCTGGGCTGATGACGGGGCTCTGGCCCGTCGCGCCACACTCGGGGACCGCACGGCCTTCGCGGAGATCGTCCACCGGCACGGTCCCGGGATGTTCCGCTATGCCATGACGATGCTCGACGGGGACGTCCATGACGCCGAGGACGCCGTTCAGAACGCGCTGACGAAGGCATGGCAGCACCTGCCTCGGTTCCGCGCCGAGTCCAGCCTGCGCACGTGGATGTACCGCATCACGGCCAACGAGGTGCTGGCACTGCGCCGCCGCCGTCCCATCCCGGTGGACGACCAGCTGATGCAACCGGTGCCCGCACCGGCGGGGGAGCAGCCCGAGCAGGTCCTCAGCGAACAGGAGCTGCGGCATGCCCTCAGCGAGGCCCTCGGTGAGCTGCCGTGGCGACAACGTGCTTGTTGGATCTTGGCAGAGTTATGAGGAGATGACCTACGAACAGATTGCCGAGGCACTGGATACCCAGGTCACCGTCGTGCGTGGCCAGCTCCACCGAGCACGAAGGACGTTGGCGACCAGGATGGTCCGGTGGAAATGACGCCCGACATGCCGCGCCGCGAGCCGCTCCCGGGCGACCCGCCGCAAGCTTCTGCCCTGGGGCTGGCGGCGGCGGCCCTGCGCCGGCGTGCCGACGAGCGCTGGGTGGAGGTGTCCGACCGCGTCGTTTCCAGGGCGATGACGGTCACCTGGCGCTCGCAGCCCATCCGCGCCCAGGCCAGCACCGGGCCGATCCAGGTCAGCGAGCAGGTCGTCATCTCCTACCTGCGCGCGGCCATCGACGAAACGGTGCCGGGCTTCGCCCTGGCGCACGTGACGCTGCAGGTCAGCGGCCGCCACGAGCTGTCCGCAGTGGTCATCCAGCTCATCGCCCAGTTCGGTGTCCCGCTGCTGCCGGTGGCCGACGAGGTCCGCCGACTCGCGCTCCGGTGCCTCGAGTCAGTGCTCGGTCCAACGCCGACCCCGGTCACGGTCACATCGCTGCACGTCCACTTCTCTGACGTCATCAAGGGTCCACTGGGGACGCTCCCGACCCGTGCGGCTTGCGGAAACGCCACCTCGTCGCGGGTGACCGGGCTCTCCTCGCTCGGAGCCATCCACCGGCCCCTGGTATGCCGTGTCAGGACATCCTGGACGGCATACGTCCCAGCGCGGCAACCGTGCGTCACCCGACGCTGAACCGGCTGGCTCCGGGTCGTACGCTCCTCCATCCGTTCACGACAGCCGTATCTGCGAGAGGCGCTGGTTGGATGCCTGACTCCCCGTCCCGCGATGACGGTCGGTCCACCGGACTGAGCCGGTACGCGACCCGGGCGGCGCTCGCCGGCCTCGCGCTGGCCCTCGCTGCGGTGCCGTTCGCGCTGCTCCTCCTCCTCGTCGAGGACACCTGGGCCCCCCTCGTGGAGGCCGACCAGGGCGCTCGGGACAGCCTGCACCGGTATGGCCTCACCCATCCCGCGTTCGTCACGGCGATGCGCATCGTCAGCAACTCCGGCTCCTCCCTGGCGTGGCAGATCCTCACCCTGCTGGTCCTCATCTGGCTGCTCACCCAGCGACTCTGGCGGCTCGCGCTGTTCACGGTCGTGACCATCGCGGGGTCCTCGCTGCTCAACACCGGGGTGAAGCTCGCCGTGCACCGCCAACGGCCGACGGTGTTCCAGCCGTTCGTCCACGAGCCGGGAGCGAGTTTTCCGAGCGGCCACTCACAGGCCGCCATGGTCGGCTACGGGGTGCTCCTGCTGGTCTTCCTCCCCGTCCTCACCCGACAGTGGCGGCGGGTGGCGTTCGCCGTGTCGGTGGTCATGGTCCTGGCGATCGGGTTCTCCCGGATCGCCCTCGCGGCGCACTACGTCTCGGACGTCGCTGCAGGTTTCGTCCTCGGCCTTGCCTGGCTCGCCGCGATGACGGCGCTGTTCAGTGCGTGGAGGATCCAGCGGGGCCGCAGCAGGGTCAGGCCGCAGGAGGGGCTCGCACCCGAGCAGGCCGAGCGCCTCAGCCCGACCAGCTCGCCGGGCCGCACGTCGGGTCCTGAGCCGGAGTAGGCGTACGCGTACCCGCGCGAGGTCGGCGCGGTGACGCCCCGGATCAGCACGGACCGGAAGCCCCCCACGACGGCACGGAGCGCGAACAACGGCCACCCGAGGAGAACGCGTCGATGCTGGGTCCTTCGCCGAGGGTGACCTGCAGCTCCTCGAGCACCACGCTGACGGGGCTGACCGCCGCCGCAAGGCCGCCGACGTGAGTGGCGTTCATCAGGGTCACGCCCGCTCCCACTTCGGGCACCGCACGCACGAGCGCGGCGCACACCCGCTCGAGGCGCTGGACCGTTGCACGGGGATCGTCGGAGTGCAAGGCCTCGGCACGGACAACCGCTCGATGCGGGCGACACGTGTGCTGTCGTCGTCCATGACCCGTTCCCGTCGGAGGTGTGCCGTGAAGATGGAGCAGCATGGTCCGGGCCGGTTCCAAGGTGGTGGGCCCACCCTACGGGACGGGGTCGTCGTCGGTTCCGCAGGCGCCGAGTGACCTCGGGCTGGGCTTCAGGAGTTGTGCGCAGCCCGCGGGCGTGGTCTAGTCGAGCCACCAGCCCGCACTGCCCCAGACTGGCATTGGGCTGATTCGTCGCGTCTACGGACTGGGGTAGTACATGTCGGCTTTCACTCTCGACCCGGCCTCGATGAGCTCGGCCACCACGGCGCAGCCCGGCGCCGCCGGGAGCGTGCGCTCGGCCGCCACGACCACCGGGACGGGGCCCGACCGGTCGACCGTTCGGACCCGGCACGTCAGCGCGTACGCGGACCTGTCGGCCCGGGTCCGAGAGGTGGGGCTCCTGCAGCGTCGACGCGCGTACTACTGGTGGCACGCATCGTCGCTCCTCGGCGTCCTCGTCGCCCTCGGCGTCGGATTCGTGCTGATCGGCGACTCCTGGCTGCAGCTCATTGTTGCCGCGGGCCTCGGAGCGGTCCTGTGCCAGTTCGGCTTCCTCGGCCACGACGCCGCTCACCGTCAGGTCCTCGGCTCGGCCGGCGGCAACGAGTGGGCTGCCCGCGTCGTCTCCACCGTCTTCATCGGCTTGAGCTACGGCTGGTGGACCCACAAGCACAACCGGCACCACAGCGGTCCGAACCAGGAGGACAGGGACCCCGACATCAGCTCCGGCGTGCTGGCCTTCACGCCGCGCATCGCCGCGACCCGCACCGGGTTCGGCGGATGGTTCGCCCGGCGCCAGGGTTTCTTCTTCTTCCCGCTCCTGCTCCTCGAGGGTCTCAACCTGCACGCCGCCGGCGTCCAGACCCTGATCGAGCGACCGGACCTGCCGCACCGCAAGCTCGAGGCAGCCCTCATCACGTTGCGGCTCGGCGGCTATGTAACGGTGCTCTTCGTCATGCTGTCCCCCGCCATCGCCGTGAGCTTCCTGGCGGTGCAGCTCGGCCTCTTCGGCTTACTGCTGGGCGGCTCGTTTGCTCCCAACCACAAGGGAATGCCGATCGTCCCGAAGAACATGAAAATCGACTTCCTGCACCGCCAGGTCGTCATGTCCCGCAACATCCGTGGCGGCTGGGTCGTCGACCTCGCCATGGGAGGCCTGAACTACCAGATCGAGCACCACCTGTTCCCCAGCATGCCCAGGCCGAACCTGCGTCGCGCCCAGCCCATCGTCAAGGCGTTCTGCCGGGAGCAGGGCATTCCCTACACCGAGACCAGCCTTCCGCAGTCCTACGGCATTGTCGTGCGCTACCTCAATGCGGTCGGCCTGGGGGCCCGCGACCCTTTCACCTGCCCGCTCGTGCGCGAGTACCGCGGCTCATAGCCGAGCCGGCCCGACACCGGCCAACCCCGGCCCGACGACGGGCGGATCCCGCCGGGCGGATCCGCCGGGATGGCCCCGGTCATCTCTCCTCGGGGTCGTACGACGGCAGTGGCGGTCGGACCCCCGGACGGCCCGCCGTCCCGGCTGCCCGGACGACCTCCTCGCCGAGCCGGCGACCGGCCCTGGCCAGCCCCGTGGGACCGACCCCGGACACCGACGGCGGCATGATGACGACCGGGCACGGCGCGGCGTAGACCAGCCGGTGGGCGAAGAACACCCCACCGTTCAGCACGGACTCGCGCGGTGCGTCGATCACCAGCAGGTCGGCGTCGCGCGCTTGTCTCAGCAGGACCTTGCGGCGGCTGCCTTCGACGAGACGGCACTCCACCTGATGGTCCTGACCCAGCACCGACGCGACGTCAGCGGCCAGCCGTTCCTGCTCCCCGGCATACGCGTCCTCGGCATCGTAGGTCTGCAGGGGCGGACGGGTGCCGGAGGACATGGAGGTCGCTGGTCGCCAGGCCCGGACGGCGACGACCGAGCCACCCCGGGCGGCCGCCTCCGCGACCGCCCAGCTGAGCGCGCCGGGTGAGGTGCTCGTCGCGCTGACGCCGACCAGGACGGTGTAACCCGCCTTCTCGGGGCTCATGACCGGGCCTCCTCCGAGACCTTGGTCAGCGGATCGGCGATGTCCTCGAGACTCTGGCCCTCGGCATTGACCCCGAAGAACCACGCCACCAGGCCACCGAAGATCATGATGGCCGCGCCGATGATGTAGCCCCAGAACAGCGGGGTGCGGTCCTTGCCGTCGCCGATGAGGGCGCCGTAGATGGCCGGTGCCGTCGCGCCGGCCGCCTGGGCCACGGCGAAGAAGTACGAGATCGCCTGACCGCGCACCTCGAGCGGGAAGATCTCGCTCACCGTGAGGTAGGCCGACGAGGCACCCGCCGACGCGAAGAAGAAGGACACGCACCAGAAGACCGTGTGGGTCGTCGCCGTCAGCGTCCCGGCCTGGAAGAGGAACGCCGAGACGAGCAGGACAGCGCCCGCGATGGTGTAGGTCCCGAAGATCATCTTGCGACGGCCCCACGTGTCGAAGAGGTGACCGAGGAGCAGCGGCCCGAGCAGGTTGCCGATGGCGAACGGGAAGAAGTAGAGACTGGTCCCCGCCTTGCTGATGCCGTAGAAGTTCTCCAGCACGAGGGCGTAGGTGAAGAAGATCGCGTTGTAGAGGAACGACTGCGTCACCATCATCGTGATCCCCAGGAAGGTGCGCCGAGGGTACTTCGTGAAGAAGACGTGCATGACCTGCTTGAAGGGAATCGACTCGCTGGCCTTGACGAGCATCGACTTCGACTCCGGGACGGGGGTCAGCGTGGCCCCTTGGGCCTGGACGCGGGCCTCGATGTCGTCCACGGTGGCGTTCGCCTCGTCGGCGTGCCCGTGCGTCAGCAGCCAGCGCGGGCTCTCGGGGATGTGCCGGCGCAGGTAGATGATGATCAGCCCGAGGACCGGGCCGATGAAGAAGCCGACGCGCCAGCCCCAGTCGATCCGGCTCTCCTGGAGCAGGTAGAGGTTGGCGGTCGCCCCGAGCAGTGCGCCAGCCCAGTAGGTGCCGTTGACGGCGATGTCGACCCGGCCGCGGTACTTCGACGGGATGAGCTCGTCGATGGCGGAGTTGATCGCGGTGTACTCGCCCCCAATGCCCATGCCGGCGACGAAGCGGAAGATCCAGAGGAACCACATGGCCGGCGCCAGCCCGGCGATGCCGGAGCCGATGAGGTAGATGGCGAGGGTGATGATGAACAGCTTCTTGCGACCGAGCCGGTCGGTCAGCCGCCCGAAGTAGAGTGCGCCGACCACCTGCCCGACGAGGTAGATCGTGCCGGTCAGCCCCACCTCCGCGGCGTTCATGCCGAGGCTCTTGGCATACCCGTTGGCGGCGACGAGCTGGATCTCCAGACCGTCCAGGATCCACGAGACGCCAAGCCCGGTGACGACCGACCAGTGGAACCGCGTCCACGGGAGGCGGTCCATCCGGGCCGGGACGGTGCTGCGTACCGGCTGGTGCTCCACCGCTGCTGACTGCGCTGTCACGTGCTCTCCTTGGCGTCGTTGCGCTGGAAATCTGCAGTGCGGCGCCCCCGGGTGCCGCGGATCACGTTGTCGCCATCGGACGCTACACCTCCAGCACCGAGTGCGGCACCCCCTGCTCCTTCGACGAGCCCGTATGCCGGGTGAGCAGCTCCCCGGTGCTGGTCAGTCGTCGCTCCCGTCGGTGCCGGCGACGCATGCGGCCCGGGAGGACATCCGGAAGTCGAGGTCACGCGGGACCGGCACGGTGGCCCGGACCTGCGCCCTCAGCTCGTCGTCGACGGGACGCCCCGAGGTGGCTGCCCGCAGAGCTGCCTGGTAGTCGAACCACAGGTCGTCGAGGGCCAGCTCGCCCTCGCGCAGATCAGCCACGACGATGCCACCGTCGATGATCGAGCCGGCCCGGTCCAGCCTGCCGGCGAGGACTGCGGCTCGGGCCTCCGCCCAGCGGAAGCGGCCCAGGGCGCGCTGCTCCGGGGGCGCCGCCTCGATGACCTCGATGACCTCGATCGCGTCCGTCGCTCCGGTGCCGTGCCCGTCCGCGAGCAGGATGGTCACGAGCTCCAGCCGCAGCGGCGAGAGGTCGGGGCGAAGAGCGACGGCCCGGCGGTAGTCGCGCAGGGCGCCGGGCCGGTCACCCGTCGCCGCCGCCAGCGCGGCAAGGTTGCGCCAGGCCCAGGCGGTCGGCTCGAGGGCGATCGAGCGGGTCCAGGCGGCACGGGCGCTGGCGAGGTCCCCCGAGTGCGCGCGGAGGACGCCGAGGTGCAGCGAGCCCTGCCAGCTGTCGGCCACCGACTCGAGCGCCCCGCTCCAGCGCCGGCTCACCTGGTACGAGGGGGGCGCGGTGGCCACACCGGGGCTGGTCATCCGGCCGTGCTCGAGCAGGTCGAGCCACGGCTGCTGCGCCGGGCCGAGGGTCTGGTCCGCAAACGGGGTGCCGGGCCGGTCAAGGGACCGGTCGCTGTCGCGGGCGCGCAGCCGCCGCTCGAGCGCACCCCACCCGGAACCGTTGTGCAGGGCCTCGACCGGAGGCGTGTCCGCGGCAGCGGTGGCCAGCGCGAGCGCCTCGTCGAGGACCGCTTCGGGCACGAGCCGCTCGACTGTGGCCGCGACGGTCTCGTGGGCCAGGTGCCAGTCACCGGAGTGCACCGCCTCCGGTTTGGCCTCGAGCAGGCCGAACGCCTCGACCCACGACCACGCCGTGTGCCCGGGCATCGGCAGGTGCTCCAGCTGGGTCCTCGCCAGGCCGGCCTGGATCTCGAGGTACTCACCGGTGGAGCCGGAGAGCCAGTCCTGCCAGTGCTTTCCGCCGGGGCTCGAGCCCCACAGGAACAGCTTGCGGCCGCGCAGACCGCGGGTCGACGTCTGGACGAGCCCGCGGCCCTCGGCGTCCAGGGCAGCCACCCATTGCCGCTGGTCGTCGTCGATGGCGAAGAAGTAGTCAGAGGCGTCGCCCGCGCGCGCCGGGTACGTCCGGTCGAGACCCTCGTGGTCCGGCACCGGCACCCGGCGCAGCCTTCGGTGGTAGTCGAAGTGCCACGCCGCGTCCGCGGGCGCGAGCACTCGCACGTCGGGACACTGGGGCACGGCGATGTTGGTCCACCAGTACATCGGCACCTCGGCCGCACCGGGATTGGTGATCCGCACGTGCACGAGCAGGACGGGGGAGCCCTCGGGCAGCCACACGTCCACCTGGTAGACGACCTCCCGGATCCGCTCGAACTCGTACATCCGCAGCATCGGCGTCCCGTCGGGCAGCTCGACGCGGCCGGCGTGCAGCGGCTCGCACGTCGTCGGCGTGTGCCCGGTCGTGCCGATGTTCCACTCCACGCCGCCGGCGAACCACGCGTTGCGCAGTGCGAGGTTGGCGGGCTGGAAGACCGGGTTGTGGTGGAGCAGCTCGCGTCCGGAGGGCTTGTCCACGAGCGACCACAGGCGTCCGCCAGCGCCGAGCAGGAACGTTGCCCGCAATCGGTGGTTCTCCAGCACGGCGACGGGGTGTTCCGCGGGGGAGCGGTCGCGTCCGTAACCGTCCTGAAGGAGGTAGGGCAGGACTGACGAGACGCGCCCGTAGGCGAGGTTGCGCCGCATCTCGTCATCGACGTCGCCCTCGTGCTCGTCGTCGGCGGCGCTGCCCTGGTGGAGGTCCGCGCGGGAGAAGAGGGGCGGCAACGGGTTCTCCGCCCCCACGGGCGCGGTCGCCATGGTCAGCGTCTCGAGACGCAGCTCGCTCATCGGTTCGGCCTCGGGATGTCGGAACGGAGCTGCTCGTATGCCGGGCTGCCGACGACCGTCCCCGGGTGTCGCCCTGGGGCGGCGGAGAGCATTTTCGGCAACCCATGACCAGTTCGGTCAGTGTCCTGACGAAGATTGCCAAAGTCAACAACCTGGGGTGAGATGGCCATGCTCGGGACGCGGGGCATCCAGCGCGCGACCTCCACCGTGGAGCCGGGACGGACGGGGAGGCACGTGGCGGCACAGCAGGGGCAACCCGCCGGACAGCACGGAGGCGCCCGGCACCGGGCGCCCGGCGGACGCTCGGACCAGGCCTCGATGCGCCGGAGCAACATGGGCCTCCTCCTGCGCCATCTCAAGGACCACGCCGGGCAGTCCCGCGCGCGGGTGGCCGCCGAGACCGGGCTTTCCAAGGCGACGACGTCGAGCCTGATCGGTGACCTCGTCGAGCGGGGCCTCGTCACCGAGGGCGAGCTGCACCGGGCCGGGTCGGTCGGACGCCCGGGGCTCGCGCTGCACCTCGACGGGCGTCACCTGTGCGGCGTCGGCCTCGAGATCAACGTCGACTACCTGAGCGTCAACGCCCTCGACCTCACGGGCACGGTCCTGCACGAGGCGACCCGGCCCATCGACGCGGCGGCGTTGTCCGTCGACGAGGTGCTTGCCGAGGTGGCCGACCTCCTGAGATCCACCATGAGGTCCGTGCGCGGCCGGGGGGTGCGCACCGTCGCCATTGGCATCGCGGCGCCCGGGTCGATCGACGTCGACACGGGGCAGGTCCAGTTCGCCCCCAACGTCGGGTGGCGGGACGTCCCGCTCGTCAAGGGCGTCGGCCGCCGGCTGGGCCGGACGGCGCCACCGATCCTCCTCGAGAACGACGCAAAGCTCGGCGCGGTGGCGGAGTATGCCGCGGTCTCCCACTCGGGAGTCCGCGACCTGCTCTACGTCACCGGAGACGTCGGCGTCGGGGGCGGCATCATCACCGACGGCCGGCTGCTGCGGGGCTTCTCCGGCTTCGCGGGTGAGATCGGCCACCTGCCGCTCGGCCCGCAGGGGCATCCGTGCGCGTGCGGACGCAGCGGCTGCTGGGAGACGATGGTGGGCCTCACGGCATTCCTGAGGCTCGTCGCGGACCGGGGCGACCCCGTACGGGATACCGGGCGCCCCCTCGAGGACCGGCTGGCCGAGATCAGCACCCGGGCCGATCACGGCGACGACCGGGTGCTGGCCGGGATCGACGCGATCGCTGAGGGGCTCGGTGTCGGCGTTTCGCTCCTCGTCGACATCCTCAACCCCCGGCTCGTCATCCTCGGCGGTTACTTCGCCTACCTCGCGGAGCGCCTCGTCGGTCCGGTGAGCGCCCACCTTGCGGCCCGTCGCATGTCGCCCGAGTCCGAGTGCGTCGTCACCGGCTCGACGCTGGGCCTGACCTCTGCCGCACGCGGCGCAGCGCATCTCGCGCTCGAGACGGTCTTCCGCGACCCAGTCAACGTCGGTCGGCCACAGGCAAAAGCGCACTCGGCTTGACCTTTGGGTCATCCGACCAAATAATTCGGGCACTGAACAAACCGGCGTCCGGCCGCGGTAGGCAGGCAGGCGCGCGAGCCTGCGGAGAGGTCTGGGACCAGCGTGCGACGGTCGGTGACATGAGCTTCAACCCGAACAGCCACCTCGCGAGGGAGGTCTTCGGCCAACCCGACGACTGGGCCGCGGTCACCGCCCGTGTCGAGGAGCTCTCCGATGCGTTCCCACGCCGGGGCGCCCGGCTGGCCGTCGTCGGCTGTGGCACGTCCTTCTACATGGCCCAGGCGTACGCGGCCCTGCGCGAGCACGGAGGCCACGGCGAGAGCGACGCGTTCGCCGCCAGCGAGCACCGCCTCGCTCGGGACTACGACGCCGTCCTCGTCATCTCGCGGTCCGGCACGACGACCGAGGTCGTCGATGTCCTGGCGTCCCTTCGAGCTCGCGACGTCGCAACCACCGCCGTCGTCGCCACACCGGGCACCCCTGTGACGACGCTCGTCGACAACATCATCCTGCTCAGCGAGGTCGACGAGGAGTCGGTCGTCCAGACCCGGTTCGCGACGTCCACGCTCGCCCTCCTGCGTGCCTCCCTCGGCGAGGACCTGACCCCGGCCATCGCCGACGCGCGTGCGGTGCTCGCCGAGGACGAGGCGGTGGGCCTGGCCGACATTGCGCAGGCCGAGCAGGTCACCTTCCTCGGCCGCGGCTGGACCGTCGGCCTGGCCGGGGAGGCCGGTCTGAAGCTGCGCGAGTCGGCCCAGCTCTGGACCGAGTCCTACCCGGCGATGGAGTACCGGCACGGGCCGGTGAGCATCGCGACGACGGGTCGGGCCACCTGGGCGCTGGGGGAGGTCCCGGTCGGCCTGGCCGAGCAGGTGGCCCGCACCGGCGCACACTTCGAGCACCGCGACATCGACCCGCTGGCCGAGCTCGTCCGGGTCCACCGACTCTGCCTGGCCAAGGCGCGCCAGCTCGACGTCGATCCCGACCACCCCCGCCACCTCACCCGCTCGATCATCCTCACGTCGGCGCAGCACTGAGGTGACGCCGGTCGTGGACGTCGTCGCAGCCGTCGACGTGGGGGGCACCCGCATCAAGGCAGCGCTGGTCGACCGTTCCCTGAGCGTGCTTGCGCGGACGACCACCGCAACACCTCCGGACATCGGTCACGACATCGCGGCCGGCGTGAGCGACTCCGTCCGTCACCTCACCGCCGGCCTCGGAAACGCTGCTTCCGGAGTCCGGCTCGTCGGGTGCGGCGTCGTCGTGCCCGGACTCGTCGACGAGTCGACGGGCACCGGTCTCCTCTCCGTCAACCTCGGCTGGCGCGACCTGCCGATCCGGGCAGCGGTCGAGGCATCGGTTGGCGTGCCGACCGAGGTCGGACACGACGTCCGGGCCGGACTCGTCGCGGAGTCACGCGTCGGAGGTGCCCGGGGAGCCAGGAACGTCCTCTTCATGCCCATCGGCACCGGGATCGCCGGCGCGCTGATGCTCGACGGTTCGGTCGTCTCGGCCGACGGGTGGGCCGGGGAGCTCGGTCACCTGAGCATCGAACCCGATGGACCGCCGTGCGCCTGCGGTGGGACGGGATGTCTCGAGGTGATCGCCTCCGCAGCAGCTGTCGGTGGGGAGTATGCCGCGCTGTCCGGTCGCACGGTCGACGCCGAGACCGTCGCCCGCCTGGCGACCGACGGTGAACCGACGGCCGTCGCCGTCTGGGGCCGTGCCGTCACCGCGCTCGCACGGGCCATCGTCACCACCGTGACGATCACCGGCGTGGAGCTCGTCCTCATGGGTGGCGGCCTGGCGGAGAGCGGGGAGACCCTCCTGGCCCCGCTGCGTCGGGAGGTGGCCGAGCGGCTCACCTTCCAGCGGCCACCGCATGTGGCACGGGCCACCCTCGGCGACCGTGCCGGCTGCCTGGGGGCGGCCTGCCTCGCGTGGGACGCCCGGTGATCCTCGCCGTCACCCTCAACACCGCCCTCGACGTCACCTACGACGTCGACGCGCTCGTGCCGCGGGCCAGCCACCGGGTCCGAGCGGTGCGTTCCCGCGCCGGCGGCAAGGGCGTCAACGTCGCATCGGTGCTGACCCTCATGGGTGTCCCTGTCACGGCCACCGGCTTCCTCGGTGGACGGACCGGCACGGAGATCGCCGACGACCTCGACGCCCGGGGCATGTCCCACTCGTTCTTCCCCTGTGCGGGCGAGTCGCGGCGCACGGTCAATGTCGTCTCCGCGGCGGACGGCGACGCCACCATCTTCAACGAACCCGGCCCCGACGTCACGGCGGCCGAGTGGTCAACCCTGGTGGACGGCATACCAGAGCTGCTCATCGCCGACCGGGCAGCCGTCATGGTGCTGTCGGGCAGCCTCCCGGGCGGGGTTCCCGAGGACGCGTACGCCGAGCTTGTTGCGATTGCTCGCCGGCACGAGGTCCGCACGGTGGTCGACGCCGACGGCGTCGCCCTGCGGCTCGCCGTGACCGCTCACCCGGACGTCGCCAAGCCCAACGTCGCCGAGCTTGCCGCCGCGACGGGCGAACCCGACGTGTCGGGAGGCGCCGAGATCCTGCACCGGGAGGGTGCTCTCGACGTGGTCGTGTCGGCCGGGCGGGAGGGGGTGGTGGCAGTCCTGCGTGACGGCAGGCGGGTGAAAGCCCGGTTGCGAAGAGCCTTGACAGGCAACCCCACCGGCGCCGGTGATGCCCTGGTCGCGGCCGTGGCCGCCAGCCTCGCCAGCGCGGTTGGCTCTCGGCCTGAGGGAAGCCGGCTGACCGGCGACGTGGACTGGTCGACGACGACTGTCCAGGCCGTCGCGTGGTCGGCGGCGGCCGTCCTGCGGCCGCTCGCGGGCGACGTCGACCCCGGGGACGTGGCGCGCCTCGCGGCCCAGGTAGAGCTGGAGTGGTCATGACGCTGGCCCGGCTCGACGTGGTGCTCGCTGCCGCCGTGCCTGGCCACATGGGCGTCGGGGCGTTCAACGTCATCCAGATCGAGCACGCCGAGGCGCTCGTCGCCGCAGCCGAGCGGACCGGCCTCCCGGTGATCCTGCAGGTCAGTGAGAACGCGGTGCGCTACCACGGGTCGCTGGCCCCAATCGGGTTGGCCACCAAGGCCGTTGCCGCCGCCGCGTCGGTCCCGTGCGTCCTGCATCTCGACCACGCCGAGAGCATCGACCTCGTCGACGAGGCTGTCGCCCTCGGTTTCACCTCGGTGATGTTCGACGGGTCGAGGCTCGACGACGACACCAACCGCCGGGTGACCCGCTCCGTCGTCGACCGCTGTCACGGGGCCGGCGTCAGCGTCGAGGCCGAGCTCGGCGAGATCGGTGGCAAGGACGGCGTCCACGCGCCCGGGGCGCGGACCGACCCGGGCGACGCGACGCGGTTCGTGGCCGACACCGGAGTCGACGCCCTCGCAGTGGCTGTGGGTTCGTCGCACGCGATGACGAGCCGCACCGCCCGCCTGGACCTGGACCTGGTCGCGGCGATCCACGCCCGGGTGCCCGTGCCGCTCGTCCTGCACGGCTCCTCCGGGGTGGCCGACGCCGACCTCGTCGCTGCGGTGCGTGCCGGGATGACCAAGGTCAACATCGCGACGCACCTCAACGCCACCTTCACGTCCACCGTGCGCGAGTTCCTCGCGGCGAACCCCGACGTCGTCGACACGAGGAAGTACCTCGGCGCGGCTCGGGCGGCGGTGACCGACGAGGCCGCCCGACTGCTCCAGCTCCTGGCCCGCCGCTGATGGGCCTGCCGCTGATGGGGCCCGCCGCTGATGGGCCTGCCGCTGATGGGCCTGCCGCCGATGGGCCTGCCGCCGATGGGGCCTGCCGCCGATGCGGCCCGCCGAGCCGCGACGGTGCGTCGGGTACGGTCAGGCGACCCACTGCCCGCGCCGCATGACAGCCCGGACGGCGAGGTCGTCGTCGACGACGAGGACGTCGGCAAGGCGCCCGGTCTCCAGCGTGCCGACATCGTCCAGACCCAGTGTCCGGGCCGGGGTCCGCGACGCGGCCGTCACGGCGTCGACGAGGGGGATACCCGCCTCGACGACGCACCACCGAACGACATCGAGCAGGGTCGCGACCCCGCCCGCGATCGAGCCGCCCTCGGCCAACCGGGCGGTGCGGTCCGCAACGACGACGTCCTGGCCGCCGAGCTGGTAGGTGCCGTCGGGCATCCCGCTGGCCGCCATCGAGTCGGTGATGAGGCTGATGGCATCGGGCCCGACAAGGTCGAAGAGCATCCGGACCGTCCCGGCAGCCAGGTGCACCCCGTCGCCGATGACCTCGAGCACCGCGTCGCCACAGGCCGCCTGGGACAGGCAGGCGGCGACCGGACCGGGGTCGCGGTGGTGGAGGGACGGCATACCGTTGAAGAGGTGGGTGACCAGCGGCCGCCCGCCACGGGGTGCGACCTCGCGGGCGCGCCGCAGTGACGCCCAGGCAGTGTCGACGTCGGCGTTGGTGTGGCCGAGGGCCGGGATGATGCCGAGTCCGCCGAGCAGGGTCGGCAGCATGTCGCTGCCGCGGCGCTCGGGTGCGTAGGTCATCTGCGCGAGCGCGCCGGCTGCTCCGGCATCGGCGGCCGCCTGGACGAGTGACTCGACGAGCGGGGCGTCGACGTCGGTGAGGACCGCCGGGTTCTGCGCCCCGCGACGCTCCATCGACAGGAAGGGCCCCTCGAGGTGTATTCCGGCCAGCTCACCACTGGTCACCAGTGCGGCACACGTCGTCATGCCGGCCGTCAGCTGCTCAGGCGTGTTCGAGACGAGGCTGCCGAGGAGGGCCGTCGTGCCGTTGCGGTGATGGTGGCGAGCGGCGGTCCGGGCCGACTCGACGTCGGCACCGAACTCACCTCCCGCGCCTCCGTGGCAGTGAGCGTCGACGAGACCGGGAAGGAGGGTGCGACCCGGGCCCCATTCTTGCGGCGCCCTTGCCTGCGCGTGCTCGGCCGGGAGCTCAGCAGCCCGGCCGACAAAGAGGATCCGGTCTGAGGCCGTGATGACGACCCCGTCCTTGATCGTGCCGGAGGAGGTGACGATCCGGCCGGTGAGGAGGGTCTGGTCGATGCTGGTCACTCGATCAGCATGGCGGTTGACGGCGGCCCGGCGTGGCGGCGATTCGAAGAGATCCGGGACGGACGGTCAGGTGGCGGGGAGTCAGCCTCGCTGCGCAGCGCCGGAGTCCAGGTCGACGGAGAGCCGCCGGCCGGCCTCGACCAGCAACGGCGCTGCCGTGGCCACGATGTCGGTCGTCATCCGGGCGGTGGGGCCGGAGACCGAGATGGCGATCGGTGCCGGTGCGTCGGGAACGGCGATCGCGACGCACCGGACCCCGACTTCCTGCTCGCCGTCGTCCACGGCATACCCCTGCGCGCGCACCCGCGAGAGCTCGGCGACGAAGACCTCGGGGTCGGTGATCGTGTGGGAGGTGTGGACCGGCATACCGGTGCGTCGGAGCAGGCTGCGCACATCGCCCTCCGGCTCGAGCGCGAGGATCGCCTTGCCCACCGCGGTGCAGTGCGGCTGCACCCGCCGTCCCACCTCGGTGAACATCCGCATCGAGTGCCGGGAGGGCACCTGGCCGACGTAGACGATCTCGTCGTGGTCGAGCATGGCGAGGTTGGCGGACTCGCCGAGCGCGTCGACGAGCTCGGTGAGATACGGCTGGGCCCAGGAGCGCAGCATCCGGGAGCTCGTCTCGCCGAGCCGGATCAGCTTGGGCCCCAGGGTGTACTGGCGGGAGACTTCCTGACGGACGTAGCCGAGGTCGACGAGGGTGCGCACCAGTCGGTGGATCGTCGGCAGGGGTAGACCTGCATCCGATGCGAGCTGCGAGAGGCCGACCGTGCCGCCGGCGTCGGCCATCTTCTCGAGGATCTGGAAGGCCCTCCCGAGGGACTGCACGCCGCCGCCGCGAATGCCATCGGGAGCCGGCGGGGAGATGGAAGACTGCCTGGCCAACGGAGGACTCCTTGTCTCGCGTGTCGGGCTGTTCGGGCGCGGAGGTCGTCATGAAACAGAAGTGTAGGTGGCGGACACCACCTTGATACCGCTACGTGGAAAGTATCATCCGTTCAACAGACCGACGGAGAGGTCCGGGATGCAAGGCATGGACGCACTCGCGGCGCGGCTGGACGAGCACCTCGCGGCCACGGATGCCGACCTGGCCGCTCGATATCCGGGCGACGACGGCACCCGGCAACCGGTGCACACGGTATATGTCCCTGCCGACCTGTTCCGCCCGGACCTGGTTGCCGACTGGGGGCGGCGCGCCCTCGAGGCACTGGACTCCGGCCTCGCCGACGTCGCAACGCTGGCCGAGGTCCTTGCCATCGACCCGATCCTGGCTGCCGAGGTCCTTCCCCTGGTGCACGCCAAGCTTGAGGCGGAGCCGATCGAGGACCTGCGGATCGACTTCGAGGACGGTTACGGGACCCGCCCCGACGCCGCGGAGAATGCCGCCGTCGACGAGGCAGTCTCCGCCCTGCTGGCCGCCCGACGCGAAGGAGCGGCCCCGCCCTTCACCGGCATCCGGTTCAAGTCCTTCGAGGCGCCGACCCGTCGACGCGGCCTCGACACGCTCGCGCGCTTCGTCGGTGGGTTGGTTGACGGCGGGGGCCTTCCCGAGGGGTTCGTCGTCACGCTGCCGAAGGTCACGGCCGTCGAGCAGGTCGCCGCCATGGTCGTGGCCTGCGAGCACCTGGAGCGCGAGACCGGGCTGGCACCTGGGGGCCTGCACTTCGAGATCCAGGTCGAGACACCGCAGTCGATCCTCCTGGCTGACGGCACGGCGGCCGTAGCCCGGATGATCTCGGCGAGTGGAGGCCGCTGCACCGCCTTGCACTACGGCACCTACGACTACTCGGCCTCGCTCGCCGTCGCCGCGGAGTACCAGAGCATGGAGCACCCCGCCGCCGACCACGCCAAGGCGGTGATGCAGGTGGCAGCTGCTGGCACCGGGGTGCGCCTCTCCGACGGGTCGACGAACGTCCTGCCCGTCGGCACGACGCAGGCCCGGTATGCCGCGTGGCGACTACACGCTCGGCTCGTGCGGCGCTCGCTCGAGCGCGGTTACTACCAGGGCTGGGACCTGCACCCGGCCCAGCTGCCCACCCGGTACGCCGCGACATTCGCCTTCTACCGCAACGGTTTCCCGGCGGCGGCAGCACGGCTTCGCGCCTACGTCACCCAGGAAGACTCCGGCTTTCTCGACGAGCCCGCGACCGCCAGGGCGCTCGCCTGGTTCCTCGCTCGCGGACTTCAGTGTGGCGCAATCCGGGAGGACGAGATCGTCGCACGGGCCGGCGCGGACCGGGCGGCCGTCGAGCAGCTCGCTCATCCCGGCCGCACGGCATAGGACGCTGATGTGCTGGTCCGGAGCCGAAGACGCCGGAGCTCGTGCGACCGACTTCGTATTCAGGCGCTCGAGTCGACCGCGATTCAACAAAGTGTTGACGAGAGGCGTCTCGGTTGGCTAGGGTCGACTTCAACGGAAGCCGACTTCCGCATCACGAAACGTCTCAGCGATGAGAAGGAGGGCCCATGCCGGCCCACAGCCTGAGGTACCTCGCGAACTGCTCGATGCTGTTCACCGAGGTCCCGCTTCTCGAGCGTCCCGCGGCAGCCAAGGCAGCCGGGTTCGACGCCATCGAGCTCTGGTGGCCCTGGCCGGACCAGCCGACCCCGGACGACGGCGAGGTGGCTGCCTTTGTCACCGCCGTCGAGGACTCCGGAGTCCGGCTCGTCGGGCTGAACTTCTTCGCCGGAGACCTCGCCGGACCGGACTGCGGGGTGCTGTCCATCCCGTCGCACTCCCAGCAGTTCCGCGACAACATCGCCGTGACCGTCGGGATCGGCGAGCGCCTCGGCTCCTCGGCCTTCAACGCGCTCTACGGCAACCGGGTCGAGGGCGTCGACCCGGGGGAGCAGGACGACCTCGCCACCGAGAACCTGGCGCTCGCCGCAGCTGCCGCCGCCCGAATCGGCGCCACCGTCCTCATCGAGCCGGTGAGCGGGCCAAAGCCCTACCCGCTGCGCACGGCGAAGGACGCGGTCGCCGTCGTCGAGCGCCTTCGCGGCTGCGGGCACCCCAACGTCGGCTTCCTCTGCGACCTCTTCCACCTCGCCAGCAACGGGGACGACCTCGACGCCGCCGTGACGAGCTACGCGGCCGTCACGGCCCACGTCCAGATCGCCGACGCTCCGGGCCGCGGAGAGCCGGGCAGCGGAGACCTCGACCTCGACGGCCGGCTCGCAACCCTGCAGGCGCAGGGGTATGCCGGGTGGGTCGGACTGGAGTACAAGCCCACGACCACGACGGAGGACTGCCTCGGCTGGCTCCCCCGTGAACGACGCACCGCCACCCCACCCCAGGAGCCACTGCCATGACCACCATCGCCTTCGTCGGGCTCGGCATCATGGGCAGCCCGATGTCCGTCCACCTGGCCACGGCGGGATACGACGTCGTCGGCTACAACCGGCACCCCGACAAGACGAAGCCCCTCGTCGCGGCCGGAGGCCGCGCTGCCGGGTCGATCGCGGAGGCGGTGCGCGTCGCGGATGTCGTCGCGGTCATGGTGCCGGACTCGCCCGACGTCGAGACCGTGCTGTCCGGGCCCGACCCGGTGTTCGGGAACGCCCGGCCCGGCACTCTCGTCATCGACTTCTCGAGCATTCGGCCGGACGTCACCGTCGTACTGGCGGATGCGGCCAGGGAGAAGGGTTACCGCTACCTCGACGCCCCGGTGTCCGGCGGCGAGGCCGGTGCGAAGAACGCCGCGCTGTCGATCATGGTCGGTGGTGAGGCGGCCGACTTCGACGAGGCCAGGCCCATCTTCGACACCGTCGGGAAGACCGTCGTCCACGTCGGCCCGAGCGGATCGGGGCAGACGGTCAAGGCGGCCAACCAGCTGCTCGTCGCGGCGAACATCCAGGCGCTCGCGGAGGCCCTCGTCTTCCTCGAGGCGCACGGCGTCGACACCGAGGCTGCGCTCGAGGTGCTCGGCGGCGGGCTGGCCGGCTCCGCCGTCCTGCAGCAGAAGAAGTCGAACATGCTCTCCCGCAGCTTCGAGCCCGGCTTCCGGATCGACCTGCACCACAAGGACCTCGGCATCGTCACCTCCGCCGCCGGGAGGCCGGGGTCGTCATCCCGCTCGGCGCGCTCGTCGCCCAGCTCATGGCCTCAGCCCGCGCGCAGGGAGACGGCGGGCTCGACCACTCGGCCCTGCTCCGCGGCGTCGAGCGGCTATCCGGCCGCACCACCACCTGACCTGCCAGCCAGCCGACCCCCCGCTCGCCCTGACCAGCGCCCGCCCACCTGATCTGCCACCCCGAGAACCACTGACCCACCAGGAGACGGAACCATGGCTCGAATGACTGCGGCCCAGGCGGCGGTGGAGATCCTCAAG
>JAABUJ010002725.1_pt1 | contig 21085 bp, 23 predicted proteins | sample 5559131 | NCBI WGS metagenome assembly JAABUJ01 (sample SAMN10711875, study PRJNA513366) | rock metagenome | isolation source: Antarctica rocks | place: Antarctica: Victoria Land, Mt New Zealand nord | collected 2016-01-07 | reverse complement strand
GGGCCTACCGACGGACGCGCGGTCGACTCCCCCGCCGGCTGCACGACATCACCGCACCCACCTGGGATGCCCAGTGGTGTGCCCATCAATCCCGGCTTTTCATCGCCCAAACTGTCCATTCATGAACTCCGGGGGGGAGGGGAGCTACGATGGGAAACAGCTTCTCTAAAGAACTTTCCTCCCCGCCGCGAGGTTCATGAGCGGACAGTTTGGTGAGGATGGGCTCGCACCGCTTCGCCGCTCGGCAACGATCGACCGTCCATTGACACCGTAGAATCGGTCTTCAGACCGTCAAAGGAAGGACCGCGCGGCAGCGCCGGTCCTGGGCCGTCCCACCATGCTGCTTCTCGACTGCACTGGTGGAATGGGGTGGTCGAGCCACCCACGGGTGTGCTTCTTTGCTCCGCTCCGTGGTGGGAGACCAGACCTGGGTGCATGCGACCACCGAGCTGCGCCGGGGAGGAGCGTGCCAGACGGACCCTGGTCCTGCGGCCCCGTTCGGGGATCTCCGTCCGGCGAGAATCGGGAACCCGGTACTGCGGTGGGACGGGCCGGCACCGGCGCTTGCGCGCGGCGCCTCCACCGGACGATCTGAAGATCGATTCTATCCATCCTGACTGGAACTGTGCGGTGTGAAACTGTCCTCTCATGAACCCTCCGGGGGGGAGGGGGGGCGCTGCCCAGGACCAGCGCGCGTGGATGCCTCACTGGGTCCGCGAGCTTCCGCCACATGAGTGTGGCTACGGGTGTTGCAACCTGTCAAGGAAGTGCTCGATTCACTGTAGCCCCGAGGGCGAGTCCCAGTCAACCCTGCCGGAGATGGCTCCGCCCTGCTTATTCGGTTACTGGGCCTGACCTCCCGACAACGTCTGCGCCATGTGAGTCACGGACTTATGAGCCGCGATTTCTTGACGAGGTGATCTGCAACGATCTCCGGCTTGCAGTCTCCACCGCTCATCTAGCTCAATCTGATGAGCGCTGGAGACTGCCCAGTACGGTACCCGTCAACAAATCCTGAACCTCAGCGACGGGACCTTCGACTTCTCCGGTGGCATCAACGTAAAAGTACTCCATCGCGCCCTCTTCGTCGATTTCGATCTCTAGCCGCCGCCCGGGTAGGTGCCACTCAAACTGGATGCCCCCATCTGAGGTGGGAACAATCTGCGGTACCGGCACCCCCTGGATGCGACCGGTTTCGAGGAGGCGATGAGCCGCCTGGATTGCACGTTTAGCGATGGGAGGACTGCCATACGTATTCCAGTTTTCTGTTAGCCTTCCCAAGGACGAAATGCGGTCCCGCGCTCGGTCCGCAGCAAGGGCATCGGGACCAAGAAGTTCTGATGTCATCGTGTCCTCACCATTGGAAAGCGTTCGATTACCATGACATGACTCCGCTGAGTGCAGGAGACGACGCTCGCCGTGCACATCTCCGCCCGGCGCCGTCGTCCTGATTCTACAGAGCCTGGCCTCCCGACAAAGTCTCGGCAATCTCAGCAAACTGCGCCAGCGCCGCTTCCAGATCCTCCACGATCTCCGCGGCGATGATGTGGGGTGGAGGCAGGTTGTCCGTGTCCTCCAGCGTCTTGTCGCGGAGCCAGAAGATGTCGAGGGAGGCTTTGTCGCGGGCTGTGAGTTCCTGGTAGGTGAAGGGGCGGAAGCGCTCGGTCTCGGTGCGTTCGTGGCGGTTGGCGGGGTTGTAGCAGGCGACGAAGTCGTCGAGGTCGGCGCGGGTGAGCTGGCGCTCTTTGAGGGTGAAGCTGTGGTTGGTGCGGAGATCGTAGATCCACAGGGTGGTGGTCCAGGGCGATTCGGAGGGCGGCTTGCGGTCGAAGAACAGCACGTTGGCTTTGACGCCGCCGGCATAGAAGATGCCGGTGGGGAGGCGCAGCAGGGTGTGGACCTCACACTGCTCCAGCAGGCGGCGGCGCACGGTTTCGCCCGCGCCGCCCTCGAACAGGACATTGTCCGGCACCACGATGGCGGCGCGACCGTTGATCTCCAGCAGGGAGCGGACGTGCTGCAGGAAGTTGAGCTGCTTGTTGCTGGTGGTGGCCCAGAAGTCCTCACGCAGGTAGCTCATGTCCTCGCGTTCGGATTCTCCCTCGGCGTTGATCACCTTGTAGGACGATTTCTTGCCGAAGGGCGGATTGGTGAGCACCATATCGAAGTGCTCGCTGGGCGCGGTGCGCAGGGCGTCGTCCACCGTGACCAGGCTGTTGCCCTGGGCGGTACCGATGCCGTGCAGCAGCAGGTTCATGGCGCAGAGGCGGGCGGTGGCGTCCACGATCTCCCAGCCGCGCAGCGCCTCGTCGCGCAGGAATCGCTTCTCATCCGGGTCGAGGAAGGCGGTCTTCATGTGCTCGTAGGCGGAGAGCAGAAAGCCTCCGGTGCCCGCCGCAGGGTCGCACACCCGGTGCGAGGCTAGGGGGCGCATGACATCGACGATGGCCTGGATCAGCGGTCGGGGCGTGAAGTACTGGCCGGCGCCGGACTTCACGTCCTCGGCGTTCTTGGCCAGCAGTCCCTCGTAGGCGTCGCCCTTCACGTCGGCGTCCATGCTCATCCACTGCTCTCTGTCGATCAGATCGGAGACCAGCCGCTTCAGCTTGCTGGGGTCCTGGATCTTGTTCTGCGCCTTGCGGAAGATAACGCCCAGCGTGCCCGGCTGCCGGCCCAGCTCGACCAGGGTGTGCCGGTACTGCACGTCCAGAGCGTCCCCATCCAGCCGGTGCAGCGTCTCCCAGTCCAGCCCATCGGGCACGATGCTGGGACGATTGAAGGGCGGCTGAGTCTGCTCGTCCGCCATCTTGAGGAAGAGCAGGAAGGTGAGCTGCTCGATGTAGTCCTGGTAGGACAGGCCATCGTCCCGCAGGACGTTGCAGTAGTTCCAGAGCTTCTGGACGATGGTGGCGCTGTCGCTCATGCGGGAAGCCTCAACTGCCGGGGTTTGCGCGTGGGCTGAGGCGCGGACGGCGCGGCTCGTTCGGCGGCGATGTGTTCGAGCAGGACGGATGCCGGCTCGTCGGTGGGGTCTTGGGAGACGAGCTTGCCGGAGAAGGCGGCGGCGAGGATGGAGGAGCGGAGGACTGAGCTGCGGTGGAGGTCCAGATGTATTTCACCGTCTAGCGTCGTAATGCAACTAAGCAAGCGGTCGACCTCCGTGATGATCACTTCCTGAGTGTCGAGTGGGGGGACCGGAAAGGGAACCGTCCTCAGGTCTCCACCCGAGATACCCGTCTGTCCCGCTGTGGTCTTCACTCGGCGACGTATCTCCTCACGAGACCGTCCGGCTGAGGCCGCGATCTCAATAAATCTAGGAAGAGCGCGCGAGCGGTCGACTTGAACACGAATCAGTTTGTCTGGATACAACAGGCTTGGCGCGCCAGGCGGCACCATCGCGCAAGCTCCCACATACTCAGGATTCCCAGAGTATCGGGTGAAAAGAAGGTCGCCGTCCGTAAGTGTAAAGTCGTCGGCTCGGTCGAGCTTGTCAGGGTGTGGGACGTAGCGTACATCTGAGATGTCGAGCGAGAGCGGCCGGACAGCGCTGATTCGAAGGATCGCTGGGCCGATTGGGTCACTGACTGGGCGGGACACGAAGATGCCATTACGTAGACGAGTGATGATCTCTCCCAGGGGATGCCAATTCCACCCATGAGGGAGATCACTGGATGTATCATCCGCCACAACTGGGTGTGAAATCAGTTGACCTGTCACCGCACGTCGTAGGACAGCCGCCCGCATCCGCTTGAGATTCTGCCGCACCCGCTCCAGCGCCGCCACGCCGGCATCGAGCCGGGAGAACTGCTCCTTGATGGCTGCGACGATGCGGACTTGTTCTGCTACAGGTGGAACAGGGATTGGATGGCCGGATAGATAGCTGGCGGGAACCCGGAGTTGGCCGGCTGTTCCCTTCATGTTTCGAGCTGCATTGTGGCGAAATCCCGATTGCAGCAGATAGTACAACAGATAGTCCGCGCTGATTCCAGGGCGAGGTCGGAGTACATGGAACTCGGTCGAACCAAAGCCGTGACCGTTAATCAGTCGCCGGGCTACTGCGGCTTTTCCGTTCTCCATGCAAGGGGTAATCTTCGCGAATAGAACATCTCCTTCCGCAAACGGCCGGTAGCTCTTTGTCCGGAGATCCTCATGGCGTCGGGCTTCGGCTACATCTATCCGACCGCTCTCTGCCTCCACGGATGCCATCGGCACGAAGGAGACGAGCGCTTCAGCAGGCAACTTTGCATTACGTGGTGGGTTGACCTCAGCAATGTCTGAGATTCTAGCGAGCGCCCACCCTGCTGGCAACTCGCTCACGCCGCCAACACCTCAGTCAACTCATCCATCAACGGCGACAACCGCTCTCCAAACACCTGATACGCCTTCCCGATGCCGCCGTGCTCCACAAAGGGCGTGTACTCAAACGAGTCCGCCGTGATTCCCAGCTCGCTCGCGATGTTGTCCTTCATCCATTCCAGCCATTGCCTCTGCTCGGCGGTGAACACCGCTCCCCGCTGTTGTTGTGCCGCCAGCCAGGCGGCGAAGCGCTCCTCGGCCTGCTCGTGGAAGGGGACCAGTTCGTCCTCCTGTTGCAGCGTGTAGCGCACCAGCGAGACGATGTCGGTCAGCATCTGGCCGCCGGAGCCACGCACCTTGGAGCGGTCCAGCATCTCGTAGGCCTGCCACAGCTTCTCCGGCGTCCACTGGCGGGGTGGGCGCTCGATGGCCCGCACCAACTCCTTGAGCTGCGAGAAGGTAAGCCGCTCGCCATACGGCCGGCTGTAGAGAATCTCCAGGGCGCGGATCTGGTCCCGGTGCTCGGCGATGTAGTGCTTGAAGGAGGAGATCATGCTCGCCGCCTTCTCGCGTCCCTCCGCCGAGTAGCCGGCGAACAGCACCGTGTCCTTCGACGCCTCGTCGATGGTCTGCTCGTACGACTTACGCACCTCCACGATGGCGGCGCGCAACTCGGGGTTGGCCGCCAGTGGATGCAGTGCTTCGGCCAGGAGATCGGCGGCGATCCGATCAACTCCCGCCTGGTCATCCTCGGCCACGCCGGCTTGCTCCGCCGCCGCGAGCTGCTCATCGGGGTCGAGCGCTCCGACGATCCCACGCGCAATGGCGCCCAGGTCGAGGCCTCCGGCCAGCGCGGTCAGCGTGGCGCGATCGTCACGCGTGAGGTGCTGGTCCAGCCGGGCCAGCCGGCCGGCGATGGATGAGGCCACCTCGGGATTGCGGTTGCCGAGCGCCACCTGCTTGAACAGGCTATCCAGGCTGCTGGTCGGCTGGCGCTCCAGCGGCTGCATGGTCTCGAACAGCGGCGTATCCGTCACCCCCACCGCATCGACCACCGCGAAACGATCCTTATGTTTGGCGTCGTCGGTCACCGCCTGAAAGTCGGTGTCGTTGATGATGCGGACGCCGCGACCGATCATCTGCTCGAAGTAGGCTCGGCTTTTCACGGTGCGCATGAAGAGCAGGCACTCCAGCGGCTTGACATCGGTGCCGGTGGCAATCATGTCCACGGTGACCACGATGCGGGGGTTCATCGAGTTGCGGAAGGCCTGCAACAGATCATCCGGTTTGCCGTCGTGGGTGCGGTAGGTAATTTTGGTGGCGAAGTCCCGGCCTTTGCCAAAGACCTCTCGCACGATCTGCACGATGTCGTCGGCGTGCGAGTCGTCCTTGGCGAAGATCAGCGTCTTGGGTACCGTGGTCCGGCCCGGGAAAATCTCGGTGAAGAGTTTGTCCTTGAAGGTGGTGATCACGGTGCGGATCTGGTCCGGGGTCACCACCGCTCGATCGAGCTGCGCTGCGCGGTACGGGGTCGTTTCGTCCCGCATCTCCCAGCGGACCTGCCGGTTCTGACGGTTGCGCAGGCCGGCGTACTCGCCGGCCTCGATGGTCCCCCCAGCCTGCGTGATCGCCGTCTCGATCTTGTAGACCGTGAAGTCCACGTTGACCCCGTCGGCCACCGCCATCTCGTGCGAGTACTCCATCACCAGGTTCTGTTTGAAGAAGCCGAAGGTCTGTCTGGTGGGCGTCGCGGTCAGGCCGATCAGGTGCGCATCGAAGTATTCGAGCACCTGCCGCCATAGCCCGTAGATGGAGCGATGGCATTCGTCGATGATGACGATATCGAAGGTTTCCGGCGGCATGGCCGGGTTGTACTCGACCGGCACCGGCTCGGGGAGGTGTAGTTCGTAGGCCGAGTGCTCATCCAGCTCGGGGTCCAGTTCGGCTTCCCCCTTGAGCACCGAGTAGATGCGCTGCACGGTGGCGATGCAGACCCGTGCGGAGCTATCGAGGGTGTTCGACTGGAGGTGCTGGACGATGTATTCGGCGGGGAATTTGCGCTGGGTTTCCTGGATGACGAATTTGTCGAACTCCAACTTCGCCTGCCTTCCCAGGTTGGCGCGATCGACCAGGAACAGGATGCGCCGGGCGTTTCCGTGCTTGATCAGGCGGTAGCAGAGGTTGGCCGCGGTGAAGGTCTTGCCCGATCCGGTTGCCATCTGAATCAACGCGCGCGGACGGTCCTCGCGCAGCGACAGCTCGGTGTTGCGCACGGCCTCGGCCTGCACACTCCATAGACCGGTGGCGTCCAGCTCGGGCATGGCCCGGAGCCTGGCGCGGAAGGTGGGCGCGGCGGAATCGGCCGCGATCTGCCGCACCCACCCGGCCAGCGTCTCCGGCCGGTGGAAGGTGAAGACTCTCCGGCTCCGCGCATCGGGATCGCAGCCGTTGGTAAAGCGGGTTTCGGCGCCGGTGGACTCATAGATGAAGGGAAGTGGGTAGATGGGGGGCTTCATCCAGCCGGGCAGGCCGTCGACGTATTTGCCGCTTTGATGCTCCACCTCGACCAGGGTGGTCCCCTCGGGCTTGGCTTCGATCACCCCGGCCGGCTGCTGGTTGAGAAAGAGCAGGTAGTCGACCCGCCCATGACCCTTCTCAAGGGGAAATTCACGAACAACAACGCCCAGCCCGGCGGTCAGGTTGATGTGGTCATCCCCCTGGACCTGCCAGCCGGCGGCGGCCAGTTGGGCGTCGATATTGACCCGTGCTCTGGCCTCTCGGGCTAGATAGTCGTGTTCCATGCAGATTCTCGGTATGGTAGGCGCCTGGCGACGGTGACTTCCACCCTGCCCATTCCGCGCCGGCGAGGCAGGTGCCGGCGATATTGACACTCTTTGCCGTCGCGTGGGAACGGTAGATGTGGCGCTTCATACTAGCGGTCTTCCGTTCGGGCGTCGATATTTTCTTCCATTAACCACAGCTGTCGCTCACTAGTGCTGAGCTCGAGTTCCCGTGCATTCCCGGTTGTAATGAGTCCTGGCCGCACATTGAAGAGGCCGGTGACAAGTTGCGTTCCAGCCATCGAGACCTGAATTGCCGTGGGGACGATATGGGCCGTGCGTCGGCTGGGCACACCCAAATACTCAATGAGTGCATCTCGAAGCACTCGTGAAACACGCGTCTCGTCGGCCTCTGCGCGGTCGAAGAGGAGTTGAGCAAGCGCCGGCTCTAGTCGCACGGACACGACCGTACCGGCGGGCTTTCCGATCTCCATTTGATCGGTTACTTCCTCACCTAGCTCAACAGTGCTTGTCGGTCGGTGTCGTCGGGTCTTCTCGTTGGCCATCGTTCGCCTCGTGGTCCTTGATCTCATGAGTAATACCGGGTCTTGTCAGACTGCGGCGAATCGTAGGCAGTGCGCGGTCGCCATACTCCCGGACTCGGCAGCGGATCGATTGGAATCGTGAGCAGTCGACCTCCATGGGACGGCCCGACCATGACGTACGGCGCTCGCCCCCGACCGCCCTTGTTGCGAAAGAAGCGCGGCGCTTCCTCAAGGACTTGCTGAAGTTCTCTAACGGTGACACCATGGGCAGCACATTCGTCTTCATTACGATCATCAAACAGGAGAGCCTCGATCCGCACTTGCTCACCTCATCGAAAAAGTATACAGTGAAATCAAAGGTATACGGCGTAAACACAGTTGTGGTGTAGATGGACGCTTCTTCCTTGGAGCACAGCACTGAACCGGAGATCGAGTTCCTGATCCTGGCAGATCATGTTGAGGCAGTAAACGGCAAGCTGTACATGATCGGTGGGGGGCTGGAACATATCGGCGTTGGCGACTTCCAATCTCCTATTTCCCTGGGCTTGGCTGTGGGCATTTCGGTGCCGTGGAGTGCTACAAATCGAGAGCATCAGGTATCGGTCACGGTGCAGAATGCTGACGCCGTGCCGCTCGCGGCGCTGGATGGGCAATTTAACGTTGGCCGACCGCCTACGATTGAGGTCGGAGCCAGCCAGCGAACGATCATTGCCGCCAAAATTCCAGTCACGCTATCAGCCGAAGGCGCGTATGTCGTGATGGGGAAGGTGAATGGCCGGCCGGGCCCTCGGGTCACGTTCCAGGCCGTTGCCCTTGCGCGCCAAGGCATCGGTTAGGCAGTGCAGCCGCCGAAAGGTTTCCTATAACCCCCTCCATATAATGGTGGGATGATTGCAGACACCGTGGAGCCAATCGGGCTCACTCTGAGCGACCTGGTGCGGGAGCGTCGCTCGGTTCGTGCCTTCCGCGACCAGAGCGTCTCGCGCCAGACCGTGGCCGAGCTGCTGCTCGACACGATCTGGGCGCCGTCGCCGCATAACTCGCAGCCGTGGCGCTTTACAGCACTCTTCGAGGCCGGTGATAAGCAGCGGCTGGCGGATGCCATGGCGGACCAGCTGGCGAGCGAACTCCGTGCCGACTGCCTGCCGACGTGTTCCCGTTTACACTAGAGGTATGCATATACCCGAGATCACGATCCCGGAACTCGGTGAAACCGTCATTGGTACGTGGCTGTTCCTGAGCGTGCTTCTCGCTGCCTTGATTGCTCGCGGAAGTCGAGAGCGATAAGCTCAATCTACCGGCAGAGTCAGCCAACATCCCGTGGATGAAGGCAGCTACATCCGTCGGAACTGGCGGCGGGCTGCTCGCTGCGCGGGAGTGGCCCGATCACTGCCAATACGAGGGGTAATTCGTAGCTTTCGACTCCAGGTGCTCGCGGGCCCCGAGGATTGGCTCTTCTTCAGCGTTATGCATACACACTCACAACACGTTCACAGCATTTGGTCGCCGATTATGCTGCGCGCCTGGCGCCCAGTCTTGATGCTATTGGTCTGCTCTCGCGGTAGGCACCCCATGCAGAGGGCGTAGTCCATCATCGCCGTACCAAGCTGGGGAACCATGTGTTGCACGCACGGTCCGTGGTCAGCGGCTCCGCGCTCGCGCCTCAGAGCTTGTCGAGCGTGAACGGGAAGGCTAATGTGACGGCACAGAGCAGGAGCCCGATAGCTGCGGCGTCCAACAGGAAATCGTGCCGCGCCATATCTTCACGCCTTTCTACCCCGGTTTTGGCCACGTAGTGGCTTCGTCGCTGCCCCCGATTCTGCGCCGCATAGCGGTTTTGGCGCGAATTTACGATAGCGCCAAATAGTGTGCTGGCCAGCGTGCTGTACAACACAAAAATGTAACCTTCCACGTGGGTTCCGCTCCATGTGCACCCGTGCACAGCGCGTTCGCAGGGAGCGAAATCGCTCACGTAGCTTACGAGCAGAAGAACCACTGTCAGCGGCAGGAGGAGTAACATCGATTGCGCCACCCGAAGCCAGCGAACGAGTGGAGCTCCTCCACTCGATGCCTTTGCCCCCTGCGCGGCCATTGATGTGTGGAACCATAGCGCGCCGAACGCGACACCTCCCAGGACCACCGCAGCCGCGAGCAGCGCCACGCCGATGCCAGGCTCATTGAGCACTGGAATAGGAAGAGCCGTCAGAAGAGAAGCAAACCTATTCGTTGCTGCATCCATCACAATCTATGGTGCGAACAAAGCGCGGAACAGGACGAACGCACAGAATGTGCCGGCTGTAGGACATCAGCCATCGCTACCCGACGTAGACGGAAAGCGCGGCAGTAACGGCAAAGCCGCCGAGTAGCAGCACAATGCCTACATCTCCGGACTCTCTGGCCTCGGGTAGCATCTCGTCGGCAACTAGAGTGAGCAGCATGCCGGCCGCAAAGGCGAGCAGCGCGAGCTTCGCCAGTGGGTCATGTCCTCGCAGCACCGCATATCCTACGGTCGCACCCAAAAACACTGAGAAACCTCAGGTGGCAAGCAGGGCAAGGCGAGTCGGTGCGGCTACACCATGACTTCTCAGATTTGCGATCGTCAGGAATCCCTCGGGAGCATCCACGACCAGCAGGCTGACTGCGAGCAGCACGCCGAGCTTCCGCTCCACGGTCACCCCTGCGCCAATCACGACGCCCGTAATAAACAGATCGACCAGAATGCCCGCGAACAGCGCCCACGGACGGCCGATGGCCTCACCCATGCCGTTCGACTTCTTCTTTGGCAAAATCTCTTCTTCCAACAACAGGAAGAAGCCGCCACCCATAATGAAGGCGAGAACCACCAGCCACGGATGTGTCGCCCGTAGCGCACGTGGCATCAGCTCAATACCGACCACACCCAAGAGCATGCCGGCGACCCACTGAAAGACCAGGTTGATGGTACGCCGACGAATAACCAAGACCTCGGCCAATAAGCCCCCGCCAACATTGGCGACAGCTGGCAGTGCCGCCAGCGCAAGAACGGTGACGTAGTCGCTCATGGCCTTCCGAGGCGGTGACGCCGTTGTCGCGTCCCCAGTGGTGTCTCATTACTCCGTAAAATGCGGTACAAATCAATGGCCCTCTGCGTCTCTTTGGTTTCGCTCGTCAGCGCTATAGGGCAACGTGTCGTCGCCCTGGATGCGACTGTGGTCGTAACCCGCTGGCTTTGACTGGGTATCAGAAGGGTTTTTGCCGGGTGACCACCGTCGATACGTTACTGCGAGGAGCCCTTCCCCGGCGGTGGCTCCGGCGCCGCGTCGCGCGAGGGCAATGTACGAGAGCGCGATGGCGGCGAAGACAAACGCGAGATCCATGAAGCCATTGGGATCGCCCAAGCCCAATCCATCTCGAGCCAGCTCTGCCACGCCTGAGGCGATGCTGGCGATGATTGCGCCATCAATGGTCAGTGCCAGTCCAAGGCGCCAGGGAGGTGGCGCCTGTCGCATAGCGTTGTTTCCACGTTGTGCCGCGGGTATGTGCCGTAGTGCGAGGTAGGTGCCAGCCCCGATGACGACGAGCAAACAGCCGTTCAGCGCTAGATGTTGCGCATGGCTCAATGCATGCACCGCCGGCACGCCAACCAAGACCCCGATTAGCGTCCCTCCGCCGACCCAAAGCACCATGGAGGGAATGACACCAAGAAGGAACACCCGAAGGTCGATCCCCACGGCGCCCGCCACCATCGAGCACTAGACACGCAGCCCCGGAATGAGGCGAACCACACCGATCGTTACGGGGCCAGCTGTTTGCATGCGACTCGACGCACGATCAACCGCACGCGTGACGTGCAACCGCCCGGCCAGGACGGCGAGTCCTTTCGAGCCAAGGGTCCGGCACCATAGATAGCAGGTGAGTGCTCCCGCCAGCACGGCCAGGAACGCGGCAGGAACAAAGGTCCAGGGGGATATAGCATCGTTAGCAATAAGGATACCCGCGGTAATGAGGAGAACGTCGCCGGGGATCAGCGGAAGCGGCACCCCGGCCTCCTCAGCGAAGAGGAGCGCCGAGAGCAGCACGATAGCCAGCGTCCCGTGAAGGCCAACCAGGAGGCTCACGGCAGTATGACTCGAATGTGCTTCATTCTTAGATGCCGGACCGCCAAAACAGAGAGCGCTCGAGACACTCCCTACATCGATACGACCTCACGTTGAACCCGATCCAGCGAAAAGGGCGGAGGTCCCGCGGCAGGCGCATCCGCTCGAGTTGCGACTCACCGCAATGAGGACAGGCTCGAGCGGAATGCCAGGTCCCATGGACTGGCGGGGAGGTCGGCACGGCCGCACCCTCGATCGTTCCGTCGTGGTGCTTGATTGATGGATCTTCGGTGGACATCTGTTGGAACTCCCTCGAATCTTGGCACGCCCACTGGTACTGTCACGAACCCGATTGCTGAGCCGCTGGCACTTCAGTGTACTGTAACGTATGATGCGCAAAACAAAAGATTCAGAACTTCAATCGCCAGTCACACCGGCCGAGAACCGCTCCTGGCTCCTTCTCATTTATCGTGTCCCGAAGGACTCGGCGTCCGCCCGCACGACTATCTGGCGTGAGGCTCGGCGCTTAGGGGCTCTCTCGCTGCAGCACGCTATCTTCCTCCTGCCCCTCTCCGAGCAAAACCGCCTTGACTACGAGCGCCTTTGCCGCCGGATCGAGGAATACGGAGGCGAAGCCACGCTCTTGGAAACCGCCTCCCCGAGCGATGGGTGGCACGAACGAACGGTGACTCGCTTCAATGCGGCTCGAGATGAGGAATATGAGGAGGTGGTCGATGAGGCCGAACGTGTTCGTGAGGAGATTGAGCGCGAGCGACGAAAGGGCAAGTTTACGTTCGCCGAACTGGAAGATGTGGAGGGCCAGCTGGAGCGCGTTCGTAAATACCTGGGGAAGGCTGAGGCCCGTGATGTGTTTGGAGCGGCCGGCCACGATCTGGCAGTGGCAGCGACGGACCAGAGTGGCCGAGAGTGTGAAGCCTTTGCTCGGCAGGTTTACGCCCACGAGCGCGTTGATGAGTCAGGCTGATGGATGCAGTCGGTCTCATAGGGACGGCTCTCTGCTGGCTATTGCCCGGTCATCGGTAATCGAGCTTTAGGAAGTGATCAGGTAAGCGGGTCTGGTGAAAGAAGGGCACCCCTTCCGCTCCGCGCCGACATCCCCCTCCATATAATGTGGCATGATCGCAGACACCGCGGAGCCAATCGCGCTTGCTCTGTCCGACCTGGTGCGGGGGCGCCGGTCGGCTCGTGCTTTCCGCGACCAGGGCGTCTCGCGCCAGATCGTGGCCGAGCTGCTGCTCGACACCATCTGGGCGCCGTCGCCGCATAACTCACAGCCGTGGCGCTTTACCGGGCTGTTCGAGGATGGGGATAAGCAGCGGCTGGCGGATGCCATGGCGGAGCAACTGGCGAGCGAACTTCGCGCGGACGGCCTGCCGACGGAGATCATCGAGCGGCAGACCAGCCGTTCCCGCGGGCGCATCTCTACCGCGCCGGTGGTGCTGCTCTGCTCCCTGCAGGGCGATGGGCTGGTGGAGTATGCCGACCAGCGACGCAACCAGCTGGAGTGGCAGATGGCGGTGCAGAGCGTGGGCGCTGCTCTGCAGACGCTTTTCCTGCTGGCGGCGCAACGTGGTATCGGGGCCTGCTGGATGGCTGCTCCCATGTACTGCCCCGAGGTGGTGCGGGGGGTGCTGGACCTTCCCGCGGAGTTCGTGCCCCAGGCGCTGGTGCTGATGGGCTACCCGGCCGGACCCGGTAAGGTCCGCGAGCGGCGACCGTTCGAGCAGGTAGTCGACCTGCGATGATTACCGCCCTGTGCGGCGGCGTTGGCGGCTCAAAGCTGGCGCTTGGTCTCTATCGCACGTTGCCGCACGATGAACTGACGCTGATCGTCAACACCGCCGACGACCTCGAGTTCTGCGGTCTGCACGTCAGTCCCGATCTGGACACCGTGGTCTACACTCTGGCCGGTCTCTCGCGGCAGGACGTGGGCTGGGGCATCGAGGGCGATACCTTCGAGGCGCTCGGTATGCTGCGTCGCTATGGCGCGCCGGACTGGTTCCAGGTCGGTGATCGCGACCTGGCCACCGACCTGTACCGAAGCAACGAACTGCGCCAGGGACGCGCGCTGAGCGACGTCACCGCGAATATCGCGCGGCGTCTCGGCGTGCAGGCGCGGGTGCTGCCCATGACCGATGCGCCGGTGGCGACGCGGCTGCGGGCCGGGGAGGAGTGGATCGACTTTCAGGACTATTTTGTACGTCGCCGCCACCGGGACCCGGTGCAGGCCATTCGGTATGACGGCATCACGTCCGCGCCGGCCGCCGGCGGGGTGATCGAGGCCCTTGAATCGGCTGAGGTGATTGTCCTGGTCAACTCCAATCCCGCGCTCAGCATCTTCCCGATCCTGGCCACACCCGATATCAACGATGCGGTGGTGGCGGCCTCAGCGCCCTGCGTCGCGGTGAGCCCAATCGTCGGCCACGACTCGGTAAGCGGACCGGCTGGGGTGCTGATGGCGCTGTTGGGGCAGGAGGCCAGCGCGACCGGGGTGGCGGCGGCCTATCTCGGGGTGATCGACGGCATCGTGATCGATCGGCAGGACGCCGCCCAGGCGCCGGGCATCGAGGCCCTGGGGCCACGGGTGCTGGTCACGGACATCATCATGCGGACGCTGGAGGATCGCGAGCGGTTGGCGACGGAAACGGTGTCGTTCGCCCGCGGCCTGCGATGATTGCCGCGGTGATCCCGGTGAAACGATTGACCGAGGGGAAGAGCAGACTGGCTGCTCGCCTCTCTCCGGCCGAGCGCGCGGAGCTGATCACCGATCTGGTACGGCGCGCGGTGGACGCGTTGCGCGAGTCGGGGATGGTGGAGTGCATCGCGCTGGCCACACCTGAGGTGGCGCTGGCCCAGAGCCTCAAGGTCGACGCGCTGCCGGATGGAGGCAGCCTGAACGCCGCTCTGCGGGGCGCCGTGGGCTGGGCGACTGAGATGGGCGCCGCGGGACTGCTGATCCTGCCGGGCGATCTGCCGCTGCTGGGCGGGGAGGATGTGCGCGCGATGGCAGCCGTCTTGCCCGACCCGCCCGCCATCAGCATCGCGCCGACGCGCGACGGGGGGACGGGCGCGCTGCTGCTGTCGCCACCCGCCGTCATACCTCTGTCGTTCGGTCCGGCCAGCTTCGAACGACACCTCCAGCTGGCCCACGATTGCGGGGTACGCGTCTCTCCCGTGATGCGAACCGCCCTGTCCTTCGAGCTGGATACAGTGGAGGACCTGGATGTGTTCGCGAAGTTTGGACCTCGCGTTTGAGCACGGTAGACTAAAACTTACAGACGTCTTAGCGAGCGGAGAGGGCCGCCTTGGCTCGCGCCTTCGCACTACCCCTGGAAATCGCGCTGTTTGGGTGCATCCGAACAGCGCGCATCGCCCTGCAAGGAGAGTCGGCATCAGTATGCTCACCAACCGCGAACGGCTTCGCCACCTGCAGTGGGATGGCTGTTACAATGCCCGCGACCTGGGCGGCTACCGCACGGTGGACGGCGGGGAAACGCGCTGGGGCGCCGTGGTTCGCGCCGACAATCTCTCCCGGCTCTCGGAGGAGGGACGCGCCGCGCTGGTTGAGTACGGTGCCGGCGCCATCATCGATCTCCGCTGTCCCTGGGAGTTGAACCTGGACCCACCCGTCTTCACCGCCGAGCCGCCGGCTGAGGGAGAGATCAGCTACCTCAACCTGCCGATGATCGATGAGTCGGATGTCGACGCGACGACGGTCTTCGAGCGGGCTACCAGCAAGGAAGAGATGTACACCCTGATGCTGGATGTGTATCAGGCGCCGGTAGCCGCCATTCTCAATGCCATTGCCGAGGCGCCGGAGATGAGTCCCGTGCTGATTCACTGTCACTCCGGCAAGGATCGCACCGGGCTTATCTCCGCGCTGCTGCTGTCCGTGGCCGGCGTGCCGGCTGAGGCCATCGCCGGCGATTACGCGCTCACCGATACCTGTCTCCAGCCGCTGCACGATCGCCTGATCGATGAGAACGGCGGTTCGGTCGAAGAGCGCGCCGCCATGGCCTACGAACTCAGCTCCCCACCGGAGGTCATGCAGGCGGTGTTCCAGCACCTGGAGCAGCGCTACGGCGGGACCGAGGGATACGTCCTCCAGGCGGGTCTCCGTCCAGAGAATCTGGACCGCCTGCGCGAGCGGCTACGAGGGTAAAGGGGTGTACTCCCTCCCAGACTACGCGGCGGCCAGCGGCGCCTGCAAAAAGTAGAAAACGGCGGCAGCCATGACGTAGAGTGTCATCATTTGCAGCCCTTCCAGCCAGTTGCTCTCGCCGTCCTGGGCCACAAAGAAGAAGATGGCAACCACCAGGGCCAGCACGGCGATCTCAATTGGGTTGAAGACCAGTGTCATGGGGTGCCAGAAGAAGGAAAGCAGCACCAGGACCGGCGCCACGAAGACGGCTACCTGAATGGCCGAGCCGGCGGCAATCGCGAAGCTGAGGTTCATCTTGTTCTTGGCGGCTAGCTGGACCGCCGAGAAGTGCTCCGGCACATTGCCCAGGATGGGAATGATGATGAGCCCCACAAACAACTGGCTCATATGCAGTGAGCTGGTGACCGGCACCACCGAATCGACCAGCACCTGGCCCTCCAGCGCAACCAACAGCGTGGCTCCCGCCAGGGCTATGCTGCTGGCCTGCCAGGACCAGGACGGCCCGTCATCCTCCTCCACCAGTTCGGTCACCGCGGCTTCGGTCTCCGTCATAAATGCATCGCTCTGGTCCGCCTCCCGGCCGCCGCGGAAGCCGCCGATCTCGTACACCAGATAGGCCAGGTAGGTGACAATCAGCAGGCAGGCGACAAACACGCTCAGGGCCTGTTCGTTGCCCCCCGGCGCTCGCGCCGTGAAGAGGGTGGGCAGCGCCAGGCTGGCCACGGCCAGTACCATCAGCACCGCATGATGCCCCACCTTTTCGCGGTCGAAGTGCTGGATGCCGTTACGGATGCCTCCAAAGAAGAGCGACATACCAACCACCAACGATGCATTGCCAATCACCGAGCCGATGACCGTCGCCTGGGCCAGTGCTACCAACCCGCTGTGCAGCGCCAGGCCGCCGATCACCAACTCCGGCACGTTCCCGAACGAGGCATTGAGCAAGCCGCCCGCCGCCGAACCCACGCGGTAGGCCAGCTCCTCGGTGGCCGTGCCGATCAGCGCAGCCAGTGGGACGAGCCCGATGCCGGTTAGCGCGAATAGCAGGACATGATTGGCGTGCGCATACGATAGCACATAGCCAACCAGTCCCACGGGCATGAGCGCCCACATCCATCGGCCCACAGCTATCCCACCTTTGCATCCGCGCATTCCCCATGGGCACCGGCGGTCCTGAACCAGCGAGAGGAAAGGCCGGCCGCGCTACACGTGGGTGATTATACGTTCCGCTCAGGCTGCCCCCCCCTCCCCCTAACGGCCCCCCGGCCCCCTCACGGGGGGGGAGGGGGAATGCCTCGTAATCTGCCGGGCGCTTTAGCAGGAGTGGTAACGGTGCTGCCCAAGCAGCGGGTGTTCGCGTCGCAGACACGGTATCGCCCCTCCCCCCCGCGAGGGGGAGGGGTTGGGGGAGGGGGGGGCGCACTGGTCATGTAGCATAGTGGGTTGTCTCGACGTGATGTGATAGAGGTGTTCCATGCTTGGTCCGACCCTGCGCGGCGAACTGATCTCCCTGGAGGCTGCAACGCCGGAGGACCTGCCGCTGTTCTGTGGATGGCTGGCCGACACGGAGGTGAACCGGTATCTTTCGATGCAACACGTGCCGTCGGCCAGGCAGGAAGAGGAGTGGTACGAGAACACGGCCAGCTCGCGTGGCGATGTGCATTGGGCAGTGCACGCCGAGGGGCGCACGGTCGGCGTGTCGTCGCTGAATGGGATCGATTGGACCAACCGCCATGCCGCGAGCGGCATGTTCCTGGGCGATCGTTCGGTGTGGGGACGCGGCTACGCCAGCGAAGCGGTTCGGCTGCGAACGGCGTTTGCGTTCGATGAGTTGAACCTGGAACGCCTGGAATCTGAGTCAATCGCCCAAAATATCGGCATGCACCGCGCGCTGGAGAGGTCCGGCTACCAGAAGATCGGGCAGCGTCGCCATATGTTTTATCGAAGCGGACAGTGGCTCGATGCGTATATCTTTGAGCTGCTGCGCGACGAGTGGCGAATGCGTCAGGAATGACTCTGGTCCAGTGTTTGATCTATGCTCTAGAGGGACACTGCGGGGAGGAAAGGTGGTCAAGAGGGTCTTAATCGTCGAGGACGAGCAAGACGTAGCCGAGTTGGTGGCCGATGTGCTTGATCTCGAAGGATTCGCCGCGCAGATCTCCTCGGGCGAGGCCGCGATGGACGATGCCCTCCACTTCAACCCCGATGTCGTGCTATTGGACCTGATGATGCCCGTGGTGGATGGTTTCGAAGTAGCACGCCGATTGCGCGCCAATGGCGCCACCCGGGACCTCCCTATCGTGGTTATGACGGCTATGCACGATGTCGCGGCCCGTGCGGCGGAAGTTGGCACGCGCTACTTTCTTACCAAGCCATTCGATATTGGCGAGCTGATCCAGCGAGTTGAGGACGCCACGCTACAGGGAGTCTAGCGGCCGTTTTCGATATGGTGAAGATGCGGGCGTTCCGACCAGCCCATCGCACACCACTAGTCCAGGAGAAATCCATGGCTCACACATCGCCGCTTGACCTTCAGCGGGACAGCGATGAGGCTGTCCGCCACTTGCAGGCTCTCTTGCGCCTGGATACCACCAATCCGCCCGGTAATGAGACCATGGCGGCGGAACACATTGCGGATGTATTGCGCCAGGAGGGGTATGAGCCAACGGTGGTCGAATCGGCGCCTGGACGCGGCAATGTGGTGGTACGCTATGCCGGGAGCGGCGAATCGGAGCCGTTCTTGATCTACGGCCACACGGATGTCGTGACGGCGGAGCCGGAGCATTGGACGCATGAGCCGTTCTCCGGCGACCTGACCGACGGCTGCGTGTGGGGCCGGGGCGCGCTGGATATGAAGGGATTGGTGGCGCAGGAATTGATGGTCATGCTGCTGCTCAAACGGAGCGGCATTCGGCTCAAGCGCGACGTGATCTTCGCGGCCACGGCGGACGAGGAGTCGGGCGGCCAGGCTGGGATGGGCTTCGTGGTGGACCATCACCCGGAGCTGGTGCGCGCTGAGTACGGACTGAGCGAGGGCGGCGGGACCACGATGTATATCGGGGGCAAGCCGGTGTACGATATTCGCACCGCCGAGAAGGGTACCTGCCGGTTCAAGATGCAGGCCCATGGAGACCCCGGTCATGGCTCGGTACCACGCCGCGAAACGGCGGTGAGCCGGCTGGCCGAGGGCGTGACCAGGCTGGCCACGACGCCCCTGCCATTCCGTCCCACGGCAACCTTTGGTAGCTTTTTCACGGTGCTGACCGAGCTACTGAGCGTGCCGGAGCAGCGCCGGCAGCTCACGGAGGAAAATCTGGAGTATGTCGTCGGCCTACTCCCTCCGGCCTTGGGATATTATTACCGCGCGATCTCACACGATACGGCCGTTCCCACCGGCCTGCGAGCCGGTACCAAGATCAATGTGGTACCCAGCGTGGCCGAGGCATCGGTCGACGGCCGGTATCTCCCCGGTCAGACGCCGGAAGGTTTCTTTCAGGAAATTCGCCGGATTGTCGGCCACGATCTCGAGATCGAAGCGGTGGATACCAGCGTGCCGCTTGAAGTCCAGCCCGGCGGCCCTCTTTACGACACCATCGTCTCGGTCATGCAGCGCCATGCGCCGGGGGCTACCGTCGCTCCCCTGATGTTGAGCGGCGCCACCGATGCGAAGCATGTGGCAAGGCTGGGCGCGCACTGTCTCGGGTTCGGACCCGTCCGCATCCCGGAAGCGTTTCCGGCCGAGCAACTGGTACACGGCCACGACGAGCGCATTCCGGTGGACGGCTACCTGTGGGGCTTGCAGGTGCTGCTCGATATCGTCACGGATTTTTGTGGTCGATAATGGGACGGAGTACGCCTAAAGAGGGGGTGACAAACGGCGTCTTCTGCTGTAATGTGGACGTCAGCAAACATACAAGGATCACGTCCCCATGCCGACGCTCCTCGCTCTCGCTTCGACCACCACTGGACTGTACCGCGACATGCAGAGCGGATGCGTGTATCAGCGCGCTGAGCTTCTGGCCTCCGGCCCGCCGTCGATGCTTTTGCGCCGGGTGCGGATCGAGAAGCGTGCTCCCGGCGTCTACCTGCTCTACCTCGACGAGGAAGACACTCAGCTGTTCGAGCTCACGTCGCGCCGCCGGTCCAGACGGACGTTAGAGTCCGTGGCGTAGCGAATCAGCCAGGATGAGCCGTCAGCGTGACGTGATCGACCGGGTGGCTGAGAAACAAAAGAGAGGGCGGCGCCTGCCGCCCTCTCTGCGCGATTGACTCACTCGCCGCACTAGCTGCCGGCGCGCTCGTAGCGCTTGTTCACCTCGGCCCAGTTGACGACGTTCCACCAGGCGTTCAGGTATTCAGGCCGTCTGTTCTGATACTTCAGGTAGTACGCATGCTCCCAAACGTCGTTCCCCATGATGGGGAAGTGGTCTTGGGAGAGCGGGTTGTCCTGGTTAGCGGTGCTCTCAATGTGCAGATTGCCGCCGGAGTCACGGCACAGCCACGCCCAGCCGCTGCCAAAGCGCTTGGTGCCGGCGTCGTTAAACTGCTGCTTGAAGCTGTCGAAGTCGCCAAACGACTTGTTGATGGCCTCGGCAAGTGCGCCGGTCGGCTGACCACCGCCATTTGGACCCATGATCTGCCAGAACATGGTGTGGTTCACGTGGCCGCCGCCGTTGTTCCGCACGGCGGTGCGAATGTCCTCGGGCACGCTGTTGAGGTCTCGCACCAGGTCCTCTGGACTCTTGTCCGCTAGCTCCGGATGCTTCTCCAGCGCTGCATTCAGATTATTCACATATGCCGCGTGGTGCTTGTCGTGGTGCAGGTGCATGGTCTCCGCGTCGATGTGCGGCTCGAGTGCCTCATACGCATACGGCAGGGGTGGAACTTCATATGCCATCGAGTGTCTCCTTCTGGTGGGTGTACTACAGTTCCAAAGTAACAGCTATGAGCCCCCCCTCCCCCAACCCCTCCCCCTCGTGGGGGGGAGGGGAGCTACTATCGAAAGCCGTTGCCCAAAAAGAACACATTCTCACTTACCGACACCGCCCCTATCACCCACCGCCCTTCAAACTCGTCCCCCCCTCCCCCCCGCGAGGGTTCATGAGCGGACAGTTTGGTGAGGATGGGCTCGCACCGCTTCGCCGCTCGGCAACGATCGACCGTCCATTGACACCGTAGAATCGGTCTTCAGACCGTCAAAGGAAG
>JAABUJ010002722.1_pt1 | contig 21094 bp, 16 predicted proteins | sample 5559131 | NCBI WGS metagenome assembly JAABUJ01 (sample SAMN10711875, study PRJNA513366) | rock metagenome | isolation source: Antarctica rocks | place: Antarctica: Victoria Land, Mt New Zealand nord | collected 2016-01-07 | reverse complement strand
GCTCGCGCAGCATCCCGCGGTCCTGTCCGACCTGCGCGATGAACTGGACGGGCGGCTGCGCGGCGCGGCGCCGACGGTCGAGGACCTCGATGCCCTGCCTCTGCTCGACCGCGTGGTCAAAGAGGGCCTGCGCCTGCTGCCGCCCGTCGTGTACGGCATCAGGCTGACCTCCGCACCCTGCGAGCTCGGAGGCCACGCGTTGCCCGAGGGCGCCACCGTGTGGTTCAGCCACTACGTCACGCACATGCTCCCCGAGCTCTACCCGCGGCCCAGGCGGTTCCTGCCCCAGCGGTGGGAAACGCTCGCCCCCTCGCCCTATGCCTACCTGCCGTTCGGCACGGGGCCACGCGCGTGCATCGCCGGGCTACTCGCGCGTATGGAGCTCAAGATCGTGCTGGCCATGATGGCGCAGCGCTACACACTCACCATGGCCGATGGGGCCACGATTGACCGCCACGTCACGGTCACCATGGCGCCCAAGAACGGCATGCCCATGCACATCGGGCAGCGGCATGATCGGCCGGCGCGCGCGGCGGTTCGCGGCAACATCCGCGAGATGGTCGAGTTCGTGTAGACATGGACCCGCGGCACGACGTCTATCACCATCTATCGAGCCTGTCATCACCCACAGAAGGAGCGCCTTTATGACTGTTATCGCTGTCGCGCGCCGCCGTCCAGTAAACGAAGCATGCATGGCCTTACAGATATGTCGCGTGCCGGGGGCGGCCGCGTGGGAAGCCTGCCGCGCCGCGCGGCCGGGCGCCACCATCTTCCACCGTTGGGACTGGCTCGCCACGTTGGCCCCGGCCCTTGACAAACACTTCCTGCCGCTCGGTTTCTACCGCGGCGACGCGCTCGTCGGCCTGGCGCCGCTGCTGATCAAGAGGCTGGGGCCGTACAAGAACGCCAACTGGGCGCCCTTCCCCTACCTCGGGCCGCTCGTCCCCGCCGCGCTGTGGCCGCACGCGTTGCGGGCACTCGACGACTACCAGCGCCGCAACGGGATCGGGCTCATGCAGTTCGGCCTGGCGCCGGACGCCGACGTCGACCGTACCGCCTTGCGGGCGGCGGGTTACGCGCTCCACGCGGACACGACGATGGTCCTGCCGCTGGCCGGGCGCGGCGAGGAGGATCTCAGGGCTGGAATGACCTCCCACGGCCGCAAGAACCTTAAACGGGCCGAGCGCGGCGGCGTCGAAGTCAGGGCGGCGACGGAGTGGGATATCACGCGCGAGCTACCCGCGCTAACGGAGGAAGTGTTCGCGCCCCAGCAGCAAGCGCCGCCCTATCCGCCTGCCGCCGCCCGCGTCTTCTGGGACCGCTACCACGACGACCCGGAGGTGCGCATGGCCACGGCCTACTGCGCGGGCGAGCCGGCGGCGATCTCCATCACGATCGGCGACGGGCGCCGCGCCTATTTCTGGCAGGGCGCCGCCTGGCGCCGCTTCCGCAACCTCAACCCTAACGCCGCCGTCTACTGGGACGGCATCCTGTGGGCGCGGGCGCGCGGCTACGCCGAGCTCGACATGGTGGGCACGCCCGACCCGGGCATCGCCTACTACAAGTCCACGTTCGGGGCGATCGAAACGCCCTACCTGGTAGCAGGCCGCGTAAACTCCCGACCGATGGCATGGGCGCGGCACGCGCACGACCGTGCCCGGCGCTGGCGCCCATAGCAGCGTGGCGTCACAGAACACACCGGGTCAGCATAGCCATCCTGCTCCAGCGCCTCAGAGGGGGTCCAGATGTACGCGATGAGGAATCGCGGACTAACGTCGTCACGCCGACCGCAGGCGGGCATTGCCATCATAGCCATTGAGCAGCGCGGCAAGTCCTTCCGTCACCGTGGTCTGGGCGGTGAGTCGAAGCAGGCGCTGCAAGCGCGTGACGTCGGCGCAGGAGCGCGGTATGTCGCCTGGGCGCGTCGGCACGAAGGTGTACGGCAGCGGGCGGTTGGTCAGCCGCGCGATCGCGGCGTGCAATTGCAGGAGCGACGTTTCGCGGCCGGTCCCCACGTTGACAACGTGATGCCCACGCAGGTCAACCGTCGCGGCCGCTATGGTCGCGCGCGCGACATCGCCCACGTAGACAAAGTCGCGCGTCTGCGTCCCGTTCCCGCTAATCGACAGCGGGCCGCGCGCGTACGCACCCGCGACGAAGCGCGCGATCACACCGCTGTACGGCGACGCAGGGTCCTGGCGCGGGCCGAAGACGTTGAAATAGCGCAGGGCCACGGTCTCCAGGCCGTAGAGCTCGCTGTACAGACGGGCGTAGTCCTCGCCGACGCGCTTGTGCAGCCCATACGGCGAGAGTGGCGCCAGAGGCGCGTCCTCGGGCAGGGTTGCCAGGGGACACTGCCCGTACACGGCCGCCGAGCTCGCCAGCACGACGCGCGACGCGCCGTACGCCCGCGCCGCCTCCAGGACGGCCAGCGTCCCGCGCGTGTTCGTATCGTGACTGGACAGGGCGCGGCGCAGCGAGAGCGGCACGGAAACGCACGCGGCCAGGTGGATCATCGTATGCGGACGGAAACGACGGACGGCGCGGTGCAGCGCGAGCGGCTGCCGCACGTCGCCCTCGACGAGGTTGAGCGCGCCGGCTACCGCCCGTAGGTTTGCCCGAGACCCCGTGACGAATGAGTCGTAGACGAGCACGTCGTGGCCGGCCGCGACCAGCGCCTCGACCGTCCATGATCCGATAAAGCCGGCGCCACCGGTCACCAATACACGCATGATTATGTACCTCCTCATTGTCGTTAGCGCGGGAGTCCCCTACCGGCAGGCGGCCAACTCGCTGTAGATACTCTGCAGTCGGTCGGCCCAGGCGTGTGCGCCATAGTCCGCGCGGACGCGGGCCTGCCCCGCCAGGGCCATCCGCCGCGCCCCCTCCGGGTCGGTCAGAGCCTCACCTATCGCCGCGGCGAGTCCTGCCGCGTCTCCGGGCGCCACCAGCCGCCCCGCCACCCCGTTCTCCACCACCCGGGGGACACCGCCGACCGCCGTGGCCACCACCGGCGTCCCCGCCGCCATGGCCTCGAGCAGCGCCAGCGGCAGCCCCTCCCACAGCGAGGGCAGCACGAACAGGTCGGCCGCGGCAAGCAGCGCCGCCACGTCGCGCCGCTGCCCCACGAGCGCGACGTGGCGCGCAATGTCGCCCTCGGCGATGGCCGTGCGCACCGCCGACGCGGCCTCCTCCGCGCGGCCGACGATGGCGACGCGCAGCCCAGGGAAACGGGGGGCGAGCAGCCGGGCGGCCTCGACGAGGTGGACGTGACCCTTGGCGGGGAGCAGGTTGCCCACGGAGACGATCAACGGGCCGGCGCCGCCGCCGAGCAACTCGCGCCGTCGCGCCGCGACCATGGCCGGGTCGACGCGCGCGAAGGCGTCGGTGTCGATACCGTTGGGCACGTCGACGACCTTGCGCGCGGGCAAGCCTAGCTCGCCCGTCGCCACCGCCTGCACCTCCGGCGCGCACGCGATCACCGTGCGCACCCCATGCCACAGCATCTGCGTCTGCAACTCTTGCTTAAGCCAGCCGTGCTTGTTGTACCGGTCGTGGACGCCGCGGACATTGTGCAGTGTCGCGACCACGGGGCGGCCCGCCAGCGCCCCGACCACCGTGCCGATGGTATTCGCGTACGCGAGGTGCGTGTGCAGGACGTCGACGTTGTGGCGCCGCACCAGCGCGGCAAGGTGCGCGACGTGGCGCACGTCGTGCCCGACCGCGGCGGCGACGCTGTAGAGCGGAATACCCAGTGCGCGCAGGTCGCGCTCGATGGGGGTATCCGCGAACGGGGCCAGGCTGCACACACGCAGGTCGTAGTGCTCCGCGTCGACGTTGCGGGCCAGCGTCACCAGGAGCTGCTCCGCCCCGCCCACTACGAGCGAGTTGATGACCTGTAGCACGCGCACCCGGCGCGCAAGTGGCCGCATCACGCCGGCGGCCTGGGGCATTTCCTGGGGTAGGGTCGTGGCGGTCAAGAAGCTGCCTCCTGTTGTCTGTGTGCGTGTGTAGCGTCCTGCTGTCTGTGTATGAATCCATCAGCGTGGTGGCGCCGGCCAGCTGCCTGGTCCACGTCCCCGTCTCCGCCTCCGTTGCGCGACACCCCCACGGCATAGGGGTGCAGACGATCGAACACGGACGGGGAAACGGACGGGGAAACGGGCGGGGGAGCGGGAAGGCCCTCTACGGCCAACTCAGACACATGGTCCTCCTGGTGGCCCGTGCCTGCCGCGCGAACCCCGACCGCGCGCCATAACCGGCGGCGTATCCTGGGATCGAGGCCGAGGACGGCGCCGCCGTAGGTCACACTCCCTATCGCGCCCTGCAGAGCGAGGGTAGCGAGGGGCGCCATGCGGTCCCCGGCGATGAGCGCAACCAGGGCAGAGGCGCCGAGCAGGGCGAGGCCGGCCAGCGCCGCGACGCGCAGCGCATCGACGATGGCTGCGGCATCGAGGTTCAAAATGCGGCGGATGAGCCAGAAGCGGGCCACGCTGTAGGGGATCGCCACGGCGACTTGGGCGAGCGCGACGCCGACGAAGCCGCCATGCAGGGCGCCCACAAGCAGCGTGGGGAGGAGCACCGTGAGGTGGGCGATGTCAAGCTTCCACTGGAGGTCGGGACGGCCGGTCGCCTTGTAGATGTCGCCCGCGTTCCACCCCACTGCATAGATCGTGGCGTACAGGGCGAGGGCCTGCAGCGCGGGAACGGCGGCCCACCACACGGGGCGATAGAGCGCGTGGACGAACGCCGGCGCCGCCACGCACAGCCCTAGGCCCAGGGGGACCAGGACGAGCGCACTGTAGCGCAGCACCGCCAGATATCCCCGCTGGAGGCCGGGCCGGTCGCTCTGGATGGCGGCGTAGGCGGGGAAGAAGACGCGCGAGAGCGCGATCGACAGGCTCAGCGTGAGCATCTGCGGGATGCTGTAGGCCAGCGTGTAGAGCCCGAGCGACGCGCTGCCGAGCACGCGCCCGACGATCAGGTAGTCGCCGTTGTAGATGATCACGCCCAGCAGGCTGATCAACGTGATCTGCAGACCGTAGCCAAGCAGGCGCCGCGTGGCGACCCGACGCAGACCGAAACGCGGCCGCCACGGGAGCAGGAGCCAGTTCGCCACCGTCGTCGCGGCCACGCCGGCGAGGTGCCCCCAGACGAGGCTCCAGTAGCCGACCCCGTGCAGAGCGAGGCCGACCGACACGCCGCCCTTGACCGCGCCCTGCACGAGGTCGGGCAGGAAGCCGCGCCCGAAACGCAGGCGCTTCTGCAAGAGCGCGCCATGCACGCCGCCGAGGCCGTAGAGGATGAAGCTCAGGCCAAGCACACGCGTGAGCGTCGTGACGCGCGGATCGTGGAAGAAGGCCGCCGCGAGCGGGCCGAGGAACCAACAGAGGACGCAGAAGGCAAGGCCGCTGGCGACATTCAGGGTAAACGCGTCCCCGGCCTCGTCGTCGCCCATATCCTGGCGGTAGATGAGGGCGGAGGTTACGCCCAGGTCCTTCATCACGTCGAGCAGGCTGATCGCGAGCAGGGCGTAGCCGACGAGGCCGAAGTCGCGCGGGGCGAGCAGGCGCGCCAGCAGCAGCGTGCTCAGGTATAGGAGCGCCTTGCTCAGGATAAACGATCCATAGGAGAGCAGGCTGCCGCGCAGCAACCCCTTACCCAGGCCCGAGCTCATGAAAGCCGTCCCATCGCCGTCCCCATCGTCGGGGAGACGGTGGGCGCGGGGGCCGTAGCAAAACGTTGCTCATCCGCCCCGCGGTCCACGAGCGCGGCCGCCATGCCCAGGCCGACCAGGACCCACAGGTAGCGCGGGTAGGCCGAGGGCAGGAAGAGACATCCGATGAGGTAGGCTGTCAGCGCGAGCAGGCACGAGGTCGCCAGCCCGTCGACGACGTGGTCGCCGGTGGCCAGCGCGGCGCCCCGTCGCCGCCACGAGGCGCGCAAAGCAAGGAGCATCGCCGCGCCGAACGTGATGAAGCCGGGCAGCCCCGTTTCCGATAGGATCTGCAGGTAGAGGTCGTGCGCGTGTGAGGCGGCCGAGGGCACGTTCAGGCGCAAGGCGTAGGGGAAGTACGTGTCCGGGAAGTTCTCCGCGCCCACCCCCGTCAGCGGGTGGTCGTTGAACATGGCGACGGCCACCGCGAGCGAGCCGGCGCGGTCCTGCAGCGCCGCGTCGGCCTGCGTCGACGTCGGGGCGGCGGCGCCAAGGGAGCCGACGCGATCCCAGAACGACTGCGGGGCCAACGACGCGAGCGGCGCCAGCACCACGAGGGCCGCGATGACGTAGGACCGCCGCACGCGCGCCAGCGGGACGTAGAGCACGGCGACGACGGCGAGGACGAGCGCGTCCCCGCGCGAGTAGGTCAGCACCAGCCCGGCCGTCAGCAGGAGCGCCGACGCCACGGCGACGGCCCGCGGGAAAGGGCCGCGCTCGTCACGGGCGCGAACGAGCGCCAGGGGAACCAGGGCCACGAGGATCAGGCCGTAGAAGTTGGGATCGCCGATAGGACCAGCGCTGCGCTCGCTGTTGCTCCCGCTGGTGATCTCGCGCACCGGCGCTTGGGCCAGGCCCCCATAGGTGTTCCCATACGTGTGGGTCGCCGCCTGCAGCACGCTGAGCCCCGCGAGGAGGGCGCCGGCTATGATGACCGTCCAGATGGCGAGCCGCAGCCGGCGCGGCGTGTCGAACGTCTCGACTATGACGTAGATGATCAGGAGATCCTTGAGCAGCTCGGTCGCTGCCGCGACGCTGGACGCGGGGTTCGACGCCCAGACCGCCGAGGCCCAGAGGACCGCGACGTAGAGGCCGAGCGCAGCCCAGAGCCTGCGGTGGGCGTGCAGGCCCCAGGAGCCCCCGACGCACGTCCGGCGCACGAGGGTCGCTGCGGCTAGGGCCAGGACCAGCGGCTGCGTGATCGACGGCAGGCCGTACTGGGCGATCCCCACGTCGGAGAGGCGCGTGTAGCTGACGAAGAGCAACAGCAGGCCTCCGGCCATGGGCAACCGCCGGGTGATTGCCCCGCGCCACCGCCACAGCATGGGGCCGGCCAGGACGCACGCGGCGACGAGCAGGCGCGCCCCGGCCGCAGGCGCGCCGCCGAAGGCGCCCAGGGCCAGCGCGCCGGCGAACCAGGCCGCGGCGAGGCATGGGTGGCGTGCGGCAAGAGCCCGCAGGTCGCGACCGGCCATCGTACAGCCCGATACGATGCGGCCAGCGGAGAGAGTCATTGACACGTCCAGCGTCCTACTGCCCGTTTCCGCGCGCGGGCTCCGGCGCCCCGTCCTCGACGGGGAGCATCTCGCTCAACCGCCGGATGTTGCCCGGCATCTTCTGGCGCGGCGTCACCGGCACGGGCGGCGCGGGCTCCGGGACCGCGGGGGCGGCGGGCACGGGCGCGGCCGTTTCCTCCGCCGCCGGGGCGGCAGAGATGGGAACGGGGACGCCGGCCGCGGACGACTGTACGCGCAGCGACACGGCGGCCACGGCGAAGCCGACGAGCAGGCCGGCCACGAGGGCGTAGAGGGCCTGCTGCAAGGGTTTCGGCTGCACTGGGCTAAGGGGCGCTGTCGCATGATCAAGCGCGTGCAGGCCGAAGACACGGAAATACTGCTCCGTCCCGATCCCGACCTGAAGCGTCAGCCGGTCGGCCAGTTGCGCGACGGTCCGCGGATCCGGCCCGATCACCGAGACTTGCAACACCGTGGTCTGCGGCAGCGTCGCGGCCTTGACGCTGTACAGGTCCAGGTCCCGCGTCGAGAGGCCGAGGGTGGCGCCGGCCTGCGCGAGGTAGTAGCGGCTCTGCGCAAGCGAGGCGAACGTATCGGCCATGTTGCCGTAGGTCAACAACCCGACTGAGTTCGTCGCGTCGTTCGCGTTCTGGGCGATAGGGTAGGCAAACGTCGTCGCCGAGGCCTGGTACAGGCGCCGCTGGACGTGGGTATAGACCAGGGAGCCCGCGACGGCGACGGCCACAGTCGCCAGCACCAGCCACCAGCGACGCTTCATGACGTACAACACGTAGGGCCAGCTCATGGCGCGTGTATCCTCTTTATCTACTCTTGACATAGAAGTTTTTCTCTATTCGTCGCCTCAGTGTCGGCGGTTCCCGTCCCGGCCGCCATAGCCCGAACGTCCCACTCACGGATGGAAACAGCGTGACTTGGAGGCCCAGCCCTCCCAGTGTCCCCCACCCGCGTGAGCGCAGACTACGTCCATCTCCGCGCCGGGCTCGGCCATGGGGGCAGCGCCAGTCGCCGCGCCCAGCAGATCGTGGAGCAGGCGTACATTCCGCCACAGATCAAAGTCGTGTCGCACGCGCGCGCGCCCAGCGGCGCCCAGTCGCCCCGCCAGCGCGGCGTCGTCCGCCAGCCGAGCGACAGCGATTGCCAGCGCGCCCGCGTCGCTCGGGTCCACCAAGAGCCCGGTCACATTGTCCTCCACCAACTCGGGGACGGCGCCGGTCCGCGTCGCCACGACCGGGACGCCCGTGGCCATCGCCTCCATGAGGCTCACCGGCACGCCCTCCATGTCGCCGTGGCCGGCGTCGATGCTCGGGAGCACGAAAAGTGACGCCCCGTCCAGGGCCTCTCGCACCTCGTCCTGCGTGCGCGCCCCGCGGAGCACGACGCGTCCAGCCAAGCTCGCGGCGGCGATCTGCCGCTCTAGCCCGGCGCACAGCTCGCCGTCGCCGATAATCTCGCAGCGCAGGTCGTAGCCCTGGGCCACGAGCAGCTGGCACGCCTCGACCAGGTGCGTCAGCCCTTTGAACGGGACCAGCCGCGCCACCGACAGCACCCGCACGCGCGCCCGGCGTTCCTGCCCGTCGCCCGCTCTGGCATCGGCATCCGCCTGGCCCCTGTCGCGTCGCTCGTACGCTGCGGTGTCGACGCCGCAACGCACGATGTGCACGCGCGCCAGGTCGGCGGGCGCCACGAGGGGGGCGATGTAGCGGTCGCGCAGGAAGCGTGAGATGACGACCGCGAAGGCCGCGCGTCGTACTTTCTCGCCGAGCATCGCCTGGGTACGGTAGATGTCGTGCGCGTGCCCTGTGAAGCTGAACGTGATACCGGCGAGACGGGCGACCGCCAGGGCAGCCACGGCGGGATGGAGGGCGAAGTGGGCATGTATGTGCGCGACGCCGCGCGCGCGCGCGTGGCGCGCCCATAGCGCCGCGCGCGCGACGGCGACGAGGCCGCGCCCGAGCTCGCCAGGGCCACGCCATAGCTCGCGCATGGTGAGGCCATAGAGGGCAAGCAGCGTCCAGGGGGCCTCGGCCAGCCACACCAGATTCGCCCACGCGATCGCGCCGGGCGTGTCCCGCGGGTCCATGCGGCATAGCCAACGCGCCACCTCAGGGTGGTGTACCGCCTCAGGGTGGTGGATGAACGGATACACGTCGATCCGCCAGCCCAGCGCCTCCAGCGCATCCATCTCGCGCAGGATAAAGGTTTCGGAGAGCTTGGGGAAGCGCGAGACAACGTAGGCAATGCGCCGGGGATCGCGGGGCGGCCACGCGGCGCGCCGAGCACGATAATGGGTCACGAAGCCGCCTCTAGATCAAGCCCTGCCAGCACGATCGTCGAGCCCCTAGCTTGGTTGTGCGCGGGGCCGAGCGAGCCGCGCAGGCGCTCGGCCGGCCGCGGCGTCAGGAAAACCGGCAGGGCCGACAGGAATCCCAGGCCATGGCTCAGGTGTAGGGTCGCGAAGGCGACCGGAAGGAGTGGCGCGTAGCGCGGGCCGCGGCGCCAGGCCGTGAACAAGCCCGCACAGAGGAGGCCCAGACCGTAGGCGGCCAGGACGCTCGCGAGCGCCCGGCGCGCGTGGGCCGAGAGCGGCGCGGCGATGACGAGCACCCCCACGAAGAGCACGAAGAGGGCCGGGGCGAGCGCGCGCGGCGACGGCAAGGCGCCGTGTTTGTGCAGGATTGCCGCCTTGGCCCGTCCGTAGCGGACGTACTGCTTCGCCAGGCGCGGCAAGGACTCTCGGCAGTAGTATTCCGTCTCGACCGTCGGCGTGACGCACACCCACCCGCCATTGAGCGCGATGCGATAGTCGAGCTCGGGGTCCTCGCCGATGGGGAAGCGCTCGTCGAAGCCGCCGAGGCGCCAGAGCGCCGCGCGGCGATACGCCCCGAAGGGGACGGTATCGATCTCCTGCTCCCGCGCGGTGTAGCGGAAGCGCGCCGTTCCGACGCCGAACGGGCTCGACGTCGCCAGCGCGATCGTCCGCGCGATGTACGTCCGGCCCGTGGCCCGCATCACGCCGCCGACATGGTCGGCGCCGGAGTGGGCGAGATACGCCACGAGGCGACGCACATGCTCGGGTCCGACGACGCTATGACCGTCGATCCGGACCACGACTTCGCCGTTCGCGGCGGCCACGCCGATGTTCATGGAGTACGGGATGCAGCGCAGGGCCGACGACAGCAGGCGGATACGCCCATCGGCGCGGGCCAGCGCGCGCACGATCTCGCGCGTGCGATCGGTTGACGGTCCGTCCACGACAAGCACCTCGATGCGCTCCCGCGGATAATTCTGCGTCAGAACAGCGCGCACGCAGGCCTCGACGTATCGCTCTTCATTAAGGACCGGGATGACGACCGAAACGGTGGGCCACGCACCGGGGAACTCTCCCCCGGCAACCTCTTCCGGCGCGGTCACGCGCCCATAATCAGCCATGACATTTTCCTTTCGGGGGCTCACGCTACATCCCTCGCTAGCGCGGCGGACGTGGAGGGGCGTGGACCGTCCGATCCGTCGCCGCCTCCCTCGCCGCCCCTTGCGATATCGGCGCCTCGCGGCGCGAGCCCTTGGGAGACATCGGCGATGACGTCGCGAAACATGGCCTCGCCGCCGATGCCCTGGCTGGTCGGAATCAGCGCCGTGAAGGTGGCCAGGATAATCTTCACGTCGAGCCACAGGCTCCAGTTGTCGATATAGAAGTTGTCGAGTTGGGTACGCTCGATGATCGACGTGTCGCCGCGCAGGCGGCTGACCTGCGAGAGGCCGGTAATGCCGCCGCGCACGCGGTGGCGCTCCGCGTAGCGGGGGATCTTCTGGGTGAACAGCTCCACGTAGCCCTCCTGCTCGGGGCGCGGACCAATGAGGCTCATGTCGCCGCGCAGGACGTTCCAGAGCTGCGGGAGTTCGTCAATGCCCAGCTTGCGCAGGAGGCCGCCAACGCGCGTGTGGCGAGCGGCCGACGCCCGATCCTCTCCGTCGCGCGGGGCGCGCATCGAGCGCAGCTTGTACATCGTGAACGGCTCCCCGCCGGCGCCAACCCGCAACTGCCCGAACAGGATCGGCCCGCGCCCCTCGATGCGGATCGCCAGCGCCGCCGCTGCCACGACCGGGAGCGCGACGAGCAGCCCGAAGCCGGCCACGACGATATCAACGATGCGTTTGATGGCCAGGCCAAGCAGCAGACCACTCGTTTCAAACTGCACGAGAGGAATGCCGCGCACGTCGAACAGGCGCGTGTTGGCGGGCGTCACCTCGAACAGGCGTGGGACCAGGCTGACTTGCAGTTGCGGCTGGCCCTGGCACACGCGTAGCAGCTGGATGCGCTCGCTGTCGGGCAGGTGGGAGAAGGCAAAGACGACGTGGTCGATGTTGTGCTGCTCGATCGTGTGTTCCAGATCGGCCCCCTGGAAAACAGGGAGGGCCAACACATGGCGGACGCCGTGTCCGTATTCGTAGTCGTCCACGAAGCCGACGACGGTGATGCCGAGATCCCGGTACTTGATAAGCGTCGCGGCCAGGCGTTGCGCGACAACGCCACCGCCCACGACCAACATGCGCGACTGTGTGCGGGACCCGACATGGCGCACCGCCGTCTGCGCGGTCGAGCGGGTGGCAATGCGACAGAGGATAGTCACGGGCACGAGCGTGCCAAGCAGGGCAAGGAGCGCAGTATCCGTGCCGAGGAGCCCGAGGAGAATGAGTACGAGGGCGCTACCCTGGAGCATGGTCGAGAGTACCACCGGTATGTCGAGCAGGGCGACGCGGACGACCATCTGCCGGTACAGGCCCGAGCGCACCCCGAGGGCGACCCAGACCGCCCCGCACAGGACACTGAGCGCCAACAAAGCGTCCAGATGGGCCGCGGGGTGGACTGCCAGGGTCAGCGTCACGGCGAGGATCATCGCGACAAGGTCGGCGACAATCGTTGTCGCCAGCAGGCCGGCATAGGCACGCCTGCGCGCCACACCCGTCCGCCCAAACGTCACTGCAGGGGCGAGCGCTATTCTGTTCCCTATCATCATGGTCATGTCCTCCCCATTGCCCGGAGCCGCCGTTCGCTCCGCGCGGCTTCCGGTGTCCCGCCATATGATTATGTTCGTCCTTTCTCGGCGCGCGCACATGCCCCATTCAGGGGGGAGTCGCACCCCCTATTCGAGTAAGACATGATTCAGTACACGCGCGGCGCAGCTTGGCCGCTTGAGCCTCTGACAGGCGCAACACTGTCAAGTCCGTTTGAACCATGACGGCGCGTAGCGTAAAATTCCGTTAAAAAGCTAACGGGAGGCCAGTGGAGCGCCACTGCTATACCGGCCGGCACCTTACCTCCCTGCGTTGTCTACGCTTCGGGGCGTGCCGGATGACAACAGGTCGCCAGGACAGGGTAAGGCGACCGCCTACACCCCCTCGCCGTCGTTCTGGAGGCGCAACGGGCGGCAGCGCGTGCAGGCCGGGGTGACGCGTACCGCGCCTAGGTGCGGCGCGTGACGAGAGAAAATCTCACCCGGCAGGATAGGGCAGCCGCACGCGGCGCACGCCAACTCCACGACCGCGCGCTACGCGGTCGTGGAGTTGGCGCGCGCCGGTGGCTAGCGTCGCGGGGCCAACCTGGCGACTCTTCACTATCGCTCCCCCTCCTACGGCGATTGTCACACCCCTCAACGTGACAGGGGCCGCGCGTGGTCGTCGGTCGCCTTACCCGTCTACAGCCGCACCGGCGTCCTCTAGGCGCAGTGGTCGGCAGGTGACACAAACGGGATCGGTTGCCAGCGCACTCGTCGTGCGCAGAGGTGTATGCAGGGGAGTGCGTCGGGTCTGGCGCGAGAAGAGCGCGCCCGGTGCGATAGCCCCGGCACACTGGACACACTCAAGCGCGACGACGGCACGGTAGGCCGTCGTGACCACGCTCGTCCCCAGCGTCGCGCGCCCGACCCGGTGACTCTTCGCCTCACTATGTCTCTCCTTCGTCATGTGCCCTCCTACGGCGATTGTCACAGCCCTCAATGCGAAGACCTCTGCGCGCAGCGGGCACCGCGGCGGGCGCGTCATCCGTCGTCACGACGACGCGCTTCCCCTGTCCCGCGTGTGTTGTCACCCCATCCCTGCCCACGCTCCTCCCCGGCCGTCCCCGCGCCGCGCGCCCGCGGTCGCGCTAGGCGACATCGCTGTCATCGCCGTCGTCGCGGTCGCGCTCCGCCCGCAGGGTGCCCACGCGCAGCGTGGCCAGCGCCTCGCCCTCGATCTGGCGCACCCGCTCGCGCGTGAGCCCTAGCCGCCCCCCGATCTCATGCAGCGTATGCGCGCGCTGCCCTTGCAGCCCGAAGTGCAACACCACCACGACGCGCGCCCGCTCGTCGGCTAGCCCAGCCAGCGCCTCCCCCACCCGCGCGCGCAGCACCCTCTGCTGCGCCTCCTCGTCGAGCGTGAGCAGCCCCGCGTCGGGCAGCACGTCGCCGAGCAGGCCACCATCCTCCGTCGCCGGCGTCTCCAGCGAGGTCGGTGGGTGCATGACCGCGTCGGTGTGGACGACTTTCTCCACGGGCACGCCCAGCGCCGCGGCGATCTCCGCCGCGCCCGGCTCCCGGCCCAGCCGCTGCGCCAGCTCCCCCGCGACCCGCCGCGCCCGCGCGGCGAACTCGACCATATGCACGGGCACGCGCACGGTGCGCCCGTGGTCGGCGAGCGCCCGCGTCATGGCCTGCCGTATCCACCAGTGGGCATAGGTCGAGAAACGGTAACCCCGGCGGTAATCGAACTTCTCGACCGCGCGGAACAGGCCCAGGTTGCCCTCCTGAATCAGGTCGGGCAGCGGCAACCCCCGCTGGCGGTACCGCCGCGCGATGTTGACCACCAGCCGCAGGTTGGCCTCGATCAGGCGGCGCCGCGCGTCCTCGCCCTGGGCGACGTGCCGCGCCGCCGCGCCCTGGTCCGCAGCCGCCACCAGGCCTGCGGCGAGCCGCCTGCGCGCCTCCCCGCCCTGCTCCACGGCCGCAGCCAGCGCCTGTTCTTCGGCGGCGGTCAGCAACGCGACCGCGCCGATCTCGTGCAGGTAGAGCGACACCCCCTCCGCGCGCAGGAGAGCGTCGCGCCCCTCCGCGCGCAGGGACTCCTCCCGCGCCGGCCGCCCGTCCTGGTCGTCGGCGGATGTTGTCATCGCCCCCTCCTCGCTGGATCGGCACGGCCCGCTCATCCCCGTGCCCCGTCACCCTTGATTCTACGCCCTCACCCACCGTCGCGCTTGCCGTGCGGGATGCCCCCCCGTTTCTCGCGGCCGCCCGGCCGCCGCTGTGTGCCCCGCGTCGGCCGTGCCGTGCGCTGAACGGGCTAAACACTGATAGGGCCGGACACACAGGCGCGCGCGGCGCGGGAAAAGCCGGCCTCATCCCGCCCGTGCGTCGCCATCGACGCCATCAGCGGCGGCATCCGCCGCGACATCGGACCCATCCCCGGCGGCGCGCTCAGGGTCGGACGACCCGATGGCGCGCACGTCTTTATCTTGCCACCATGCCCGCGTCCCGTCGTCGAGCACGACCTCGACCTGCCCCCAGCGACCCCGGCCGGACAGGACGCCGCCGCGGCCGTCCCGATACGCGACCCCGGACCCCGCGCCCCGCGCGAGGAGTGCCAGGTGGCGCGCGACGGCTTCGGGGGCCGCGAGGTCCGCCTCCGCTTTCGGCTCCCAGACATCGCCGTGGCGCGTGAAGAGGACGCCGCCGCGCATGACGAGATCCCGCGCCAAGGCGAGACGCCCGTCGTCCGTGTCCTGCGTCTCGAGAATGTCCCCCGTCGTCTGACGGCCGCGCGCCCACAGGGCCATCAGGTCGTGCGCGATCGCGCCGGAGCGCGCGGCGGCGGTGAGGCGCTCCTGGTCGGCGGCCAGCGTGACCCGCCGCTCCTCGCGCGGGAGCGCGACGTAGGCCGGGCGGCGCACCCCCGTCGGGAGCTGGATCACCGCCAGCGGGAAGCGCTCCCCTTTCCACCCCACGATTGTCGCCTGCACGGTCCCCTGCTCCACAGCGCTGGTGATGACGCCGAGGCGCGCCTCGCCCTGGCCCTCATTCATGCGCGCGATGACGATATCGCCCGGCGCCAGGGCGACGTGCGTGGCCTGGCGTTTGGCGACCTCCTCGGTTGCGCGCGGAAGGTAGACGTCCTGCGCCCCCAGGCGCTTGCGCGTGAAGTAGGCCACGTCAGCGTCGAGCAGCTCCTGGACGTGGACCCGCGTGGCCGGGGTGTAGCGCGCGCCGGTCGCCAAACGCGCCAACTCGACCGTCGTCCAGGGGCGATGCGGACCACCTGTCGCCAACGCCGCACGGTGGATCGCGGCGAGGTCGGCGGGAGACACGGCGCCGTCCGCCGTGGACGGGTCCCCCGGTGTCCCGCCCGCAGGGGACGGGGGGCGCGCCCCCTCTCCCACCGGCGCGGCGACAGCCGCCCGTGTTGACAGCGCCGCCGCCGTAGCCCGAACCGGCGCGTCGATCAGCGTGACCGCCTCCCCGTTCACCGCGACGTGGGGATGGTGGCGGGCAACGCGCCGGGCCAGGGCGCGCAGTGTGTCCGGCTCCCCATGCACCAACACCGTCACGCGCGGCTGGGCGCGTGTGACGGCCACCTCGATCTGGCCGGCGTCCGCATGCGCCGACAGGCTGTAGCGCTCCACCGCGCAACTCAAGGTCAGCTCCTCTTTCCCCAGCGCGACGGTCGTACCCTGCCGCGCCCGCAGCAGGGCCGCCCCCGGACTCTCGTCGTCCTGGTAGCCGCTGAACACAATGGCGCTCTTCTCGTCCGCCGCGAAGGCGCGCGCGTAGAGCGGGGCGGGGCCGCCGGTCATCATGCCCGACGAACTGATGACGATGGCCGCCCCCGGGTCGTTCAGTAGATGGCGGCGCCGGCCCGCCGTGACGGCGTACACCGCGAGCGAGGGGTCGGCGAAGAGCGGGCGCCGCGCATTGCGGACGTAGTTTTGCAGGCGCGGGTTGAGGTCGTGGACCTGCGCCTGGTAGAGGTCACACACCCCGCGCACCATGCCGTCGAGGTGGATCGGCACCGGGGGTAGCTCCCCGGTGGAGCGCGCCGCGCGCAGAATCAGCGCCACCTCCTGCGCGCGGCCCACCGCGAACGCCGGCAGCAGCGCCCGCCCCCCGCGCCCGACCACCCGCGCGACCGTCGCCACCAGCGCGCGCTCCTGCTCCTTGCGGTTGGCGTGGATCGCGTCGCCGTAGGTGCCCTCGGTGATCACGGCGTCGGCCTGGGGGAGCCCCAGTACGTCCAGGCCGTGCAGGGTGCGCTGGGCCGTCACCGAGTAGTCGCCTAGGTGCAGGACGCGGCCGGCCGGCGTGTCGATCAGGAGCATGGCTGCGCCCGCGATGTGGCCGGCATGCAGGAACCGCACGACGATGGCGGGGTCGTCGAGCGGCGTGATCGGCTGCGCCCACTCGACCGGCCGCACGCGCGCGAGCGTGCGCTCGACCACCTCGGCCGTGTAGAGCGGCGTCTCGCCCTCCTGGGCCAGGTGCTCGGCCTCCATGACGCGCACGCTGTCGGCGAGCAGCAGGCGCGTCAGGAGCAGGGTCGTCTCCGTGCAGTAGATCGGCGCCGCCGGGAACATCTCGGACACGAGCGGCAGGGTGCCGGTGTGGTCGATGTGCGCGTGCGTCACCAGGATGGCTTCCGGCGGTTCGGCGGTCAGCCGGTCAAGGGCTGGCCGGCGGTCCTGTCCGGCGCGCGCGGACGGGCGCATCCCCGCGTCGATGAGCAGGCGCCGATCCCCGATCCGTAAGATGCCGCACGACGCGCCGACCTCGCCCGCGCCGCCCAATGGCAGGTACTCCACCTTCACGATTGCCTGTCCCCTCTTTCCCGTTTATCCACGCACGGCGAGCCGACCCTCCCGGTGCGCCGACGACGCCTCAGCCTTCTATCTCTAGTGTCCCAGACGCGCCGCGAAAGACGTGGGTCATCGCACACAATGGCCGGATACGCGGGCGGGCGGGCCCGGAGAGCGCACGCGTTGGCCGGCGTGTTTCTCCGTGCGGCGCGGGCTGTGTCGTCTATATCCTCGCCACGCACGACACGGGCACGCGCCGAGGAAAAGGGATGCGCGCACAACCTGTCCCCCTCGCCTCACAGCAGTGACGGATCGATGGCACGCACGACCGCGACCAACTCGAGCCAGAACGCGTGCATCGCGCGCACGGGCGGGCTCGCGGGGCCGTAGCGATCCGCGATATCGCGGAGGCGCTCGACGATCGGGACCACGAGGCCGGATTGCAAGGTGGACGCGTCCACCACGGCGACGATCTGATTGACGATGCTGTCCTCATAGGGATAGGGGATGGTCAGCCCGCGCAGCGCGGCCTCGTAGCGCGCGCCCGAGTGGTGGGCGATGAGCGCGGCCAGGCGCGGCTCGCCGCAGGCCAAGGCGAAGGCGGCGCCGTCGAGGGGATGGAAATCCGTCCCGGTGGTACGCAGTGAGTCGACCTTGCCGAGGTCGTGGGCGAGCGCGAACACCTCGCATAGCGCCCGCTCGTCGTCGGACAGGCGCAGGCGTGTCGCGTAGTCCCGGGCGCGCACGGCCTCGACGGCGACATGGGGCAGCAGGGCGGGACGCTCCCGGCATCTGTCCAGGACCATGGATTGCCAGTCCTCAACGTCGATCACGCCATGACCCTCCCCTCGATGAGCGGCGTCGGCCACAACTTCTCGGCCTCGTCGGGGTCGCCCGGCGTCATCACGGCCGTCCTTTCACCGTGTGGCGGCGCGGCGTGTGTGAACGGCCACGCGGCACACAGGGCCACCCCGGCGGGGCGGGGAAAACGTGGAAACGCGCGTCCCTGCACAATCCGCGCTCACCTGACGGCCTGGCACGGGGGCCTGCGCCACACGACCCACATGGGTCACCACGGCGAGGACAGTGGCGGCACGAGCAGGGACATCGCGGCGCCTCTGTGCCGGTGCCCGCAGCCGTTGTTGTCGGCGCATCAGCCACCCTCCTGGTAAAAGCGGACTTCGCGCATCCAATGGAGGTGTTCGTAGCACATCTGCAGCAAGGTCTCGTGACACGAGAGACAAACGCGCAACTCGGCCGCAGTGTCGGGCCGGCCACTCTGCCAGAGCCCGTCGGTGTCGTCGCTGTCGAACCACTCGACCGCCGCCGACCGCAACACATCCGCGCGCACATGATGTGCACAGCGGGGACAGGATGCTACTCGGATGACCCACGCCATGCGCCCCCTCCTCAATAACTACGCTCGACGGGCAAGCTAGCCGGGCCGCCGATCAGCGCCTCGACGTCGGCCCGTTCAATGTGCCGCCAGCGCGGCGAGTGCAACGCGTTGCTGTCGAGGTCAAATGTCACCTCGGCGAAGCGTTCGGACGATTCACCAGCAAGGCGCTGGGTGTCCTTGTAGGCTTCGATGAAGATGATGCCCTCCTTGGCGTCGGGGAGGAGTTGCCGCCACACCTGGGTCGCGATCGACGCTGCGGCGGTGGTCACGCTCGGCCCGTGATTCGACGCTAACTCGTAGGCTATGACGACGGGCAAGGTGCCAGTGTGTTCGTACACGCTGAGGTAGCACCGGCCCTCCCCGCCACGCGCACTCGTGAATGTAAACGGCCCATCGAATGAGCGAAACGAGGGTATCTGGTCACTCCACACCCTGCCCCTCCTCTCCCCCTGACGCGGCCGGCTCGTGCGTCGGGCGGCGTCCCGCACCGGGGCGGTAGCCGCCGCGCTGGCCCAGCCGCTCACGCCGGTACGCCTCGATGGCCTCCGATGTGACCATGGTCAGGCGGGGGCTGATCCGCTGGTGCGCCATGACGCCCCGCCGGATAGCGTCTTGAATCGTATTGAGCGAGACGCCCAGCATCTCCGCCGCTTGAGCCGTCGTATACAATGGCCGTCCCTCGCTGTCAAACACGTCGGCCCTCCCTTCCTGCCCTTTATCGTAGCGCATGGAGTGGGCCGGGGGAGGGTCCGGCCCACACAGGCGCGGCGACGCGGGGACCGGTCGAACGTTGGTCCCCGCGTCGGCCCCGCTAGCCTGAATTATTCATGAGCACTTTGGTCTAATCAGATTGACCGCATCTGGCTGAACAACCCACCCCTGTAGACCGGCTGAAGCGGCCGTAGAGCCGATTTTGGCGCCCAAAGTGGACTCTGGGAGCCTGCAAGGCCGCCATCGGCAACCAATCCAATTCGATGAATGTTTTCATGAATAATCCAGGCTAAGTAGGTGTCGGTAAGTTCGTGCAAGTCAAAGATGCTGCGAGAAACACGCATTCAGCCGTACCGGGTGTGCACGAACTTACCAGTGTCTACTTAGGCGTCGTCGTCTGTTCCCGACGACGGGGCATGCTCTGTGGCGTCGTCCTCGGCTATGTCCTCATCGACCTCCTCGGTCGCGGCGTCGTGGTCCATAGACACGGCGGCGGGGTCCTCCTCGGTGATCTCGTCGGCGCCCGTCGCCAGCGCGGGCACAATCTCGCCCACGACGCCGACAGGGGCGAATGTCGGGGGCAGGGGGGCGGACGGCACGGTGGCGCTGGTCTGGTCGCCGGTGTAGAGCTTGAACACCGGATCGGGGCCGGCGCTGTGGTAGTTGTCGGGCTCGTAGTCACGCGCGGCCTGTGCCTGGCGGATCAGTAGCGCCTCCACCGTCGCCTTGACGAGGCCGAGCGGGTCGAGCGTGCGCAGCCCTTTGATGTGGTCCGCGCGCGGGCGTGTGCTCCCGCCCGCACACATAAGCGCGCCCGCGTCCACACCATGCCGTCGCGCGATCTCGCCCCAGTCCTCCTTGTTCAGGCTGACGGTCGAGAGGGAGTACGCGGCCAGCGTCGCCAGGTCGTGGACCCCGATAGAGGGGATCAGGTCCACAGAGCGGCGCACCGCCAGGACGTTGGGCATGTAGTCGGCCTTCTGCGCGAGGCGGCGCGCCCTGGTTTCTTTGCCCTTCTGCGCCGCCGTTTTCTCGGTGGGGGGGGTGTAGCTCAGGAGTCCGCTGGGGGCGCCGGGCATGACGGGCGGCGCGTTCTTTTGACGCGCGGCCTCGACCTCCTCCCACCTGGCCTTGCCCTTGGCGTGCAGCGCCGCGTAGTGATCGGGCATCAGGCAGAAGCCTTCGTAGTCGCCGTAGGGCGAGCGGTAGGCGGCAAAGGGGCACGCGCGACATACACTGTAGGTGTCGAAGTAGTTGTCACCGTACCGCCCGCCCTGGTCGGTGTGCCAGTGGGTCAGGCGCTTGACGAGCCCCGCGTGCAGGCTGGCCGTCGTGCTCGGGTGCGCGTCGCTATTGACCCCCTTTGCCATATCCTCGGCCATGGCCTCGATCAGGCGGGGGAAGCCCTTATTGTCCTTATTGCCGTGGGTGTACTCGTGCAGCTTGAGCATACGACCCAGGGTGAGCCGGCTGGTGGTGTCGCGCAGGTAGAGGTCCTGCGCCGTGGCGGGTAGGTCGCACAGCTTCAAGCGGTCCTTGACCCACTCCTTGCCGCGCCCAAGCTTCTTGGCGATCTGCTCGACCGTGTAGCCCCGGCCGGCGCGCAACTGGGCGAGGCCGCGCGCCTCCTCCATCGGGTGGAGGTCGCGCCGCTGGAGGTTTTCCAGCACAGTCGCCTCTAGCGCCGTGTCCTCGGTCAGGTCGTGGCGCAGGATGGCCGCGATGGTGCGCCGCTTGAGCACGTCCCTGGTGGCGCGCAGACGGCGCTCGCCGGCCACGAGCAGGTAAAGGGGCGTGTCCTCTCCCGCGTCGAGGTTCGCCCGCACGGTGATCGGCTGCACGAGCCCATGCGCCTTGATCGACGCGGCCAGCTCGCCGATGCCGGCCTCGCCGTCGAGGTCGAACAGGGTGCGCGG
>JAABUJ010002721.1_pt1 | contig 21095 bp, 14 predicted proteins | sample 5559131 | NCBI WGS metagenome assembly JAABUJ01 (sample SAMN10711875, study PRJNA513366) | rock metagenome | isolation source: Antarctica rocks | place: Antarctica: Victoria Land, Mt New Zealand nord | collected 2016-01-07 | reverse complement strand
AAATCACCCAGGAGGATACCTCAGGCTATGGTGGCCTTGCATACCTGGATGCCTGGACGGAAGTTCATTGAACCAGAGTAGGTTCAATGAACGCAGAGAGATCACTCACTGATTAGTGAAAGCAAATGTTCAAGAGGCAGACTAACCACAGGTGCATTGGCACACGCAGAAGGCAGTGGCAATAAGTCAGCGCCTTGCCTGCAGGGCGCCCGTGAGGCAGAACTAAGGTTTTCCATTTTGGTTTTTCCTTTGCAAAGGCGATTCGCCCTCATAGACCTAGATAGGGACTGAATAGGAAGTTAATAGAACAAATAATAATAATAATAACTTGTCAACATTCTCTTTAGAAAATACATTTATGTATATATTATATTGTTAAGATAATATCAACATATTATTAACAATATGTACAGCAGTTGTTAATGAGTCTGATTTAGACATCATTAATAATGTATATACAGTAAATTAATTTTAAATGTTGTTGATAAATGTTTCAGACTCATCAATAATCAGAGACATTTGTTTTATTTTATAATATTATGTATATAAGTTACAATCAATATGAATGTGTTGTCATTTCAGATCTAAAAGATCAAAGATGAGTTTAGATTCATTTTTATTTAAAATATAAAACAACTACTCTTTAGTTTGCTTTTATTCTTAATTGTTGATGAATCTATACTTCATTAAATATGCATCATAACAGTAAATATATTGTTTTCTTCAAAGCTCTGATCTTAAGAGTTTTACATCAACTTATGTCAATTAATAAATGACAATATATCATTAAGACATTACATTAATCTCTGCTGCAGTGTTTAACAGTATACTGATAGAAACTTAATTAAATTTAATTTAAACTTAATTTTTCTTTATAATGCTAGATTTCTTTATGATCTTTAATCTAATTTTTGTTGCTAAAATGTAATCAATAAGACTTTATCTTTTTTTGTCTTGACTACATTAATCTTAATGTAATTAAGATTTTTTAAAAGTCTTTTACAAATCTTTATAAAATGATCTGATCTCTTACAGTTATAGTAGTCATTCTTCTTGACATCAGTCTCAAAACAAAATTTATTTACATTATTATAATAACTTAATTTTGTAATCTTAAAGTTAAGATGATTGTTCTGCTGTGACTTTGCTGCTTAAATAAAAGAATGTAAACAGTACTCATAAATTTTCTTAATGATGTAACTTTAAACTGTATAATTATCTATAGATTGCTGATTAATCTTTAGTTTAACAGTTAAAACTATTAGACTTTTTCTTATCTTTAAGAAATCTTAATAATTAATTAAAGTATTAAAAGATGACACCACACTAATAGCACAGCTATTATAAGTTATATATTTAATACTTTCTCTAACTTACAATTGGCTCACAATCAACTCACAGGTATAAAGAGTGTACATAGACAGCAATTTAAACTCATAATCTTTTGAACTTACTCTCTTATCATAAACTTAAACTATTAGCAGAGATAGTCTAGACATCACTTTATGCAAGTTATTACACACTAACTCAGGCTCACAACCTGTTAAAAGATGGCATCACACTAATAGCACAGCTATCATAAGTTATATATCTAACATAAAGTTACTTAAATTTCTAATTAAAGTTTTATAAAAAAAAATAACTTATTCTCTATTTCTCTATATAGCTTGAGAGCTAATTCTTCAGCATATTAAAATATGTTGTAAAAGCTTAAATTAATTAAATAAATTTCTATATAACTTTTAAGTATTTCTATATTGTGTTAAGCTTACAGTTCACTGAGTTCTTAATGAGATTAAGCAGAAATTTTAAAAAGAATATTAATAACTTATTATTTAGAAGTTTGCTCTCATTAATGTGACAAAATTATGTATCTTAAGATTTTTCTGCTAAAAACTGCATAACAAAAAGAATTTTATTGTAATCATTGAAAATTTTTTTAGAAGCTAAGCAAAATGTCATTATAGCACTGTATATAAATTCAGTATATTTACAGATAAATTTCTCATTATATATAAATAAATTCTTCAGTCATTGAGTTCATTTTGCTGAAAGTATATACAAAACTTTGAATGCATATTACTTTATTAAATTTAAAGAGCTAATAAAAGCATAAAAAGATTCTGTATATAGTTCTTTTTTAAATAAGATTTAAGAATCTTCATTTTTCAGAAGTTTGTTAATCTCATTATGCATGTTAAATGCTTATAATTTACAATTAATTTTTATAAATCATCATCTTTTCTCATTATTAATCTGCCTAATTTCAGTCAGACAGATCTGTTCATTTAAATATTAATTTTTCTTCTTTACAATTTAAATAACAGTCTGAATCTCTGCAGATTCTTATTCTTTAAAAATTATTTAAATCTCAATATAATTAAAAAATAATTCTACTTCATTTTGCTGACCTTTAGTCTGCATATTATAATGTAATGAATTGTCACTTTTTAAAAAGAAAAAATTATTAAAATTATGAATTTATGAGTTTCTTATTTATAAGAGACTGATGAGTAAGATATGTAACAATGTGAGACACTATGTTATAATAGCTATTTAATGAAGTTTTGATGTTAAGATCTTATATTAATAAAGATTAACAATTAAAAAACTTAAAAGATTTATATGTAAAGACTGTCTATATAGTACTTTGCTTATTAATCATTGTGTAAGAAGTTTAACTATGATTTGATATGAGTGCATAGTGATATTATGATAATAATATTATTTAATTAACTAAGTGATAAAAGATAAAGATCTTGTGTGATAGAAAACTTTTCAGAAGATTGACACTAAGCTTAATTAAACAATGTCTTAATATATTCTTGAGTTCTTGTATTAAGTCAAAATAGACATGAGTATCAACAAGATACAGTATATCTTATGCAAGAACATATCTTAAGACTAACTTATGAAATTTATGAGCTAAGTTACCTGATATTTTACCTTACCTTACTGTTCTTCAAACTTTTTAATATTAATAATTCTTTTAAGATCAAGTTTGTGGTATACCTAAGGTAGATAGTCTATCATGAGACACAATAATGAGACTTACCTTAATAAGGTATCAGGTATTGTTGAAACAAAGATCTTGTGAGTACAAATGTGTTGTGAGATACCTTGGGGGTGGACTGAACAACACCTTATTGTACCTCCCTTACCTTATCTTTCTTAACTTTTGGCTTGGCCAGTGATGTTATTGCGATGCTTGCATGTGATCCTCTACTCCCCCCCCACTTCAAAACATGTAACTAAAGGTTGAGTGACCTGTAACTTACCGTTCGCATAGCTCCTTAAGGTAAGGTAGTCGCCGATCTGCAGCGCCATCGTACCAAATTAACTTATCACTCCCAACGTCAGGTAAGGTAACTTAAATGTTGTGTACCTAAGGTAATACGGTAGTTACCTTACCTACCTTAACTAGGTACAGCACCTTACCTCTTTATACCTACTTTCGGCACCAACCAAACTACACGTCCACACTCACGCATACCACATCCCTATCTTTCGAGTCTGGGGCAATCCAAGCGTCTGTTGATTCTTCGTGGATGCTCATGAGCTTATTCGACCATGTGAGGGCCAGATCATAATAGAGCGTGGATCGAAGGGACTCCCTGGGAGCGTCATCAACATCGATCAAGACCGTCCGCAGTGAATCACTTGTCAAGAGTTAGCTCAAGTAAACACATTGGAGGCTTGGCCGTCGTCTTCCAGCTTCCATGATGACGAGCACAAGGTCTTCTCCTCCGACGATGCCTTTTGGTTGTATGTCTACACCGGATGCTGCTCATCCACCCAGCTATAAGAATGCGCTAACCTGACGTCGAGATTCGTTCCATGGTATTCATGATTATCCGCGACATCCACCTCCGGCACCTGCTCCTGGGCCCGCACTCCTCGACGACACCGAGTCCAACATGCTTGACACCTTCTTCAACACGATGGGGACGAATCACTTCGATAGCAACGACTACATCTTCGAGAAGCCGATGATCAACGGACACGTAACTGATGCGAGCTCTGGCTGGGCGGACCACGTGCCGCCGACCTTCCACGACTCGACGAATTCTCTTGCACAAACTGCGATGCTGTCGCACGATCTGTCGAATGCGGGATACGGTGCGAAAGCTGGGTTGATGCAGATCTCGCAGGACGTGCAACCTAAGATGACGACGGCTGAGGTTCTGGCCGCAGCTTCGACGCTTGTCCGCAACGGTCAATATACTCAGCCTAATGGGCAATTCGGAGGCTCCATATTTTCGGCTTCGGGGGTTGGTGATAGAATTCACGAATCCGCTCACATTGGGTCTTCATCCGGCGCCCAACGTTTTGTGTCATACTCAAGCATGCTGCCGGCTCTTACGGAACAATCACCGCCAGGATTTCCGCCAACCAAGGCAACATCTGCTGTTGCCGGTGAGGAGACGCTATTACGTGACATGTATTTCGGCAGTCCGAGCCAAATCCGGAACCCTGTCAGCCATACATCCAAGCCGCCTGAAATACAATGGGGCTCGGATGTCAGTTTTCTCGACCATGGCTATGTCGCTCCGCCCAGTCAAGAGACGGAAGAAGAGGTCACGAAGACATTGATGCACAAGATGGAGTGTTTTCAACCGCAGGGTAGCGCCAACACGACGAGACCTCCGAGTCCTGTGATAAGTCGACGACAAGGGCAACCGAAAGGAACGACAAGCGACCATGACCGGGATGCAAATAGTGACGTGAGTAATGGCGAAGGCGCTGGGAAGGCGCCTAAACCCAGGAAACGACGAAAAAAGCAATACAAGCATGGCGGAAATGGCGCCGGCAACACAGATCACAGCAAAGATAGGCTAAAGCGAGATGCCGTAGTTCACAACGGCAAAGGAGGCCGCCAACGACGCTCCACTGCGAGCGACTCGTCGTCCAAAAGGCGGAAGTCCCAATCCGGCGAACCGAAGCCCAATCGGGAGAACCTAACGGAAGAGCAAAAACGATCCAACCATATTTTGTCCGAACAGAAACGACGGAATTTGATCAAGCTAGGATTCGAAGACCTCTGCAAGCTCGTGCCTGAATTGAAAGGTGGAGGTTTCAGCAAGAGTGCGATGTTACTCCAGGCCGCCGATTGGCTCGAAGATATGATCAGTGGTAACGAGGTTCTCAAAGCTCAACTGGCTGGGCTGGAACGCAGGCGGACAGCCTAGGCGTCTGGCTCCGAAACAGCAGGATACCTTGGCGTACTGGAGTTTCTGGTGGGTCATCTCGGGGGCCACACCAATGACCTATTAGCGGGCGGTGCAAATACCATGTGTGCTTATGATGATACCATAGCGATTTTGCTCAAGCATAGACATCTCATGTTCTGACCGAAACAACATCTCAAATTTGCTCACGTAACGTTTACTAACTCACTGCCCATGCTAGAAACATCTACCTTTTCAATCACACTCAACAGCACAAAAAATTCGAAAAACTAATAATTGAGTCATATTCGAAGACCGATATCTCCCAATGCAATGCCACAATCTCTTTGAAATACTGACCTCCTCTGTCTAACTTACTGCAAGTTGAGTACCTCGGAAAATCTACTCCATTGTTCCCCGGGGTATTGGTCCTGGAACATCCTTCGCCCGACCCGCCCCGCGCCACCTCATGCAAGAAGACAGTACCAAAGCATCAACAAAAGATATACGGAGTAGAGGAACCTCAGCGCAGGTAGGATGAGCAGTGCTGTATTCGCGTGGCCAAGACCCAAATCTTTCGTCTGATCATAGACCACCCAACACCCGATCCTGAAAGGCATGGAAGCCAGACGATATTCTCATGGAAACACTTCAGCGCTTGGGTCAACGTCGCGTCCTGGATCGCGTTCAACACAGCGGGAACAGCTTCCCCCCCAGTCCCATCGAAAGCGTAAGGCACAATCTGAATATGAAGCGGAGAGTCAAGGTGATTAAGCTTGGCTTCCCATAACAAGATAGCTCAAACCCGCGGACTGACCACTGAATCTCAAGGCCGTACCAAAACATTCGCCGTTCTAAAGCCTCGCCTACGCCATGTCCCACAGGAGGTGATTCGATCTCGGTGGGATGTTGTTCCCCAGTCTGTTCACGCTAGAATACGGGAGTTGTTGAAGATGATCGAGCAGCCCGTTATAACAACGGGTCAGCCGAATGGGAGAATGGGGACCGCGGCGCAGGTAGCTGTGACCTCGGTTTTGCGGACGTGGGTCACACGTGTCTTGGCTCCACAAGTATCACTCATAGTCTTCTAACGCCCTCATCCGACAGCTTGGTCAGACGACTTTCGAAAGTCCCCTTTCCACCAGGCACGAAGGAGCTCCATTTCAACCTAGAGACGATTCTAGCTAGTAATGTAAATTCCACCTTGGCCGACCGCACATTCAACCGACTTACTCGCATCCAGCAAGCATTGGACTCGCAGCTCACCCCCGCCACTCACGCAGTGGGGCTGCTGAAAGCCGAGGTAGCACGAGAAAATCGGTCACTCGCGGCGGAGATCAAAATTCTGAAGGACTTGAAGACCAATGCACGGGCAGAGGACGGTTTGCGGAAGAGGCACGCCAAGAACGTGAGAGATGACAGGATCATACTATCTTGCTTTGCCTATTAACGACACAAAGGTCCACGAGTTGGTCAGAGCGAGCCCTGATTTTGACCTTGACAATGATCATGCGGGGGATGTAGGTCAAGTCAGGTCAACGCAGCCCACCGTTCCGTCGCTCATTGTGAGTACCATATCCCGTCCCAACCGGGTAAATCTAACAATTGCGGCAAGGCCGGCTGGGATACCGATATTGAATCATTACTCGCGGAACTACTCGATCATCTCGACAGCATAGAGGCTAATAGGGTTCAAGCCATCGGTATTGAACAGCGAATGCCGGTGACGAAAGCCTTGGTTGACGACGCACTGTACAAACGCGGTGATTCTCTTCGCGATGAACAATCAGTCGCCGATTCCTGACGAGGAGGTCCGAGGCGCTTGGTCGATTTTCAGAAAAGTTCCGAACATAACGCAGTAGCCAGTATGGCTATGGAGGCGTTTGGATCAAGCTTCTGGGGCATGGGCGTCCAGATATTAATGGTACTATCGCGAGTGAGGTCGGCCAGTGGTGGAAGGTTCTCCCCTTCGGGACTCCTATCATCTGTAACTGCTTTCCCGTATGGATGCAAGACGCGGATGGATTATTTTGTATATACCCTAATAGAGAGCTGGACACGACAAGAAAACATTGACCGGCTCAAATGAGTTGGAAGACCACTTGATGATTCCTTCGAATTAAATCCGTGCAACTTGTGAAACAGAGGTCCGCTGGCCAAAATACCTTCTAGCTGATAGACTTGGTATCAATGGTCTAGACATTGTTTGGAGAATATGAGGAGCAACCTGATGATTGCCCACCTATGTCGGCTGACGTCAGCGGCCTGGACTTGAGAGAGAGAAAGCGATTCAATTTGAAATCTGCGAACAGAAGCGATGAAGCTCACTCGGAGGAACAAGTAACGACAGTACAATAAGGTACCTTACCTACATACCTAAGGTAAGGTACCATACCAGGTAAGGACTCCTCTCTTAAGGTACTTGTACTGTACATAAGTGTGCGCGACCAATCACACCCTTGCTGCAGCTCTCCGCCTTAAGGTACGGCTATGGGTGGTGACCGAGGCTCTGCAAACAACGCCAAATTACTTAATGCATCCACAAGCAATGGAGGTCCGAAAACAATGTCGCCCAAAGCCCAGAATCCCGATGAGGACTTGAAGAGTTCCGAGGCAAAGGGCGCGCATACGCCACCGGCTGCTGCTGATGCAGGACCTCCGAGCGTGAGCCCTAAGAAACGGCGGAAAGTAAATCATGGTATGCGTGTGCCCTACCTTACGTTACATTACACGCAACAACTGTCCATCGGGGTATACCAAACTGATCTTCCGGCATCTGTGCAGCTTGTGTGTACTGTCGACGTTCGGTGAGCCGCAGCTCTCTTGAGGCTTGACAGCACGTGTCTATACCCAGCGCGGGATGGCTTGTACTCTCATAACAAGATCTATGAGTGGCTGACACTACTGCTTTCATCTATCACTAGCATATGACATGCGACTTGGTGAGCTACTTGTATTCGACACGAGTGACAGCAAGCTCGTTTACATTGGCTGATTATGACTGATGCCGATGGTGTTGGCCTCTGCAGGAACGTCCTTGTACACGTTGTATCAAGAGGAACATCGGCCATCTTTGCCACGATGAACCCCGAGAACAAGTCAAGCGGCCGAGAAGCGAGCATGACCACTCCACAGGAGAGGATGAGGTTTCCCTCAAACACGAAGATCCGCCTACGAACGACATGCCCCAGGGTTTGAAGCAACGGCAGACAGGCCAAAAACTACTGCAAGAGTCCAGCTTGAACCTTGGTCAAGACCCCCCCATCTTGAACAGAGTAGCGGACCCTTTACGGCCCATCGTGCCAATACCGGTTACAGACAGTCAGGTACATGCAACAAAGACCAACGCTCAGCATCGTGAGTCTAGTAGTTCGAGGTGCAGCTCGTGGACGATACTAGCTGATTGCCTTTTCAGACATGGGTTACGATGATTGGAGTTTGGGGTCGCAGAACCAGTTTCAGGATATGCACAACTTCCATCCGTCCTACATGTTCAATGCGCCGGAGGTGACAAACGAATACAACCTGCTGAACGACTTTCTTAGCACCAGTCTACTAGATGACGGTGCTGTGTATCCCGGAGATGACGTTCAGGGGCTCTACTCGGACCCAGCGTTGATCAACTCAATGGCCGCAAACTGGACGTCGGTCAATGGGCAGATCCTCCCGAATCAGCAGCTGAACCAGACGCTGCCGCACCTTCAACCCTCTAATGCTCAGGGCAGTAACATTTCTCGCCCCGCAAGCGCAGCGCCGATTGACAAGGCTCGAGAGATGTACTACATGACAGCTGCTGACCCCGCAGGTACCGATACTCCCGAAGAGCGAATGAATAAGCTGCTCAAAGCCAAGTACGACGCCGGTATGCTAAAGCCTTTCAATTACGTCAAGGGGTACGCCCGTCTAAACCAGTACATGGAACAACATATGCAGCCCACGTCACGACAAAAGATATTGCGGCAGTTGGACAAATTTCGACCGAAGTTTCGCGAACGCATGCAGACTCTGACCGATATCGAACTCGTTCTGGTCGAGATGTGGTTTGAACGAAGCTTGATGGAATATGATCGTGTCTTTGCAAGCATGGCTATACCCGCTTGCTGTTGGAGACGCACAGGAGAGATCTTCAGAGGGAACAAGGAGATGGCTGAACTGATACACGTCCCTATCGAGAAATTGCGAGATGTGAATATTTCTCACCATCTGGCCGAACCGAAGTGTCCTGCTGACGAGGCTCCTAGGGCAAGCTTGCGATCCATGAGATCATTGTCGAAGATCAACTCGTCAGCTACTGGGAAAAGTTTGGTGCCATTGCTTTCGACAGTTCTCAAAAGGCCATGTTGACAAGCTGCACGCTAAGGAACCCGAAGTTGGAGTCCATGGACCCGGAGATGCACTGCTGCTTTTCTTTCACGATCCGTCGGGACACACATAACATGTAAGCTACCCGCGTCTCTCCCGCTCGTACGAGGGTAGCTGACCTCAATTAGTCCATCACTCATCATAGGCAACTTTCTGCCAACGAACGTAACTAAGCGCTAAGTGCGCGATGAGGATCCACAAGGTCCTCAGTGACCGCTTTGGCGAGCCGTAAACACAGGCGCTCCGAATGTCGGCGTTTCCCATTGGCGTATAGAAAGGCTACAGAAGCTCTGTAGCTCTGAAGATTCATTACAAGCGAAACGCAGTGAAAAAGTGTCCTAAGGCTCAAATTTCCATTCTGTGCACCGACACTATCGTAATCAGGGCTTCGGAGAATGCCGTACAGTTGATATCCCCTTCGCACTCCTTGTCTCCTCTTCGCTGCACTTCATGGAGTCCATACACACATGGCGCCCGCACAGTCCAAGCGACCAGATATGGAGAGAAAGATCGAGTCTATCCTCAGTATGTATTCGTGCATTCGCAGGAAGATGTGTGCTGATGCTGTTGTTGTCTAAAAGACTTCGCCGCAACACTGAGGAATAGTCTCGACAGAGAAGACATCAGACCGAATCTCACAGCAGAATTGACCAGATATATCAGCGCGGTGCCCCTCAGCAAGAGTGCGGCTGCAACAGCGGCCTTTGAAGAGCTTGACAGCTGTGGCACAGCCCTTTGGAATGCCGCCCTAAAGATAAAGAGTCACAGTTCGACACCAGACAACCAAAGCATTCTCGGCCTAGGTATGGAACAACGCTTGCGGTCGACCCCCTACCTTAGCTGATGACAATAGCAGTGCGCGTCTTCGCATTTCTGTTACTAGACTGTGGGCAGCAGAGCGCCCGTGGTACCTTACAGAGTATGATCGACACCGTCTCAAACGAATGTGGCTATGCTAATTTGAGGGATAGACGCTATAAGGGTATTCAAGATCGCTTTGAAGTCAGCGAAACACTGCATGGGTACTTGCACGAATAGTTCATTGGTATATCCCCTTAAACTGACGACATCTATAGTGCGGAAGCAGAACGAGCTTGCTATGCTTGTTCTGGAACGGGCGGCTGTTTACCAGGAAGCTCTTGAAGATGCTAGTGCTCAGCTCCCAACTCAGGAAAATCTTACTCGGGCCCGTCTATCCACCGATTACTTCGTCCTTCGGACAGTACAAGTGAGTCTCTACATAAGGGGCCTGCTTGCGTCTTGACTAACCAGTTCAGTCACTCCGCGAGGAGAAGCTTGATGTCGCAGAACATATGTACAGCAAAGCATGTCTCTCAAGAGCTACTCAGGTCGATGCGGTTGAAGCGGAACGGTTCACAGACCTGCTCTACGAGGTCGGACACGATCTACTGGAAAGAAAGCACTATGAGGACGCTGCAAAATGGCTAGAGAGGGCCTCCGATATTCTGACAGACCAGAATGTAGAAAAGCTTAGTTCTGATGCGCAAGAACTCAAGCTCAGCGTAACAAGTTGCTTAGTGAAGGCGCTTCTAGGACTTCAAGAGGAGAATGCCCGAGCAAAAGCATCTGACTTGATTGACTTTTTGCAAACTGAGGTCGGGGATAAGCTGGTCGTCTTACTGCTACGACTTGAGCTGCTCTCAGTTAATCATGACTTCGATCCCACGGATTATCATGATTATCTTCGTCGCGTCATTTCCACGGTACATCTGACAGATTCGAATACAAAAATGATACTACATCACGTATATAAACTCAAGAGCCGGAACTCTGCGCTAGCTTGCACAACGCTCGATCAGCTATACGTACGATTACTCGACACAGATAAGGAAAACTGGGTAGAGAAGGTCTTCATAGCACGGATCTGGACAAGCACAGCCTTTACTAACTCCGCAGATGCGGTATACTCCTTGAGAGAGTTCCTCGAGATGGTCACCGCCAATCGAGCGAAGACTTTGACGCTAACTGCATCCGCTACCCACGCAGCCCACATTCTCCTCTGGAAGCAAGTTGAGGTAATGTTCAGCCAGCAGCAGTATGATGTCGCCAGGTCTTGGTGTCAAATTGCCCTTCATGCCATCTTTGAGAGTTCCGGATGGCTCAATATTGCCAAAATTGAGAGAAAGCTACTCCTCTGTGCACTGCAAAGCCTTGATGTCTCTTCAGCTCGAGAGATATACTCGCAAATGTCAGCCGCTAGCAAAGAAGCACCGATGACCAAATATCTAGTGTATAAGTTAGCTCTACGAAGCGAGGACGAAGATCTTGGTAAGCGTCTAGAGAACACGAAGCGAGGACATACAGGGTTGCTGACTGACCAGCTACCGACTGTCTTGACGCGGTCTGCAATGAATCATCGAGAGATGCAACCATCCTGTACGCCTGCGTGCTGGAGGCACAGCAAGCCGGCAATAAACGGCAAGCCGCGACTGCCCTGCAGCGTGTGTCCGAGAAATATGACTATGGGACTCCACGAGGGGTACATTTACCCGCGTTATTACGGTAAGAGCTCAGACTCATTGTGGGACTTTGTGATTACTGACACAATCAGTTGTACAGCTCGACTCCTAATCTCCGAGGTCGAGGATGGGACGTGTGACCCTGATGCAATTTGCAACTTGTTCGAAGGAGGTGAGATAAGCGCAAGCCACTCCGAGTTTTACGATTCTCCGTTTTAACCTCGAAGTTCATAGCAGCCGCAAAGGCGAAGAGGTCAAGGAAATCCAAGGACAGTCAGCTCTTTTCCACCATGGAACTTGATTGGTTCTCGCGAAATAGTTACAATCTTGCCCTAAAGTCGAGCGTGACATGGGATCCCCGGCAGACCCTGCGGATACTACGAGCATCAATTGAGGTAGCTGTGCAGTTCAATCATACTGTCCCTGCGTTAACTTAGCAACAGTTTATAGAACTCTATCCCGAAGACATGGACACCTTTACTCTCGCTGATTTGTCGCTCCGTCGTATCTTCTGCCACTTCATGGCTGGCTGTCTCCTTATAGTCTTGGGACGCTCGGAAGATCGCGTTGCAGAACACGTGAGCTTCGTGCGGCCTGCAGATGTTGAGCGATTTTAACTTTGGTAGCTTCAACATTACGTGAACGTACGATCTCACGTCAAAGCCTTCCGGGAGCGGCTACAAGATCAACTTGGCAGGCTCGAAGGCGGCGCGAGGGAGGATCTTCTGAGAAAGTATGGTACAGTTCTATCATTTGAATATGAAGCTGCGGTCCGCTTGAAAGCATGGGATGGTCTCGCTCAAATTATCGATGTGAACATTCCATCCTTGTTGCTTTACCGCCTCAAAGCTTACAAAGTCCCGACACAGGACTGTTCTATCTGTGCGAATCCCGATGTTTATGCGACAATCGCAGACCTCACCTTGGGTTCAGAAGCGCCAACACCAAGTAAGTGACCTGCGCGGCTAGAGTATGGAACGCAACATTGATATCTCCACGCAAGCCTTGTTATCAAATCTTCAGGTCTGTCAGTCCTGGGCAACCCGCCGCTTCTATCCCGAACCTAACACACCTTCAGAAGGTTGTCAATGCAACCTGGAGGCTGGAAGGCAGCAATATCGCCAAGCTTTCCCGGTGGATAAGGTGCCTGTTTCAGATCGCCTTGACTTCCGACGTCTACGTGGCGGAACACCTGCTCGACCAAATCGCTAACCTCGTCGAAGAAGCGAAGGTGAGATGCTCCACTCTTGTAGCATCACTTCCATCAAGCTGACACAGAAGGGCATCTCCCAGAAAGACGACCCATACCCAAGGGAAGAGCTGGAGTGGCTGGCCACAACGACCTTCAACAGGGCGGTGGATTATTACTGCGCTTCTGATGATGGGGCGTGTACGCGTTGGGCCGAGAAAGCTTTGTCTATCTCTACTTTGAACGATGATGGAGCCGTCTTGCACTCCATCCTCCAGAATAAATTTGCAGGCCTCAAGTGGGGCGCTTGAGCATGCCCATGCCTCAATAGGCCCAGGTTGGTGTTTCAGGACAGGCTTGAACGTGCTCATGGATGTCCTGCTGGCGATCGAAGACAGGTTTCGCCCGCGTAATAATCTGTCCTAGTATATTAACCCAAGAGGGCGATGTTCAATACAAAAGGAGCAGATCAAATAAGAACCCGCCCTTCGTGCACTTCTTCAACTGCGCCAGAGTAAATAGTGTATGGAGTCTTCAGCACTGGTGACCTACCCCTCACCGACAAGGTCAACAGCCGGCGGCTGCTCCTTCCTTTCTGTGCTGACGTCGGCCTGGCCGTCAAATTTGGTTAGCTCGGCGACACCGACTGCCACTCTCTCGTCATTCATCTGGCCTTGCTTTTCCAAGTACTGTTCTACGGGGTCGCCCACCATCGCCTCGGTGGCTGCTTGCTGCCTTCTTGCCCTTCCACCGACGGCTTGAATGGTCAACTCAAGCTCATCTTCCATTTCGCGAGCGTTCTCGGCCCTCATCTTTTCGCTTGAAGTGCTGAACTTCTTCCGATACGCTCTCAGGACTCGGCAAACTTGTTCCGTCGTCAGGTCAATACTGCTGAACTCACTGACGGTGCCGGCGCTTTTCGTTCGTGACCGGGCGCCAAAGGATGGTCGTTGCGGCCTGGCTGGCTTGGGGCCAGGTGGTGTGATTGATCTGTCACGTCGCCCTTTGAGCTCAGATGAGTCTGCCAGTGAATCCGTTGGGGATCGATGTTGGTTGGGTAACGCTGGTGTCTTTATCGATGGAGGTTGATTTGCGAGAGTGTACCTCGACGTTTTCTTACGTAGTCTTGGCGGCGACCTGTTGACGGCGCGCTGACCGACGGGAGTAGATCCTTCACTGTTGGGGGTCTTGAAGAACTCCGAAAGCTCGGACTTGGACAGAATCCGTCGGAGCGGATCCTTGACGGCGGTCGGCTCCTTGACTGGTGTTGACTCGCTCTGTGAATCCGTATGTACGATCCCCTCAAACGGAGCGTGAGACCTAGCAGCAACATCCCATATCATGATAGTCCCATCCATTCCAGTACTGACCAGAGTGGCTTTAGTATTACCATCAGGATCTGACGTATTGACCTCTATCAGAGCTACACCACTGACTCCTTCTGTATGTCCATGCTCTCGCGTCAGTAATGACAGGTTCTCGTATACATAAAGTCTAATAGTTTTATCTGTCGAAGCAACTCCAGCCAGAAGGGTCGGTACTTGCGATGCATTCGGATGCCCCCAAAGCACCAGCGCATCCATCACAACCGAATCGGTGCTTGCCTGATCAGATGCTCTGAAAGTCTGGATGCTACGACCCGTTAACAGATCAAATTCTTGTATCTGTCTGTCTAGCGTGGAGACGACAAGGTTGGCTGCCTCGCCTGGTATCTGTGCCATGGAAACAGGTGTTGACTTCAGAACCAAAGTCCTGACAGGAACATACGCTACCATAACAGCGCCAGTATCCTCTCGAGAAACTAGTTGTCGAATCACAATGGTACGATCGGAAGAGCACGACAGGAGCTTCCCGCCACCTTCGAGGAAGAGTAATTGAGTAATCGAGCCAACATGGTCGTCGAAAGTCTGGATAAGCTCCAACTTCTCTGCTCTTTGTCGTAAGAGTTGTACCATGCGATCCCTTCCACAGCACGCCACCAACGTGGTCGATTCGCGTCGATCGACAACGCATATGTCAGTAATCTCAGCGCCATGTGCCTTCATGTCAAATGTACTTTCCTGTGACATGCAACTCGTGACCCTATCATACTGTAAGTAAGAAACCCAGATAGCGTTCGAAGCGAATTGCGTACCTAAGAACACCATACTTGTCCCCGGACACGAAATACGCCCCCTGCGATAGTGCTCGCACCACGACCAGCTCATTAGTAGCACCATGCTCAGGTTGCTGTTCCAATTCTACCGTCAAAGATGCTCTGCATGTCCCATGCAGATCCCAGATTAGCACAGACCCTTTAGCAGACCATGTGAAAAACTGGCACTGGAGCTGATTCTCCTGGGAAAATGACTTCACGCCCATGACAGCATCCCCATGGGCAGGTAGTTCAAGCACGACAGACCGTTGCTGTGATACAGTGTCCTGAGCGCTAGTGACAACGGCCCTTATATAATGATCCGAGTCAATCGTGACCAAACGACCGCGGGTGCAACCCAATGCCACGATACGATTGGAGGTCCCGCGATGGACAACCGGCGATGTCTTAGTCTCGGATGCTGGAGAATCTGCACATGTTCCCGGGTTTGAAAGGCCACTAAGGGCAACTGCGCGGACGATCCCTTGTTCTCCACCCAACCATATGGTTGCATTGTCCCCTTCCCCATCAACTGCTATGCAATGAATACCAAATTCTACGCCGGTAAGTCTGGATAGCTTCTGACCTCTACCGCTGTCGTCAAGCAGACAGACGTCACCTTTCTCGGAACAAATAATGGCCTTGTCGTCGGACAAGCTGGCTACACAAGTGAATGAGGCCTCAGCCAATGAGCCCAGCAGGCAATTCCTTCCACAGAGTATTTTCGGAGCTGGGCTTGCTGGTGTGTTGGTAAGCATTGCATCTCCAGCGGAGCGCTGCTTGGAGGGTGAAGGAGCAGATGCCTCGATGCGCCAGACTTTGACATGTCGTGTCCCGACTGTGATGAGATTGCTCCCAATCCATGCTATGCCACGAATGTAGGAAGTGCATTTGTTACTCAAGAATAGCTTGGTGGAACCAGTCCGAGGATTGATCGTCCAGATATACAAGAAACCATCATTGAGGTGACCAACACTGGCCAGGAAATCAGAGCCAGGACTGAATGCAACGCATCGTACGCCAAATGTGTGCTCTGACATAATCGACAACGGAATATCCGTCGGGGCATCGTAGCTTGCCGAGAATATCAAGACACGTGGGTTGTAGCCTGTCTGGTGCAGTCAGCGTGCTGAATGGACAGGCTCTCGCAGACCATTGTCACCTACCTCTCCCACAGCCAGAAACTTTCCGTCCGGGCTCAAAGAAACACAAGTGGCAGCCTTGATACGTTCTCGAGCTGTCCAGGTTTTTTGACCCGGCGAGTCTGTTGGCTCCCGGTAAGGTGTACCAGAACATAATGCTCCAAGCCCTCCATCCTTCATCGAACCTATCTTCCGACTTGTATAGTCTGGGCCTCTAGTCGGCGTGGTGGGAGTGATAGAAAGGTTATACGAGCTGGCAGGTGTTGCGGTCGGTCGCGCCCTGAAAAACCGTTGCGTACACCGGTCATCGTCGCCAAGAGTTGTCAGAACGACCGCTGACCCGGCACAAAGTGCGAATGTTTTGGTGGGCTGAATGCAGTCGAAGCCGTTCGGAGAGGACGTGGTGGCACCAATGACACGTCGAAGACTGAGTGCAAAAGGTTGATGAGATGACCGGCTCGGTGTCTTCGTTCCCTGCAATTTGCCGGGGTTTGGGGTTGGGGTGAGCTTCATGCCGGGTCCCTGGTTCGCAGGGTCGACCCTGGAATGAGGTGTCATGAATGCCATCGGTCATTATTCCCAGCAACAGGTAGAGGGACTCGGGGAGCTTCAGCAATAGTGCTGTGGTGAGTTCATGCTGGAGACATTCGCATTTGGGGTCAAGCGTATCGAATATCCCGTGTAATCAGCATAGATAGGGGGAGATCCTCTGCATTACTGAGATTTGATTGATTATCAAATTCTGCAGAACTCCACCTTACAGTACACTAGGGTTTGAGATGTTAAATGATTTACTACATAGGTACCTAAGGTAGGTTGCACAGCGCCAGAATGTCAGGTGATCACGCGTTCCTGTACACGCGTCGGCTCCCCTTCTCACTCTGTTAGATTGAATCAAGTAGGTACTGACTGGTTTCATGATTCATGCCCAGTCGAACAATGGAAGAGTCAGAATCCTTACACTGCGAACTTGTGTACGAAGGCCAACATTATCTTGAGGCCACAGATGCCTGTGACGGTCAGTACTCCCAAACCAGTCAGTAACGCTTTTAAATTCCTCCGCTCTATCCCGGGTTGCTTCAGCCCAGTCCCTTCGGAGTCCGCCATCTTTGTGTTGGTATTAAACTCGGGGATGTACTTGAAATCAAAAACACTAGTTTCACCTAAGCCATGTTTGTTCTCGACAATGATGGCCCAGAAGAATTTGCGCAATGCCTACCCGACACGTAAGCAGTAGCAAGGCAACTTGTAGGGAAAGGTGGCTCTGACAGCGATTTTCCTTCTGTCAAGATACGGTACAGATCGATAGGTATAGCACACAGCCATGAAGGACATACACTGCCCGGCCATGAGCGCCCAGTAATAGAATCCTGGCCTACCAAGTCCAAGTCGGTCGCAGAGCTCATTGCCATTCAGCCAGCGGCTATTGGCCTCCAGGAACGCCTTAGACGCGTAACTTGGAGCCTGCCCTTCCAGGCACTTAATGATGTTATTGGCTAAAACCTTCGACGTCTCGCTGGGATCTACCTCATATAAGAGTAGGGATTCCATTAGGGTCCGAGCCCTCCGGGGGCTCGAGAAAGGATCAGTCGGCGTTCCTTGGGATTATCAACAAAGTCCGAGCCCCAGAGAAGCTTCAAACTGACCTTGAAGGAAAGCGATGTAGCGCCACATACTAAGGCAATCAAGAATCTCTTGTTCCCGCAACCAGATGCCTTGCCTAGGAAGGCTTAGCCAAAATAGTGAGGCGGAGAAGGTGGCAATAGTAGCCATGCAGTCGAGATCATTGATCGGTATGCCCCATTTCTCCACGTTGTAGTACCCCGGCCTTTGGTGTGTCAATTTCATGATACGTCGACGGACAGCGGCGTGCAAAAGTCGGACTCGTATTGAAGAGGCGAAACCCGCGCCGCCGGGCTTGATGTCGTCGATGGATCTAGTCACCTCCAGTATGTACTGCGTCGTCTCGAAGAGCCTATGACGAGCGACCTTGGTTGAAAATCCCCCTGTACGCGCTAGGGTCTCTACTACTCTGTTTGCGCCCTTCTTTTGTCAACCGAATGACAGCGTCCCTTGATACGGAAAGGACTGACCATTCCACCTAGCAGACTTTGAAATGCAAGGCCGGTGAGCGAAGCCCCACCATATCTATAAAAGACCTCTTGCCCTCTAGCTATCTGGTCCCAGTCGACCCAATCTGGTACGGTATTGACTTGCTTCCATAACTCGCCCAGCTTCTCATCCTTCTCGACATTATCCCTCAGCAAAACAAACAGATCCCTTTTCGGCGCCGGCGCCGGCGCTGGCGCTGGGGCTGTGCCATCAGCTCCATTCTGAACTTGGTTGTTCTGATCCGGGGTCCTAGGAGGTTTTCGAGGTAAAGCAGTAGAAGTCGGCGGAGAAATAACATTCAGTCTGTCGAGTGCTTCTTCGGCGAGAGTGTCATAAGAGTGTTTGAGGGGTGATGTTTGGGTTGGTGTTAGATGTTCAGCGGTCAGCTGGAATGTGTAACCCCACGCTGACCGCGTGTTCTCGTCCCTCCTTCGAAAAGGATTCGGCCACGCCATCAAATGAGTAGGTAAGGTAAGGTAATACCTTGATGAAATGAGCGGTGGGCGGTAAGGTAGTGGAGAGAATGATATGAGCAAAACTTGAACTACCTTACTTTACCTTACCTATACCTTAGGTGCGTCATAGATGTGGCCCGTTCTGAATAAGGTAACTTAAGGTACAGTAAGGTAACTTTACAAGCACTGTAGGTACCTAGGGTACATCACCGAAGCTCTACCAGGTACCTACTCCAGGTACCTTACCTAAGATTCCTACAGTACGCCGCGGTATGTAGGTAGGTAGTTAGCTCCTATTACAAGTAAGGTAAGGTACCCACCAAGTTTGCACACTGTACTCGTACCTTACTTTTTAACTACGTTATATTCTACACCCACACCGGAGTCCAAATCGAGCCGTCAAGCCTCTTGCCCCTGTGATGTCGTGCCTGACGTGTTCGTACACTGTTGTCAGTAGCTTCTTGAGGGCCTTCGTCGGCATTGAACTCAAGACTAGTAATCCTTCTTCCATCCGTTGTCGATCTTATCAGCATAAGAGACAGTTGTGTATTGCGTCGACATCGTCTTTTGATCAACCGAGCCGCAGATTTGCTTCTGCTTCCGCTCTTCGTCGTACCGAAAGACCAGACGATCTATATATACCTTTCGAAGAGAGTCTCCTTGGGCATGAGTCCAACCCTCTGGAGGCTAGGGCTTTGGCAGCTACTAACAGTACGCTACCGTGGACCGTGGCCAGCGTACCTCAGCGATCCACTCGACCCAGAGATCCAACGTGTCACGGTTCAGTGACAACTATGGCAGTGTATCGCAACTCCTTCGAGCCTGACATACATTTGCGAGATGGTTTCTACTCGGGCGACGGAGATCGACCCACTTTCTCGCAATTTCTCTCCCCGCGGAACGATATTTTTCCTGGTAGTCTTGGGACAAGGATTCATACCGCTGGCCCATCGATTGATCTAGGCAACCCAGCAGATTCGGTCATGGTGGTCGAGCCGAAGAGAGCAGATGCAGCGGTGGACGTCCTCGTACGTTTGCCGCCGATGGATGCAGCTGTTTCTTCTGTTCGAGTCCCTCCGTCACAAGAGAATAAAACGCCAAACGCGAACGTATCGCTTTCGACCAATGACCCTAATAATAAACCTCCACCATCGAATCAACCCTGGCGTTCGAAGACAGCCGAGGCTCGCAATGGAGCGTCGCGTAAGGCCGAGCCATGGCAGGCGCAAAAGCGCGCGCTTCAGCAGAAATTCGGGGAGCAAGGCTGGTCCCCCAGAAAGCGGCTCTCCCCGGATGCACTCGAGGGTATTCGAGCGCTCCATGCGCAGTACCCGGAGAAGTTCACAACACCTGTGCTCGCAGATCAGTTTAAAGTTTCACCTGAAGCGATTCGAAGAATACTGAGAAGCAAATGGCGACCGGATGAAGCGGAGGAATCGTCAAGAAGGCAGAGATGGGATAAACGTGGGGAGACAATTTGGCGTCAAATGGTCGAACTTGGAGTTAAACCCCCGAAGCGTTGGCGTGAAATGGGCGTCATCAAGACCAATGCCGTACAAGACTTCGACCTGAGTACGACGGGTCATCATAGGAGGAGGGCGGGGAGATGGAAGTCGACCGAACGGAGGGGAGACTACGACGCAGAGCAAAATCCCAAATCGGGAACAGTCTTTCCATTAGAGCCCGAAGAACTTCTCGAAGAGAGAATCCTGTAGTCTTAGCCACTATCGAAACAAGCAGAAGAAAGGGGATTCCATGACTGCAGTGATGACAATGTCTGGGGTGGCAGTATGCCTTGATGTAGGCGTCATCGTGTATGAGCGATCAATATGGGAACTTATGTTTGCTCTCCAATATGCCTATGTAGGTACAGCAATTCCTAGAATGTTGGCTCCTCAGTTCGCTCAGAACTTTTTGCAACTTTTCTTTGAAAATCACACTCAAATTCAGTGTTTTGATGTTAAAATCACAATAAACAAATAGTTTGCATAAAACTGAATAGACAGTATAACTATATATATATAGATTTATTAACTGTTAAATTTTTATAGAA